>JAALOO010001482.1_pt1 | contig 15757 bp, 12 predicted proteins | sample 7257641 | NCBI WGS metagenome assembly JAALOO01 (sample SAMN14085613, study PRJNA598686) | mite metagenome | biome: ENVO:01001000; feature: ENVO:01001002; material: ENVO:01001226; isolation source: single female mite from University of Michigan culture on fish food culture... ...
TCTCTCTCTCTCTCTCTCTCTCTCTCTCTCTCTCTCTCTCTCTCTCTCTTTGCACGCGCGCAGCCAGCCAGCCGAGAAGGATCCAAACGCCTCGCCAAGCGGGGGTGAGTCGACGGTGCGCATGTCTGCCGCTTTAGTGGGTGTTTTCTGCCTTCAGCCAGTCTGGAAGAGCGCCACTCAAATGACTCATCGAGCAGTGTCAGGCGGCAGGCTGCATCTTTCACCCTACGAAAAGTCGGCGAAAAGTTTCAGTAGTGCAACGTCGAAGGAGACGACGATAAGTCGGCAGTGGCCAATTACGGCTGCACTCTTTTGTGTCTCAGACGTAGCAGGAGAGAGTGAGAGAGCAAACAGCAATTGTTCTCAGCACCCGATTTCAGTGCCGTCTGATCGAGGTCGGGCGTGCGCTCCGTTCTGATCTGCTCCTCTGTCTCGACCGTTAGCTTTCTCTCCCCATCATCCGTGCTCGTTCCTTAATCGTTTGTCTTTCTTATTTATTGCCCTGGCTGCTTTGGATGTTGCTTCACTTTTTTGTCTGTTCGATTCTCCATTGCACGCGCAACTAAACTTGCCCGTCTCAGTTGGGCGAATGTGTAAAGCAGACAGTGTGGCAGTTGTCCTTCCTAAGAATCAGCTAATGCGTCTTTTGTTCGCACAGACGATTACAATTCGGGGAATTCTGTTTGGAGACCGCCAGCTTCAATCACCATTTTGTGGTCACAAAACTGCTTTCCTTTTTTCCCGAAATTCCCGTTTTTGCCAGCTACAAGTCAAGTCAGAGAAGGGTTAACAGACTTTTTCTCATGACAATAGTGTGCACGACCACATGGCCATTTTTGAAGCACACTTCTTTGCCTTTGCTTTTCTGACTGCTTGCTGCTGCCTGCTGATCTGCGGCTCTCACCATTTGCGCGCTAGAGTTCACGTGCAGTGCGGTGACCGATGACTGGAGGCTCAACGACAGTGCTGGCACTGAGTCTTAAGAGTCTCACACAGAGGTCATCTCTAAGGTGAAAGGTTCATTCATCTTAGGAGAGAGAAAGAGAGCGCTAAGAAAAGAGTTGAACAATGGGGCAACGGTCGATGCCAGTTCCCGATGATGGTAGCTGGCAAATGCTAACGACGCGGAGAACTTTGTGTGCGCTCCTTCTCGGTTGCTCAGCTCTGACAAATGTCATTTTTTCTGCTTGAGCTTAAGCATCGTTGACGTTTGTTTGATTTGCCTGGTAGAAAAAGAGTGTCGTGGAGAAATGAGGAGAGTGAAAAGAGAGAGTGTGTGTGTGTGTCGTCAAGGGGGAAGCTGTAAGTTGCCTCAGCGACTTTACTTGAATTGTCATCTGATCTTGCAGTGTTGATCTGAAAGCGCCGTGTTGTGACTCCTCCACCAAAGTGTGAGGCAGAGCACATCTTCAGCTGCTGCCAGGTGACCTTTCCCACCTTTGACCAGAGACGCTTTGCACCAGTAGTATGTGCCAAACCGAGCTTTACCTTTAGTTTCCGCTCTGACTGAAGTTGTTGTTTGGTAGACAGTCGACAACAAGATGCAGGGCGCGCAAATGCTGCTCTCGCCCAGTCTGGAAGGAGAGAGAGAGCAGCATTCACGCGACACTTCCCTTTGGCTAGTTCGAACCCCCACCTGGCCCCTGACCTCAAGACGCGACTTGACTCAATCGGCAGCAGCAGCAGCCTTGCTTTGCCCTTGTCTCGCCCTAATGCCTTCGCGTCGCATTTCTCGGTGCTTTGTCTAGCCACCGTCTTTCCCTCTCCCTCTCCCTCTCTACGTTGTCATTGTCGTGAAGGACTTACCTTGTGCCCAGTCGCTTCCTTGCCCGACGTCTTAACTTGGAACTGTGTCTGAGCGAACCAAGTGCTCTTTCCTTATGAACTGATGCTACTGTCTCCAGCGGAAGTGTGTCGAGGACAAATGCGCAAGGTGGTGGTCGACGGTGGCCGGCCACCAGGCAGACGGTGCACACCTTGCTCATCTAAAGTACACCGTCCGCCAATCCTCTCTCTCTCTCTCTCTCTCTCTGCCTTACCCTTGCCGCATCTTTCCCTCTTTGAGCACTTTCCTTCCTCTACGACGATGTGCCGTTTGCTTTACGACTGTTTCACTCACTTTTACGATGCAATTTGTAGTTTAGAGTAGTTTACTCTTTTTTTTACTGACGATTAATAATTATGTTCTTCTGTCTTGACAGCGAGTTTTACTACATTCAAATGGAAAAGTATGCCCGACAGGCGCTTAGTGAGGGCATCAAGAGCGCCGAAGATCTCAGCGTCACCGATGACTGCGAGCTGATCCGCGTCCTCAACCTCCACTACAACCGAAGCAATCATATTGGCGTAAGTTAATTTGCTGTTTATTTGTTTTCATCAAACTTTTGCATAACTTTACCACTAAATACGAACACGACTTTTAATCATTGCCTGACTTTCTTTGCGTACTCTTTCATTTACTTTAAAGATTCCTGAGAACTTTCGCGGCGTCTGTGAGACAACACTGCGTGAGTTTTACCGCTCTCTGCAGCAGAACAAAGACAACGAACAGTCTTGGAAGAAGTCCATCTACAAGGTGATTGCTCGTCTTGATGACAACGTACCCGAGTACTTCAAGAACCCCAACTTTATGGAACAATTGGAGTAAGTCATATGCCACTTTTGGCATTCTCATCATCATCCCCCTCATCATCTACTGAATCCAGTCATTGACACTGACAATGTGACAGTCTCCCTCAGTCTGTTACTTCGCCGATGCTTCCCCTGACGTCGAATTGGTGATTTTCTATCGAAAAGCAGTTCTCTGTTCTCAGTGCTGTTCTCTTCGACAACACGCACAACACCTGGCGCACACTTTCTCGAGCCAAAGCAGTGTCTCATCACCTCACTCTCACCTCTCAGCTAGTCTCACCCTCTTCTTCTCCTGATCATTTGGTGTTTTATCACCCTACTTTCAGTCATTTTCTCATTCTAAACTCTAAGTCCCTCAGTTTTTCCTCTTCAAAGCAAGCGATGAGTGTACCAAGACTAGTCCGCTCAACACCAACTTGGCTGGTCTTTTTGTTCTTTTTCTACTTGACCAAGTTCTTTCTCTTTTTCTCTCTCTCTTCCGCCCCTAAACACACCCCCTCTTTTGTAAATTTTGGTCAGCTCGACCACCATCACCCACTGCACACTCCCACACAGCACACGCGCACTTTCACCTACGCATACACAAACACTGAAATTGACACCGACACATATCACCGCATAGTACTTTAATCTGCAATTCGAACAAAACCATACTTTTGCACATTCCACTTCTCCTCTCCTCTTGCGTATCAACGTCCACCACCACCACCAACCACGACGACCACCAGGCGCTTGTTTGCGTACATCACCACCAAACTTATCATCTTTCTCATTTGTTTACTCCATTGTTCTTCAGCCAAGGATATGATTATATAATCTATTATCTACTATTTATTGGCAATTACAAGTACCTATTTATTATGACTATTTATTACTCTATCATTTGAACAGACACGCACACATACACCACCACCTTCCAGTCATGCCCTTTCCCATTTTCCACTGTACAAAACCTTGTTGCACCATTTTCCAGTCAATCTGAATATATTTATTTATCTGTTTAGCATTCTTTTTACGTTTAATTTATCACTTTATACATTAAGCTAATTATTAGTCTTAACTAGCACTCATTTTAAATAATTTGTAATCTTAACTGAACAAGCATACCAACATTAATTGCATCATTTTCGTTAATCAAAATCCTCAATGGCTTGTCAACTATTTATTTCTTCAATTCAAATAAAGCTACACTATTTGTTGCTAAGCTAAGTTTGAGAAACCTTTCTAAATCAGTAGCAAAAAACGCATCGATTGTTGTGAATGAAAGTGGATCCTCTAAAAAGCGGAAAGTGCTACTTGAAGTAGCACTGATTTGCCCATTTTCTAATCTAATCACTGAAGTGTGCTGCTACTACCAACAGCAGCACCTTCTTGCCGTCGGCCAGTGTCATTGCTAATTATCGGTGTTCACTGCCGTCAGGTCAGCTCTGGTGTTTACCTCACTCCGAGAGCTAATGTGAGCAGTGTCGTGGCACAGTCTCTGGCACTCGACAAACAATGGCAGCACAAGGGTGGTTGTCTTATCAGCACTCTTTTTCTACTTGTGTTTCCATTGTTGTAGTTCCACTATCTTAGCATGCTTTCTTTTGCATCTTTAAGTGCAATCACTGTCATTCGCACTGGTAGGTGTTTTGCCACGACAAAAGTGATGCTCATTCTCCTGCCTCTTTCTGAGTGCTCTTTTTGAGTTTTCCATCAATGAGCAGAGCACTGATCGGTGATCATGTTTGTCTACTCGTATCAACATGTGTGGCACTTTGTCGACGAGGCCGTTTGCAAGTAACAACAGTAGCAGCAATAGCACAAGTGGCATCCTTGCCCAGATGTCCCATTGCCCAAATTGCTTCTCTTCCTCTTTTTCTCTCCCTCTCCTTTTTACTAACTAATCGTCCACTGTGCTAACAAGTGGTTGTCTTTTCTTTCCATGTTCTTGCTTCTCTTCCTGCAGGCACGCACTGTTCATTCTCAGCACTGTCGAATCCTCTGTGGTGCACACCACGAAGGATCGGAAACATCATCTGCACCAGTGCCTGTGTCAACAGGGCCATCAGAGAAGTGCACTGAACAAGCACGTGCCTACTGTGACCATTTTCTTGGTTAGTTAGCTGGTTAGTTTGGTGTCTTTTGGCTCTGTGTCACATTGACACAAGTATAAAGTCAGAAAACAAGCTATTGCAAAGACACCAAATGAGGTAATCAAGTGCATTGCAAAAACAAATTTGTTTGCCTGCTTCGTAGGAAGAAGCAAACTACTGTTCGGTACTCTTAAACTGACACTGGTGTCTTTAACAGTGGCATCTGGTATTGCCGCTTGGGCGTCGGACGAATTTCGTGCCTTTTGTGTGCTTGTGTTTGGACTGTTTTTCTGCAGATATGTATAAAAGAAAAGGAAAAACTCAGCGTGTTTGTTTAGCGAACACAAGATGAGCAATTGACGGCAGTAGAGAGTGGCCTCGCTTAAGCTGTTTGTACCAGAAGAGAGTTTTTGTCGTAAAAAGCTGCCTTGTTGCTTAGATTGTGCCTTTCTGCAAGAAACTGTTTGAGAAGCAGTGTTCTGATGCTACAGCTAAACATGCTTTCGTGCGCATCATTCGAAATGTCACCGGCAAATGATTTGTGGCACTGTCGCAGCACAACATCAACAAACTAGGAAAGCACTGACTACAAAAGCATTGCCACTTTACATGTTCTAATTACTTCATTAGCACTAGTACTTCATAGATCAAATAATCAAATAATCCTCAAGAAGACAACTGTTTGAAATTGTTATTTTACAAGATTTTTGTAAAGTTAAAGCTTACTAACAACTCCATGTGACTTGGTCTCTTACACAAAATAAAGTGAGTCTATTTATGACGGTCGATTGACTGTTCTAAATGATTGAGTTCGAGGAAGTCTGAATCAGGTATATGTTTCCTTGAACATGTGCAATCATCTTCAACAAGAGTCTGGTACACTGATGATGATCACCGTTAATTGTGGAAATGAAGCGAAAACACAAAATGGCAATCAAATTGATTGCCAGGACAGCTAATCATTTAACTTGCTATGAACTTTGCTAAAGATCGTTGTATGTGACTTGAAGGAAAACAAAAAGCACGTTGCAACTTTTAGTTGTCTTTAGAAGATTCATCCTCTGTTCGCTTTTCATCTTTTTCTGCCAATTAACTGCTTTCCCTTTAGGTAGATCTGCCTAATTGGCAGCGAGTCTGCTGGTGCACAGCAACGACAACTATCTCCTGATTACCTCTGCCTTTGCCTGGCAGTCTCAGTCACCGGCAATTGAACAGTCTTCTCTGTACACCGTTTTGCCGTACTGCTCGTACAGTCTTCCTCGGTTCGGGCCACTTGCCAGTGTTTGCGAAAGCGGCCACTTTTCGATTTGAAACTGTCGCCCAAGAGTGTGCCCCACACACAAACACTCACACACGTAGAGACATGTTTGTCCGTACGACATTTTGCAGTACTAATAATGCCACTTGTCAAATTTTGTGACTCTATCACGTTTTAATTTGTAGTCACTTCTTGAGTTCACAAACAAACTGCCAGACGGCCATTAGGTCGCTTAATGAAGAGGCGTCGATTGAACTACTGTTGGCTGGAACTCTTCAGTTCTTGCGCAAAAGCAGTTACTTGACCGAAACTTTACTACTGTCTTGGACAAGTCGAGAGATTGAGAGAATTTGAACAACAGTGTCATTCAAGCCAGTTTGTCTAGACAGATTTATCTTTTTGTAAGTGTCCATTTTGGACAGTGTTAGTTTAGCACAAAAATCTGACTTTAAAGCACGCGCATACCAAAAATTATACATTTTGAATATCTTTTTAGTTAAATCATTTTTGTACTTATCAATTTTGCAAGACATACGCACAGTAATATTAAAATAATTCTTGTTTTTCTAATTAGCTTGTGAGCAAAAGAAATATTTTCACAACAACAAATAATATCAATTTAAAATGCTCTACTTGTAGCCCAGATGATGATGACAGAAGTGATAAGCATAATCAGAAAAAGAAAATGAACAGTATTTTGGGAGCACTGAAAAACCAGTCACTTCCTACTTATCTGCTGAGATTCTACTGCAGTCACATTTGCAGCTCTGGTAAAGCGACACTTTGCTGGTGACGGTGTTGCGTAAGGCGAATCGATTGCTACGTTTTTCGTCGGCTCACTGGCAGCCCAAGACAGCTGCCAGTGAGTGCTGCTGTGGCGTCTGCTGAACAAAGATACGAAGAGCGGGTCGCCTCAATTGGTGGCCACCAGCCGTGCAGTCGTCCAGTCGTCCTGGCGTCACAGGCTCCTCTCCAGTCAGTCTGTGGCCAATGCTGGAAATACATCGGCCAATACATCAACATCTTTGTTGTCTCGTCTAACCGGCAAATGTGGCGTTTGTCAATTAGGAGGCAAGCACCGACGCCAACAGGACACTAGCGCAACTATTCCTCCAGAGCGCACGTCCTTCAGCTGACTGAAACAGTCCATTTAACCTTAGAACAAGATTAAATGTATGTTTTCCTTTTGCACTTTTTCCAGCTGACGCCTGGATTGGCCCGGTGTTGATAACAGCTGTGGTGGACACAGAACTTTGATAATAGAACAGACCGTTTATTCTTAACTGCTCTGTGGAAGTGAGGAGGAAACAGCAAAAGAAATAGTAGTTTTAGAAGAAAAGAAAGGAAGAAAGCTGGTGATTGTTGGTTAGTTGTATTTATCAAAACTGTGACCAAACACAAATAGGCACCTTAAGATAGTGCTCGAGGTTGCCTCGATTCCGGTCACTGAAGATAAGTGGGCACGTTGACATTGTCTTTTGAAGTGGTGTGGCACTATCCACTAAAAACTAATCACTGCTTCTGTTGCTGTACAGTGCACAATGCGCTCTACAGTAGAGTCACAATCAAAAACAAACAGACATCCCGCAACGGATATGGCCAACTTTCTAAGAAGGCTTGTTTCATCCACCACTGACACATATCAGCCAAAACACAGAGTTCGAAACTTGAAACAAGTTGTTTATGTAAATGTTTTTTCTTTGCCGATAATCAACCACTACAAACAAAACGCATTGTCTAGAACTGTTTTATTAAGATTAAATCAATTTTAACTGAATTGAATGAAGTTTATATTAAAACACATTTATTTAAAAAACTGGAAAACTGGCGCTGTCTGTTGGTGAACTTTCAAACTTATAAATTAATATTGCCGTTCCTATGGGACGCTTTATTGAGTGTCATGAAATAACTATTTTTTACCTCAAAATATCTATTTGAAATTTTTAATCTGCAAAAAAATACCTTTTTAAGAGTGTATAACAGGTCAAAGTATTCGATTGCTCAATTTAGGCCAAAAAATGACTTATTTTGATTGTCTGACATCTCCGCAAAATGACATCTTCGCGAAACTTTTTGCAATAGTGTCATGTTAAGGGAGAGTGCGCTACAAGGGGAAGACATGGGTTTGCTCTGTAAACAAAGTTACGCACTTGTAAGCAGCGAATGCGCTTTAAGGGAAAGATGCACTGAAACGCCCTTATACCAACTCTACCATTTTCAGCTTGAAAATAGTTTTACAAGTAAACACAACAGCAAGGCCGCCGAAGGCGGCCGAGTCAACGGGAACACCCCAACAATAATCCTGACCTAATATAACAGCGAAGACGCCGAAGGCGGTAGAACCAACAGAAACATTCCAAAAATTTGTGTCATTTCAAAAATGACACAAATCTCATAAAGATGTCATGCAAAGCTAAAAATTTCGCGAAGATGTCATTTCGCGAAGATGTCTAGATACTTTTTTTATCAGTGGAACCCGCTATTTTGACTCTTTCATTGTGAGATTGACTATTTTCACTTGTTTTCATTTGAAAAAAATCACATGGAAAAAATAAGCCAGCAATTTTTTTTATTTACTGTTACTGGAACACTAAAGTACATGTGAACAATGAATTGCTCATTATCTAGATATTTCTCTTGTAATCATCTAAGGCATTTTCAAGCATTCCGTCTATATTCATCTGTTCCTCATGCGCAAATAAACCTACTCGGACATGACTTTGAAGTAGATGAAAAATACCTCAAAAATGAAGCTAATCAAAAAGCGATACTTCAAAATATACAACTACGTGATATTAAAGACGATTACCTCCAGTTGTTTCGTGAAGATATTACTTCTGACGAGCTATCAAATGAGTTGATTTTAAATGCCAAAAGTTTGCCCAACACTATTCATCCAGTTTGGTAATTATCTGCTCAACTTTGTATAATTTATGAGCTCATCAACTTATTGTTTTAGGCTTGGAAAAGACTGTGAAATTACAGTTGTCAAAGAAGTTGGTCAAAGGAAAGCATTTAATTTTAACCCTAAAAAGGCCGAAAATATTTTATTTGATCTTGGACTAACACAATTTTCTGATTTCAAAAACGGCAAACTGGGCATTACGGGCGGAAAACGGTCTTATGCTTTTCGTGGAAAATTAGCAAAGCTATCACGCGCATTAACGAGATGGACTTTGCAAAAACTTGTAAAAGATTTTAACTTTACTCCAGTGGTCATTCCAAACATGATCAACGCTGATGTTATTCGTGCTTGTGGATTTGAACCACTAGGTGACCGGACACAAGTGTACTCATTTGAAAAGTCGCTCACAACTTGTCTTGCCGGAACTGGTGAAATGCCTTTAGCATCGTTGCACATCGGTGACAGCTTTGCAACTAGCGATATGCTGCCTAAATTATATTGTGCCTCGAGTCGATGTTATCGAGCTGAAGCCAAGTCTACAGGCGAAATGGCGGGACTGTATCGAGTGCACTATTTTGATAAAGTGGAAATGTTTGGCTTTGCTGAATCAACTCTTGGAGCATCAGATCAGTTGCTGGAGAGATTCATTTCCATTCAAAAGTCTCTTTTCTCTGAGCTTGGTTTGCATTTCCGCATAGTTGATATGCCGCCATTTGAGTTGGGACTCCCAGCGCACAGAAAATTTGACATGGAAGCGTACATGCCAGGTAAATATTCTTTGCATTTAAGTTTACTTTGCTAATCTTAATTACACTCATTTCTAAGGACGGGATTATTGGGGGGAAATTTCTTCGGCTTCAAACTGCACAGATTTTCAATCAAAGCGCCTCAACATTACCTACAACAAATTTTATTTTGACAAAGAAAATGGCGACATAATTGACGTAAAAAAGAATTTCGTTCACACAGTCAACGGTACCGCTTGTGCAGTACCCCGAATCATCATTTCAATTGTGGAGCAAAACCAAACTGAAGATGGACGTGTTATTCTTCCTAAAGCTCTGATACCTTTTATGGAATGCGAAACGTTAGATATTCACGAATGTTTATAGCTTATAAAGATTTATTATCGAATAAAAACAGCTTGGTGCTGTTACTACAATGTTGATCTGTTTAGTTATAGTCAAATGAATTTATGTAATGATTAATCGATAGCTAACTTATTAATTCAGTGTAAATTGCACTTTTTTTAGTTTTTGGTAAAATAAACCAAAAATAGCTCTGAATAAAGACAACTTCAGGCATGTTGGTCAATGAAGCAAAAGATGAAATAACTCTGGGCAAGTTATAGGGAACGTCAATTAGAAATTGTAGTTATTAATTATTGAGTAAAAGACCATTAATCGTCAGACGGTATCACTTAGAAAATGCGACATCTACTATAGTAAGGAAAGCATAGAGAAAGTGTTAAGTGAAGCATAAAGAAGCTTCTACCTAGCCACACCAAGTCATGGCCTTTAAATATTGTCAGCTGGTAATTATATTGTTCATTTATATAAAAGTAATTGTTCCTGACCTAGTACAGCAAAGTTTTGAAAAGAAAATGTTTTATTTTTTTACAAATTAACGTTTATTGACTCATTGAATATCAACGACGATTTATTTCCAAGAAATAATAATTTTTATAGGCAAACCTTCAAGGTTAGTTTACTTTGAACAACTTTTTTGTTTAAACTTTTTTATCCAAATTTGTGGTTTTAAAAGTTTTGCTTGTGATGAAACTCCGTCACGTACATGATCTCTAACTTATTCCAGATAACACATTTAAAAGTGTTTTGGCATACTTTATTTTAAACGCATTATTAACGTGGCCAGTTTAAAATATTTTCATACTGGTTGAGCTCAGTGAGAAGTTGATGATATATTGCACCGAAAAACTGTTGCCAGTTTGAACTTTGATTTATGTCTCATGGTTTACGTCGTGTGAGGCCTGAGAATTAATTGCCAAAAGAAATGTACTACCAAAATGTAGTCGGGCAAGTGTTAGCGGCAGTGTTATGGTGAGGGAAGGCAAATTAGCGTACTGCTGAAACAGATTGAGCAGCTCAGATCGGCTGAGAAGTTATTCCTGTGGGCTACGATTTAAAAGGAAATTAATATCTAAACGGTTACGCACAGTGGTGGTGACAGGGCTCAGCAGGCAGCACTTCTTGTCTCGTGTTTACTTTGACAGCGAACAGCAGGCCCTAAATGGATGCGCCACAGTCAAAGTGAGAATTGCTCCCAAGAGGTTGAATGAGTGTCTGTTAAGCATTTGGTGGGAAAAAGTACGGTGTGGTGACAGAAAAAGACTGCCAAAGAACAATTCCAATGGCCTCAGCAAATTGCAAAATTGAAAATTCATAGTGCTCTCAAACATAAAAAAAATTCAATACTTTCTACACCATTCACCGTTCAATTGGTCATTGACCGATGTAGGGGCAATTTAATGTTTACTCTGACTCACATCCGCCCCTGAACAACTCTCCACATTCCCCACTGTGCACTGGCCGACAAATTCTTAGCCGTTTCGGTCTGTCAAATGAATACACTTTTGGAGTTTGGCAGCCGTCTGTTTAATCAAAAGTGGCTACTGTATTCTTTAAGGTTACAAAAAATGATGCATTTTAGCCGGACGTATAAGTATAGAGGGTGCCAAATGCCTTTCAATGTAGGAAACGCTGCAAAGCATGACTTGTCGTTGCCCGTTTTTCAAAGCCTAAAATCAAATTACGTTATAAGCTTTTTGTTAAAAGTATAAAAATATTTTACATTTTTTGTTTAAGCGATGAAAGTTTTAAAAACAATAAAAATAAATGCCCAGAGATGAAAAATATTTTAGGAATGCCATTCTTTGAGAACATTTTGGCACTTGAGCCTTTGATCTACTTCATTTGACTGATTGAAAGTAGAAAAGTTTTACTTGAATTTTTTTGCAATTTAAAGTTCCAGTTTTAAACATTTACATATTTAAACATTGTAAACATTTGCCAACGTCGGCGTACATGAACTAGCGTCGTCAATGGTTTGTCAATATTTGCTAACATCTTTTCAGTTTGTTGACATTCATTTATTGGCCACTTTGGTGATATAAAAATGTTTTTCCAACAATGGGTCAGTTTAAAGCACTTTTTATTAGGTTACAACAACAGAGATCAAACGCAATGCCTTTGTGTGTTGACTATTGTGCCCGATTTGTGCTGCATGTGATTAAATGACCTTCTTAGGCATCCCCTCCTTCACTTCTAACAGCAGTTCTTTACAGTTTTTTACAAAATGAGTTGTAGAAATATTGGCAGCAAGAGAAGATGTCGTACGGAGAGCTCCACAGCGGCGGCGGCACTGTTCCGTAGGATGAGCCGAGGCATAAAGTCCACATTGGCATCACAGCGATCAAAAGCGCCCTCGTCCAGTCTCCAGACGTCGTATGCTTCATCACAGAGGGCGTACAGCACTTGGTTCAGGTAACTGGCTCGGTCCCTGAGTATCCAGAACATGGCGCAGTCACAGTCCAGTGGGTTATCCGCCAGGTGCATCTCATTGGCGGAGTTCACCGAGAGGAAGCGCTCAAAGGTGGCCCGAGGAACGGTAGTGAGGTTGTTGTGCGACAGCTGCAGGCGAATGGGCCGCCCGACCGCACAGAAGGCATCAAGCTCGAAGCTGGAGACTGTCAGTTGATTCAGGCGAAGATCAATGGTCAACTGGTGATTCGATGGCTGATTGATGTCAAAGGCGTGTGCGCTGATATGCTGTAGGCCCACATCGGAGTGAATTTTAATGTGCCGTAAGTTGTGGAGGAAGTAGAATGCATAATTTCCAATTTGAGTCAGTGATCGCGAACTGATGTACAGCCGCTCGAGGCGCATCTTTTGGCCTGAGTTGATATCTCGAAAGGCTACGCTGGGAATATTTTTGAGTTTGTTCAACTAGAAGGATGAGTGAAGATCAAGATTGATGTGGTTAGTCAGTTAAATGTGCCCCGGCGAAACGAATGAAATAAAGAACTGCAGAAATATTCACTTACCTCCAAGTGCATCTCTCGCACATTGACCAATGTGCTGAGTGAATCGAAGAATTCGAGCATATAGTTGACGCCAAGTCGATTTTCGCCTAATTTAATAGTGCCCAAAAATATGTGCGTCAGTAAGAGGAGAGAAGAACCAAAGAACAGAGCATTTGTCCGCCTGAGCGGATCGATCTGCCGGCTGACTGCCTCCTACCTTTGATGGCGAAGGTGTGCACATCGACGGTCGTCCCATTGAATGCTCTACCCTTTATTCGCTCCAGTGAAAGCATGTCGACAAGGCTGATCTTCTCAAAGCGAACCGAATGAAAGAGGTTGTTGTCGAGCTCGGTGATGTACTGGTTGGAGAGTACAAACTCCTTGTACAGCGGGCCCACGTTGAAGGGTGCTGACCCGCTGTCTCCGGAGAGTGCTCCCGCCGCCGCCATGCTGTGACTGATTGCCTTGAAGATGTGACTCACACTGTAGGTCATCGCCTCGGTGCACAGCAGCCGTTCATTGTGCAGGCACTTGCAGGGGTAGAGAATGCGATCGGTGGGGCACATGATGCTGACCGGAGAGGCGTACGGAGAGGCGGTCTGGGCGACGGCCACCACCAGGCCCAGCAGACTGCTCGTCGCCAGTGCCAGCTGCTGCCCTAAGCAGTGCACCACGCTCCGGCTGGTGAAGATATAGATGAGCAACAGCATCAGTGGCCATGGCGACGTCCCTAGGGTGGACAAAGGGAAAAGTAAAAACGATTTCCAATTTGAAAGTGGGTGACACTAATTAGAAGTGCCAGTGGCCTCCGCCGCCGCCGCCGCATTACAGCCATTGCGGCGGCAGTGAGAAGTGCAAACGACCAGGCAGAGACCACTATCAGCCTAATTGCCACCGCGCACTTTGCCTCATTTAGCGCCCTATCATCAGCAGAAGCAGTGCACTATCAATAACGCTTCCATCTGCCTCTGTCGGGTTCATTTTCGGTGACATTCACTCACTGTGTTGTGTGATTGTGTGTGTGTACAGTGGCGAGAAGATGTGCTGCCCTGCTTTACGCTGGCCAAATTGTGGGCCGTCACGCATGCAGAAATCACGATGTGAGTACTCCTCTTTTTCTTTTTCTTTCGACACAATAGTGACAGTGCCCTGTGTTGTGCCTCTGTAATCATGAAGGTCTCTAAGAATCGGTCTCGGATCAAGAGTCTCTTTGACAAGAGTCCGGTGCTCTATTTATCTGACGTGCACATTCCACTGAAATGGTTGACTATGCGCCAGCATCAGTACCAACAGTAGCAGCAACACAGCCAGCAATTGCAGTCACCAACACTTTGATCAATTGACGCACTTGCACAGGAAAGAGAAGCTGTTGGTGTTCATTGACGCGCAGGAGTCTCTTCAACTTTCAAAGTTTTTTCCTTTTGCACTAAATATTTTCCCTCTCGGAAGCATATGCTTCTACGAACTGTAGCACGTTTTAGGAATTTTAAATTGCGTCCACCACCGTTTGTCAGTATGTAATTTAGATTGTGTTACTTTTGTTGGCTTGCAGTTTTGCCACTCCAAGTCATATTTTAGCTACATTCAACGGAACCGCTTTTTCACTTTTTAAAAAGATGAGTTTTATTCTCAAATTATCGCCTTTCATTTTTTGAGTCTGGCAAAACTAATGCTTTTTACAGATGTGTTTCTGAAAAAAGCCAAATTGTGTGCAGACATTTTGTTTTGTGAAATGGTTTCTAATATATTTGCTATTTATTACTTTTTTGATACCTTTATAAACTGCCCTTAGCAAACCGAAACTAAAAAGCCGTTTAATATAGAGAGGACGATAACTCAAAAAGTAACAATAAATTTTTTAGACAAGGTTTCTATATCCTTTGATAGTTTTTTATTTTTACAACTTACTGGACTATTATTTGAAGCACTAAAAAGCAAAAAAGCACCTTAATTCAAGTGAGAACTGTCCAATTTTAGTGACACACATTAGTATGAATGATTGCGTTTCTTTCAAACTGTTGTCTTCTTATTTTTGTTCCTTTCAGCTGTACCTTTAGCAATAGCACTCTTCTGCCTGCCATCTTGGATTACCGTTTTCCTGGTGTTGTTTGTGCCTGTTCGCGCGGCACATATTTCTCATCGCTTGCAATTACCGCCAGTGGCATTGTTTGCCTTGCCCTGTATGGCTGTTGGTCTGTCTGCTGGCATTAGGCGGCCACCGTTCAATCGAATGTCTTACTAGCTGATGTTGACAGCTATTACTGCCGAACAGTCGAAAGTTGTCGATTGCATACTGCAAAAGCAGCAGAAACAGCATCAGATTTCTAGCCGACTGCTGTTGCATTGTGTCACTGTGACACATCCACGCAGCAGCTAATACGCTGCTTCACACAGGGAAATGGGTTCAGTGGTGACTGAAAAAAATTTTCAGTTCTGACTGAGAAGTCTGTTTTTTCATTGGTCACTGAAAAATTTTTAAGTCATGTTTGAAAAAAATGAGCTTCAGTCACAACAGAAAAATATTTTTCAGTCACAACTAAACAATTTTTAAGTCACTACTGAAAAAGAGTATTTCGGTTGTGACTGAATTTTATTTTCAGTGATGACTGAACTTTGATAAGTGTTTTGTTAAAAGGGTTTTTGTTGACAAGCCCTCTGATGAATGGCGTGTGTGGCGCAACTGCTTAGTCTATGGGCGCTATGCGGTTTGAGGTCTAGGGTCGCGCGTTCGAGTCCGCAAACTTAGTGATTGTTTTAGGTTCAAAAGTCTTTCTTTCAAACTGGAAATAGGTTAGGAAAGTGGCAAATGAGTGCAAGGTAGATTCTGGTTAGTTTAGAGTGCCATA
>JAALOO010001483.1_pt1 | contig 15752 bp, 19 predicted proteins | sample 7257641 | NCBI WGS metagenome assembly JAALOO01 (sample SAMN14085613, study PRJNA598686) | mite metagenome | biome: ENVO:01001000; feature: ENVO:01001002; material: ENVO:01001226; isolation source: single female mite from University of Michigan culture on fish food culture... ...
TCATTGGGGTTGAACATGAGCTCAATTAGGTTTCGAACTGACTCAGAATTTTGACCGAAAAAGCGAGAGCGGATGTAATTGGGGTAATCAGTCTGCTCCTGGTACATCTTCTTCACGTCCTGGAAGTGAAACGGGAAGCAATTGTTGAGCATTGCGTATACCACTACAGACATCGCCCACACGTCTCTGAAAAACATGCTAAACAGTTGAAAGAAAGGCAAACAAGTAAAGTGTACATACGCTTTGAAGGCATTGTAAGGTGTCTTGCTAATGATTTGCGGACTCAAATATGGCCGAGTACCACACCAAGTGCTGCACTTTTCCGGCTCATTGTCGTCTCCGTGAAGCACGTGCCGTGAAAACCCCAGGTCAGTGAGTTTAATATTTCCTTCTTCCGTAATGAGAATATTATCTATAAGGAATTATTTCGTTTAATCTTTTTCAAGTTCTGTGATGTACTTTTTCTTACCAATCTTTATATCTCGGTGAGCAATGTGCAAAAAATCGTGCATGTAAGCCAGTACGCAGCACATTTGATAGAACCATTTACAAGCCTTTGGCTCTTCCATCGGTTTATGAAGTTTGCGTAAATACTTCGTAAGATCCCCTTTTGTTGCTTTTTCCATAAAAATGAAGATGCGGTTCATCATGCGAAATATGTCGTATATCTGAAAAGTTTTTAGAACACATATTTAAAATGCTCATTTTAATTTTACCTTTATGACATATTCATGTTGTACTTCTTTGAGACTCTGAAGCTCTCTGGGTAAGAACTTGTGAAGATATTTTTTATTCAACGAAGACAGGTCGATTATTTTGACGGCAATGTTTCGGTCTGGACGTTTATGATTGATGGCACAATACACCTGCAAAAATATTTAGAATAGAGAGTTTGATAAGAATAAATATAAAAAAGTCACTTACGTCAGAGAAGGCTCCAGCTCCAAGTTTCTCTTTGATTTCGTAGTGATAATTTCTGAGAATTTGTTCAGAAGTTGCATCAAGAACCAGTGGGTTTCTCACTGACTTTGGGGCATGACGAGCACTAGTTTTTTCCGGAATGTGCGGGGACTCGGAAGTATCTCGGTTCACTTTGCTCACTATAGAAGACGTGTTTTTGGTTTTAATCATGTTATGCTTGCTGATGCTTTTGTGAGTCTCATCATTCGACACCTTGCTTCTGCTTTTTGTCATTGAATAAAAATGGTTGAAAATACACTAAAACAGATACTAAAACGGATTTTCGTCTTTTCAGCTTTCTTAAATCACTCTATTTGTTCTACATTTGAAACAGCAAAAGTGAAAAAGGTTTTCGAAATTATCAACATTCGAATCGCTCGCAATTGCCATCTAGTGACTTCACAACTTAACGTAAAAATTCAAATTCAAATTACTCTTTAGAAAAGCAGGAGAGAATGAAAATGCATTGTGGTAGATAAATCAGAGCACCAGCTTTAACTGGTGTCGCCATGTCGGCGCGTTCTTCCTCTGCGCAGTCCATCAATTGCTCTCGTATTTTTAGCCGCGTGTTGCGGTGTTCAGTCGCCGAATTCAGTCTCCACTCGGTCTCTTTTAGTGTATCTTTCGATGACAAGGATAGTGACTCTAGGTGGGCGAAAGCGACTTCTACGGCTGTAGACTTGGTGGCACAACTGCGGTCGTTGTTGCCTCAATTGACTGCCTGCTAGAATCGAATTTCGCGAGAAACGGTGCCTCCCGTTAACCATTTGGTGCCGTTTGCGCGAGGTTGAGAATGACGTCGACGGGCAGCGAGTCACCACCGGAACGGCCATGGCCGCCATGCACAGGAAAACTACCTAATGAGTGAGTCAGGTGAAGGTGTCGAATTACCATTTGGAGACTTGTTCCGACAATTCGCCTTACTCTTATTGCCGTCTTATCGATCAGCAGAGCGATTCCTTTACAGTGCCAATAGGATTCAACAGAGTCAGCACTTTTCACTTATCGCTGGATCTACGCCAACGACTGTACACTACTCTAATGAACTCTTCAAAGCAGTTTTCGGTGTGTTACTCTACAATTGACCTGACGCCAAGTTCGCGGTCACAACCTGCTGCTGCTGTTGCCGCTGCTGTTGTTGACATTGGAAGATGCTCAGAGGCAGACACTGTTGTTCACTAGACAGATTCTTGAACGGGTGTTCATGTGACTGCGTTGAAGTAATCAAAGAAAAGCAGAATGAGCCTTTCACTACGACGAACACTTTGACAAAGTGTTCTTACATTCTGTTTACTGAAACACATACACAGGTTTTTTTGCTGACAATGAACAACAAGAAGTGCCATTGTTTGGCTTTGTTGTCGTCGGGAAGCAGTACAACTGCGTTTTAGGGCCACTTAGTGAAATTGAATCGAGTTTTATTTTTTTACTGCTTGAATGATACTGCTTGATAAGTGGTGCCAATTTTAAATAAATCAGCACTTAAGGGCCTGCAAAAGGCTTAAAACGCCATTGTCTGCTTTGGGTTTAGAAAAGACACGCATCTTTGAGATTCTCTGGCATTCTGGTGCAACTGTTGCAACTTCATTTACCGACATTGTTCTTCTTTCTACTTTCACCTATCTTCCTCTAGCACAATTGTCATGCAATTAGCGATGATAGCAAGTTGAAACTGCAGAGCTCACTGTGCTGGTTGGCGATGACAATGGCAAGCAAAGGACAAGAGGGCTCTCATCCCCCGAACGGTGCCTGTCACTGAAGAGTGTCTGTCGCCTGTGTGTCGGTGTTTCCTCCTCCAGCCACACCGAGCACCATTTGGGTGCACCATTTGCAAGTGATGACACCAAAAAACACTGTCTTGCCTGTCTGCCTCCCACAATAACCGCCGCCGGCAGTCGTCGTCACATCGAGAGACAAACTTCGTCGGCAGGCGCAAACGCCAGTGAAAGTGCGGCAATTGCGCCAAGCTTCATTCACCGACTGTGCCGCACAAACGGCAACGTGCAGCACAGTGCACTACCAGCACCAGCACCAGCACTAGTCGACACTGTCTGCCGGCGGCGTCGGCCTGGTTTGCACTATCGGGCAAATGCCTGGTCGAGTTCTGAAGATTCAGTGAAGATATAGGCCAGTGAGCCATCTGCCTAGTGGGTCACTGTAACCGTGCCGTAGGCTAACAAGCACAGAATCAACCAGAGAACACCAGCAACAGATGTCCTCACTTTGCGCCCGGTAGCATCTTCACCTCACACGTCTCGCACTGTCCATCCCATCACTCATTTTTAACCCTAATAATTTGCTCTATTTTCTTCCATTTTTTAGTGTACGTCACAAACTGTGTCATACATTTCAGTGCCGTACACATATTTTCATTTTTATAACTTTTCTTCATGCATCATCACTCAACAACCTCGTACCTCAGCCGGACCAATATCACCACTTATGTTGTTGTCGCTGTCACCTCATTGTTTGCCTGTTTGTCATTATTCTTCACAATCTTTGAGATAAAAGATGACCCTCGTGATGCCAAGTCAAAGTCGAACTAGAAGAAGACGACGAAAACGACGACGAAAAACATTAAATTTTACTGATTCTTTGTCGTGACAAACGCAGTTTATAAAGCATTTATTCAGCTAAAAAAGAAGTGTCACATTTAAAAAAACATCAATTTTTTCATGCTCGTCAGGTGTGCCTCCAATTTGAGCTCACCTCTCTTTTTGTCTGCACTAATCTGACCAACACCGAGCAGCCATCAAGATGATTCCAAAGGTATGTAGAATGCACTAGTCAAAATATAAATCTTGCTTTAAAATAGCAGAAATACCTTAAAACTTGAATTTCACTTATTGTTTCTATCGCTAGTCATTATCAGATTTTAGAAAGTTGTTTAAATTTTAACATCTGTTATTTCATCGTCACATAGACAGAGAGTGACACTTTGAGGCACAGTTTTCTCTTACTTTGAGAATAATACTCCCAAACACAATTGCATTAGCTACGTGCCACCCAACTGGGTGCCATTTTCTTTCACCCGTTGTCTCGGTACTTTCTCTCTTTCTTTCAGCATCTGATGAGTTAATTTGCCAAGTTTACGGCAAAAAATTCTTCAACTGAAAAATAGAGTTTTGCTTCACTGACAAAACGTGCACTGGGGCAAACCTAACTCACTTGACTTCTGCTACTTTCACTGTTAAGTCTGTACAAGTCAGTTGTCTTCAGACACGACAAATTGCGCCAAAGCATTTGAGCAAGAATCTGAACAAGCAAGATATACTGTGGCCAATCTAAACAACAGTGTCACCTAAAATGGGTTCTAGCTAATGGTAATAATTCAAGGACAGGCCAGCAGTACAGCTGTACAGTGTTTTCTCGCATGTTCATCAATTTAACAAAAAGTTCAGAGGGGTGCCTGATAAAGTGATTCTCACTTTACTACTAAAATTGATTCGATTGTCGGCAGTGTACAACAAGCTCAAAGATTGCTAACAGATTGTCTGAAGCGAAAGGATTCAGCATTGAAAAGATGTAACAGCACTAGCAGTGTGGCACTCCTCACAGACTCCAAAAACAATTGAACCAGCAATAGTAAAAGAACGACTGTCTTAGATGTGCAGTCAGCCATTTAGCTACAACTGCTGCTCTGCCACCAGTGGTTTTGTGCCAATTTGGTGGAGACAAAAGCTGACAATGAGACTCAGCTGACAGTGCTGTTGCTCAATCAACTGCTCTTGCCGTTGTCTGGTGCCAATTTGGCAGATGGCAAAGTGGTAATTGACCGTGGTAGGAAACAACAAGTGGCTGGGAGAAGTGCGTTTAAACAGTGAAGGATTAGTGATGTGATCGGCAAAAACTAATGATTTTCTGTAAAATGGCATCAGGCAATTCCTATGGAAGTGCGGCATATCGTCTTTCTCCTGGTCGTATTCATTTTATATGTGATATTTGGCGGCTTCGTCTTTATGCTCCTTGAATCACCGGAAGAGCAAATCAAGCGAAAGGAGATTGAAAGCATACTCAATGACTTCACAGGTTAGTTCGTTCAGGCATTTACTCCTTGTAAAGCTTGACTCACCCTGACACTGAAATATTTTTCTTTCAGAACATATCAAACAGCTGAATGACAGTCAAATAAGCGAGTCATACATACATTTGATGATTCACAAGCTGCTGGTGGCGCAAGATAACAATCTGGTCGACAGTTTTGGTAAACAAAGCGAGTACATCAACTGGAGCTTCATCAACAGTTTCTTCTTTGCAATAACCGTCACGACGACCATCGGCTACGGACACTTGACTCCGTCGACGTTCTTCGGTAAGTGCTCTATTCTCAAGTCACTGTAGTACAAATTAGATAAGCCATTTGCGTATGTTTCAGGAAAAATTTTCTGCATTGTCTACGCTTTGTTTGGCATTCCCATCACTGGTTTGCTGATTGGCAGCCTAGCTGATCGTTTCAGTAAGCTCTACTCGCCAAAAGTAAGCACATTTAGCTATCAAGGTAAACTGTACTTATCACGTTTTTCTTTTTAATTAAGACAATCATTCGGAAAACAAACACATACCAGCGACAGCTTTCTGCTCGTTTGCTAATGCTTAAAAAGGGTCTTATATCACTAGTGCCCTGGTTCTTTGTCTTTCTCGTCGTGCCTGCCCTTATCTTTACATTCTTCGAAGACTGGACCTTTCTTGACGGTTTCTACTACTGCTTTGTCACGCTCTCAACTATTGGCTTTGGAGACTTTGTGGCTGGCAGTTTTGAAAAAGATTACATCTGGGTGTACAAGATTCTTGTCGTCTTTTGGATTATCTTTGGCCTGGCATACCTTTCAATGGTGCTGAACTTTATAACGCAAAGTCTTCGCAGTCGACACATCTCCAATGTTATGCACTCACTACGCCATAAAATATCGTCTAATCAAAGTTTGACAAATCGGATGCGTCGCCATCCAGGCCATTTCAAACGCCAGCAATCGAGTCCAGTGGTAATGTTCACTCAAAATGGCAAAAAGATATTTTCCGGTAACATAGAGACGCTGAACAACAACAAAAACTTGACCCTAGATCACAGTCTCAACTCAACAGTCGTCAATATGGAGCCATGCCCGTGCACAAAAACCAAGGCTAACAGTAAGCGGAAAACATTCCGTTAAAATCATTATCAATGTCTCTCTCATGTTTTTTTCTTTAGATCGGAGTTTGGAATTTTTCAAGTTATTCAAACATCTAAAATCAAATAAAAACAAAAACAAAACTACACCGGAACCAAACAAACCAGTTAGTGATTCGTTAAATTTATGTTTGATAATTGTTTTTGACCAAATTCAACAACATTTTTAGAGTCTCAGGCACGCATTTGAAGACAATTCCTCAGTGAGACAAACGAGCAGTTTACCTGAGCTTACTGGTAAGCTTTTTTATTAGTATTTTATTTTAACAGTTAATCTTTTTGGTACTTTTTAGCTGAATACACCGAACCTTCGTGCTCTGAAAAAAGTGACGACAGCCCAAAGATAACCGTCGTCTAGGAAAGCTATCAATAATGTTAAGAATTGAGCTTAGTCAATTTATTGGACTGAATTCCTTTTGATATATCTTTTCGCTCTAATGTTACCGATTTAATTGTCCTTGAAGCCCACCTCTAGTCGACCTCAAGTGCCAAATGTTGCTGTTTGTTTTAAAACAAGCCTCTGGATTAATCAAATCGTTTAACAAATTAATTTTTTATTGTGACTATCCTTCTGTAAATATTTCTTATTTATTCTTTGTACTCTTTTTGTTAAAGTGGTGTTTAAATATTACATATTATTATTTTTGTATGATTTTTTACTTATTAAGTTTATGAGTTATTCCCTCTGCAGTTCACTTCATCAAAAGTTGTGAAAAGTCAATATGATTTACTTACCATAATCAAAAACGCTTTCTCTAATTATGAGTTTTTTCTAAACTGTCTACAGAATGATAACTTCTCAAATTGTCATCATTACTGATTAGATTGTTTGGTAAGAATTAAGAAAAAAGTTTTTAATAACATCAAAAAGAGCAATCGCTTGACGAGTTTCATTGTCCATCCACACTTTTTCGGTTCCTTGCTCTTGCTGGTAGTCCTCCTTTTCCTCCTCTTCCTCTATTTTATCTATTTTATTTTAAAAGATACATTAATTAAATCAAACAGCAACTTTGTCTGCTGCACAATTTCATTAGCTTGTCTATTGCGTTTAATTTTGTGCAATTGGTTATTCGGTAATCTTGGCATTAAATTTGAGACAGACGAGGTTAGCACTACTCTCATCGACAAGTTTGATAGTCACGCCAACGGCAATGGCAGGATAGGCAGCCTTGATGGGAAGTTCCATTTTAAATTGGGTCTTGTCACCGGTGGTCAGTGGACAGTTGAGACCGTAGTTGCCGCATGCCTCCTTTGGGTTGACGGGAAAGGGAATCGGCACGCCGGCTACATCGCCAATGATTTTCGTTTGGACAGACGTTGCTGCGTAATCTGCACAGAAAATTATTTTTAAAATGATTATTAAAAAATTATTGTTTAAACACTTACTGGGCACAAAGTTTACTTCAATGGAAACATTGGTGTTCTTCTTAAACACGCAAAATCGATCCGTGTTTTTGCAGTTTAAGATGCTAACTGACTGAAAGGTCCCATGTGGAGAATCACAAAGAGTGACCAGTTTACCATTCACAGTTGGGCCAGTCAGAAGGACCAGCAAAAAGACGGACAAGAGAAAAACTGGTAGATTCATTTGGAATAAGTAAACTCTCGCTGTGTGTGTGTGAGCAATGAGTGCTACAACTGTTCACCACTTTGGCTGTTGATTGCTTTTATAGCGATAACGAGGGGATACTGATAGGCGAAGAAGCGCTCTGCTGAAGACAACTGCCTAACGCATCATCGCCACTACCACTACTCAGTTCATGCAATTTTCAATGTGAATGCGTCGCAAAGAGCACTTGTACAAACATCAAAGTAGACAATGTAGTCAGACTGCACTAAATAAATAAATGTGCGATCCTAATTTACGGCATTTTTCAGATCAGTTTTATGTGACAATTTTCCGCAATATAAAACCCCAACTGGTACGATGTTTAGTTCGGTAAAGTATGTAAAATGGCATTTTATCAGTCAAAGACATCTGTTGTACTTTTAGCGTAAATGCACCAACTGGCTGATAAGAAAAATCTGAATGTGCAGATTTAAATGAGAAAGAAAGTTTTTTGGCAAATCGAGAAAAGCTTTCCACAGTGTCTGCTCTTACAGTGGCCTGTACAGCGGCCACCTCCGAGCAGCCACTGTTTACATCACCAGACGAGTTTGCCTGCGCCAGAGTTGCTATATCGGTGGGCGTCCTCAGGCTCACTCATACTTCTCTCACTCGGCTCATCTGTCTGCGTCTGAATCACAGTGTCGACTTCCACATCGTCTTGTCCCAGTCTAGCCCAGTCCACTCCGCTCCAGCTGTTCCACTTGCCCTAGACGAGCGACCGCATTGCCGAAGATGTACCTGGAGAGTATCTTCAACGTCGACAATGGCTACTTGGAGGGCCTGGTGCGGGGCTTCAAGTGCGGCATCATCAAACAGGCTGACTACCTCAATCTGGTGCAGTGTGAAACGCTGGATGATCTGAAGCTTCACCTGCAGTCCACTGACTACGGCAACTTTCTCGCCAATGAAGCTTCTCCACTGAATGTGGCCGTCATCGATGATAAGCTGAGAGAGAAGTTGGTCGCTGAGTTTCAGCACATTCGCAACCATGCCGTGGAACCACTGTCAACTTTCCTCGACTACATTCTGCATTCCTACATGATTGATAACATTATCTTGCTGATTACCGGTCCGTTCTCTTTGTTTTACACTGCCCAAACTCTATCCTAACTCTTGCATTTTCACATAGGCACCCTGCACCAGCGCCCGCTCTCTGAGCTCATTCCCAAATGTCACCCACTGGGCTCCTTCGACCAGATGGAGGCAATTCACGTCGCCTCGACGCCGTCAGACCTCTACAACGCAGTACTTGTGGACACTCCGTTGGCTCCCTACTTTGTGGATTGCATTGGCGAACAAGATCTCGACGAAATGAACATTGAGATTATCCGAAACACCGTCTACAAGGCATATCTTGAGTCATTCTACAAGTTCTGCAAAGACCTCGGTGGCTCTACTGCTGAGGTCATGTGTGAAATTTTGGGTATGTTTGACGCTTTTTTCCTAGAGTCGATATTTGTTCTAACTGCTGTTTTGTTATAATTTATATATAGCTTTCGAAGCTGATCGCCGTGCTTTTATCATAACCATCAACTCTTTCGGAACTGAGCTCTCCAAAGAAGACCGCGCTAAGCTGTACCCAACTTGCGGAAAACTTCATCCGTATGGTCTTGCTTCTCTTGCCAATGCTGACGACTACGAACAAGTGCGCTCGGTGGCAGAGCTGTATGCCGAGTATCGAGTCCTCTTTGAGTCCCAGTCCAATGCTGAGAATAAGACGCTCGAGGACAAGTTCTTTGAGCACGAAGTCAAGCTGAATGTCAACGCATTTTTGCAGCAGTTCCACTTTGGCGTCTTTTACGCCTATCTTAAGCTAAAGGAGCAGGAAAGTCGCAACATCATTTGGATTGCAGAGTGCGTCGCACAGCAGCACAAAGCCCGCATTGACAATTACATTCCCATTTTGTAAGATGAAAATGGTCCTGCTGAGTCCTCAAGTGTGCTGTTTCCTCCTTCTCTCTCGGAACTATTTGTGGTTTTTAAATTCTTTGTTAATTTATTTATATTTTATGTTTACTTCCAGCATCTGATAGCCAAGTACTACAGCACACTGCAATGTTGTTGCTGAACACCGCAGACTCTCATCAAAAGTATCATTGTTCACGTAGCAAAAACTAGCAAAGCGTGTCCCTAAGCTAATCTGTGTCAATCTTATCAATTTTAAATTTATAATCAGGCAACATTAAAGTGTCGATCAAGTGTGAACTGTAAGTTTTTCTTATTTTTTACTGTGTCAGAGTTATCCGACAAGAGAAATGCAATGCGCTTGCGCAGCGCAGCTGCTGACTTGAATTGTTGATCACATGTTTGCCCAGGTAAACATCATTAGATGCTTTTGAAAGAGTGATTTTGTCCGACGAGGCAGATTCGGATGAGTGATGGCATCGGTAAAGCGAGAGATACTCTCTCAACTGAAGAGGGTTGGCCTGCATTTTGAAAAGTCAGCCATTCGGGTTTTACCGCCTTCAACGGTTGAAGATGTCGCCGGTAAGAATCAACTAGGCCGGACATTTGCAATTGAAATGCCGGCAAACGAAGGACTGAAGATTAAAGACTCACTTCTCAAGGTAACGTTGATGATTGTTTTTTAAAAAGCCATTAACTATTTGTTTCTCTAGGAGCTTCGGAGTAGGTCGCCTTTTATTGACAATGTTTACCAGAGCTCAAATTCAGTTGATTGTGGAGCGAGCAGAATACTATTTCAAATCAATTTTGAGCATCTAATTAAAGAACTATTTGCTGATTTGGGAGCCATTTCTAACGACTGTTCATCTCAGGCAAAGGACAATATTGATGAAGACTTTCGAAAGACAATCATTGTCGAGTATTCATCTCCGAACATAGCTAAGCCATTTCACGTTGGTAACCTGCGATCAGCTATCATTGGGAACTGTATGGCAAATGTGCTACAGTTTCGTGGCCATAATGTTATTCGCATGAACTACCTCGGTGACTGGGGCACACAGTTTGGCATCCTCAGTCTGGCCTATGATCGCTTCGGCAGTGAGTCTCTACTTCAAGCTGAACCTTTGAAGCACCTTTTTGATGTCTACGTCAAGGGAAATCAGGAGATTGAGAAAAACACTGAATGGAGAGACGCCGCAAAAGAGCGTTTCACCCGACTGGAGTCACAAGCCGATCCAGCCACATTTGAGCAGTGGGCCAGGTTCCGCGAGTTGAGCCTGCAAGAGCTTAAGAGCTTATACCAGCGTCTGGGCATTACTTTTGACGTTTACAGCAGTGAATCGATGTACACACGAGCATCGCTGAACATTGTAGAACAGCTGAAGAACAGAGGCCTTGTCGAACAGAGTGAAGACGGAGCACTGCTGGCCACCACGCCCAGCTTTGATAATCCCAATCTGCCAATTAGTGTTCCGCTGTTGAAGAGTGATGGAAGTACACTATACCTTACCCGCGACCTTGCCGCCGCTGTTGACCGCAAAGAGCAATACAACTTTGACCGAATGTACTATGTGGTGGACAGTAGCCAGGCAAAACACTTCTGGAACTTAAAAAGCATCCTCAACGCCATGGGCAACAATATTTACAGGTACGATCTTCTGAATATAGCCGTCATGTTTTATTAATTGAATAATCTAGAGATATGAAACATCTCAAGTTTGGGCGAATCGTCGGCATGAGTACACGCCGCGGAAACGCTATATTTCTTGATGATGTTCTCAACGAAGCAAAGGAGCGTGCACTCTCTGCAATCAAAAGTAGTCCCAGTACGTTTTTGAATTAAAAAGTTAATGATGAAAAGACTTAATTAAAAAGCTACCTCCCAACAGATACAAAGATCTCTCCTGAGCAGTACGAGTCCGTGGCTGACAAACTGGGTGTGTCGGCCATTGTCGTCAATGATCTGTCTAATCGACGCGTTAGAGAGTATCGCTTTAACTGGGACAAGGCACTTCGTCTGACAGGTGACACTGGCATCTCCCTGCAGTACACACATGCTCGTCTGTGCAATCTTGAGCTGAACTGTGGCGTCGAGCTGTCGCCGAATTGTGATATTGATGTGGCTGCCATCGACACTGCCGAAGGTCGGATGCTAATTAACCTCTTGGCCATGTTTGATCAGGTGATCGAGCGAACTGCAGAAGAGCTAGAGCCAAGCCTACTGGCACATTACCTCTTTGACTTGAAGTAAGCTTTTCTGAACAAAGAAACGGGCGACAAACTAATGATCGTGTTCTTTTTTACCTCTTAGAAGTGCCATCAATCGTGCCAACCAAGAATTGACTGTCAAAGGAGAGAGTCCTTCGGTGGCCCAAACGAGGCTACAGTTATTCCGCTGTGCGCAGAGGGTTTTCAGTCAAAGTATGCGTCTTCTTGGCCTCACACCTTTGCAAGCAATATAGTTGAGAGAAAATAAAGTGAAATAAATAAATTTTTGTATTTAGATTATAAAAGTAGTGGCTCAAAATAAAAATATTCATGTAAAATGTATTGAGCTCTATCACATTCACTGGTTAGAAGGATGCCATCTTATCAACGTCGACTATTCCGCGTGATTTCTAAGGTTAGGGTCATTTTGAGGATCGAGGAATGGGTCATTTTCAGCTGACTGCCGGCCAAACTTGAGGAAGAAGTGAACCAAGATAAAGAGGATCAGGAAGCCGAAAAAGCCATAGATGATAAACTTCTTATACACACCGAGGCCGCTCAGGGCAGATTGATTTCGCATGTAGGACGATCGCGATCTGTAGGAAGGTGATTAGTTGGACAATGAACATCGATTGGCTCTTTAAAATGTTTACCTCAACCATCGAGAGAAAAACTCTACAGGCGATTTGGTTCGGTACTTATCTTCGGCTATATCATTTGCGAGCAACGACCTGCGTGATTCGCTATCAAACTTTGAGCGCATCGATGAACTTGAACCAAAACCTATGTCGCTATTTGTAGAGATAAATGAGGTGACATTACTGACGGAAATAGGTGATGAAAAAGTGGTTTTGCTGGGCAGGTTGTTGTGCAGAATCTTCGGTGCAAAATTGTTGACGCTGTTAGAACTGGTCGTAGACGTAGCCATATCGATGTTGGTAGAGTCATTTAGAAGACTTGAAACGGCAGTGTTGCCGTTGGACAGCGATTGGTTTGCTGATGTCGAGCTGTTCATCAAGCCTAGACCGATGCCTTCACGAGCCCAGGCAAAGTTGGCCAAGTTTGCTTCGAGAGCAGCAGCAACTGGTGACTTTGTCGAACCCGGCGTGAAAGAAAATATTGGCATTGTACATATTGGGCAAGTGTATCCTGCCGGTGCCGTGTTCGGGGGCAAACGGCTCGCGTAATTGTTAAGGCATTCCAAATGCAGAATGTGGTAACAAGTCAATCGCACGCAAGGCGCTTGAGTAAGACCGGTTTTGCAGAAACAGCAATTCGAGTCAAAGTTGCTATTTTCAAGCCACTGAAGATAGGGACCGACGATGCACTGAGAGGGTAAACATCAATATGTCAGTCGATGTGTCACAAATCAGCAATCAAATCCTACCGTTTGATGTCCATCCGTTGTCATGCAGTGTTCACACACGTTCAGCTTGTGTTGAAAGCAAAACTGATTTGTCACCTTCTTTTTGGGACACTTGCACAGGCCCATTGTGGTTGGTGGAGGAGGTGGTGATGAGGATTGTGTACTGCAGCCGTACAAAGTGGTACGGCACCCGATCTGATGATTGTGAAAGCGTTCTGTGCGATCGTGGCACTCGGCGAAAACACAATTTGTGTTGTGCTTACGAGCAAAACTTTCCGTACCGATACTTTCCTCAAAGTGCTACAACAGCTACGAAAACAAATAACCTCTGCCGTGCATCAAGAGACTTTTTTGTTGCAAAAAATTTTCTGTTTGCTAAGACGCCGTCTATCGGCTGAGTTTTGTTTTGGTTGGTTTGCAGCTCACATGAAACGATTTTCTTCAATATTGATTCATAATTTCGTGCTTTATTCTTAAATCATGTCGCTAGTGGGCTATGATTATAGTGATAGTGAAGAAGACGATCAGGAGGTGGCTAATCAACAAGAAGAGCCCATAAAAAATGTTTCAGAAAAACTGGCTGGAACAACCACTGAACTGGGAAATTCATCAACTTCATCAACCAGCAACAGCGAGTCAACAAATGCACCAACAAAACCTTCACAACTTCCACCTGCTCAACCAGTGATTTCAACTTTAAAGAAAGATCTTGTAAAACGATCTGCTAATGGTCGCATTCAGATCACCGCTGATTTATCGCTGTTGAATGCTCAGCACAGTGATGATTCAGACGATGAAGAAGAGCGAGAAAGAAAAAGATTGAAAAGGTCTATGCAAGGATCGAGGTTAATTACGATGTTACCGAAACCTAAAAATCCTACAAAGCCAACTGTACAACCAAAGTCGTCACTTACATCACTCGTTCCTAATTCTGTCGCAAACCGTTCAAAAGCACAAAACCCTGTTTCAACAACGGCAACGGAGACTGTTGAAAAGAAACCAGAAAAGCCAACCTCTTCAACGTCTAGTTTCTTTTTCACAAATAGCGATGATGATGATGAGGATGACGATAATCTGCTGCCGACAACTGCAAAAGAAATATACCCGACTGCTTTTCCTACTTCTGCCATTGCGCCTGACCTTGATGCACGTCCTGTGTATGGTCCTTCTAAGCCTGAAATTATACCCGAAGCTATCCTCGCTGATAGCCTTTACAGTCCAATCGACCAGTCAGTGCCCAAACTGGATCCTAACAATGATATTACATATAAGAAGTACATTGCTTCTAAATTCGGCGAGGAAGCTTCGGCTGGAGGCATCAAATTTGTTGACTTTGACATGTCTAAACATCTTTCGCAGAACACTGACTGGATAAAGAACATTACCATTGAAAAAGAGGATCGCGATGAAGAGGAAGATGAGAAGAGCGCTCCAAATTCTACTGCTCGCAGGAAGAACCAAATTACTTTCCTTGCGTACCAGGCAAAGAAGCGCGAAACCGAGTTAAAGAACCAGTGGGCTGCAAACCGTTTGTCAAAAAATCAGACTCGAGCTAAATATGGCTTCTAGGTATTACCATATCCTTTTAGCAACTCAAATTTGTAATGATTATTTCTTAATTTATGAATCAATAAGGAATTATTTACACTATCAAAATAATATTTTTGTCCAAGTTTCTCTCTCTTGTATGAATACAAATAATTTCTGCACGTTGTACTTGCTCATCTTTATCGATTTTCAGATTGTCCACCGAACATCTCTTGTGAAGCATAAGTTATAAAGAGGAAGCCATCTTCATCCTTGTTCTCCTTGTAAATCTCCGCCATTGTTTTAGTCATTGAAGCGAGAGTCCGATTGTTGATGATCAGATAGAAAGCTTGTGTCTGGCTGATGTGCATTCGGTTTCTGCGTGGTAAAAATTATAAATATTAAATTTTTTTTGTTAAAAAGAGTACATTATACCTGATGACTGCCACAAATTTAGCCATTTGCAAATCTTGTGGGACAAGAAACTTTGTTTTATCAAGTCTAGGCAAGTTCCGCTCTTTACTATATCTTTCCACAATCACGGGGATTTTGTTGGGAAAGCGTAGTCGAATTCCAATTACCTCTTCTCGTCTGGATGCTGATATAAAAGAAACGGGTATTAAGACACTGATTCATTGTTTGTTTGCTCACCGAATGATTTTCGCTGCTTGTATGGCTTGTCATTGGCTTGAGGGGAAGGATTTTTTCGAAAAATATTGAGTGACATTTTGTTTGAGTGTGAGTGAGTGTTCGAGTTTCTTCTGCAAGCTATTCGATCGAAGCTTCCTAATTGGGCCACAAAGTGGTCGCACGTCGGGAGATTTGCTGATGCGACAGTGGTGATCAAAGTGTCAGAGTCGAAGTTGACAATCTGCCGCCGATGTAAACATGCGAAATGCGCCACTGATTGGTCGAGGTTTTTTGTACCGTTAGGCACAATGTTGCTGTGACCACCACGACTCTCTCTCTCTCTCTCTCTCTCTCTCTCTCTCTCTCTCTCTCTCTCTCTC
>JAALOO010001484.1_pt1 | contig 15744 bp, 8 predicted proteins | sample 7257641 | NCBI WGS metagenome assembly JAALOO01 (sample SAMN14085613, study PRJNA598686) | mite metagenome | biome: ENVO:01001000; feature: ENVO:01001002; material: ENVO:01001226; isolation source: single female mite from University of Michigan culture on fish food culture... ...
CCAGCTAGAGAGTTACTTTTGTTTTAAACATTTTTTATAAAATAAAAGTCAGTTTGGATTACGCACGTTAAAATTTTACACTGAGTTTGATATGTTATCAATTTCTGGTAACATTGATTAAACATAAATTTTGATATTCAATTTTATAATAACATTGTGCCCTGAAAATTAAAACAAACAAAATTAAAAGTTCAGTTAGACTAATTTTAAAAAGTGCAAAGCAAAAAACTTTCTAGTCAACAAGTCAAATTGTTAAGATGAAACTCAAAGTTTCTTAATAACTTTTGCTACTTTGCCGGCAAAACGTGCAATGACGATGATAAATTTTTTGAGTTTTTTTAAAAAGTACATCATTGAAAAAATTTTAGAATAAACCCAGAGTGCTCAAAACTTAACTTTGGTAAGTTTTGTGATTAGTTTTGCTTTTTGCACAAAAATCGTTGTGAAAGTTAATGTGTTATCAATGCGCCATAGGAAATGCATTGCGACATTGACTTGCATGCATTTTGACCGCCCCCATAGGAATGCATGGTTTTCCCATAGAACGAGTTTTGGAACGTTCCAAACTTTTGACGATAACTTTGGAACCACAAATCAAAATTAAATAATTTAAAGTTGTAAATCAAGTAGAGAAGTAACTCTTACTGACAGTGTTTTTTGTTTTTGAAAACACTTTAGTTTGTTTAGAAATATCGGTCTTAGAAAAAGTACTGACAGAACTTTTGACTCACCCTGTACAATAAGATAGCCTAACAAAATAATAAATACCTGTGAATATTTAATAACTACTAGTAAAAACTTATCAATTTTAAGATTTCCAACAACCAAAGTTATAGCTATACAAAATTTATCAAAATACAATTTTTTTAAAACTTTTAGAAATTAAATAAGTTTTCTATTATTGTTTACAAGGCAAAAACTATTAACAGAAAAAAGCTGTGCAAATAAGTAAACCAAATAAGAAAAGCTCACTGTAGTGACCAGAGTGAAATCATAGCAACAGAGGGCAACAGCAAAATTACTTTTACTAATGAAACACACTTCAAACTGCTCTTTAACGTACAAAAAAATCTCCTCCAATGAAGAAACCTCGTGTTCTTTGAGTGAAACTATAAAGAGAGTAACAATTCTGGTCATGTGAAAACAAAACAGCGATAGAGACAAAGTAGGCCAGTGCAGTGAGACATCGATACATGATAGGAGTTGCAATGAGTCTCCTCGTGGCGCTGAGGACTGGCAATAACAACCACTTGACTATCTTAGATCGACCATTAACCGGACATTCGTAAGTGCGCCCAAATGCAGTCTTGCCCAGAAAAGATAGCAAATTGAATGAATGAATGAAGAGGACTGGTTGCAAACACCCACTGCCGATATCCAGGACGCAACAGTGTTGCTCTACTCTACTTGTGATCTACAGCATCGGGTACACTGTAGACTTGTCACACGAAAAATGAATGAATGATGCAAAATCAATCTCTGGGCAAAGTATATTTACTGCCGTCACCTCAAAGTGTACGATAGCGTAGTTAAATTGGTCTTGGACTAAATAAAAACTATTTATGCTTGCCATCACGAGAAATTGAGGCTTTCTCAAAGTGATACGTTTGATCAAATGATATTCTTTTTAAACGATAAAAAAATGTCAACATGAAAAACGTAGAGAGTTTAAATTGTGCTCATAATAGCGGACATGTGGTAGTCAAGAACGCATCGATTCTAAATGATAACTATATCAAGTGATAACGATAAGCATCTGTGCTCTTAAAGTGCAATCAAATTGCGATTGTAAAAAAATATTTACAAAAATGTCTATTGTTGGACAAACGTAATTAAACCAAACTTTACAAAAGATCTAAATAGAAGTGCGCACTTTGAAAGTACACAAAGTACAATCCAAGACATTTATCAGAACGTTTAAAAATCTTTGCACTAGCAAAAAAGATGTAGAAAAGAACAGCTGAACTTACAGTTCGAACCATTTAAGTGCAAGTTCTGGTACTGCGTATGAGCGATAAGATGATTATCATTGGCCAGTTGGAAAACAGCAGGAAGTTAAACGAGTTATAGCAAATTGAGCGATTGAAACTAAATTTTAGTTTCAGATTGAGTACCACAAGGTGAATGAAAATCCAGAACGTTGGCTGAAGAAAAGCTTCATTTTACGAGTGGGCAAAAATAATCTAGTTACATCTTGATCAATGTTTGGTTCTGAAAAATAAAAACTTTGTTAATAAGGAATCAATACTAAAGGTAAACTAAGGCAATGGAAAACAATGGAAAATTCTACTCAAAAACTGTAAGACTGCTGTCAACATTAGACGCGCTAAAATTACCTGTACAGAAAACTTTAATTTAAATATGCTTCTTGCTCCTAGCAAACCACTAAAATAAAATGAAGTTGCAAGCAAAGTGCTTCCAAGCGATCCGCTCAATATTTGAGACTCTCAAGTGGAAAGGTTTGTTTTGTTTGCCTTACTTTGCCAGTGGTGTAGACGCGCAAATGTCAATTTGGCCAGGAGAATCAAACAAACGTTTTGGTTGCTGCTGATACTTGCCGTGGCTGATAAACGAGTAGAAAAAATAACTGGAGACAGAGAATGTGCAAGGCAATTTGAAAGTTAAAAAAATTACGCTCGTAGGCGCGCTTCTGATAACAAAACAACCGGGAAACGCCTGAAAAGAAGTGTAGAAAAGACACTGAAAATAGATGAAAACAAACGAGAAGTATCTCCAAACATGTACATCGAGAGCGTGGAGGATCAGCTGAGTGGGGAGGAGAGCACCTAACCTCTGGTGAAGGCGGAGCATGCAGCCCAGCAGAGAGTACTGTTCTCCTATCTTCCAGTGTGCTGAATGTCCTCTCCTCAGTCAATCACTGGGTGCTGTCCTGACCAGCCAACAAGCTGGTGCTTCAGAAAATGTACTCGCTGGAAAATGAATTCAATTTGCATTTAGAGCGCGAAACGGTCATTGTTTGGTTTAGCTGAGCAGAAAGCTACAAGCAGTTGTTTTCATTTTTAACAGTTTTATTATTATTTAAAATAAATTAGTGAAAGAAAAAGGGCGAGAGAAGTGTATACAAAAAATGGCTATAATACATGATGATGCAAAAAGAGTAGTTTTGCGGTAATGAAACATTTGATGGGGCATGCAAAAGTGGTACTGGAGGGTTTGAGTACATCAGTAGATGGGGGCTGTTGGTGTCCAACAGTAGGGCGAAAAAGATGGGTTATAAGATCATAGGATATAATACATAATGGTTTGGTGGGAGTTGTTCAAAAAGACTGGCAAGCCTGAGAAATTGGGTATTTGGGGGTTGATTATGCGGAGATGCAGGCTTTACCAGTGATGTGTTCGAAGGGGGCAGCAGCATTGGCTGCCTCTTGAATTCTCGGATCGGCCATCCACTTCGTGAAGAGATTGACAAACTTTTTGGCAGTGAGGCCAACCAGACCGTGTTTGTTTTGGTATCGCTTGTAGTTGCGCATTCGCACCACCAGTTTGGCAGTCTCGAAGATTTCACTCCAGACGATGGCCTCCTGGCACAGGTCGAGGTCGCACTGGTGACTGAGCATCTGTGAGGGAGGCAGGTGAACGCCACAGCCTCGGGAGCAGGCAATCGGCTTCAGTGGGTTCAGTGGACAGTGGGCTCGGTGGCGGTTCAGCTCGCAGAGGGGCACATTGACGATGCAGCCAGCGTCGGCAAAGTCGCAGCTGACCGCCAGCTGACCGATGAAGGTGCGAATGAACTCGGGAGCTGGGCGAATGTCATCCTCGCAGATCTCATTGCGACAGGTGGGGCAGGTGGGAAAGGAGTACATGGGCGATTCGAGCCACCCCTTGATGCAGCGCTCGCAGTAGAGGTGACCACATTCCGCTATTTCGTAGGCGTTCTCGAGCACGCCGAAGCAGATGCAGCAGATAACTTCATCGTAGATTTTGCACTGAAAACGGTTCAGATCGTAGCCCATGGTGAGAATTGGGAGGGATAGTTTAGTTTAGAGAAATAAATAAATAGAGTCGATGGGCAGGAAGAAGGTGCCAGAGGAAAGTAAAACGAGTGAGACGTTAGAAGTTGGTAGTGTCCAGCGTGGACGGAAGTGCTCAACGGTGGTGGGTGCAGAGAGAGGAGACCATAGCGTTGCGGTGGCGAGCAGACCAGGACATGACTGAGGGTGCCATGTGACGGTGATGTCTCTTTTATAGTCGTCGGTGGTGATCAGCGGACAGCAGTGGAGGAGACTGGAGACACCGCCAGTGCACTCTGCACTATCTCCATCGGCAAGCACTTCTGATAAGGCTTCCACCAGGCAGGCATGAACTTTTGACTCAAGGCGAGCGCAAACGCAAGCGCCACCAGTGCTGCCAGCGACGACCACGACGACAAGACTAGTGCATTTGGTGAACACTATCACCGTGGAGACTGAAGCTCTGGAGACTGACGACTTTCTGCCGAGAGCTAGTCAAATGACCTGCAACAACCGGACAGTGCTACTGCACTGGAATCAGTTTCACAGAAAGACTGCAGCAAACTCAAAGTCAGAACAACCTTTAGTGGAGATGAACTAATGAGACACTGACAGCAGATCTACGCAGGCTTACTGATAAGATGAAATTGCTTTTGAAATAATAAAGTTCAGCGATCGATACAGCAAAGCTAATATGAAAGCAATTCGGTTGGTACAGTGATAATCCATTTTCTTTTGATAAGAATAGATAGATCTCAGCAACACACATTTCAGCGAAACAATAAAATGATACACTTCAACCCTCATAAGTGAAACAATGAAGTTGGATTCAGAGCGATGCAAGTAGCAATCATCCACTCGTGACAAGTGGTCTCTTGCACTTCTAAATTTCGTAACTAAAACGTTACTCGATGATTCTAGTTGCACCTTGAGTGATGAAATTTCGTTTTTCCATCAAATAACTGCGATTTGTACAAAAAATCTATTTTGTAGAAAGATAATCGTTTCTGGCATTTGCAAAATTCTTTGATTTGGTTTGTAAAAGTTGCTATTGAATAAAACACAGAGCAATACGTTAATAAATCGTTTTATGACTTGTTCTTTGAGTGCATTATTCAAATCGCATTACATCAGAGAGCCAATCCACTTGAGAAAACATCTAATCAAGTCGCCAGCCAATACTACCTGTGGGTGATTGCTTCTCTTTCTTAATTATGTCCAGTCAAATGCACTGCAGCTGTGTAAAACAAAAACTGAGATTATCACATGGTAAAGACGTAAGTAGAACATTTGACAGTCTAGCAGAGGACACTAGTAAAGTTTGACATCCCGTGAGAACAGAGAGATATGCTTTGCCTAGTAAAAAGTACCTGTATTTCTCAATTTTGTAATCGCAATTGGAACTCACCTATTGTGATTGCACTTTAAGTTTAAAGTGATAGTGATTGAGCTATTTTTAGGATACAACGGATTAAGCAGTCAAGGTAAACTGCCAGCAATATCCAGGTACATATAGGACAACTTTACACATGCTGACTATTGTGTAATGTCACTTCCTGTGGCTCCTTCTCGAATTGTACAAATCACTGCTAATAATAAACTCATTGGCGATATGGCCACTGAGAAGCAATGGAGTAGTGCATAGAGCAGCGACTCTACGACGCGTCAGGTTACCATTGCAATTGCCAGATATTCGAGTGCGACGGGCGTGGCTAGAAAACGAGTGAGAGTGAGAGAGTGGAAGAGAGAGAGAGAGAGAGAGAGAGAGTGCGCCCAATGAGCGCCCAAACCGATTCAATCTGGTCAGGAGTGATCACCGAGTGCTCTGCAAATCAATACTGTGGCTGGCAACAGTGTTCAATAAACACGATGACCTTGAAATAGATCTCAGTAGCAGCGTGCTCATTACGCTGATTTCACCCGAAACACTAAAGTCGGCTGCGACACTGTCGCCTAATGCTGGTTGCCAGACGAGGTTAACTTGATGTCGACTGCAACAGCGAGGGTGCCATTTGAATAGTCTGCACAAGCATGTCCCAAAAATGATTTGTCTGGTTGCAGACTGGTGGCATATGGGCAAACGTCACTTTATGCAATTGATTCATTTTGAGCTGCGGACGATCATGCCTTCACCGTCACCAACCGAGTGTAGTCTAGAACGCTGTTGTTGTTCAGATGATAAAGTTTGCCTGATCACCATCGACGTTGCTCGATGCCGTCTAGATAAATCGAATCGATCAGTGCAGTGAGCTCCACGCTGTACAGCAAACCAACGCCAACCAGTCTTGAATAGACAGTTGCAACGAAACCACGAGGCGTATTTGTGTACTTCGAACTGCTCTTTATCATTCGCTAACGGCTGCTCTTACATAAGGTCCTCTCGGTCTAGCACCGAGGCTATCAACTTGAAACGTAAAGTGATTGGACTAACGCAAATTATGCTCCCGGTGCATGCGACTTTATCTCTATACACTTGATTAATGTTATTATACTTCCTGCAGTATCCGGTGTAAAATTTATCGAGCTACTTATTTTGACTGTTTTGCTTTGATAAGCTTTTGTTTAGAAGTACTCTTGAACGGTACTGAGTGTTGCACAAATTTTTAATTTAAAAATTTTTACTCTTTACTACTAAACGCAAATCAAGTGGCATCAAATCGAATCAATCAAGACAAATCACATCATTTCTCTAGATTTGCGCTGATATTTGACACCACCAAAAAAGTGGTAGTGCAAGACTTCATTCAGACATTTTCTCTAGTATAGTAAAAAACAAACTGATCAACTGATAACACTTTGAACAATAATGAATAACAGTTATTAGTTGCAAAACAAGTTTGACAGTTCTTAAGTATGCTCTTGCTACCATCATAAAGTAAAATAGCAAAAGATTTTTGGTTTACTGTATGAACAATTGCTACGTTTATCAAAGTTTAATTAGCTTAGCAACCGTATAAAAGTGCAAATTACTATTTATTTTTGATAGACTTGCGATGATTATCATGGCTAGTTATTCAGTTGTTGCCTGGCTAGAGAATAAAGTTCAGTTCTGAGCAGTTTAGACCGGATCCAAATCAGTTTCTGATGTCTGCTGAGCTGTATGAAAAAGGGCAACAGCGATAACATGCACTCTGACCAGCCTTAGCTTCTAATCGGCAATGTGTCACCGGCTAGATTGCAACTTCAAGCAACAGCCTCAACAGCAGCATGACCTTTTGCTTTTTTCTAGAGAAAAGCAGCTGTTTCAGCATTGGAGAATGATTGCAACAAGTCCATAATTACAAAGTTCATCAAATTCAAATCAGAAAGAACATTTTTTCAATGATTAGCCAGAGTGGCTACTCAGATGACAATAAACACTTGTCCAACACAAACGGACAAGGCGCACATTTGTAACAAAGACATTTGTTAGTACAGCAAAGAATAATGTACATTAAAACGTTTATAAACTTCTATTTGAAACTTGACTCGCAAAACCAGTAGCGGGTGGAAGCGAAAAAGAGACACTAATGGTCATGCGACGCTAAACTTTGTGGATAAGATATTGCCTGGCAGGAGAAGTGCACAGCCAGTCGGGTGACGGCGATGTAAGTTGCAAACATTTGGAGCAGCAGCTGCCTCTTATCGAACGTTACATAAGAGTTCACAGCAATCAGCCTCTTCAAGGGTTGACAGTGTCCAATTGGAGAGGCAGTGGCGCGCAAAGGAGCCAGCTAAAGCTGTATCTCAACACTTTCGCTGAAAACATGTGTCGGCGGTTGGACAATGTAAATAAATCCAATCACAATTCGATTCAATGGCCATTTAGAAAACTTTCCACGCTACTTCCGACATGATAATTTGGAGGTTAAACGGGGAGTGCGCCACTCGGTGCAGAGGGTTGCTCTGTTGACGGTAGTTCAGCGGGAGCTGAATTCACCCGAAGTGTGGTACGCTCGAGTTGGCGAGGTCATGCGAGCTGATAACACTTCCAGTACCGACACTCACTCCGGTGCTTGCTCTCCTATCGACAGAGACATTGAAATTTGTGTTTATGTTCGGACTTTGAAGAGGGCTGGCTACTACTGAGTCTGCACAGACCCACAAGATGCTACCAATTTGGTGATGTTTAAGTGCTACTACTACTGCTACTGTTCATGCTGTTCAATCGAGCAATTGGTACAAAACAGTATTAAACATTGAAAAGTCTTGTTCTATCTTTGATGATTGAATAAAACCGGATCCGAGTACGTGATCAAACAAGTACATTTGCAAGAAAAGCCATAAGTGCCAAATAATAAAAATCAACAAGTATCAAGTTCATTTGTAAACTAACAAAGTTATTATTAAATCGTTGTCAGTTTACACTAGCAATTGCTTCCAATTTCAACTGTCTCAAGAAACTGTAGTCTGATACATTTATATTTTGCGTGAATGATAAAAAGCAAGCTTATAAACTACAACAAGTTATTTTATGCATAAAACTACACTGAAGATTATAATCACAGTTAGTTTCACATGACTGGAGTAAGGTTAACTTGATTTCACTAGCCGCACTTTGATCGTTTTCACACGGCAATATTGAAAACAATTTTCCCAGACGGCGTATGCAAGAATCTCCCCTACTAATCTACATCACAGGATTAAAGTTAGTTGCGACTATTTGTGATGATAAAACACACGCGTCAACATGGAAATGTTAAAAAATCAAAGGGGTTGCATTCATTTGTAATACAATCCTTATCGAATGAAAATGTCTTCAATAATGAGCTGCAAAAGTAAATAATAAAAAAACTCTAAACTAGTATGACAAAAAGTATCATTGTTTAGGGCTCAATGTGGAAATAAACTTTGTACCGGCAAGGTACATAGATATTTCCCAAAAAACAAAACTAAAACGTTTTTATTAGAATGACTTTTATTACAGTCTAAAACTGTTTTCTGTTTTTTATATGATTACAAAAAAATCATTTGGCAAAATGAGACTAGAAAAATGAATAATTTCACCAAGTGTAAGCAATGAGATTCTCAAGATTGGCGCTTGTAGCAGAGTATCATAACTAAAGTAGAGAAAGGAGCTACACAATATGCGTGGTGTAAAAGCCTTGAAATAAAAATGAATTAATATTTAAGTTAAATAAAAAATTAAAAAGCTAGTCTTACCCAAGTTTTGTAGAAAATATATAAAATCACTTCATTTAGTTTTAAAAATAAATAGCTGTTCAGTTTGTTTTTTGAACCAAATTCGGTTCAAAAGGACTGACACCGCATTTCTTTCTAAACTCTTGCCCTCGTTCGTGAATCCACTTGTTGGAAACCCATTTAGAGCCAAGCAGAACTGGGCAGGCAGCATGTCGAGTCAGCAAATCTCCATCTCCCGACTTGTGCAAGTTGTACCAAAAAGCAGCCGAGTTTTTCTTTGGCCAAACGGTAACCCCAAGTTGAGTAAAAACTGTTGCTCCGCCAGCTTCGACATCACTCATGTAATTAAGCCATGTAGCTATTCGATTACCTGTGCCTAAACAAATATTACAAAAAATTGAAAATAAAACTTTCCATATCAAAGGTCAATAGATTACCTAATGATTTGAAAGCATTTTTCTCTTCTCTTCGAGCAAAGTCGTAGTGTGGTTCGTATTGTCCTGAAACAAAACAAACCAGTTATTTACCCATGTCTAAGTTACAATAGTAGTACTGACCAGCAATACCGTAGTTGACCACTTGCAGCTCTTCAGCTGTGCTCAAATCGAGATCAGTGATCGCCTGAACTCGTCGAGAAATACGGGCTACAACATGGTGATCTCGATCAGTGAGCCATGCACTTTTTGAAATTCGATACTTGGCAGTCTCCAGGTTCCCAGTAAAGTAGTTCTGCACAGTAGCTCTCTTCAATTTGGGGGCTGCTAGAGCTTTGATGACTTCTGCCTCAGCATCAGACATGAAATCGTGAAAGATCACTATTTGAGGCTGCTTGTACGCTTCTTCCACTTTGATGTTAGTCAGTCTCAAGTATGGATCAATTGATTTAGAAGTGTCCAAATGAAAGCACACCAGCTGAGAGCGTGTGCGTTCGCTTAATCGGCTTTCACCACGACACAGTGCTTCGTAAGTTTGGCGTTCAGTTTCCTCAATCGGCCAACTCGATTCAGCAATAGAGTTTTCCACAGACACGGCATCATCACCATCGTCACCTTTTCGAACACGTCTAATTTGATTCTTAATGTTCAGCTCTTTATCAAAGTATTGAATATTGCCGCGAGCTCGTTCATGATCAGGATCCAGTTCCAGCAGTTGCATTGTGTAGGTGTACGCATCGGATACGTAGCCCAGTTTGTAAGTAGAAAAGGCGAGGTGCTCAAGAATATTAATGCGCATCTTATCCTGAGTCGAGCTATCAGACTCCTCATTTTCCAGGCGACTAAGAGCTTCTCGCATCCACAGTTTAGTGTGATGGTAGTCTTCGTTGGAGTATGCCTGGCGACCAAGTTCAAAGCAGTCATTGGCAGTGAGAGACATGCTAGTGAAGCCTGGTTTCAGGTAGTCTGCCGGTTTCATACCGCGAACATCGCGAATGGGAATAACGCCATCCGCCAGTAGAGAAGTGTCCAGCTTGTAAGTGTCCTGAAGACGAAGCAAAGCTTCCGCCGCCCCTGAAAATTAAAAACAAACGTTATAACAAAATTAGTTTTTTTCAAAATTACTTTTGACTTACCTGTCAGATCATCTGATGACGGAAATGTTTCATTTTGCTGAAGAAACTCGATTAAATCCCTGCGGTCCGCATTGAATGTCAGATACTCGACCAGCTTCCAATCGGTAGTCAACCGCTTGACAAGCAAGTAGGCATTCACTGGATTAGAGAGATACGATTGTACATCTTTTGATGCTACCGAATTCAATTCGTTATAATGATGTGCCAATTGACGTAAGCTGGCAATACGCTTCTCCTCATAGTCAAGATAACTATTCAGATTGGCAACAATACTCTGCTCTGTTTGTAGCAGTCGCTCCAGGTGAACGATGGCACTAAAAAGTTCTTCAGTAGCATGAACTGTAGTAGAGAATGCTAGCAGCAGTAGGAGAAAGAATGTCTCAGTTGACAACATTCTGAAGCACATTTCTAATGAGGAAAAGGAAGAGATCTGAGTGTATACTACATCAAAACAGGAAATACAAAAGATATCGCTCTCGCAAACAAAGAAAGTGATTGAGTGTGGCTTCTTGCACAAAAAATACCGATGATAAAGGATTGGAGAACAGACTAAAGTATTATGTTGTTCTTAGCATAATAAGCAATGTTGATAAGCAAGCTGCCTAGAGACAATTTCGTTCACTCTTGTTAGCGATGATGATTTCGTCAGCTAATCAAATGGCCGACAAGACAGTGAAAAATGTCGTCCTATCTTCTAGCATGTACGTGACTTGACGAGACTGTCAAGACAGGCCGGCTAATGAAACCGACAGCCCGACAGAGAGCAACGGCGATGACTGTGTTTATGTTTCAGAAGGAGTGGCAAGAGATGCCAAAATGAAGCACTGAAGTCGATAGCTGTTTAGTGGTAATGGCTTGCTGCTTTAAAAGACCATATGGATCGAGGATGGCACAGATTGTTGATGTGAATGTCCGCTGGGTATGAGCAAAGTGTAATTGACTTAACAGATGCCTGAAGGTTAGATTGTCGGCCTTGAATTCTTAAAGCACAAAAAGTCGGACAGAAAACAAGTATCAAATATTACGTTGAAGGTCAGGTGACTTTTGAAGAAACTGTCAATAGTAAAATATTATCCGTAAAATCGGTTGTTTTATTTGTAATTATTTTGCGTAAACATTTTAAAAATTTTCAAAAATTTAACTTTTGTTTTGTTTGTTAATTGTATGTCATTACTGGTTACTTCAAAAAAACAAACAACTCATTAGCATTTAAAAAGTTTTGTGAAACTGACAACGTTTAAAGTTTAAAGTTGACCGAATTTTCTTAAAAATGATAAAAGTCAATTAAAATCAGCAAAAATTGTCCACTGTTTTCATTTTATAAACCTCGCTTTGTTATTTGAGTAAAGCTTATAATTGTTTCTGTTACTGTACCCAAGATGGCAGTGTTGTGCAAAAATCATAAAAATATTTCAAAAGTTTGAATTTAAAGTGTAAAATAAAAAATTGTTTGAGTACAAATCAAGAATGACACAAGTGATAAAAGATAAACTTTTTATTTATTGAATTTCAACAAAAAACAAACAAAATGTACAGCAAAGTGAGAAAATAAAACAATAATAACAACTGGTAATGAACAAAAATGTGAGAATGTACAAAAATGGAGGTGTGACTACAATTTTAATGGCAAAATGAAATGCTTGAGATTACTGAACAAATGAAAACTTGGTGTCAAAATGCATGAAAGATATCAACATTATGGAGGTTTGTAATGGTTAATTAAGACTACGGCAAAATGAAAGATGGTAGTTGGAAATGAGATGTTCACTATATCATTCATTTTGAAAAATGCAAATAATTTACATGATGGCACAACTTTTCTCCTTCTTTCCGTCTACTTTTCCAAGTTCTCCTTTGCTTTTGCACTTTCTCAATTTAAAAAGCGATTTGTGTCTGGTTAAAAGATGCGTCGAACTGGTGGATGACTTCAGCTTAACTGATGAACTACTGTCAGAACCAGGAGATGACGTACAGCTGCTTGAGATGGAGGTATTTGTGGTTGAGGAGGACAGTGAGAGGTGCTTTACACTCAGCAGATTTTTGCTAGAGCCTTTTGAGCTGGTAGGAGAACTCTGCCCTGACAAAATGGCGGCAAGTTTGCCGTTGGCTGCCAGAGCACCAACCTCGAATGCTTCCCTAACTGTGGAGGAGTTGTAGGCGCATGTTTCCACGTAGGTGACGGCGCCCATCTGGCGACACACTTCTAGTGCCTGGGAATATGCAAAAAATATGAAATTAGTCAAATTATTACATTACTATTCAAAAAGATTATTAATTATGTGCAACATGTTTTAGGGATTGTGTTGATGATGTTCACACTGCACCCACGCAGTGAACGCGATATCTATGCGTTTACTTTCATTTAAATATGTAAAATATTTTATCTTCCTGTTTACTACGTTCCTTTTATAATTCCCTGTAATATGAACAAAACTACTAATTAAAAAAACTGAACTACTAAAAAAATATTTTAGTTAAGAGTATTAGAAAGCATTGTTTACTTGTTCATAAAATTAGTTTTTAATCTATGTTTATGAATTTAACTTTAAAAAATATGCTTAAAACGGCGCACTTGTGGGCAGATTTTATTGGAACATAGTTTTAGGTGAGTTGTTTTATCTGAGAGCAGTTAATTTTCATCAGCTACTATGTTGTAACAAGTGTTGTTGCTATACTTCTAATTAAACTCCCACACATAAACATTTTAAAAAGACATGAGCATCTTACCTCTTCCGTGTAGACAACCCTTTGTTTGACTTCATTCACCGCTGAAGTAAGCGGACTAATGGCGCCAGTAACTGAATTTTGTACCAAATGAAAAGACGCATAAAGGTTCTCCACATAGCGCTGGTCATTCTGACAACCAACCAGTACAATAGGTGTGTCGGGTAAGCTGTATTTGCGAACTTCGGGATACCACTGTAAAAGGTTATTGTAATTAATTGTATTTTTTATATGTACAAACAAACATACTTTATTGAGAGCATTGTGTAGTGAATACCAATCGCCCAGGTGGAAACAGATTAAAAAGACATCTGTGTTTTGGTAAGTTAATGCCCGTACTGTGTCGTAAAAATGTGAACCTTTTGGAAAAATAACAAAAAGTAAAACAAAAGTTAAAACAATAGCAACAACATTAAAAAGTTATTTACAAATATGTTTTTTAAATTTAAATTAAATTAAACAACTAATTAAATTTAATTTGTTTTACAATATTTTAATTTTTTAAAATTATTACATTAAATAACTAAATTTAAAAAAATGTTAATGCAAACGATCCTAAAAACCAGAACCGTCTGAGTTGTTTCAAACATTTAAAAATATTATTTAATAATTTGTAGTTTAGTTTAACAATTTAAAGTCATCTTGTTTTAAAACCTAATTTATAAGCAAAAAAAGTTATTTTATTGGTTCTAATTTAAAAAACAAATGCACAAGTCAAAAAGTGTTATAGTTGAAGCAAAAAAGTTTTAACATAAAACGTGCTTTTCTACTAAAAGCATAGGTTTTAGATACGTGCACTCGCAAAAACGCTAACTTTAATTTTTTGTTAACATGATTCATAAAATCGTTTGTTTTAAGTTAAGTTGTAAGCTTTCATTTTGTACCTAATTAGAATAAAAAGTAATAAATCACAAGGTTTCTGTATAACAAATGAAAAAATGAAAATAATTTAACACAACAAGAAATAAAAGTTTTAGATTTAAAAACAAAAATAGTATTGTTTTGAGTTGTTTTGTATTATCAGCACTTACCAGAGGTATCCCAAATTGTAGCGTAGTATTGAAAGCCAGCAGCTTCAAATGATGCTGAATATTTATCAAATCCAGTTGGTAAATAGATCTATGATGAAAAATTATTAACTTACAGCACAATTGTTCACATCGTTGAAAAACTTACATTATTTGGAGATTGGTTTGATATAAAACGTTGAATTAAACCAGATTTGCCGCTCCGACAATCTCCTACTATCACTATTTTGATTGAAAAAACTTCACGGTTGTCCAACATTTTTGATATAATAAATTTTAAATTATGTTTTTTGATATTAACTTTTCATTTTAACTCAAACTGACGATTCCTGTAAAAAAGTAAATAAAACATTATTAAAAAAACTAACATTTTGTGCTATAGTTAAATTAATAATATTAAATAAAAACTATAAACTGTGTTTTTAAATCAGATATTTAAATATTTTGTTGTAAAAAACGTTTAGTTTACTTAAAAAATTGTTTTTTGTTTTATTTTTATTTAAGTTTAATACTAAGCTTTATGAATTGCCCTAAATTCAATAAAAACTTACAAAAATAAAAGTAAATTCTCATCATAAGAATAGTGAACACTTGAAATTATCATTAAAATCACATTGACGCTCTTAGACACGGACGCTTAAAAATGGATCAAAAAACAAAAAGCATATTATGTCATACTACAGTGTAACTAAAAAAATTCAAAATGAAACTTATCATTATAAGCTGGTATAAAAAACAGTAGCGTCCAAGTCACTCTCTAGCAAAATTATTGTAATAATGTTTATGATCCATTATAATCATAAACAGGGCAGTCAATGGCCATTTTCAAGATGCAACTTATCTATAATTTACGCATAAATAAATAAAAAAATTTAAGTTTTTTAATCTACGTAAACTCCTTGCTTTTTTACTTTAATCTAAATCAAAAATTTAAAAAAATTTTAAATTGTTTAAAAATTATTATTAAAAAATATGTTTTACATAGGTTGTATAACCTAATTAACTTTTAAATATAAAAACATAAAGTAACAACAGGTTATTTAACTTAAAAACATTTTTCAACTCTGAATCATTTATAACATAGATTTAAGTTATAAAACCAAAATTTAAATTAACTTGAATTTGCAAAATCAAATCAGGTCAAGTTAAATGTGTTTTTGTTAAATAATTTAACACAACAAATATTTTATAAATTTTAAATAATTTGTTATCAAGAATTAATACTTAAAACTAAATAAAAATGTTTGTACTTTTTAAAATTGATTTTTAAAATTAACAAGGGTGTTAGTGTCGCTTCGCGCCACGCACTTTCTATTTTTTCAAATCGTTA
>JAALOO010001485.1_pt1 | contig 15740 bp, 7 predicted proteins | sample 7257641 | NCBI WGS metagenome assembly JAALOO01 (sample SAMN14085613, study PRJNA598686) | mite metagenome | biome: ENVO:01001000; feature: ENVO:01001002; material: ENVO:01001226; isolation source: single female mite from University of Michigan culture on fish food culture... ...
AAAAGTCAGTGCAGAGGGAGAAACATCATTTTTTTAGGGAAGTTAGATTTTGTTGCAAAAATAATTGGCAACTAAATACAAACATCAACAAACATGAGGAATTGAGCCTATTGCCGCAAAATTTTAAGTCATTTTTTAAAAGTTATCAAGTCTATTTATAGAAACAATAGCACTTTACTTTTTAGAAACCCCTCATTGATTGATCACATTAGAGATTAATAAAACTGAGTAGTTGAGGCAACTGATGCTACCGCATTGCGTTTGGGAAAAACAAAAGCTCTCTGTTTACTCAAGTTAGCCTACATAGTGCGTTAACTGCAGAGTGAAGGCCATTGGAATGAATCAACATGAGCTGATCAGAATCGGAAGTGAGCACCAGCAACTGACATTTAACAGAGTGAAAGTAAACAGTGAAAGTCATAATGAAAAAGTCAGCGTTTCACTTAATCGAGCAAACCTAACCATTGGACGGTGGAACTCATTCACAGCTGAGAGAAGGTGTCGAGTCCATAATGCTGCAAACCAGCAATTCTTTTTCCACAAAGCACTTGCACATTAGCACGCCTCAGTGCTCGATTGGCGTTCGGCAAAGTGCCAAAGTCTCGTAGTGGCCATCGTTCGGATGAGCAGACTAAACCGAAGAAGAGCAATGTAGAGCAGTGAGAGAGACTACAGTGACCAGCCTGTAGGAGGCTGCCGGCACATGACCGAAGAGTGAAACTGCTTAGGTGGGCACAATTTGCATTTACTGCTCGGTGACCCGTGCAAGAACAGTGCTGCAAGTAAAGAAAAGGTCGCATTCTTGCTTCAGTAATAAATGCTATAAATGCAAAAGCGATAACCGGCTGTTGTCTTCAACTTTCTAAAGAAAACAGTTTTTGCCTCAGGTGGCAAATGTACCTTTCTACTGTTATTTTGTCGCTAATTTGTTTGTAGTCATTTCATTGTGTGAGAATACTCCGCGTTCTTCTAATTAGCAGTGAAGCAACCTTTCGCACTGTGAGACTCGCACAGGTGGAACGCGGTTTTACATTGGAAAAGCGCTAAGAAAATGGCACCAATTTAATTGAAAATTTTGAACAAGTCTGCTTTATAACAAAAATCCTCTACCGCCATTGTTCTAGTAAGCCGATCAAACTTAACTGAACAAACTTGAGCAAAAATGAACAACAGGCAAACAAACGACAGTTCACTGTGAGTGAGTCATGATTGCCTAAAGTAGAAGACAAAGGACACAATCAACGCACGAAGAAACTTTTCATGGCTGAAGAAGACCAAATACAGCCATCAGAGGAAAATGCTTTAGCAATCAACGGTCGTCGGGAGACTGAGAACACAGAGGTAAGCACCTCTGTACGACAAAATGATCTCGGTGGTGGTGGAGGTGGTGGTGGTGGTGTGTCTGTCGCACCATGGGGGAAAGCTGCTTTCGATGGTGGCGGCTGGCGTCAATGGGGCAAAGCCATGACGCCAGACAGACTGGCACACTGTGGAGCACTAGTTTCTTTGCGAAAGGCACACCGTGAAGCTCGGTGTGGAACAAGTGTCTGCTTATGTTTCGTCCACTCGAGAACACACTTGACGGCGCACTTTATGGCCGCCACACCACGCAGACTGTGCTCAAACAGAAACTAAGCTGCACAGCAACAACAGCAGTTTACTGCTCTCCCTCGTTGATCTGTCTTTGGCTCTCGTCAAATGCTGCTAATTAATATTCCTGCCGCCTTTGTTCTTAGCTGCTTCTCCAGGTAGCTTGACTTGCTTTGTTTACATTTCCTCCTCCTCCTTCTTTCTCTCACTTTGATATGTGTGTTTACCTAGGCCGAAAATGTTCGCACTCGTCTGCTGATATTGCCATCACGGTACTGATACTCCCTCTACCCGTATACCGGTTAGAAACCGTTGAACACAGGCGGCACAGTCTACATGATTTGAAAACTATTGCCAGTGCAGACAGAAAGGAACACGTTGTAACTGCTGCTGCTACTGCTTTGCACATTCAGCGGGGGATTGCAGCCTTCCATCGGGCAAGGATTGCCAAGCAATCTGCACACTGACTGCGGTCTTTGGCTTCTTCTTCCCCTTCGGTAGATGCTGCTACTGCTCTTGTCCGACCGACGTCCTACCGTTCGGTCTACCAGCAACAGCAGCAACGCGTCGGCGTCAGTGATAGTCAGTGATAGTGGGTAGGTAATGTTGACTGTTCGACTGTTCAACTGTTCGACGGCGCTGTGCATGTTCTGCATTCCTCAACCGTCGGTGAGCTCAGTTTCCTAAGTGTATTGAACGCCAATGTCGCTCTTACTTTACTTGCAATTCTGCCTGCAGACCGGTTCAAATGTAGCAAGTGGTAATCATCATCATCATCATTATCATCATCATCATCCCTTTTCAGCATTGCCAGGCAGCAACGACTACCAAGAAAACGATTGTAGTGATTTAAAAAAGGGGAACATTTCTGTGTTTACTACTGGCCACTATCATAAGAAAAGTGCCGATTGCCCAGCAGAACAAAGCTTGAAATACAGAAACTTGAAAACACGGACACTAAAATGGCCCTTTACTTGCTCATAAACCAACAAACAACTACTAAGACTTGTTGATTGAACAACGAAAAAATAGTCATTTTATGAATTGTTTTTCAACTGATTAAATATCTAAAAATTTATCATAGAAACCCATTGCCAGTTTTCCTAAAACCAACATTACACACCTGCAAGCCAATAGATTTGTGTTCTTTACTTTCAGTACTAGTGTTTCATAAACTGTCGCAAATCAAATAATGCTCACTCAAAATGCCCTCCACTACTCGACACGAGATGTCCATCACTGGTTTTCCATTGCAAACTTCTTCACTGACTCACCACAAACTTTCCATTTGTTTTCCTCCTCTTCCGTCTTTTTGCTTTGCATAAGTTTTAGTGCTTTGCACCTGTGCACCACATCTGCACTCTCAGTGGATGCTAATCTAAGGCCATCTTTCAGTCACATTGCCCCCCACCACCATCATCATCAACACTTCCCGGAAGGGGAAACAACTGGAGAAGCATGGAGTGTAGATGGCTGGTGGCAGGACAGAGTGCTTGAAGACCGTCAGCAAAAGAATGCAAAAATGACACGGCCCCACTCTTTTGGACGATCTAGCAGACCATTTACACAAATTCGAGTAGAAGATTTTTTAGATGAAGAAGATGGCATCGACACTGCAGAGTTGATTCCCTCAAAACGACACTGGCCTAGTACTAATGCAGTACACTTTCCTCCTTTTTCTCGAGTAGATAGTGGCGATCTTGATAGCGCGGAAAGTACTGAGAGAAAATCTTCCACTGAAGGTGAGTTTCCTTAAAATTAAAAAACATCAACTAAAGTGATTGATTTTGTTTTAAAGGTTTTAAAAATCGCTTACTTCCCAAGTGGAAAAATCAAAGAAATGAAACTAAAGTTGATGACTCCAGTCAGAAGCACGCATCAAAAAGCAAGCCAACTGTTCACTCTTATGTTCCTAAAAGCTCCTTAGCATCAATTCGCAATTTTTTCAATGAGTTTTTTACTACGGTTCGAAGTTCAGCTCAAGAGTCAAGTCGTTTGTCCTTTCTCACACTAAAACGAAATCTCCGACGAAAGTTTCTCGAACTTGGCCTCTCAACGGGAATTCAGTCATTTAATGTGACAAAGATTAGGCAGCGACAGCCAACAAAGGGTCACAATTTGATTGGCATTTGGCCGGGCAATAACCGAAACAGCAGCGACAAAGAGAGCATTCTTGTAATCGGAGCACACTACGATACGGTGCCTAATTCAATCGGCATCGAAGATAATGCCAGTGGCAGTACTGCCGTTCTCGAGTTGGCCCGCCTTCTTCAAAAGTACAAGTGCTCGCTCAATACGACAATCATCTTTGTGCTTTTTGACATGGAAGAGGATGTAAGTAAATGCCCTCCCTTTTTGTCTGCCAACTTTTCTGATCCGTTTTATTTTCCAATTGCAGGGTCTTCACGGGAGCAAGCACTTTGTTCGTGACTACCTGTACCCAGTAGAGATTGATCAGCGTCGTGCGTCAGTGAAAGGCGCTATAGTGATGGACATGCTGCTCGAGTACGACACTAGCATTGACTCGCAAAGCATTAATGACCTGGGGGTGAGAAACAATATCACGTATTTTCACCTGCTGATGCCATTTCTTTTTTTTCTTGCACTTTAGCCACTCGTTCCCAGCTGGCGCGAGGCCGTCCGTCAAAATGGCAACCGAGCCGACTTTGCTGCCGTCTGGGCTCGTCGATCGAGCATTGACACTGCACTGTACAAAGCACTAAAGCGTAACTGGCTGAATCAGCCCAACTACAAACTGCTGCAGATGGACGTTCCACTGCCTCCCACTGGGCGACAGCTGACCAGGGAGTTGCGCAACTACAAACTGAATGCCTACAAGACCTTTCTGCGCTCAGATCACAGCTCCTTCTGGTACCCACATGCTCTCAAGGACCAGTCCATTGCAGCCATTCTCCTCACTGATCTCGGCCCGTGGCGACGAAGGGTCGCCACTCGGTACCACTCCAGTGCCGACAACACCAAACTGTTGACCAAGCAAAACTTGCTCTTTCTCAAAAACTCAATTGACAGTCTGATGAAGACGATGCTGGACCTGGGCGAAGGGACCTGCGAGCCACCGGTGGCCAATTCGTTGGAGGCAACCACTGCAGCATGAGCACAGTGTCTGGAAGAGCAGATAGATCAAAAATCAGTTTTGAATGTTGTTAGCAGTACAGCTGTACTGTCAGTTCATTTGAGTAACTGCATGGCTCACTGTGATCAATGAGTGAGTTCCTTTTCAGTAGTGAAAGGGTGTGCCACTGCAGTTTACTGTTTCTTGTCTTTCCTTACTCTTTCTTCGTTGACGATGTTCCCTCGTTTTGTTTGCCCCATCAAAAATGCATTCCCGCTATAATCGTTTCTCAGCGTTTTGTACTTTTTCCCCGCTGCTGATCATTAGCATCTACGGTGATGCGGTGGAAGAGCACTATTATATCGGAGCACTAAAGCACACAGATTACAACGAGGCGGCTGTGCATGTGTTGTCCTATGCTGGAAGGGAGCGACAGGACAAGGAGACGCCGACACTAAGTGTGGACAACTCCCCAGCTTCAGTTGTTTCCCTTCGCTTATTGACATAGCCAATTGGCCAGAGAGTTTATCCGCCAACGCCAACGAAGTGGATTGGTCGGACCAGGCAGACAGGCAGCACCTTTTCAGCATCTCCACCTGTGCCACTCACTGCCCGAACACGCCCGGGCATCCACTGCCGACTGTGCTGGTGGCATCCTTGATCTAATAATACACCTATTTATGTTATGCCATGCTATTGAGCTTATTAATGGAAAGCGTCGTGAAAAGTGAGACACTCACTGAAACAGTCTCCAGCAGACACCGGTGATTGAGATTAATCGCCTGCCCAACTGGTAGCATTTACCGAAATGGAAAAGAGCTGCGTTTGCTGTTGCTGATGCAAAAGGAGAAAAATAGAAAGAGAAAAGAGAGGAGGTGTATATTGACGGCTGTTTTCTGCATCAAATCCGGTTTGTCTTCATCCTTATCTTCACAACAGGCTAGCGGTCCGCTTTCTCCGGTCGACGACCATCACTGACAACGGCACTAGTCGTCCTGATCGCACAAACGGGAACATGGAGATAATCAGCTGATAAGCGGTTGTGGTTGGATCAAAAAGGTGCACACTATATCTCCTATTCCTTTTGCTGCTAGTGAGCTCGTAATTCAGATCAGTGCTAAGTGAGTGCTTTTTCATTGTGTGAGATTAGTTGATGCAAGCTGACTGGCACTAGAAATAAACAAGTTGCACACGTTCTCTTCTACTGCCAACGTTAATCTGCAAACAAAACTAAAAAAACTTGAACAGGAAAATAAACTCATTGTTTTGTAATTAAAATTCTCTTGTTTTTAGTTGCTCACGAGTCATGAGAAGGTGCTGCTAATTCCGGGAATAAAAACAGTTATATACAATAGACAACAATAAATTTTTTTTCACTGACAGATGATGAGTGCATTAGATGGCAGTGTCACTATCATTAAGGTTATCCAACAATTCAATTCAACAACGGAGACTGCTTGAATAGTTGAACAACTTTAAAAGTAGCTGTTTCCTGAGGAAACATACTGCGCAGATGGTGATCTTTGTTGTTTCTTTAAAAAAGGCATTATCGCTCATCTCAAGGGTGATCGATTATTGTGGTGATTTATTAGACTCGAGTGCAAATACTGCCAGAAGCGGTATTGTGCCGCCACCGATGAGGTAATAACCGTTTTTGTTGTGAATACTACATTATCGCAGTAATAGCCTCTCAAATTGCATCACAGTTTGATGGCCATCAAATTACTTTGCAAGCTAGAGTTAACGGCAACCAAAGTAACACTAGTAGCAGCCAAAACCAGCCTTTTTGCAGTCAGCCTTTCTACCTGCTCTATTAATAGGACTACTGTCACTGGATGCGACAAATTGATCCAAATTGGCTCAACTGTGAAGAAACACGAAGAAAATGGTAGAGTGATGCACGCCTTGGGAAGCTTAGCCGGCCTCTGCTACCGATGATCAAAACTGCGAGCTAACAGCTGGTGAATGAAATGAGTGAAATGCGTCCAATGCGCCCTGTGCAATTAATGCCTGACAGTGTCCACTCTGACAACCCATGGATCACCAATGGCAGCTTCATCACACTCACCTGCACTCTTCAAGTAGGCTTGCTATTTTAGTGTGTCAAAGAGTTGCAATTTTGCTAGACTTCACTGATGCTCAGTTGCTTGTCATACAACTTATTTGCTGTCTTCGGCAATCGCTGCAAAAGGTGCTGCTTGTGCTGCTAGTGTTTATCTTTTGCTTTTAAAGTCCAAATTTTTTTCGCGCAAAAAAGACAAACATTAAGATGTACTTGGAGGATTTAAGACAATGTCAGTGATTGCCCAGTAGACACCACACAACAACAGCAGCGATTAGTCAGAAGATTTGCAAAACTGAATCAAAAGTGCAGTGGCATCAGTAAGCAAAGTGTTCGCGTGAAGAAAGACACTTGAGACACTGTGATGTGTCGGCAGTTTTCTCAGAGCACATGTAAGCGAATGGCAAATTGTCAATCAATCGGTCAATGGGTAGGATGTCTTGATTGGACACGGCAGTGCTGAGGAAGAGAAACGAAGTAAAAGAGAGAGAGAGAGAGAGAGGAAGAGTGTTGCGAGATCTGCCCAGCATTGAGATACATTCTATCTGGACACAAATTGGACACGAGGCACTTTCGCAATTTAAATGCTCACGCACTTTAGTGGCACACCACTGCATGGTCACCTGGCACAAACTCGGGGAACATTCTCTGTCTGCCGATGCCAACAGAGTGCTGCAATTTTAAAAAAAGAAGTGTCTTATGCAACATTGACAATAATGAATGCTCACTGTGCTCATCTTTCTTCTTTTTGCTGCAGTCACCAACAGTGAACCTTGGAAGTTTAAACCCGCTTTCAAAACTGTTCAAAACGTTAGCGGTTGTCCGACGTTTGTGCCGTCGTGCAGCGACAGCATTCAAATGACATTGTCAGTCGGACATTCACAACGGTGTGCATAATGACAAACGGACACAAAGATGCCGGCAGAGCTCCATCATTGACCACACAACTGTACAATTTCCATACTGCTCATAAAAATGCTGATTTTTACAGATCATTTTTAAAATTACCAAGTTTTGGCAAACATGGAAAACAATAAATTGACACAAAACAATCAATTTGTGTCATTTCCTTTTAACATTTAACTTTTAGTCATTTGGTCAATTTACTTTCAGTTACTGGCAGCGCATCTAATTGCTTTAGTTTTATGGCAAGCAAAACGATGTAATCAGCAATCGTTTTATAAACAAAAACAGACAATAAAACAGCTGAAAAATTTGCCGTTTGCAGAATCAGGCTGAAGGATCTAACGCCTGATCTTTGTGGTCTTCAAATTAGTTAGTTTATCTCTCTGTCTGATCAAGTGCTCTGTTTTCTCAGTGTGATTGACGCATACGTGCATGACTTCTAATAGAGGACGATCCCTGAAGTTTGCTTCAAGTACATTTTTTAAACTAAAAAGTACATCGCTCAGTTATCAGTTAGTGTTAAACTGTCACTGCAGTTGACTACCAGTGTACATTTTAGCCACATATTATGGTGCAGGCAATCAAACTGTACAGTTTTTTTTCAATTCTATCAAACAGTGCATTGGCGCTAATTGCCTTTTAATCTGCCCACCAACTTGCGTGAATCCAGTGCCATGCAAGCAGACAGTCTGCCCAAAACAAACAGAGAGACCTGTTGGCTAAATCCATTTGGCTGATGAACTTTGAAAGTCAACAGTGAGCGCCATTGACACATAAGTGTTCTTTGTTTAAACTCCCAAGTGCTCAGAACGCGCAAAACGGGAAATCTGATAAACATTGCCTTTGGTGCAAAGCTATCACATCTACCGACAAGAAATGCAAAAAATCGCACTGTGTGCTGAAGAGCACTGAAGAGGAAAATAAATACACCGAAACGGTAATGAGCAAATATGACGCCACTGACAGGGCAACAAAACAACAACAACAACAAAGTTCAACACTTTTATGACAAAACGTGTTCCATCGCTTATGTGACCAGTAATCCACAAAGATGGTGTCACTGTGAAATGTAAATTATGTATATACGAGAAAAAGCCATTCAAGTTGGGAAGAGAAACTGGCGGCCCGCACTGGAGCCTTCTCTTTCTTCTAGTCCCCACTGGCTTTAATGTCTGCTTCAAAAGATTTGATTGCACAGGAAAAGGTCACGATGCAATAGACCACTGTTTTCGATTTATTATCATCACACAAAATATGCACTAAATAAAATAAACTAATTTAAAACCATTCTAAAAGTCATCAGTTTTTCAGAAACGACAACAACTAGAGAAAGAGTGAATTTGCATTTACTGCCCTGAACTGCCACCTGTGATGCTACTTTGATGCTGCTGATAGAGTGATACATGTTTTGGGCAAACGAAGAAAAAATGGAAACGACATTAGAAGAGAGACAGAAGGAAACTGGACTGCCGCTTCAATGCTAATGGCTATAGTAATCGACTGCAAAAGAGAAAGTTCCTTGTCGGTTATCTAAAGGAAGTATGTGATTGCAGTGGAAAAAGTACAGTTCTGTTGTCTTCTATCTCCTTCATGACTTTTCCATTTGCTATAGTGTCTTCATCAAGTTATTCCTTCGTTGCTCTATTTTCCAAGTCAGTACTGCCTTTTTCAATGGAAATGCTACACCGTCTGAATAGACGACAATGCCACTGCAGTGAGGGAGCAGTCTTCAGCACTGTCACTAAAATTGATGAGCTAGTGACACTTACACGTAAAGTGGGAAAGCGCATCATTGGGCGTCATGTGCACATCTTTGAAGTAATGAAAGCACTTCCTTCATCACTCGTGGGTGCTGCCGTCACAAACTCGCTGGCCGGTCAGAATCTGTAATCTTTACTTGTCTTTTCTCGGTAATGCACTATAGCCGGGTGTTGGCACATGCTCACTAATAGAGAAAAATGCGGATTTTTCCGTTTTAGTCCAAACAGGTAAAAGGCATAAGAGAAAAACGCCAAATCTGGCCATTCAATGAGTGCTCATAGAGTAGAGTACGTGAGTAGAAAGAACAATTGTTGAGTGGGGCAATTAAAAGCAAACCCGAATATTGCTTCAGTATGATGATGGATCGAGATGTGAGCAAAGCTCGGCTTGTACATTGACGAAAAAAATTAATTCTGCCTGAAAGTGACGATGATTTATTGTGGTAGACTGACAAAAGTGCAGTAGTGAGAAAATAAAACTACCTTTTCCTTCCTTTAAAACTAACACAATGAATTGCAATTGATCAATGATGAACGAGGTTGCTGAAAGCCACTGTTGTGCCGCATAGCAACAAACCATTAAGAAATGTAACAGATTTTATAAAATTTTTATTACTTGGCTTCTAAACTTTGACTAAATTGAATTATTATAACCTAAATGCACATCTGATTTTAACGAAAACAAGTAAAAGGTAGTTCGTTAAGCTTAATCATGATTTTAGTTTTATTAGACTGGTTTAGTTAAGTTGTTATCTGTAATTAAAACAATTAGTGCAAACGGCGAATTTAATGCAATATTCAGAGAATTGGAAACTAGGTGTCGCAAAGTAATTGCTTTGATTTACTTTAATTTAAATAAAAACATTAATAAGAAAAAAATGACAATTACTGGTTTTACAACCGGCAATAAGAAAATATTTGTATCTATCAGATCAACTAGACAAACATGTCATGAAATAGATTGATAATCATTCACTGATTAACTGCCGCACCGACTAGTGTGCATTGTTAAAAAAATATAATAATTTCAACTCAATCGCTTTTTAACATCAGCTTTTCTTTGTTTTTGCTCCATTGTCCTGAAGATTTTCCTAAAAAGTAAATATTTTAAAACTGCTGTCGTCTGAACGAGAAAGGATTGAAAGTGGGAAAAGACAACAATGCATGCATACTTGTGAAGAGTGTGTGTGTGAGTTTAAAGAGCACAATTGTGTTTTTGCTAAGTCCACAGAGCAAATATCAAACAACATAAAATTACCACTTGATCACCAACTTTTTTAATGGTTTTTGTGCAAAAAGTGGGCTTAACTCGTCTCCTTTTGTGACCTCTGGTGAAAAAACAGCAGGTTTATCTGTCAAATTGTTCATTAGGCATACTGAGCACACGTGCCTTTTGAGGCACTATGGTTGTAGGTATTTTTAGTCATTCCTTTCTGAGCATATACTGCGTGGCCATTAATTTTCTCCCTTATCAGTCTATGAGAAGCTGACACTGCTGATTGCATCTATCGTCTTTCTCTGAACATCATTTGGTCTTTCTCGGTCGCGTCTTTCTCTCTTCCTTTTTCTCACTCTAAATTTTCTTTCACTTTCTCTTTTCCGAGTTTCTCCTGTTGTTCCTTTAGGCCCATTTGCCACTCTCACCACTTTCACTCTCACTAGCATCAATGCTGGCAGTCTCAACGCTGGCGTCTCTCAGAGCCACTTGTTGGAGTTCAGGTGAGCTCGGTAAAGGTGGCGTGTCTTTGTCAATTGTTTCGCTTTTTCGCTTCTGTAACACAATATATGACAGACGACTGGTCGAATGGACTATTTAAGCGAAGCTAGAGCACGATAAACCGCACACTCTTTCTCGTGACGCTGCGCAGACACGGTCACGGATTTTTATTATCCCGTGTTCGGTGTCTCCACCATTTGCATTTATCTTCTTTTTGTATTATTTAAAATATCAACCTTTATCAGTTGACACACCAACACTATGAAGTTCTTTGTTTTGTGTTTGGTGGCCACAGTGCCATTCGTACTAGCCTCAGGCGGAGGTGGTGGAGGTTACGGAGGTGGTGGCGGTGGCATGGGTGGAGGTGTGTTTTATTCTTTTACCAGTTTTCTTACTTATCAATGAACATTTAGCGTCATTGTCAATCAACTTATAACAACCATTTATTTATCTAAAACTCATGGTCGATTCTACTTTTAGGAGGCTACGGAGGCTCTGGTGGCGGCGGTAGTGGTGGTAAGATTGCATTGTTATTTCTTAATGTATAAAAACTAAATTTTATTTGTTCCAGGTGGTGGATATGGTTAGTGGGTTTTCTTATCAAAATACCTTTTAGTGGACACTAACTTTAATGTATCTTTAAAGGCGGCGGGGGTGGAGGAAGTGGCGGTGGAGGCTACGGCGGCGGTGGCGGTATGAATAAATTAAAATGACCAACGACTTAGAAAACTAACGGATATTTTTCAAACAGGAAATGGTGGAGGAGGAGGCTATGGAGGTGGCGGTGAGTTTACTTGATTTATTATTACAAAAATTTGTTAGAAAGTTATAAACGTATGAGCTGACAAGGAAATTTAATCATCATATACTTCAAAACGACGATAGTTCATCACTCTAAATAGAGCAAGAAAAAAATACTTTAAAGTTTCGAATACTTACAAAAATAATTTTTTAACAGGTGGTGGTCTAGGCGGCGGTGGTGGTAATAAATTGCGATTTATTAAATTTTCAAAACTTACAATATTTTTTTATGATTTTTTGTAACTTAAAGGTGGCTACGGTTAGTAAAGATAATAATTTGTATTGGTTTTTGATTAACTTGTTTTTATTTTCAGGTGGTGGCGGCAGCAGTGGAGGTGGAGGAGGTAAATATTGTGCTGTTGGAATTTTAAATCATACTAATAAATATAATGATAAAATCTTAATTAGGCTATGGTGGTGGTGGAAGTTCAGGAGGAGGTGGCGGATATTCAATGGGCGGTGGTGGAGGAGGCCACGGCGGCGGCGGAGGAGGTTTGTGATCTTCAGTTGATTTTTTTACATTATTTTTTTACTTAACTATTTTTTATTTTTAGGCTATGGCGGTGGTACGAATAAAATGAAATGATCATCGACTCTTAAAGTTAATAAATTATTTGTAAACAGGTGGTGGAAGCAGCGGTGGTGGTGGTTATGGCGGTGGTGGTACGAATGAAACCAATTTATTACCAACAAGGAAAAATTTATAGCCCATTTTTTAAACAGGAAGTGGAGGTGGTGGCTATGGAGGAGGCGGTGGTAAGTTTATTTTTTTTATTTTGAACATTTATCTAAAAAATATTTTTGTTTTTAATAAACAGGTGGTCTTGGCGGCGGCGGTGGTAATTAGTTAAACTTTTTAAACTTTTACAAGTTTAACAAATATTTTTTTTAATTTCTACAATACAAAGGTGGTTATGGTAAGTAATAATGTTTTCATTTACCTTTCTTGCACAATGTGCTTACAAACCCATTAATTTCTTTTAATGTTTGTATAGGAGGCGGCGGCGGCGGTAGCGGCGGTGGTGGTTATGGTGGTGGCGGAAGCTCAGGCGGTGGTGGTTATGGTGGTGGTGGAAGCTCAGGCGGTGGTGGTTATGGTGGTGGCGGAAGCTCAGGCGGAGGCGGCGGCTACTCAGGCGGCGGAGGAGGCAACGGAGGAGGAGGAGGTTATGGTGGAGGCGGATCTGGAGGTATGACACAAAGTTTAGCTTTTAAATTATCTTTTGTAACAATGATTCTTTTAAAAAGGAGGAGGCTATGGTGGTGGTGGAAGTTCAGGAGGAGGTGGTGGCGGATATTCAATGGGCGGCGGCGGAGGCGGAGGCTACGGAGGCGGCGGTGGAGGCCGCGGAGGTGGAGGCGGAGGCTATGGAGGTGGCGGTGGAGGACGAGGTGGTGGCGGCGGCGGCTATGGTAATTCTATCAGTTGTCAATCACTTTTATTCCCATACTAATTCATGTACTCTTTTCAATTCTGTAGGCGGTGGCGGCGGTGGCCGTGGCGGCGGCGGCGGAGGCTACGGAGGTGGTGGCAAAGGTGGTGGCGGAGGCCTTTCTGGCGGATATTAGAAAAAGCCCAAAGTCAACAGAGTATTGCGATAAACACCCCAACTTTGCTCTGTGCACTTCTCTCATTCCATCCTCTTTATTTATGTTTGCCTAACTCGCTCACAACTCCACTTGATTCACTTCATTTGAAAACGTTTCATCACATTCTGCGAGAGCAGCCCCACAAGCACATCCTCACAACTCTCTCCTTCTCTCTCTTCTTCAACTTTTTCGTCCTATGAACTATTCTACTTCTTTGTATTATATACAATCCAATGTTCTCAAATAAATCTCAACTTGTTACGTGAAACTCACTTTTCGAACTTACTTATCTTTATTTAGCCTGTTGCACTGTATGCGGCGCAAGTTTTAGTAGTGAAACAAGTAGACCCAAACTAGTGACGACAGTGACTCACCATGCCGCAATTCATCATTCACTCGTTTCCGCGCAATGCTGATGGCACTGTCAGCTCAAAGAGCAGCAGTTCTCAGGTGCTGAAGCCTCGTGGCACCCCACTCGGTCTGATCGAGTGAATTTATCGGTCTTTTGCAGCGATTCTAAACTCGTTTGATTGGCGTTAGCAGTGCTCCGCTGGCCAAGTCAACGCAAGTCCTCGACCAGGCGGCACTCAATGAGAACGAGGTGAATGCCTACAGTGCCACGGAGACTTGCAGTGGTAGTCACATACTTCATGTGGATGACGCCCGCCACTACCTTCTCAAAAAGATTCTGCTGGCCAATCTGGACGCCATGGCCTATAATAGGCTGAAAGCTAATGATGTGATTGAACATTATAATGTCCATAAGTTACTTAAAATAAAAGTTTTGTTTAAACTCAAAAGTTTATAAGAATAAATTTTCACAAAACAAAAAGGTAATAAAGGAGAATATGGGATAAAGTAGTGAAAGAGTAAAGTTGGGAAATCAAATCAAAAATTATAATGGTAAAGTAGTAGTGATGGGCGCTGGTAAGAGGAATTTCTGATTCAAAAAATGCAAAAATAATTGATCGAAAACCAAAACACTTTTGTCATAGCCATCTTTTTCGTCGTCATCCTTTTTCTTCTTTGTCTCCTGAAGATGCGGTTATAATCGAGGAGTCCGCGTGAATATCAGCAGACTCGGCAACACGATTAGTAGGTTTCTATAAAAGTTTAAAAACAGTAATTACAAATTAAAGACAGAAAATTAATACAACAAAAGCATACCTGTACAAATGGCTGAACTGAAAATGTAGTAGCTCTAGCAGCAGCAGCCATTTTTGGTCGTTTAGCTTTTTGCTCATTCTTTTTCTCCTGGTCGCCCCTTTTGCGCTTGTTGCCGATTTTTTTTGCAGTACTGTCTTTGCTCTTTTCGTCATTTTGTGGTTTGACTTTGTTGCATGTTGATGGTCGATTCTTTTTTGCTTCTTCTTCATTTTCTTCTGACTTTTTCTTTTTTTCCTCTATCTGTTTTTCCTTTTCTAATTTTTCATTTTCCTTCTTCTCCTCTTCGGCTAGCACATTGAGAAATTCCAAAAGTTCTGCTTCCCAAAGTTCTGCAGGGGTGATGTTTCGGAAGGCGACCAGTTCAGCGTGCTTTTTATTGCTCATTTCAATTAAATGCTCTTCATGTTCGGCCATCGTGTATCGCATGTCGAGGCTGTAGAGGTAATCGAAATTATAAGAAGATTTTCTTTTTTCCATATCTTCATCACCGATCGAGCTTTTCTCCTCTTTTTCTACTCTTTCAGCTGTAGCGTCCTCTTCAATAAAACCAAAGTTCTTTTTCCACGCTTTGACCGGGTCGCTGTCATAGTTGAGCTCAATCAGTTTGTTTGTCAGCACCTGCTCTTTGACCCTTTTCATTTCGATGATGCCGTCGTTCTTCTCCTTGATAAATCGAACCTGGTTTTGGAGAAACAGAGCTTCCGCTTTCAGCAGTCCCTCATAGTAACGCTTTCGCTCTTCGTACAGCTTCATTCGCACAACAAAAAATTCTTCAAAAATCTCTTCAGGCGTGTTATAGCGTTTCAGGGAGCCGCTGGCGTCAAAAAGTACCATTAAAGTGGTAGAAAATGTGAAGTTCAATCCCAAACTATTGAAAAGACACTTTTCAGTGACATTTTTTGGGTTTGCTAATTTAACGTGAAAGCAAACTTCTTTTTCATTTCCGTTGTCGCGGATAGAAGTGAAGAAGGCGCTTTCTCCTTCTGGAGGGTGAAGCAATGGTTCCAAAACAGTCTCCCGATATGGCAACGTCCATTTGTGAACGGGCAACTCAGTGATGTCAAAGCTAGTTTT
>JAALOO010000752.1_pt3 | contig 15737 bp, 19 predicted proteins | sample 7257641 | NCBI WGS metagenome assembly JAALOO01 (sample SAMN14085613, study PRJNA598686) | mite metagenome | biome: ENVO:01001000; feature: ENVO:01001002; material: ENVO:01001226; isolation source: single female mite from University of Michigan culture on fish food culture... ...
TAAACGTTTTACTAAATCATTTTCTTAATAGGTGAAATTGGCTTACCTTCAAAAAGTGGACAAAAAGGTGAAAAAGGCGAGCTTGGAGATAAAGGAAAGCGTGGTCAAAGCGGAGTTCAGGTAAAAATTTTAAAAATATTTTAAAAAATTGATTAGTAGTGATCGTCAAAAGTTTGCAATAATGTAAAGAATTATTAACAAACCAAAAGTTTTGGTTTGTGCAATCAGCAAACCGAGTGTTTGTTCCGATTTTTAGATGTTTTAAAACTAAAGCCAGCAAAAGTTTTTTCAATTTTTCTAACCTTTACTTTATGATTAAATTACAATCTAAACATTAACTTTTTAGGGAGAGAATGGTGATATAGGCGTAGCTGGAGGCGTTGGGCGTAGAGGAGATGTTGGAGACCGCGGCGATCGCGGAGAAGGTATGAAGTGCTTGCTGATAAATTATTGCAAACCAATTTACAAATATTTACAAATATTTTTTTTGTTCTTAGTTGGAATCGAAGGAAAAGTCGGAGAAAAAGGCGTTTCTGGAGAAAGTGGACCTACAGGAATTCAAGGGCGCCCCGGAAAAAAAGGTAATAATCAAAAACACAAGTTTAATTTAAATTCAGTAAAAAACTAACAGAAAAAAACATAAACAAAACAAAATATGGTTTTTGTTTCTTGTTGTAGATTGAATTGTAAACATCGATCATAATCAAAATTAAATTGTTTAACAATAGGTGCCAGAGGCGGCGTCGGAAACCGCGGGGAAAGAGGCGACAGAGGCCAAGTTGGAGAAAAAGGTGTAAGTGGACCTAGAGGTAAGATTACTTTATTGTTCTAGCTTTACCAGCAATTTTTTCCGTTTTACTAATGTATTTAAAATACTCCTAATAGGTCCATTGGGCTACAAAGGTAGCATTGGAAAGGGAGGTGAAGTTGGAGAGAAAGGTTTAAGAGGTGAAGTTGGTAAAAAAGGTATTGTTTTTGTCTGAATTTTAAACATCAACAAAAAGTATTTGAAAATTGTTTTTATTTATTTTAGGAGTCCAGGGCGGCGTTGGTCAATCTGGAAGCAGAGGAGAAGCTGGAAAAAGTGGCGGAGCAGGTCCCAAAGGCAGCAAAGGAGGGCGCGGCGATGCTGGAGACGGTGAGTAGTATTCAAAATAGTAAAAGTTGCTTGGTTTGAACAAAAAAATATTAGTTTTTTTACTGTACCAATCATGCATAAAATAGTGAGCAACAAAAAATGAGGAACTTAAAAAATTGAATAAAAAGCATGGTTTCTGCACAAAATGTTTGACGTTAGATTTTTTACATGAAAACTTTGTCTGAAAGGTGGAGACGTCGGAGAAGCTGGAATTAGTGGTCGGATGGGCCCTAGAGGACGTGGAGGCGTCAGAGGTAGCGTTGGAGAAGTTGGAAAAAATGGGCGTCCTGGAAAAAAAGGTAAGATGAAGCAATTTTTTAACATTTGCAGCTGGACACTTTCTATTAATTAGTTATTGCCAAAACTAAACATGTAAAATGGAGTGTCATGTACATTTTCTGTATACTAAAACCTTTTTAAAAATAGGCAGCGTTGGCGAAGTTGGACCAGTTGGATTTGACGGTGAAGCTGGCCACTTTATCTATCGATTTGAAGCACCAGGCTGGCTGAAAGGCGTTTCTGGTGATGAAGGTGCTGTTGGAAAAGTTGGCAACAGAGGTGAGAGTGGAGATAGAGGCGTCACCGGCCGCAGAGGCGATCAGGGTTTGACCGGAAGACCTGTAAGTTAATTTTATTTGTTTATTATTATCAAACCAATTTAAATTCGCCTACACAACATTTATTATCAATTTATGTTCTAATGTTGCGTTTTAAAACAGGGAGAATCTGGAGCAACTGGAAAAAAAGGTGACAGAGGCGATGATGGAGACGTTGGAAGTAGAGGAGAAGATGGGCCTTCAAGTATTGAACCAGGGCTACCTGGACCAGACGGGAGCGATGGAGATGACGCTCAAGATGGCCCACAGGGCGAAAAAGGAGATTATGGAGATACTGGGGCCAGAGGAAGAAAAGGTGAGCTTCTCTGATTAAAGTTGTCCAAGTTTGAGTCTAAGTGACAAAGTATCATTTTTTCAGAAGCATTTTTGAGTTTTTTGTTCACATTTTGTGGGAACTAACTTTAAACATTTATTTTTGCAGGTGAAGCTGGAGACATAGAAAAAGGGCGTGATGGCGCTCACGGCCTTCCTGGACCTAGAGGAAGTAGTGGAGTGCGTGGCGAAATTGGAAAAATTGGGAAACCTGGAGAAAATGGCCCTAGAGGCGTTCCTGGAAGTCAGGGCCCTAGGTAAACAATTACAATATTGCAAGCTCAAGTGCTTCACTTGCCTAAACTCTTGCAATTTTTACAAACAAAAAAACAAATGATTTTAATATTTTTCTCGGTTCTAGGGGAGATATGAACACCACTTTAGCAGAAAAGGGAAGTGTGGGAGATCGTGGAGAAGATGGAGAGAAGGGCAGCCGAGGTCATAGAGGCCCTCAGGGCGTTGGTGGAGAAAGTGGACGAGTTGGAAGGTATGTCTGCTTTACAAATACAGTGGAAATCCAAGATACACACAAAAAGTGTGCTAACTCAGAGCAGTGCTTTTTCATTCGCAAAGTTCGTTACAAAATTTGTGCCTGGAACAAGTTTTAGCACCTTTCTCTTTTCAACCTGCCTCCTCAAAGTGACTTCAAGATACACACACAATGCTTTTCTATGCTGAAGAGAAATGTTGCAGCGCTTTGTTCAGGGCAAAATTGTGTGTGTATCTTGGGGTCTGTGTGTATCTTGGAGATCCACTGTAAAGCATTTATTTTACAAACTGTGCAATATTTTACAATTTGAAAGTATTGCACAGTTTAAAATTATTAACACAACCATATTCTATTTTAAGCGTCGGCGAAAAGGGCGTTAGAGGAAGCAGAGGTGTTGCCGGGCGTCAAGGGCCAAGAGGAGAAAGTCGTCCTGGAACAGCTGGAAAAGTCGGGAAACCTGGCGAGAAAGGTGAAAAGGTAATGAAATGATTTGACTGTTTGACTTTTGTTAAAATTATTGCGGAACTTTTCTGAACTGTGATGTTTGTTTAACAAAAACTTTATTTGCCTTCACCACAGGGTGCCAAAGGTGAGCGTGGTGATGACGGACGAAGAGGAAAACCAGGCTCAGTAGGCGTGGCAGGTGATAGAGGCTATCCGGGAGAACCGTACGCATATGACGCTCATACACTAGCCATCCTACTTGCTAACAGCGCCACCAAGGTAAGAAAAGTTTTTTAACTTTTTTTTAAAATCTAAAATGTTTAATAGTCAATGATAAGATATTATCAAACAAAAGATGAACACTGACTGGCAGACAGCAGTTGCTCTAGGGTAGTGTACGGTTCTTCATTGCCCAGTATGATTTGCTCAGAATTGACATATAACAGATTAGAAAGTGTGTCGCAAACACATTTCGCTGTAACTAGCGATGAAGTTGAGGCTATATCTTGAAAATAGTCTTTGAGATTGATTTTACAACTGCCACAGTAAAAAAACTTGAGATGAAGTGCCTGCAAGTGAGGCATTGTCTGCTGAAAATTTAACGGCAACTGCGAATGAGAGGTGATGGTCAGATTCAAATCAAGTGCCCGCAGAGTATTCAACTGAGCCAATGAACTAGGGAACAGTTGCAGGTTTTGTTGCTCATCAGGTTGATTTTCCTTTATCACAAGCCAATTTAAAAACAGCTCCAAATGAACCAGTTGAGGAAGTTTTGAAAGGGCCATGAAAAGTTGCTCAATCTGCGGTAACTGGATGCTGACAGACAGTGAAGTCAGCAAAGGGAACAGTTGACAAAGAAGCGGCACATTGTCTCTAGTAAAGTCGAGATGATGGCCACAACGGATGATGCGACCGTGAAGGGGCTCACTGAGACCGAACAAACTTTGAGTGTTTACAGTTGAAAGAAAATGCACCTGTAGATCGACGTTCTTGGCTGCATACAGTTCAAGGGAGCGCAGAAAAACCAGCACAACGTCGTCACATGCGTCCAGCAGAACCACCTTTAGCTGAGAGAGAATGTACCAGTCTGGCATCATTTCCAGATCACTAAACCATACAATGGCCAGGCACTGAAGAGCAGAGAGGGCGTTGATGGTGGTGAAGAGACGAAAAGCCAAGGTGTAATCAGCCGAAGTAATCCAGTCGTAGCCATGTACTTCCAGTTTGGTCAGCTGATCAGCCCACTGGGAATGCTTGAGCAAAGAAATCAGGTTTTCGCAGGAGATGCGGCAGCACTTGGCGTACTTTAAATCGGTGACCGCAGAGAAAACAGTGACAATTTGCTGAATGGCTGACGGGTCGAGCAGTTCATCGCAGTACAGCAGCAAACAGTTCCATTTGTTGAGTCGAGTGGTAGGCATCGGGTAGTCAGAAAAGAGCTCACCAGCATTCTTCAACTGCTTCATGCTGGGCTTAGACGCAAGTGAGAGGGAGTGGATTTTATTTTGTGCCTCCTCATTGTAAAATCCTTCAAGACTTGAGATGACAAGTGTTTTCACTTGACGATTGGCAACTCTAACCAGAGTGGCACAACGAAGGCTCATCTTGCTAGCTTTCAGTTGATCGTTTGGTGTCATCATCTTAAAAACGGATATTAGACAAAGATCTGGAATGGGTCGATAAGGTGTCATTGTTTAGTGATTGAGATGAAGTACTAAAAAGTTGATAAAGTGAAACGTGAAAATCAAATAAAAACTTATGCTTCTCATACAAATCTTTAAGAGAATTCACTACACAGAAAGTTAGAGATAAAGGAAAACAGCTGATAACATCTGCTACGAGGTAGATGAACATGAACAGGCATTATGGTGAAAAAGCAAATGTTACTCGATTGTGCCAGATTTTTGTGTGTTGACTGCTTTAGTGCCTCCAGTCGTTTATTTGTTCAAACAGTTTCAAGATCTTATTTATTTAAAACTAATCAAACACAAATAAAACTTTCTTTAGGGCCCGTCATCATCTCCGCCAGAGCAAATGCTGTCAGATGAGCCCATCAGACTGCTCACCTCAGAAGAAACTCCTATCGAAGAAAAGGAACGTCTCATTCTGGACGCCTACGAGCTGATGATTGAAGAGTGGAACGCCCTCAATCGACGGCCAAACGGCTCCAGTCCTCAGTCGGCCGGCCTTACCTGTGCGACTCTCTTTGAAGACCATCCATCTCTGCCCAGTGGCCACTATTTCATCGACCCGAATGAGGGCTCCACGTACGACGCAGTTCGAGTTTTTTGTGACCGACACACTGGAGGTAGCTGTGTAGAGGCTGCTAAGGCAAACCTCCCACTTGCCTCATATAGTCCGTTGAGCAGGAATGGTCACTCCTGGTACTCGGAGCTGGCTGGTGGTGGAAAAATGGTGAGTGTCAATGATGAACGAATGAACGTGCAAAAATAATGACAACAATTCGCGTTTCTCCAGTTCGAGTACCAAATTCCTCCCGTCCAGCTGACCTTTCTGCAACTTTTAAGCAATAGCGCCACTCAGAACCTGACCTACCTGTGCCGAGGTTCAGTTGCCTACTTTGACGCCGGTCTAAAGTCGCACGACAAGGCCGTAAAGCTTCTGACGTACGACGAACAGGAGCTGGTGGCCGTCAGCGGTGTCCGATCGGCAGTGTACAGCGTCACCTTTGATGGTTGCATTGATCCACAGAAGACACTGGTCGTAAGTGATGGAGAGACCCCTAAAACGATCTTCTCCTACAGTACACAGTCCACCCGGCGACTGCCACTGCTAGACATTGGAGTGCGCGACATTGGTGGCAGCAACCAACAGTTTGGTCTACTCATTGGACCGGTGTGTTTTGTGTGAACTACTGACAATGCTGAAATTAAATCAATTGAGCGTCAAAGAATATACCATTTGACCATTCAATTTGCTGCTGGTGTCTATTCCTCATTGCCCCTCAGCTAAAGTGTGTTTGTGCAGTGTGTCTGTGCCGGTAGTGTCAGTGTGTGTGTATGTGCAGTTGCCTAAAAATAAGTCACTTGAGCCGTTTGCAAGTGTAAACAGATTCTCACCATTCTCTGCTCATGTTCACATACGCATTCTTGGCATCTTGGCGGCTGATGAGAAGGATGGTGGTGTCAGCCACCAGAAGAGGCTGCCTAGGCTGCCAGCAGCACATGCGAACACTTGTGGAATGTATGCAAGGAAGGAAGGAAGCAATTCAGCTCTCTGCTGACTGGTCCTCTGCTGCGCCCATTGATTGGCCAATTTGTGATTCTCTATAAATACAGTCAATTGCTCAGTGCTCTCCACTGCTAACCAGGCAAAACCAGTAGAATCGACCAAAATCAGGACATTCATTTATTCTCCGAGACACTTTCACTTCTTCTTATTTTTCTTTTTTTTCCGAGTCTGACCTTCCTTGTGCGAGTAGTGTCAATGAACAGCGACATGAGGTCACCACAGTGCAGTGCATCTGTGCAGCCAGTTCAGCACAGTTCATCAGTGGGGGAAGATGGGAAGACAGTGAAGCGTGCCCAAGTGCTGCAACCAAATGGCCACTGTGCGGCGTGTGGCTAGTCTACAATGGTGGCAGTGGCGGTGGTGGTAGTAGTGGTAATTCGCTCCTCAGTAGACAGTCTCGGTGCTGGAGATGGGTACTCTTTAAAAATAGCCACTTGTCAGCAGTGGCGACAGGATGTGTCCCGTTCCGTCCCGCAACAGAAAAGTGCCTGAGACAGACAGAGAGATCTTGGTTGCAGTTGGCAAAGCTAGTGGACAAGACAGAGGCACGAGATCGTCCAGTGCAGCCACTTCCAAGAGAGAGAAGACATCGAACGCAGCAGATTCTTCGTGCGCCAGATTGAACAGTGGATTCCAGTGGTAGTGGTGGTGGTGGTGGTGATGTCTCATCATCGTCTATTTTGATATATAAAGAGCACTGGTTGCAGTGAGTGTTGTGCCTTGCCCAAATAAATCACCACCGCTATTCACTTCGCTCGCCTATTCTCGCCCTCGCCTATTCAGTCGGTGGTGCCTGCGCCAGAGTCTGTCCGTCACAGTCTGTCCGTCTGTGTGTGTGCTTGCAGAATTCACCAAGAGAGAAAGGAGGGGGAGAGAGTTGCCAGAAGAGGCAGAAGCAGAAGATAATTTTAGAAGATGCAACAGTTGCCACTTTGCAGCTAGAATTCGAAATTGCTGAATGCACGCGGCACGCCACATTGGCAAGCCAAGCAGCGAGCAGTTAGCAAGCTCGGCTCCAGCCAGCACGCAGTCGGTGTCTGCCGCCGTCACCGTTGCCTCCGTTGCTTCACTCTGGTAAACTCTTTGCCACTCAGTCACCGCCACCACCAGCACCACCGCCAGAACACCACTTGTCCGATTTAGCGTGAGCTGCCACCATCGCATCTTTCCAGCCCCAGCAGCCATGCCCAAATCTTTCCTCATCAAACGTCGGTACACCGGCTCACAGAGCTCCGCCGCCAGCAGCAGCAGCTGCAGCAGCAGTACCACTTCTTCGTCACTCTCGACCACTTCTTCAGGTAAGGCTGACGGGGCCGACTACATTGTACAACACCAACTGACACATTGTGTGCCTCCTGAACAACAAGACCACTCACCGAGAAAGTTGGATGTTTATGACTTGAACGTGTTGAATGCCGACATTATCAAGAATAATACTCGACTGGTCAACTCGCTGGCCTGGGCAAAGTTGTCGCCGACAAACGACACTACCGACAACAGCAACGATGGAAGTGAAACACGCGTCAAAGTTGCTTCAAGCCATAAACGCAAAGTTTCCAAAAACCAACTGGCAAACTCACAAAAGAAACACGTCAAGGTCAAACCATCCTACGCATCGGCCACGTTAGACGAAAATCAGCTGTTATCGACGGACAGCGGTTCATTTGACAATGACAACAAAGTAAACAAAGACATGAAAGGTTTCTTTTTACCTAGCTAACGAAGATTACCTCCTCACAGGACCTCTTGAGCCTGACTCCGCCATCGACGCCTAACCCTTCCTCACCAATCGACAATGGCGAATACCATTCCTGTCCCGACTGTGGAAAACGGTAAATCTGCATCATAGTGATTGCCATTGACAAACAAACAAACGATAACATTATTCCTCAGTTACAGTACATCATCCAACTTGACCCGTCACCGGCAGACTCATCGAAGTGTGACTGATAAGAAAGCTCGTCGTTGCCCTCATTGCAACAAGGTACACTTTAGTTGATAACTCTTCCTACTCTTCAGTTCCTCTTACACCCGTTGCATTTTCTTCAACAGGTATACGTTTCAATGCCCGCGTACTCAATGCATGTTCGAACACACAACATGCGCTCTGAGTGTCAGTTTTGCGGGAAAAGTTTCAGCCGCCCTTGGCTCTTGCAAGGTAGGTTCATTTCAGCTGATAAAGTTAGTTTTACCAACGCATTTTATTTTTGCAGGTCATATTCGAACCCACACCGGAGAGAAGCCTTTCCAGTGCCACATTGCAGGATGCAACAAGTCCTTTGCTGATAAGAGGTAAAGAAAATGCACTCGAAAGCGCTATCCTTTTTAAACTCACTTTACTTTTATCTTGACACCAGCAACCTTCGAGCCCACGTTCAAACACACTCGATGAGCAAGCCGTTTCGCTGTCTGCGCTGCAACAAAAACTTTGCCTTGAAATCGTACCTCTACAAACACCAAGAATCGTCTTGCATGCGCATCCTTCGAAATGGCGCCGATATGAATTCTTCCCAAGGTTACTCCAAAGGCGATGCCTCAATATCAAACAAAGCTTGAACGACTTGCACTGATTTATATTATTTCTTTTATTACTTTTCCTCCTTTTCTTGAGTGTCTTTTTCTAGTCGTTCTATTTGTAAATAAGCAGAGCTCTACTGATCTCTCCTTGTATACGCCAATACTCCTTTCGCCACCTCTTCAAACATCCTTTTTGCAAATACTTCAGCCATTATCTCACACATATGTACAGTCATTCTCAGCTTTTCAACACCTTTTTCTAACGCATTACTACGGACTACTATATATCGGCAGCGTCACCAAATAATAAACAGCTGCCCTTATCATATCCCCGGATGTGTCCCCTCTGACTGTGAATCTCTGGCCAAACTGTCACGTTGTCATTTGGATTTGTCTGAGTGAGTGAGTGAGAGTCTGCCAGAGCCTCTTCGATCACACTGGAGCACCAAGTTAAAGGGCACGCGTGCAATGTGTGTGATTTACTGATTGCCATTGGGGCCCTATCCCTGTTGCTATTCTTGGCACTGCTGCTTCTGCTGCAGTCCTCAGCACGTGTCCCAGATGTGCAGCTGGTGGACACACTCACTAATGGACGACGCACAGATGACACTGAAAGTGACACTGGCCAAATGACTGACTGGCCATGCGACTGCCACACGACCACATGACCTCCATCACCACGCGAGCCATTTAACTGGGCTTAAACATCAATGACCTTATCTTTATGCAGTTTTTATGCCTCTCAGTAAATGAGCTTAGAAATGGGCGCTGTAAAGCGTTCTTGAACTACTGCCAAATGCAAACAGTGGTTTCTATTGAACTTCAGTATCTAAGACTTGCTCAAATGCAATGGTTCTGAACATCTTTTTGAAACTTAATTTGAATGTGACTCAATTTTGTTTTTACGTAATCTTTTCCGTTTCATTTGCTACTTGAATGATTTTACTGATTTTAGCCAGTGGTCCTTTAACCAAGCTTTGTCTTTGTAATTTACCAGTTTTGTGTCGATGTTAGCAAATAAACACCTTCTGTTTCAGTGCAAACAGCCTTCGTTCGATCTTTCCTCACTGAAGAATCTTCGTCTGTGCACAGTGGTGGTGTTGTTGATTTCGGCGTAGACGTCGAAAGTTGAAATTCAGTTGATCCACTGAGCAGTTGGTCGAGCAGCAATGCCACTGCAATGCTGCAGCTGCAGCTTCAGCATCTGCATCGGGTGCTGCTGCCACTGTGCTGAGGCAAATCAGTTGCTAATAATAAGTCCACCAACATGATAACTGCAACTGGTGTGCTCGTTGTTTAGACTATTAAAGCAGGGCACTTCTCAGCAGTTTTTCCTTCCTCAGCTCCTCTACTCCTCACTTCTTCTGCCACTGTCCCCTCTCTCGCTGCTTCCCAACAAGAAAGCGGGCACACACACAACACTCTGCTGAATTGCATAAATAGTCTCAGGATTCTTCGCTTTCACTGTTCCCTCCCGCTCTCCCGTTTCTGCATCCTCTGCACACACACAGTGGCTTACACACTCTGCTTCCTTCCATTTTCGCCTCATTTGCCTGCACTATCGACGGCCACACCATTTCGCCTCGCGCGTTCACAGACAGACAGACGGTGCCAACATCGAAGAAGTCGTTGCCTCTGCCTCCGCCGAAACGCCGGCACAGCCTGTGTGCTTCTCTAACTAACTGTCTCTGGTCACATTTTGCATTCTCCTGAGAATCCTCTATCAAGCGATCACAATCGCCGATTTTTCGGAGACTACGGTGGTTACGATCAATTCGACAGTTCAACAAAAGCAACATCATTTTCAAAGTTCAAGTGACCTCAAGACTACTCGGCAGGACAACAAGGTAAGCAAAAGTTTACCGCCACTCTGCACTGTTTGCCAGCTAAACGACAAGATTGCCTTATTAGGAAAAGCAGCACTTGTGGAGAAAAACTCGTGCTCAAGACAGTTAAACAGAGAACCTTTATCGGAGAGCAGACTGAAAAGAGGTAGATTGCCTCCTCGTTGTGCGCCATCATCATCAACAGCGACCACAACAACACAATCGCCACTACAATGACAGAGGTAACGTACACCACCGAAGAAACCTTCTTCAACACTGAATTTATCAGCACCAAGTTTGGCCTGGTGCGCATTTGCCAGTTTGTAAGTTTGTTCACTCTATTTCTCAGTACAATTCCAACCACTAATTTTTCCCTTCTGATCAGGTAATTGCACTGCTGAGTTTGATCGTCGTAGAGATCCCTAGCTGCCGGTATCATCGCAGTCTGAACATCTACATTTTCATCGCCTCGTCCAGTTTGATTTTCTCCATAATCGTCCTCATCATCTTTCTGACTCGCTTCTACCAGCAAATTGAGCGCTACATCAACTTGCCTCTCACTGTAAGTCACTACACTGCAGTTTCTGACAGTCAGCTTATGCGACAATTTGTGTGCCCCCTCCTTCTAGTTACTGGTTAACGAATCACTGGCCGTCATCATTTGGTTCATCGCCGCCATTTTAGTCATTTTCAGCAACTGCGACGGATCTGGCCCAAGAGTTGCCTACATCATAGCCGGGGTATAAGCACACAACTTTCAATTTTAAATCTGTTCTCACCATTTTTTAACTTTTCAACAGGTACTCGGATTCCTAGCCATGGTGGCTTTTGCCTACTCAGCTCAAATATCCTACAACTGGTTCCGCAATGGCACAATTAACGTTTCACAGTAGACACCTCCTTTAACACACACCTTTTATCATGTAGCACACTGAACCTGTAGTGCAGCCAAGTGCTGGACCGCCTGGCAGCTTCAACACTAACACATTTTTGGCCGTTTTGTTTCGCCTGATGTCCTCTGATAACACCGCTGATGCAACTAACCATCTACTAAACAATAAAGCCACGTGTTTAATTCAGACTTGTTGTATTTTACAGACTTGCAAAAAGAAAGTTAAATGGTAACAAAAAGTCGCACAAGGGCAAAAAGTGAAAAAATGACTACAATGGTAAACGTATGGTTTGGTATAAATACAGATCAATTAGTTAGTTGGTTGGTAGTGCCATCAGCAGCTACTAGCACTACTGGTGAGACAAGTTGATGGTACTGTGAAATCGACGACTCGGCGGCACAGAACGTGCTCTGTCCGGCTCACAGAACGGCTTCACATATTGACTTTGTTGCTGGTGCAACGGATGCTGATGCTGCTGGTGCTGGTGCTGGTGCTGATGCTGGTGCTGGTGGGCTAGATTCAGTGCTGAGCACTCTGAGTAAATGGGAGTGTGCGGATCGCAGGAGGCAGTGCTGTGAGGTGTGCTCATGGTGCCAGCCGGTGCAGCCGTCATCTCAAAAGCATATGACTTTCTAGCGTTTCCGGTGAGGGTAGAAAAGTTGTGATTTGCTGGGCGGTATATCGAGTACTGAGCTTCGCTGAGAGCCACTGATTTGCGATTGTCGGCGGCAGCGTAATCAGAAGTAGTAGCACCCCCAATCCCTCCATACTGGTGCTGCGCCACTCCTTTGAGGCAGTTAATATCATTGCAAAGAACCAGATGACTGCTGGCCAGGGAGTAATCGCAACAGGAAACGGTGCTGCTGTTGCCACTGCCAGCGTTTCGATTGACAGCCACTGATGAGGCATTATTGTTGAGTTGATCATTGGCTGCTGTCACGACCATTCGGTGGTCAGTACCCACACCATTGCTTGGTGTGGCGTAATTGACATAGGCTTCCGGCGGCGGGGGAGGAAAGTCCAGTGAGCTGTTAGCATCAGGTTGCATGACATAGATTCGGGTTGCTTTCGTACCAGTGTTGCTGACGCCATTTGTTTTGGGTGGTGGCTTTAGGGTGCCCGTGCTCGACAGTGTTGAGGTTAGTCGAAGCGGAGGTTTAGGTGGACTGGTCATCTTTGGTCTGGTAGGCTTAAGCGGAGGTGCATCAGCACCATTACTGCTACAGCCATTACCAGCTGCTGAGTGCTGGTAAGTGGGCCGCATTAAGCCAGAAGCGGTGCTTTCTCGGTAAATACCCTGGCGGACGTTATCATCATCATCTGCTTCTTCATCCTCCTCTTCGGGAGAGCACCCATTTAGAGTGGCACCGTTTGTGGGGTGATTGGTCGGCGTGATTGAGCCATCAGAGCAGTTGTTCATTGACTGACTATTTGAAAGCTGCTGCTGCTGCATATTTGCCCCATAATCGTCCGTTATATTGGCGTAGATGGGCTGTGATTTATCCGACGAGTAGATTATGCCGCCGCCGTTGCCGTTCTGCGTCGCCAGCTGATGCTCGACAGTGTTTGGCAAAGTGCTCGTCGAGGTATGTATCTGATCGGTGGATGCATACTCGCCGCCCTCAAAGCAGCCCAATCGGCAGGAGGCAATCGATTTGCGGCTATTCGCTTTACCGCTCAGCGTTCCATTCAAGCTCTTTGTGGTACAGTTTGCGAGCATTGTCTTGTGTGCACTAGTGCCAGAATGCAAACTGGCAGTCTGTGATGCGAAACCGATTGGAATGAGTGATTACGATGGTATAAAAAGAAGGAGGAGGAAAAAGAATAAGAGAAAGAAAGAAGGGAAGAAAAGAAGCTAAGCAGACAAATACCTCAGAAATGCCTTTAATCTTGTTCGATATGATTAGCCGGCTAACATTGGGCACATTGTAGTCGTGCGAGATAAAGCCAGAGTCCTGTGAGGCGATGCTCTTTGGCCGAAATTCAGGCGTAATATTGGGCTGCAGTGAAAGGAAGGCCATTAGTTAGTGTGATTTGAAGTAATAATAATAACAACAACCCACGATAACCATCATCATCATCATCGTGGTAATGTAAACACAGTCAGGGCACTCTTACTTGTGAAAGCGATTTGCAGTTCTGCAGCGAGAAGCTGTCAGTGGAGAGGCTGTTGATGCTGGTGATAGAGGAGATGCTCGACTTTCGCGAGCGGTGCAGTGTACTGCACGGCGAGGTATCACCGTAGGAGAAAAAGTCAGAACACTGCGAGGTGGCCGACTCGGTGATCATCTTGCTGAGGAGCGACTCGCTGGCCGCCGGCAGCTGGTACGGGTCCATCGTCAGGTCGATGAGAGCGGAGAGGACCTCCTCGAGGTGGGTCACCTCCTGCAGCATGGAGATCTCCTCCTCGACGACAGGCCGGAGAAAGTTGAAGAAGAGACAGTAGTGACTGCGCTCCTCAATCAACGCCCGCCGCACGTAGTTTCTCTCCACCTCCTCCAGCATGTAGTACTTTTCCTTGCTCGCCTCCAGCGCCGACTGCTGCTCAAACAGTCTATTTATATCGTACATTGAGCCGATGCGACCCATCTCCTGGTGACTAGTCTTCAGCGCCTTGCTCCGCGGATTGCGCTTTATCCGAAAGGTGGTGTTGCCGAAGGCGGAAGAGGAGCCTCCGCTCGCCGAGCGGCCGTCTGCCGTCGCCTGCTTTTTCCGCAGAGCCTTCAACCGCTTCAGCTCCTTACTGTGATCCTTGTCCAGCGTCGCAATGATCCGCTTCCACTCCTCCACGCGATCCTGCAACGGCAGAATGAAGCTGTCCTGCATTGAATTGGTGAAGGACTTTAGCTTTGCCTCCACTGAACGATGCCGCAGACAGAGACGTGTCAGGGCGCTGCCAATCTCTTTGGTTCCACCTGTTGAGTGCAAAGGAATGACACATCATTGGGTTAGTTGTGCTTGACACATCAGCAGCAGTTGCTGTCAAAGCTGAGAAGGGTCGCTGCTAAAAGCCGTTTTTATGTCAAGTTGCTGTCAGAAACGCATCAGCAGTGCTCGTAAAACCATCCCCAAATGACTTACTTCGAGTGGTTGTTGCCAAGTCGGCGATCTTCTGAAATGCGTCCAGAAAGGCTGTTGAGGCAGTAATGGTGGCTCTGTGCAGAATGAAAGAAATGCACCGAAAAGAGTTGAGTTAGTCGTTTCCTTCCCCTTCATTTCATGCGCCAAAACTTACTTGAGCTGCATGTGAAACTTATTTGCTTTCACTAGCAAATCATCCCAATTATTGGCGCCACCCTAAAAAAGAAAAAACACAAAGATGTTCAGTTAGTCACACGGTAGTAGTGTGCACTTGCACAGTTCAACACTGGTCGGTCTATTGTTCTTCAAACGTAAAACTTAAAAACTAACAAGCTGACCTTTTTAATTCCCGCTGAAAGAGATGCATCAGTGTTTCAGCATAGCGCACATTGAAGATAGTATATTTGCATGTCTCGAGTTCATTTCACTACAAACATATTTTCCCTTTTTTCCGAGAAAATAAACACAAACTCAGAAAGTGGTACTTAAGCTACTAAGACTAAGATAGGGCTGGTCAACGACTTTCGCTGCAAACAACAATCAACCGCAAACAGCTGGTGATCGGAATGCCCTGTGTGTCGAGGTAAAATCCCCTCAAATGAAATCAGACTTGTAAGTGTGTGTGTGTTTGATTCGCCACGGCAAGGTGTCCGGCGGCGGCAGTGGAAGCAGTCGGGAAACCACTGCTGGGAAAGAGTGAGTGAACCAGTGAGAAGGAGGCAATGGAAAGGCTTGAAGAGCATATGCAAAGCAGACACAATAATACCAGGTATTTGGTATTAATAGTGCCAAATTGCAGTTAGTGGTGGTTAACCGTGCAAATATAAATGCTCGCTTCTCAGCCGAAAGTGAATCAATAGTAATAAAAAATCGATCTCCGCGATCGCATTACAAAAGTGATAGCACTGATATTATTAGCATCTGAAGGAAAGCTGCGCTAGCAGCAGACAAATCGCATTACAAGACATATAATTGCCTAATGAAATATTAAACACCGTAGTATGCAATTAGAGGGAACACTAACGGAGACTGTACAATGCACTGAACTACTCACACTAAAATTGTCAGACGGCGATTACATTTTTGAGAAGGGAAGCTACAGGTCTAGTCAAGGCGCTATTTACATAAGCAAAGAATTGAAACGAAAACGAACAAACGGGTAATTGA
>JAALOO010000897.1_pt2 | contig 15730 bp, 18 predicted proteins | sample 7257641 | NCBI WGS metagenome assembly JAALOO01 (sample SAMN14085613, study PRJNA598686) | mite metagenome | biome: ENVO:01001000; feature: ENVO:01001002; material: ENVO:01001226; isolation source: single female mite from University of Michigan culture on fish food culture... ...
GATGAGCAATTTGAAGAAAACGACATCGACGACAACGGCTCTAGTCATCTTCCATCTAGTCAACAGCCACTGATTGTGACCAATGAATCCTCTTCCTCCTCTTCCTCTTCCCCTTCTCTCTCATTCTCCTTTGTCAAATACCTTTTGTGTACCTCTCTCAAACCACCTTCTTTCTTTCTCACCCTCAACGTTTTGCAGCTTTTGTCGGCTGCTCTAGTCACACAACAAAACAAACACGGATCTCACTGCGAACTCTAAAATCTCATTTCCCTCATTGCTTCTGCTGCTGGTGTACACTCAACTCTACATTCTTCCGAGGATCAGAAACAACAACAGCAGCAGCTATTTACAAATAAACATTCCATTACCATTTTAGTGGTGTTCGCTAGGAGATGATTCAGGATCATCATCCGCAGGGAGGGAGGGTGAATCTTCCCGATCAGTGCTGACGAGCACGAACACGTGTGCGTGCCGTCGGGCAAAAAGTGCTGCCGGTGACGACCTGAGAGAGAGAGAGGAAAGAGATGGTAGGCCATTGAGGTGCGTGCCAGTGCAGTGCAGAACAACAACAGCGGCAGCACTCACAGACGGAGACAGCATCGAAATGACCATCCCAAGTTGTGTCTGTAGTGTCATAAAGGGGCACACGTGTGCCCACCACACACACACACACACTGAACCATTGAATGCTGCACGCGGCCGACCTTGTGCAGTGCGCCCGGTCTGATCCAGCAGCACCAGAGTTGGAGGCCGTTCTCCCTGACAACGACTATTTAAGCAAAAAGCTGAAGGAGAGCGAGAGAGAGTGCTTGGCTTGTGTCTAGCAAACGTGTGCCGTGTGCCGGTGAACCAACAAATCCTTTTAGCTGAAGGAGCCATCACAAAACACGACAATGCAAGTGCAGCAACCACTTGAAGCAAACAAACCCAACTCACTCTCCGGTCTCTGTGTTCCACTTTAATGCCAATTAGACGGTGGCTTCTCTCAATTGAATTAGGGTGCCTGTGTGTCCATTTGAATTGAACTGTTTGCATTGCTTCCTGCTGTTGGTGCAGGATGGATGCCGGTGTTGTTGGAGCTGTGACGATCGTCTTTTGCTTGCAAGTTTTCACTTCAGCTAATTGAAATGAGTAAAAACACAGTGTTTAGTTTGCAGAAACAGGAAGGCTTCTTTGTAGAACAGTAGCTCGCACCACTTCATCAGAAGCACCGGCATTTGAAGTGTATATTACACTATATTGAGAGCAGATAAAAGACGGTAAAAGACGAGTAGAGGTAATTAGACTGAGAGGACAAACAGCAGAAGCAGCAGTAGTAGTAGTAGGTAATAAAAAACGCTGTTAAATGTATCTCAAGTGAAAAGTGACCGGATAGGTGATATCACACAGGTATATCTCCCAAACCTGGCCAAACTTTGACACTGACACGAACTTGGCGACTGTCAGCTTTTGCTGTCTGCTGTGGCAGTGCACAGTCAGTCGGTTACACCCAATGCCTTTTATTGCAGCTGATCCATCTAATTTGATTGAAGTAGTGGTTGGTAGCAGTAGAGCAAAAAGAGACACTCGAACAATGTGAAAAGTGGTAAGTGGAAATATTGTTGCCAACGATAGAGCACACACCAAGAGAGGAAGAGACATACTGCCATTGATGAGGCAGCCAAGCGCGACCTTTCGCTCTTCCTCTCCGTCTTCCAAATCGGCTGAATGATTCAATTAGCCAGTAATTACGATCCGGCTCTGTCTGAGTATGTGTGTTTTTGTGTGTGTGTAAATATCACTGGTAATGTCTTCATAATGCCATCAACAGCAGCTTACCAAGAGCAACCATATTAGCACTAGCAAGCATCGCAAGCATTCATTAGAACTCATCAATTATGTAGTGCTCAACTTTAAGCAGCTGTAATAGCAGCTTGAGCACTTGTTCATTTCGATTTGCATTCTTCCTTGTCCTCGCTCCATTTAGCAGCCAAAAGGAGAAAAGGAATATTAGAAGTTCACAAAAAAGATGAAGAGAAAATGCACCATCAGTGGTAAACAGACACCGGTGATCAATGCAACACAGAATAGTTGTGCAATCGTACTGCACAATTCTGGTGCCCTTTCCACTCGCCCCCTCTGTTCGATAATAGCCCATATAATGTAAGAGTATAATGTAACTACTACAACTACTAATCGTCTTAAGTAGTTTAATCATCAGCAAAAGTATAAACTGGCAAACGGGTGCAGGCAAAGTTTGGTGTGCATTAGAGAGAGACATCAGCGTGCAGTGATTGCTGCTATTCTGCAATGGGAGAGCTACATGTGTAATCGCATTAGCTGGAGAGAAAGACAGTACATGTCGAGTACTTTTGAGTACAAATCCGATTTAGTTCGGGTCTATCTGAAAAACACCGAAACACAGTGCAGCTGAAGGGCAAAGTTGAGTGTCGAATAAAGTCATCAACAGTGAAAGTCGTGGTGGTGATGGTGGCCACTTCAAGCCTTCGAGACTGGTCGAGTGGACAAACTCTGACTAGTGGAAATAGTGAGCTTCTCCCGCCACGGCACTTTCAAAACATACTCGCTCTTTCTCGCTCTACAAAATTATTTACATTGTAAACAGGTGGTAGTGGTGCCAGATTTGCCAACTGAATCAAGTGAGCCAGTCACACCACCACTAAAATGTGACAGTTTATTATTTCGTTAGCACAACAACTGCTCAAAACATTGCTGCCATTATAAATTCTGTTTGCCAAAGATGGCGCCTTTTTGTGGCGCGAGGATCATACTCAACTGGAGCAAGTTGGCTCTAGCCACTGTGATATTCTTCGTCTTTCTTCACCTTCTAGTATCTCATAATGTACTGTTCAGTACAAAATCTACCAAAATCTGTGAAAATGCTCAAGGTGATAACTGTGCCAACGATGCAACGACCCTATCATCATCACCACCACCACCAACTTCTAGTCAACCGATCCAAAGGTAAGTACTTCTGTTTGAGGGAAAAAAAGTTAACCAACATTTTTTAACTTGACAGAAGTGCCAGCCAACCGACCATAACAGTGGCAATCACAATTTGTGGCAACACCAGCATGGCACAAGGTCTGAATGCTCTCAAATCAGCACTGATCATGTCCTCCGCTTCAACGATGCTGCACTTTGAGATCATGACAGACCAGCACCAGATGAGTGCCATTTCAGAAAAGGTAACTTTAACCCAAACTTACTTTTAGTCACTCAAAACTCACAAAATTACTTGTAACTTACAGTTGAATGAGCTAAAGAGAAAGCGCAGCAACTTTACGTACAAACTTCGACCAGTTGAGTATCCAAATAGAAGCACAGCTCCAACGTGGAGGAAGCTCTTCAAAGAGTGCGCCTCTCAGCGGTTGTTCTTGCCGGTAAGAAAAGACTGACTTGAAAGTAAACAAATGCTTTAAAGAACATTTAACTCTTTCTTTGCCAGGACATTCTTCGTGATGTCGACTCGGTGCTGTACATCGACACTGACGTTCTCTTCGTTTCGCCGGTGGAATCAGTCTGGAGGCACTTCAGTCGGATGAACGGCAGCCAAATAGCGGGCATGTCCTACGAGAGCGAGGACTTCTCCACCAGTTGGTACTACCGCTTTGCAAAGCACCCCTACTACGGCTACTACGGCCTCAACTCGGGCGTCATGCTGATGAACCTGACGCGGATGCGCGCCTTCCGCTGGGTAGACAGACTGGAGCCCGTTCTCCGGCAGTACCGCAGCCAGATCGTCTGGGGCGACCAGGACATCATCAATGTGATCTTCCACGAGCACCCGGCGATGCTGTACCTTTTTGGCTGCAACTGGAACTACCGACCGGACCACTGCGTCTACGCCTCAGTGTGCAAAGCTGCTGCTGTTGAGGATAAGGCAGAAAAGGGCAATGCTGAGGGCATTCGACTGGTGCACGGCAACCGAGGCGTCTTCCTGCACGACGACAAGCAGCCCGAGTTCAGGGCGCTCTACCTGGCCTTCTCCAGGCTGCCCCTTCTCGAGGACGTCCACCGTACCAGGTCCTACCTGGCGGAGTCAATTCGAACCGCCCTGGCAGAGCTGCCCAATCCTTCGCGCTGCGCCAAAGTGTCGCACCTCTTCTGGAGGCAGATTGCTCAGACTATACCCTCGGGCGGGAGCACTCAATCAAAGGAAGAACGGGGTTAAAAACTAGGATAAAGTTGTGGAAGTTTTTGTCACAAAAGCAAAAGTTGTTGATGTGGTTTGTGCTTGGTGCAAAGCTCAACTGACTGATGCGTCATCTCAATTCCGGGTGCAAGTGGTTCCGGTTTGGCCAAGAGAAGGAAGAAAAAACTAGCTGACTGACTGACTGATTTGAAGCCACGACTAGTTGCGTGAAGCAGCAAAGGAAGCACCTTATCACTTGATATTGCCCATAGTGGTGGTGGTGGTAGCAGTACTGGCGAACTCAGTATTGCCCCTGCTATCAGCAATGCATACATCCTCTTCAGCACGACGACCACTGATTTGTTTGTGTGTATTCAGCAGGCACTTCTGCTCAATTTTTATTTGCGCTGTCCACTTGCAAGGCTCACTTCGCTGACTGCCAACAGCAACAACTATTCTCCAGTTTTGTTCGCCAACTGCGCCGAACTGAATTTGTAAATTAACCAGAAAAGATGGTTGCTAGGCTTCTCCCCTTTACTATTGCTGCCTGCCTCCTACTGTCTGCCAGCTCGGCTTTGCTGGTCAGCGGATATCCGAGTGAAGGCGAAAGGGAAGGCGCTGCTGATGGTGGCGGTGCTGTTAGGGGCATCTCCGACAGCGTCGTCTCATCGGTCAAGGACTCGGGTAAGCTCACACTCTCACATTGTTGCTGTCACTTTTATAACATTTTAATCTCCCTTCACCCCAGGCAAGAAGATCGTCGACAAGTTTGACCAGGTCTTCTACGGGCTGTTGGACGAGGCAGTGCAGAAGTACATCAGGGAGGACAAGGCCAAAGGCGAGTTCAAGGACATGGTCATCCGCCACCGTGGCGACCTGGTGCACAACATCAAGGAGAACCTGGTGAACCGGGAGAACATTCAGCTGGACGACGTGAAGAACGCCGTCATGAGAGAGATCAAGAACCGTGTCGAGCTGTTCAACTACGTTGGAGGTGGTGTCTGGAGCAGGGTTCGTTCCTGGTCTGGCCAGCTGATGGACAAATACAATAGACACTGCGAGCAAAATGGAAAGAGCATCATTTGCTTTGGTGGCGACGACAAGAAAGACCAAAACTCGGTGAAGAGGAAGAGCGACGCGGAAAATGAAGTCGAGAGAGAGTACTCTGAAATGTAGCCATTTCTTTTTCTGTACAGCAGCAGCAACAGTTCTTTTTTTGCAGAGTAAAAAGTGCAACGCTTTCGCTTTCCCGGTGAAAAGTGCTCTTGCTTAAAAATAGATTGCGGAATATTCTTCTTCTTCTTCAACTCTGTCTGAATGTCAGCAAATGTAAACTTTAGCAGAAAGAGCAGAAGTCAATGCACCTCGTCAGCAGGAGCAGCCCTTTTGCCAGAGTGAGCAGTGTCAGCCAAAAGAATTGATTTGATATCCACTCAAAGTATCAGTCGTCTTCCTCGCTACCGGCTTTTTTGTTGTTTGTTGTTTGCATTTGTAAATGCCACACACATTTGCCGTTGTCATCATCGATTGACGACGTGTTGTTAATGCACTAGAGAGTCTGCTTTAACTGTGTGTCGTATCCTTTCAACGCCGATGCGCTTGTTTGGACAACAAACAAACGCCAACTCAACGCACACCCTGAATAGCAATGACGGCAGTTCGAAATGGTGATGATGACCAGCACTGGGATGGGGATGGGGAGAAGAGACAAGCAAGAGAACACTGCGAAATGGAGGATCTGGTGAACGGCCACCGAAGAGCTCACGGCCATCACGGTGGCCATCGACGGCGAGGATTCAGAGAGGAGCTGGCGAGAGTGCTCAACTCCTACCGATTTCACGTAATACCACTGCAAACAAATTACCATTTGTCCAGATTTGTCGTAAAAAGAAGTTCGAACGTGTGATCTTTTTCTTCTTTCTTTGTTTACCTCTACTCTCTAGATTGCCATCCTCGTTCTCGTCGGCTTCGACTGCCTGCTCGTCTTTGGTGCCCTGATCATCGACCTGCGACTGTTCACCACACATCCGCACTGCAACGTCTCTGACCCGGCGAACCACAAGCAGCTGACAGAAGAACACCATACTCTGGAGATCATCGAGAAGGTATTTGGTTGGAGTTCTCTTAAAGAATTCATATCCAACTTTGATTCTATGCAGATTCTCCATTTCACGAGTATTGGACTGCTGGGCCTCTTTGTGGTGGAAGTCATCCTCAAACTAATTGCTTTTGGCGTTCATTTCTTCTACAAGTTTGAAGAGCTAATTGACGCTATCATAATCATCATCTCGTTTGTGCTTGACATTGTCTTCATCAACAATGAGTTTCTAAAGTTTATGGGCGTCTTGATTTTCCTTCGACTTTGGCGTATTGTGAGAATCGTTCATGGTAAGCATATTCTGAAACCTGTTGCCAATGTATGGAATTAATTGATTTTGACCGTTTACCATTTACAGCAATTATAACCGCTGTCATGACGCCAATGGAGCATAAAATTGAAATTGAAGAAAAAAGGCGTGAAATAGCCGAACACAAGCTGAGAGTAGCATTACATGAAATGGAACTGTTGAAAAGTAAACTACAAGCCTATGAGCAGCAAGAAAAAGTTGAACTAGAAGAAGCCGACGAAAATCAGTCACCAAACGATAGCGTAAGATCGGCTGACTAGACTCTTTCGCCATCACCTTCAAAAGCAATAAAACATTTTGCCAATTCACTGTGATATTTGGCCGTCGCCGTAGCTGATTGACCTCAGCTAGACAACAGCGTGTCCGCACGACAACACCGACAATCTGGATCATTATCGACGGAGGAGCAGATATATTTGGTACCATTAGGACAACCTTTATTTTCCCCACTGTGCAATCCAATAATGGCAAATAGTGCACCTGTCTGAGTACCACCAAAGTGCTACTCACTTCAATTAAATCCACTGATTCAATGATTGCCGGATTAAATCCGTCATTGTGTCCCTGTACGGTGAGACACTGTTGCATTGTTGCACTGGACTGCACTGGTGATGTTGCTGGCGGTGATGATGGTGCTGGTGTTCTTCGGTACGTGACTGGCGACACCACCACCACCAGGTCACTGGTTTGCAATTCAATGGGCACTGCAATCAACACCGACCACGTAACCACAGCAACAAACGAGAGAAAGAGAAAGAGTGCCCACGGTGTGCCCAACACGGGCAGACAGTGATTGCAGTGAATGGATTCAATGGAAGTGGAAAGAGAGAGAGAGAGGAGTAGTGCGATTGCAGTACGCGCATGCCGGCGCTATGCTGGCACACACACTGCAGAGTGCAGACGAAAGTCAGCACAACAAATCCGAGAAGAGTGGGATCCTCTGCATTGGCCACTTGCCACCACTTCTGTTGCTGTGAAAACTCGTTTCCCCAATCACCACCAGACCTGGTCGGTGTCACCACTGTTCTGCTGCTTCTGTCATTCAAAACAAAATTAGCATTGTCTACTTCTCATTAGGCATTAGAGTGTGTGTGTCATCGTCGCCGCGCTTCATTGACGTCTATTTTTTCAACACCACTTTCAACTACGAGTCTCATTGTGTGCTGTCAAACTGGAGAGAGTACTGCCTGCTAACCAGCTATCAGATCGGATCTGTGTGATCATCAAACAGCGTCTCTCTCCCTCTCCCTTAACACTTTGCATCACTAATTGGACAGCATGGCCGATTTGGTTGAAGAGCCCGTCTGCAAGGTGGACGAACTGCAGATCAACGAGTTAGTTTCACTTTTCTTGCCTTGTGTGTGTGTGTGTGTTTACACCTGATATAATGCTCCTTTCACGCACATGTTAGAAAGAAACTGGTGCCTTTTGGGGGCGGGAAGATCATCGTAGTTCGAGAAAGTGAAGATCAGTTTGCTGCAGTGGGCAGCGTCTGTTCGCACTACGGAGCACCGCTGATTAACGGTACGTGTTCATTGACTGATTGACCACCATCATCATCCCCATCATCGATTATCCTCTTTTCATTTCCGATGACAGGCGTCGTCTACAAGGGACACATCAGCTGTCCTTGGCACGGTGCCTGCTTCAACTTGCGCACCGGCGACATTGAGGAATTTCCCGGCTGCGACAGTATACCTGCCTATGAGGTGAGTGCCATACCACCACTGGCAATTGGCGCCAATTAGTAATCTTAAATACTTTCTCTCTCCGTTGCTCTACACAGACGTACGTCAAAAACGGCTCCTTGTACGTGAAATCCCCGCAGAGTAGCATTGTAAAGAAGCGTGTTAAGCCACTGACGCCTCGAAGTATCATCAACCGCACAACCTACATCATCATCGGCGGAGGTATTTTCACCTTTAGCACCACTTCCACCTCCTCTAAACAAACCGGTGATTAATTTGTGATTTACTGATATTTTTTTCATGAAGGACCTGCTGGCTTTCAGTGTGCCGAAACACTTCGCCAGGAGGGCTTCGATGGCCGAGTGGTGCTCATCAGTGCCGAAAGTGTGCCTCCCTATGATCGCACCAAGTTGAGCAAGGTCAGGACGCGAACACCGTTTGGGTGATCATTCTTTATCAACTACTCTCTTCTAAAACACACACACAGGCACTAACATCGAAAGTGGAGGATATTCTGCTTCGCAATGAGGAGTACTTCAAGAAGGCGGGCATTGAGCTGCTGTTGGGAGTACAGTGCACAAAGGTGGACGTCAACTCGCAGTTGGTGTATCTCGATGATGGCTCCAATCTGAACTACGGCAAACTGTTCATCGCCACTGGCTCCAGTCCTAGAAAGTATGGCTCCCTAAGTGGGGACGAGAAAAATGTCTTTTACATGCGAACGTACAAGGTACGCTTTCCTTCTTTTTTCGGTCATTTTCCCATTCAGTAACTTTTCATAACTTCTGGGCAGGATGCGGCCAACATAGCTGAACACTCGAAAGACAAGAATGTCGTCCTGATTGGATCTTCCTTTATCGGTTCGTGCTTGAACTTATGATGATGTCGTAATAATGGCTGAACCTTCATCGCTATTATTTAGTTATGGAAATCGCTTCGTACCTCAGTGGAAAGTGCAAATCAGTATCGATCATCAGCAAAAGTGAGACTCCATTTGCCGGCACACTCGGCCCGGAGATTGGACAGCACATTAAGAATGTAAATAACTGATTTACTGAGCATTCATTACTCATCAGCATTATTCATTTCGAAAAATAATCCTCTTCTAGCTTTACCTCTCCAAAAAAGTCGACTTTTACGTTACACCAAAAGTGGACTTTGTCATTGAAGAGCAGCTCATCAGAAAGGTCACATTTGAAGGCACCGAACTGGAAGCAGATGTTTGCGTTATTGGAATCGGTATTTCCTTTGTTGCTAAACGTCCTTTTTTCCATTGAGACTTATTTGAGATACACTGTGTTTTGCAGGCAGCGATCCAAACACCCAGTTTTTGGCAGACAATGCAGACATCAAGCTAAGCAACTCCTTCATCGTGGTGAATGAAAAGTTTCAGACATCAGCAGAGGATGTCTACGCCGGTGGTGATGTGGTCCTCTATCCGAATGCGCTCTTCGATAATGCCCTCATGAACATCGCCCACTGGCAAACCGCACAGATACATGGCCGCTTTGCGGCACTTGCAATGCTCGACAAGACCACCTCCTTCACCAGTGTTCCCTTCTTCTGGTCAGCCGCCTTTGGCAAGGGCATTCGATTCGCCGGCACAATACACGACCCGAAAAATGTGTACATCGAAGGCGACCTCGAGCAGCTGTCATTTGTGGCCATTTACTACAACAGCAAAGGTCGAGCAGTCGGAGTGGCCACCATGGCAAACGATCCAGTGGCGACGGCCTTTGCAGCAGCCTTGAGAAATGGAAAAGTTATTACGAAAGATGACATTGATAGTCAGGGATTCGCGTGGCTGGAGGAGATTGTTAATTAGTGCAATCAACGGAAACAAAGTATTACTTATTCAGGGTACTGAACAAGACAATCAGTACTTTTTTGTAGCATCTTGTTATTGCAAAATTAAAAATAATCTAGTTGACAATTTGTGTAATCATTCTCAATTAATCTTCCTCGCAAAAACTACGATTTACATTAAACTTTTCTAAGTAGTCTGCCGCGTAGTGTTGAGGAAGCGGCTCTTCAATGGTTTTTCGAGTAAAGTCATCCCAATATTCAGGTTTACTTTGGCCAGTTGCCTCCAAGTATTGCTTTTCTTGTGACTGCAATTAAAAACTTGTAAAAAATAAAACCAGATTAAATGATGCTTTACCTCAGTAATATAAGGTTTTTGAAGGAATTTCATTACTTCTTCTTCATACTTTAACTCTCTCACCAAGTTTATTTTATCGGAAATTGTGACTGGTGGAACGAACCGCTTTTTGCTGTGAAGTAAACAAGTTGGAAAAGTTTTAACTGAATAACAAAAATTCTTACCCTCTGAGAACATTTCCGGGGTGTTTTGGAATCGGTCCAATGAATTCCCTTCGGAATGAGTTGAGAATAAGTGATAAACGCATTTTTGCTTGGAGATAAACAAAACATGCATCTGATTCTTTTGAAATCAGCTGCTGCCGCCGCATGAAAAAGCATCTAAAATGACCACCTCTGTCGCTGACTATTTTCATCAGCTCAACTAAATCTGGTTTTTTAAACTTGAACAATTTGAATAAAAAGCTCAATAGTTTATTAAAGTACTCTTTTCACCGATCCATTACACCTTTACATAGTGTGCAGTAGAGATACAGAATTTGCAGCTTGCCGGTAAAATCATGTGTAAGTCGTCCGGAGTAGTTTTGCAGAGGAAAGCGCTCTACGGTGTTTATCACATAGTGGCCCAGACGAATTCGCAGAGTTCGGCACCGGTTGCACATGAAGATAAATTGCTGCATTGCCTGGTAAACAGGTTTGGGAGTGACGGTGTCGGAAAACATTTTGGAAAAAATCCGCTGATCGGCAATAACCTTCTCCAGAGCACGTGTAAAAAGAGAATCGTTGAGATCGTTTTCAGTGATCATTCTATCAAGTCGTTGGGTGAGATCAAAGTCATGCGAAAATTTGTTGTGAGAAAAGTCCAGTTCCGAATGAAGTGAAGACGCCATTGTTGTGGTCGTCTCATTAGCGTGAATGAAATGCAAGTTATTGTGCGATAAATCAATCTTATCGTAGATTGTAGTGCTGAGAATTTTCATTGAAAAGATATTCGGTAAGCTGAAAATAGAGTTGTTGCTGAAATTAAATGACTTGCAGCATTTGAGAAGAATTATCTCGAAAGGAAGCCCTCTCAGCTTGTTCCAGCTGAGATCTAGTGTTTTCAAATTGATCATTCGTTTACAGAACCACATGGGTAGTTCGTCAATTTCGTTGCGACTTAAAATCAAACACGACAGTGACCGGTGAAGTTGATGCAGCTCTCGCGGGACTCGCTTCAGTTTACAGTCGGTTAGTTTAAGAATAGACAGATTTTTCAACGTCCAAATGTCACTTGGAACCTTCTTTAGTGAAGACAACTCAATCGTTTTCAGGCATTCATTTGAGAGCTTCTTGAGCTCAGCTTTGGAAGCACCAATGGAGCTCAAGCTTACTTGAGAGGGCTTCATCAGGTAGATTCGCTCAATGTTGGGAACTTTGGGAATTGCACTGTGACTCGGCTCGACAATCTTGCGAATCAGCCCCTTCAGAGTAATGAGCAGCTCCTCCTGACAGTCTCGAATCATCACGTACCGATTGGGCGTATGGAACTCAAAAGACGATCTGTACATCTTCACATTTGTTTTCGCCAAGTGAAATCGGTCGCGTTGATTGGTGCGCACCACCACGAGAAAGTACGCCTCGCGGACAACATCGCGACCCACTCCGACCACCGCCCTCACGAATCGCTGAACCTGCTGACTGGGAGCGCAGACGGCCACTTCGCAGTGGATGATCATTTTGGTGGGCGGAAAGTGGACTTCAAGCAAACTCTTCAAAAAAAGTCAACGGAAGAAAATAAGACGCGGCAAAAATCAAAACATTGCCCTGACTATTGTGACGCAATCGGCTAGCTTTTGTGTTTTGTCTTTCTGAATCCTCGTGTTTCTCCAACGCCGGCTCAACGTTTCACAAACACTCGATGAAATTACTGCATCATTTTCAAGTATTCAAGCAATCGGCCACATTTTGACCTCTTAAAAGCTACAAGTAATCGGAGATGGAACGCAGCTTGCTTCACTGGTTTCGCAAGTTTTTGGAGCAAGACGTGCTCACCTGCGGATTTTATGCATGTTTGCTCTTTGTCAGTACGGCATTTCTCTACCATCTGGGCATTTATCTCAGGTAAGTTTTTGTTCAGTGTTGGCTTTGATTTTAATTAATGATTTATCATTTAGATACATGATTAAAATCAACACAGAATGTTGGTTTTGCATGAAGAAAACTCGTATTTGTCTTGCTAACCAAAACTCTTGGACCTGCTCTCACTGTTTGCAGTACAATGGATTTTCTAAGGTAATATCGCCTTGATGTTTTTGCTTATACATCAAATTTAATATTGTTTTTTCTTGCAGTCTGGGTCTTACAACAAAGTCATTGATGATCACTATGAACTTAACGAAGACCGATACTGCCAGCCAAGCTCTTCGGGAGAAAATTACGAGCAACACCGTCTGTGCAATGAATGCAACAAGAATCAAGAGATGAAGATAAAACTGCTGGCTGACTTTGTTCCTTTAGATGAAAACAATTTTACTAAAGAGGCAACTGAATTTCGTAAGCACCTGGAAAGTGTTTACAAGCTTTGTAGCCTCTGTGAGCTGTTGGTTGAAAAAGTGTTGAAAACAAAGTTAGAAGACGGAACAACCAACATTCGGCAGCAAATTAAAGAACTTTGTCTCACCGATTTAGGCTCAAGCTCTAGTGAGGATGATCTCTGGAAATCTTCTAGCAGTAGTAGCACATCGTCAACTATTAAATCGGGTTTTAATCCTTTCTCAACATACACCACCACGGCTGCTTTCTGCTTGACTCCAAATCAAACGCCTTTCTCTCGTGATTTGTTTGGCAAGTCTTCGCAAAGCTTTTCCTACTTTCAGTATGCATACTCAAAATCAACTCCGCTTTATTCAAATGATGATTTACCAGAAAAGTCAGTTTTTGGGAGTGGTGAGCATTTCAGCTCAAAAGGCCCATTCATGGCTTTTGCCGAAGGAGCATCTTTCAATGAACAGTTGTCATCTTTTCCCGACAAATCTCCACCTCAATACTCACCTGGATCTCCTCGTATCCTCAATTATTACGTAAACTACCGACAGCAGTCAGGCAATAAGAAGTCATCGTCATTGAAGCCTATTGAGAAAGAAGCAGCTTCTTCGAAAAACATTTCCATTTGGATCAACAACATGCTTCACACCTTTGAGTTGATTCTCTTGCTTGTCATTATTGGACTTATTATAATTCTCCTGTCAATGCCCGTCACGTTTAGCTACAATTCAGAGTTTAACAACTTTAGTCTGAACATTGTGCTGAACAAGAGTGCCTAGGGCAATCAATTTTTGTCTACTATTTTGTGCCATTTTGTAAATTGTAACAAGTTATTTTTAGCAGCTCATAGACAAATAAAATCATAGTATTTCAATCAATTTTACTTGGTACAAACACAATTCACTTTTTCCTGTAAAGTTTGCACCATTTTAATTTCTTTACAAATCAAACATAATGAAACCCAATTTACAAGGGCGTTCCACGAACCCTTAGTTTATCAGACATTGACTCCTCTTTCGCTAAATAAATCAAAACCAAATGCACCGTGCTCAAGTGAAAGGTTATAGAAATTATATTCAAGTTTGAAACATCATATTACAAAAATATTGCCATTTGCAAAAAGGTAAATTGAGAGTTTAGCACAAGCTGTTGTTTGTAAAGAGGAGACGAGATACATATTGGAGAAGGCAAGGGCAAAGGCATGGGAGTGAATGAATTCTAAAGGGTAAATATTAAGCACTTGTGTGAATAAGTTCAAGCAAATTGCTACAATAATAATAATAGAAGTTGTTTGTAGTATACAATAATAATAAGAGAGGACGAATAAGAAAGAACGATATAAATGCAAAAATATATGCCAAATGTGATGCGAAAATACTTGCGTAATCGGAGAATATTATTACAAAATGGTGCAGAGTTTGAAGAGTAGTATGTCGCATTGCATGTCCTCCTTAGTTCTTGCCGTTGAGTTTGCTCTCCTCGCATTCAGTCCAGTATGCGTAGCCCTTTGCGACCAGTTCAGCGTTGATGTCAGTGCGCTATGAGATGGTACAGTAAGTGGTTTTGAATTAGCAATTAGCATCGCCAACAAAAAAGATAAGACTTACATTTCCTCCTTGGGAAAACTTGAAGAGTGTGACAAAGGGAGTTCCATTTTCATCGTAGTCATCAATTTCAGCATGAATAATCTGTCCTTGAGCCTGCTCGACAAAGAACTGATTTGCTTCAGTAGACCAGCCGTTTTTAGCTAAAGAGAGAATCGGAAACCGTCAGAAAAGAATATTTGTGAGCAGGGGAAACCACACTTACCATCAACTGGCACGACATTGGCCAGAAAGCATTCCGAGGCTTGAAAGGGCAAGACGATAAAGTCGGAGCGAATTGGACGCAAAGTGGCGACAGGCACGTTGAAGGCGAATCCGCCGTAGTCGACGAACATGATATCACACTGGTTTTTGGACTGGTGGACAACCTTGATCATGGCTCGGTACCAGCCCTCCTCGGTGGGCGCAGCGCAGAGCAGTCCCGGGTAGACGTCGGGCAGCTGCGGGGCCGACCCTTCCGAGTAGTGAATCTTCATTAGGTGGTCAAGTTGGTTGAGTTGAGGGTACGTTGGATGAGTGGGCTGTTGCAGGAAAAAGTGACCAGGGCTCATGTGGCACGACAGTATGACGTCGTTCGCAACGTGGTCTGGGGCGAGTTGAAGCTGTTTGGAAAAAAATAAGGAAATTAAGCTTATTTGTTAGCGTGTGAAAGGGTGAGAGACGTACTTGGCATGATTGCGGCAGAACCGATAAACTGGGATTAGGCAAGGGTGCGAGAGAGACATCGGGATATTCCTTGAAGGGGAAACGCTTGCGAATCAAATTCAGAGCAGTGTTGATTCCAGCTTTAGTGCCTGGTGGGGAAGAAGCAGAAAAGTGATTAGAAAAACAGTCGACCAGCTAGCATCAGCAGACAGGCGCAATTGAGCACACTACACGAACCAGTAATTGAGCAAATTTTGTGTGAAGGGACGTAGTGCGTGCTGACGATGATCTGCGTGCCAGAGCTCTGCTTGACAAAGTTAATGTAGTGGCCGTTCGATCCGATGAGCTTGCCGCACAGGTAAAACGGCAACTCAAACTGGTAGCACACAATGGCCGACGGGTCTTCGGGGGGAGTTGCGGTGGCGGTGGGGCTGCTGTTGTCGCTGCTGTTGACTATGTGATATGCACTGGCAGGGGAGGACTGCTGCGAGTGGTCTCCGCCGTTGGTGATAGTGGTATCGGCGTGCAGAAGCTCACTGCTGCCGGTGCCGCTGTCATTGGAGCCCTGTGGGGGGGGGGAGGGAATGGCAAAGTGTTAGTCAGTGTCAGTAAACGGAGGGAAAA
>JAALOO010001056.1_pt1 | contig 15728 bp, 9 predicted proteins | sample 7257641 | NCBI WGS metagenome assembly JAALOO01 (sample SAMN14085613, study PRJNA598686) | mite metagenome | biome: ENVO:01001000; feature: ENVO:01001002; material: ENVO:01001226; isolation source: single female mite from University of Michigan culture on fish food culture... ...
CTTGTGCACTCTCATTCTTGGCAGTTGGCAATGCACATCCCCGCACATGCGACCACTGCAGCAGTTCTCTCTATTTGAAGTAGTAGTAGCAGTTGGTCAAAAGTGCAAAGGCGTGAACTGTGCCGACGGGCCGTTCGGGCTTCGATGGAGAACTGCTGGTAGCAAGGCTGAGTGCTCGCTAATTCACACCTCTGACTGAGAGTGAAAGCCTATAGATCGGTTGTTGGTGGAAGACTGCCAACTACAACACCGAGCTGCATCCACCATCATCAGAGCTTCCCTTTGCCCTTGGATGCCCACCAGACTCGGCGATAGGATGTGTGTGCACTGGCACTGCACAAAACAAACTGTATCCTGGAGTGCGTTCTTGATGATGTAGAGCTACACCATCACTACTACTAAAACTGCTATTCTTGCTGTGCTTGCTGACTGCTGAGCAGCACCAGTGGTAGTAGATGAACTAATGTCCTAATCGCCTCTATGCTTGCTTGCGTCGATGTTTGCTCAGTCCTTTTTGTACACATAGAGACTGGGAGAGAGAGAGTGAGTAAATGGCAAATGGCAAACGGCACTGACAGACATCAACGATGCCTCGCAAAATGCAATGCTGGCTGCTGCTGCTAACTCTCACATTTACTTTCCCCCTGGTTGCTTGATTGTTAGTGACGAACGTGTCTGTGCACTTCTCACCGACGATTCGGTAACGGTGCCTCATTTTGTGCACCGCAATCTGCCAGCTTTCATTTCTTCTTTCGTTTGCTGATTGTAATTCTGCGCGCGTGATTCGGCCGTGTTCTGCTTCTGCTGAAGCTGGTTGGAGCTGGTGCCGTCGATTCTGGTCACAGGCACCGTCGCTCAAACGACATCGGCCAAATGGCACGAAACATGTGCTCGCTCTCTGTACATTTTGTCCTCGTCGATCTTTTTTCTTTCCCTCCACTTTACCCGACACACGACAATTGTCGAATAAGAGAGGAGAGGGAGAGCAAGTTTCCCAGAGCGCTTTGTGTAGCAATTAAACAACAGAGTCGCAGTGTTGTGTCGGTGCATCGATCATAATGCACAATTGGGCCATGTCGCGCCTTGTGTGCTCTGTCACTGCTGCAGTTGTGTTTTTTGTCTTGCACGCAAATGGCCGTTTCCTTAATTCTACCGCCGAGTGGCAGCAAAAAGAAGCTGGAGCTCCAGTGCACAAAGTGCACTTTGTGTTTCGCTTTGCTGGTGACAGTGTGTGGTGGTGCTGGTGACCACTTTTTTCTCGATGCTTTGTTAGCAGCCTTCAATCGTCGTGTACATTCGTGCCCACAATCCACACAGTTCTCATTGGCACACGATCACCAACACGATCAACGCGACACACTGGCACAGGGAGCACGCTGCACAGGCGAGACCGAGCAGCGACTTTGCTGCGACGTCAAGAGCCTGCTAGCGAGGGAGAGAGTGCATTAACCTAGACTTTGTGCTGCTGTGTGAATGTGTGTGTGTTTCATTCACTATGTGTTGCAGGCAAAATGGCTCATTTTTATATAGACACACGGACGCAGACAATGAGTCCTTTTTCTGAGCACAGCGGCGGCAATTTTGAGTTTATGTATGATTCAGGACGATGCAAATATGAAAAGAAAAGCAAAATTGTTTATAGACCAGTGCCCAGAAGAACGCAATTGGCACCACTCGAGTGGAGATGGCTGTTGCCAAAAGCGAAGAGAGATGCACTCGCTCGGAAGACACTCTCTTCTCTCTCTTCTTAGTGTTCACCGACTGCGCGCGAACAATGGCACCGAGCAGGGCGCGAACGCTCTTCTTTGGCGAAACACGTCGAAGATGCTTAGTGCCGCAGAAAAGAGGAGAGATGCTTAGCTGGCTGCTTATGGCTGCTTATAGTAGGCCGTGCTGGCATCTTCCTCTCCGCATCTAAGCTCCTTTGGCGCCGAGGGCATCGAGCACGCGCGTAACAACATCGAGTACTGCACCGAATTGAATGGAATACAGTGCGTCTCTCACCAGACAAGAGACGAGGCTTGCAGTGTTCATTCTAATGGCACCGCCTGAAGTGAAGCAGCAGCATCAGTGCTTACCCCCTCTTCTTCACTTCTTCCTTAGTTCTAAGTGCCTCTTCAGAGCTGTGCTTGAGGACAGTGCTCGTCGATGGTGAGATGGTGCCTCTCTTCCTTTCTTTTTTCTGAGCCTGAAGTAGCACTGCTGTTCATTCTCCATTTAAAGTGTAGTAGATGGTGCGCTGAGTGAAAAAGAAAGAGAAAGAGAGGCACTGCTCCGGTCTCAAATGGCAGCTTCTGTCATTGGCGCAGGCACATCGATCACCGCCAATCGATTCACAGTCAACTGCAGTTGTCGTCGCCGGAGAAGCAGCAGCAGCACCAGAAACAAGGCCTGTCTCCTCACGAAAGCTTCGTTCCCTTCCCAACTGCTGCTTCAAATTGATTTCAGCCCATTGAAAAGCTTAAATCTTATTAGGCTCATAATTATTGACATTAGCATTGCCGTTGGTGGTACTGCTGAAGAGGAGAGAGAGAGAGAGAGAGAGAGTGGGCCCACTTTTCCACAATTGAACAGTGCACAATGTGATCGTCTGTCTCTGTGTGCACTCTAAAATATGTAACTGCACAGTCTATAGATTAGCAGCGAGGCACTGTTCAGTGAGGAGGCCAGTGCAAGGAGGGAGCGCACTTTTGAGTCGCCTATTGACTGCTGGGTCGTCAGGGAACACCAGGCAAGGCAGCTAAAAAACTGGAACATAACCATAATGAGACAGCTACTCGGCTGAGATCGAATCCGATTGAAACCTATAAGTGCAATTTCTGACTGACTGTATGTGTGTGTGACTGTCACCCAAACTGCTGGACCGACATCCGGAGACAGTGAGAGAGGTTCGATGAAAGAACACCGTTTGACCGAAGGACGACAAGCTCAAAAGCAGCAGCAGCAACAGCAGCAAGCCCCTCTCGGGCCTTCTGCTGTTTCTCTCTTTATCTTTGCCTCGTTTGTATTGCCATCAAATAATGAGTTTAAGAGGATTACCACAGTGATAGGACAGAGGGCATTGTGTCACTGTTCTCTTCAGCTGTGAGAGACTGAGCCGCAAACTCGGCGCGTTGCAAAGCTTTCAAAGTTGGCAGCTTTCAGCGAGAGTGAGCCGACTCTCTCTTTTCTGCATTGAACATTCAGAGCTGTCCACTCGACAAAGTTGTCAGGCAAACAAATTGCCCATGGACGGGAGGACACCGTTTTTGTCGCCCGCCGTCGGTTGGCTTATTTGCTCACTCAGATACGCTCTCTTGCTTTCTCCATTATATGGCCCGGGCAACAGCAGCAGCATAATCGAGCTGTTGAGACGAACGCCGCCGCCGAAAATGCAGCGTCGAAATGATTCAAACGGGCGGCAGCAACGACTATCGATTGAGGGAGACGCATTCATGGCAAGAGCCTTGCATCTCACTCACACACGCTGAACGAACTAAAAGAAAGAAAACAGGCACTGAGAAAGAGGGACAGAGACGGAGACGGAGGAGACAAGCACGACACCATAGCGAGGCACACACACACATCACACAACGGTCGTGTCTGATTCAATTGAATCCATTCTCTTTTCGCTTGGAGTGAGAAAAGTGGCAGTTTCGGCGCCGACTAAGCCATACGTTCTCTCCCTCACTTCTCTCACTTTCCAAGTCGACCCTATATAGTGCTCGCCCCTGCACAGTACCGTTTCACTGTCTCAAGCACCCGTCTCCAGGCACTCACTCACTGGTGCTTGCAGGGCACCCGAATCAGCACCCAAAAACTTGAAGTGTCAGGGAGCAGGCAGGCAGACAGGCAAGCTGGCAGAGTGAGTGTGTGAGTACCAGAGTGCTATCCATTCCATTTGCCGTTCCATTCATTCACTCGCTGGTCCTCGCAGCCTTTGCTGGTGAACCATCGCTCAGCAGTTGGATCGATTACTGGGCAAAGTTTTTGTTTTTGTCTTCGATCAGTGGTGCAGACTTTGCAGTGCGTCACACAGGCCCACTGACATATAGCACCCTACACTGACTGGATTATATCGTCTTCTGCTGCTGACCGGTCAGCAGTGCCTGTCAGCAGAGTTGCCAGCGGAAGACAGAGTAAATTGACGAGTAATGCACACAAACACACTGTCAGAGAGTGAGTGCACACTGCGGCGCCCATTTGCATGAACACCTACGGGATGGTGGTGGCAGTAATTTCTGTGAAGGGCGAAGGGCGCCCTGGCTCTAACTAGATTGCTTCTTTTCTAATGTAAGATCATATCATTTGATAATGTCAGTTTGTCTGTTTGTGTGTCGTAATTACCACACACTGACGACTCGTGTCGATGCACGAGCTCGATATGTGGTCGTCGCCACAAAACTGTGCTCTAATTATACCCTTAGTTGCTGTGGCAGTCACCGGAAAAGGTGTGTGTGTGTGTCTGCATTTGCATTTTCTCCTTTCTGGGTAGTGTCCATTGTTCTCTGAGGATGATTGCGGTAAAGCGAGTAAAAAGACACAGCGAATACAAAATTCTCTATTCCAGTGATTTGCGTTTAGTAGCAGCTAATCTAATTGAATTTCTATCTTTTCTTCTCTTTTTTGCAAACAGAATGTTCCCCTCCTTTCGCATTCGCGTCTCAGGCCTGGACAAGAAGGCCAAGTACATCATGCTAATGGACATCGTGGCGGCGGACGACTGTCGCTACAAGTTCCACAACTCACGCTGGGTGATGGCCGGAAAGGCCGATCCCGAGATGCCAAAGCGAATGTACATCCACCCTGACTCACCCTCCACCGGGGAGCAGTGGATGCAGAAGGTGGTCTCCTTTCACAAGCTCAAGCTGACGAATAACATCGCCGACAAGCACGGTTTTGTAAGTAGCTCTAGCACTGCTGTCCAATGCACTCACCACTCATTAACTGTAGCTGCCCCCGCAGACGATTCTCAACTCGATGCACAAGTACCAGCCACGCTTCCACCTAGTCAGAGCCAATGATCTACTCAAGCTGCCCTACAGTACCTTTCGGACGTACGTCTTCAAGGAGACCGAATTCATCGCCGTCACGGCTTACCAAAACGAAAAGGTTCGTGTCCGCTGGTGATTAGCGAACCACACTGGCCACGCTGTCCACTTGGACAGATTTTCCACTGTTTACTCCCACCACTACCCTCAATCCCCTCAATTCCTTTTCTCCTTCACGCTTAACCTTTTCACTAACCTGTGTTCTTCCGTTTCTTTTTCTCCTCCTCCCCTCCTCTTTTGTTGACTTGCACCGAACCGGTACATATCCCGCACGCGCTCATACGCAAACAATCATGCAGATAACTCGGTTAAAGATCGACAACAATCCATTTGCCAAGGGTTTCCGTGAGACGGGGGCTGGCAAGCGGGAGAAGAAGTAAGTAGCCGCGTGGTTGTGTGTAGCGTGGGCGAGTGTAAGACTTGCCGGCCATGTATCATGTGTAGACTTTTTCTAATCACAGTTTTCTTATCCACTTCTCTTCTTTTGTGTACCTTTCCACTCTCTCTCGTTCTCTCTTGTAGGAACTCGTTAATGGGTCTGGGCAGCGGCTCCTCTGGTACAGCTTTGCCACCTCACCACGGCCACCATGCTCACCATCACGGAGGCAGTGGCGGATATCTGCTGAACGGTCACGAGAAGGAGTTCAAGGGGCTGAACGCCTTTGAGAAGTACAAGTCCGGTGCGTCTCCGTACGGAAAACTGCACGGGGGCAGCCACCACCACCAGCAGGAAATGGCCTCCGACGATGAGGACGAACGGGTGGACATTATGGACGACGACGATGATGACGCTCTGACAAGCAACTCCTCCTCGGCCAATGGCCATCACCCTCATCACCCTCAGCACCAGTCGCAGCAGCAACACCATCACCACCACCTCAACAGTCATCCATCTGCAGCCGATTTTCACCACAAGCTTTTCGCTAACTTTGACGCCGCCAACAAGCAAACATCTGCCGACGGAAAAAACAAGCCAGGTAAGCAAGCCCGAACAAAGCACAGGCTAGGCTAGTTAAATAGACTGTAGATAGACAGATAGTCTCCCCCACTGAGAGAGAGAGCCCTTTGCACTGGGCACGTGTTCACTGACAACCCGCTTCGTTGATGGTAGTCATAATAATTGGTGGCACTAGAGCTGATGGTTAGGACGGTGAGCACGATGAGACAGCACTTTGAGATACTATGTGTGCCAGCTAAGTGTCCAATCGCACGGACACCGTAGTCATCATCATCATCAACATTCACTGAACGCACTGAACACAAACTGACAGCTAGGGCGTGACTGAATTCTTGAGGCTATTTAGGCAGCTTTCTGCACATACTATCTCTTTGCCCAAAGAGAACTAGGCAGCTCAATTAGCAGCTCAGCAGTGAGCAGACGCCAAGACTGGTAGCAGAGAGATAGTGATAGAGCAAACAGAGCAAAAAGAGGCACAAACAGCAGCAGCAACAGCAGCACGCGGAATCGATCTTTTGCAAACGATTTCGTCTCGTGTTTGGCTCATCGACCAGCAGCAGCAGCTTATGTTTCCTTGTGTTTGGTGTCGAATGGCTGTCTCCTAGCATGCCTAGCCTGGCCCCTCGCTGCTGAGGGTCTGCACGAGTTTGGTGTGCCCTGTGTGCTCCCCTCGAAGCCAGTGGAGCATTTGTTTGCACAAGAAGCAAAGGACCGAGGACGACTTGCAATGTGTTCCGTGCAGCACGGCTAATTTCCATTGCAGCAACTGAAGCAGAGGCAGAAACGGGTACCCGCTAATCAAATTAGCCATTAATTAAGACTACAGATGCTGCTGCTGGAGATCATTCATAATTTAGCACCAGTGCGCCAGTGTGTGCCTGTGGCCCATCAGCTTGATGCTTCGGCGGCAAAGGCAAAAGTCTGCAGCTTGTTCCCTTCTATCATTGCAAAAGTCTGCCGGCTTTGTCATGCTGGCTTCGATAACGGCACGCATCAACTGAAATGTTGTAGAGGCTGCAAACTTTAAAAAAGCAGAAAACACCTAAAATAGCATCCACTGTTGAATTGAGTGTTTGTGCACTGGCGCCACTATTCAGAGCGGCAGTTGCCCAGACAAGGCGAATCCCTTCATTCCTTGTCCTCTTCCAGCCAACCTTGTCTGCCTGTCTGAGCACACAGTTGATGAAGTCGTCTGCCCGATAATTCGCGTGGCAGTCTCACACAGTCGGCGCACTCAGCACTCTGGTCGGCCACCAGGACAGAATTTTGTTTTGAGAATTAAAGTGAACGCGGAATGTGCACTAACAGCAACTACCGCAGCAGCAGCAGGGAGGCAGTCAAATGAGGCAGACACTGAGGGAAAGCGAACACGTACTACACTGAAATACAAATGTTTTCTTATGAATGACTGAATAAGCCCTCTCTCTGTCTGTGATCCTTGCGGTGACTCGTCTCTCCATTAGCTCACTCACTCCGTCTGTCTCCTCGTCACTTGGGCTCGTTAATTTGGTCCTAATCTGTCTGGCGCTCTCTGTTCCTTTGCGCTCTCCAGTCTTTCCAGTGTGTCCGCTTCACTGAAGGCGCGACAGTCTTTGCTTCCCAAGAGTTTGTCGTCCTCTTTGTCGAAACCGAAGCGCACACAAACACACACACACTGCACAACAGCATTCGACACCGCCGACCCTGTGCATGTGCAATTAGGGAAGATTTCAACGAATGCTGCCTTTCAATGAGTGTTCGCTGTGTTCTTCTGTTGTGTTGTGTTGTGTTGTACCCCTCGGTGTGCGGTCCCGACTAGGCAAACATTTGCTTAATTTGATTTGCCTTCCTCTCTTGCCTCTGCTGCTGTTGTTGGTGCGATTAATTGCCACGCCGTGATCAAATGTCACATCGTCATCGTGGACGACGTCGGCGATGGTAGTGTTTGTGTGTGTTTGTGTGTGCGTTGTTTGCTGGCACAGTACTTGTCCACTTTGTCTATATTTAGCCAGCAAAACTGACAAAGTGACTGATGGAATGAGCTAGTAGCAGCAGTATTAGCAATGACAACAACAACTAATTACCCGTATCATTTCTCTCTTCTCTTCTCCTTTTCCCACTTTCTCCACTTCCACCATTAGACAATGCCAAAGATTTGCACTCCTTTCAGCATGCGGCCTCCAACGCACCGATGCTAAGTTTGTCCAAACTGACTGAAGCTGCTTCAAGTAATGGCTTCGGTGCCGGTAGCTTTCCCGGCGCCGGCGTTTCCGGTGCTGATTTCAACCAACTGGCGTCACTGTACACTGGTGCAGGCAATGCTGGACTGCTCAGTGCTGCCTACGGTTTTCCCAACTTTTTCTCGCGTTTGTACACGCCTGGCTCTTTCCTCAACAACTCCGGTGCCGGTGCCGCCGCCGGTGGCGATGACCCAATGGCTCGCCTGGCGAACCTAGGCGCCCCCTCTTGGCCTAGTTCGCAGGCACCCTTTCTGCCGCCTCCTCCGCCAGTTTCGGCAGCCCAGCAGGCTCCAGCAGTAGCTCCGGCACCGTCCTCCTCCTCACAGGGACTGTCGCCAATGTCCAACAATAGCAGCAACAACAGTGCCGCCGCTGCAGCGGCCGCCATTTCTCTGCCAACAAATTCTACTGCAAACAACAACAGCAGCAGCACTGCAAGTGGAGCACTCGGAAATGCAATGGCATTTGGTGCGGCAAACAGTGGCACTCATCCCCCGCTTCCCTTCTTCCCTCCATTTGGCTTTCCGCCGGCATTTGACTTCACTCGAGGTTTTGGCGGCGTTGGTGGGCCCAACAACGAGGGTGGCAACTTTGATTTAAAAAACTTTGATAGAGCGGCCATGATCAGCGCCTACTTGGGCGTCTTGGGCGGCAACGGCAGTGCTACACTGGAGAACAGCGGTCTGCCGAACCCGATGCTGCCTCCATTCGGTGGTATTCCCTCTACGACGACCACCTCCTCTTCTTCCTCCTCCACCAGCAACAATACCTCATCATCATCTCAACTGCCGACTGGCACTGCCAGCATCTCCTCACTGCTGACCACTGCGCCGACGGTGACCACAAACTCGGGCAGCAGCAGCAGCAACCACAGCAACCACTCCTCCTCAGTCAGCTCCTCAGCGAGCAAGCACAACTCTCCGGTGCTGAGCAGTCAGGACTCCTCGCAGAGCAAGCCCAACGCCTCGCCGCTCAGTCTGTCCTCCCTGAACGAGCAGCTGGAGGAGAATCGCGGTCTGCTGCAGCTGCACGAGACGCTGAATCAGCACTTCAAGGCGACCACTAGTTCTGTCATGGGCAACTCCAACTACGGCAATCGCTTCTTTCCCTACGCCATTCGGCCCTTCTTCTACAATGGTCAGAGTAATCACTACAACAACAGCAACCACCACCACCATGCGAGCTCAAAAAGCTCTCTGCAGCACTCGCCACAGACGGAGGGCGATGAGAAGCAGCAGCTACTGAGTCCAAAGAGTCAGTCGGAAGAGGCTTCAGCTAGGAAGCGCATCCGATCGGGTGGAAGTGGAGCATCAACCGCCTCCTCCTCTTCTTCCTCTGCCTCCAGCTGCGCCTCGCCCACTCGATCGCACTCCAGTAGAGGTGGTGGTGGTGGAGGTGGTGGTCGCGATGGAGCCGACAGCGAGTGCAGCAGCCCAGGAAGCAGTCACCAAAGTCATCACTCCTCCTCGCAGCCTTCCTCTCCTGCCAATTCAGAGGGAAAGGGTGCTGGTGCCGGTGAGCACGGGGGCAAGTCCTCCTCCTCCTCAACTGGCAAACGGAAAAGCAGCTCTCAGGAGTCCATTCAGGACCTGAAGAGTATGCAGCGAATGGTGGAAGGTCTTGATTCTAGTCGCTCCAACGCCAACTCCACCACCATTGCCGCCACATGATCACAGTAGAAGGTACATGCATCCTAGCCCTGCACCGCTGACCACTCAGCCTCTCCCTCCAGTCGGCAGTTAAACTTGGGCAGGCCCACTCGGTGTCCATACATCCATCCACTCACGCACCAGCATGCACTTCTCTCCGGTTCATCTGTGTTTACAAGGCCATTTACATAGACCATGGCTAGCTACACTCCTACTACCCATTACACATGCATACTAGTGCTGCAGTCAGGCAGATGGGTCTTTAATTCTTTTGCTTCTCTTTCTCTCTCTCTATTCCTATTCTCTTTTCCCTTGCTTTTACTGTTACTGTCCTAGGCTTTGTTTGTGTGTGTGTTGAGTGGTTATTGCTGCAAATGACTGCTGCAGTGGTAATTACAGCTAATTAATGCATTCGTAATTCGATTAGTGTGCGGCGCCGGGACGGCACGACAACGGAGCAATGCGAAGTTGTCTTGGCTCGGTGTGCTTCACTTGCAACACTTCCCTGCCACGATTTCGGCGCTCTTTGCTCTGTTCAGAACCTGACGTCCGAGTAGTCGCGCCTGTAGTGTGTCTTTCTGTCTGTGTGCTCTTTCTAGCTCTCTTACTCATTTTCATTCATTCACCCGCTATCTATCTTTATTTCCTCCTTTTTCTCTTCCTCCTTCAGCTCTCTGTAATCATATTTGCTTGTACCATTGAAACATACGACCACATTCGCCCATGTATCTTTTTCTTTTTCTTTCTCTCTCCTCTTGAGTGATTTATTTATTGTGTACATTTGTAACCATCTCTTTATCTTTTTCTCTCGTTGTATTACACCTTTCGTTTCACCTCTGCTCATTCTCAACTATCATGCAGTTTTTATTGTTTAATGAATAATAAAGCATTTCTATTTTCTAACCGACTGATTGCTGATCTGATTTTTTTATTCCTCATTTTGCCTCGTATTCTTTGCCACACCAAACTTTGCTTGCTTGCTTGCTTGCTTGCTTGAGCAGTTGTGTGTGCGAGTGACTTTTTACAGTTTCAGGTAAAAGCAGCGGGCGTTATTGTTAATTACCATGAATGAAGGCTGTGAAAGGCACACACAAACAGAAAGCCAGTCAATACCGGTCTGGTAAAGTGAAGTGTTCTCCAAAGCTCACCACAGAAACTGGCAACTCTCTACCTCCAACAGCAGCAAAACTGATCACTGCTTAGCATACTTCACGTTCATGCTTCGCTGGGCGAGGGTCACACGGCCACTTGAAGTCTCCTTCGATTGATCAGCAGCAGCAGTGAAACTGTGCTGTCCAAAGAGCATTAGCGTCATTAGCTGGTAATATACGGTGTTCCTGTTCACCGTGAGTTTCACTGAGAGTGAAGCAAGTCAATTAAAAAGTATGCTCTTTTATGAGTTGAAGTGGCAAACTGCAGCCAGCGAAGAGAGCACAAAGTTTGGCTGGTCTCGAATGTGGCGCAATCGGAAATCGATTTGCATTAAATGTGGCCGCTCTCAAACGACCCACTCTGTCTTTCAGTGAACAGACTAGATCGTACCTAATAAATTCAGACAGGGGCAGTCGTTTTCTGTTCGACGAGTTTCACCTTGCCGTGCCGTTGACACTACAAACTTGTGACTTTACTTTGAGTTATTACAAGCGATTAGAGTAGTATTAGTAGTGTTAGTAGTGGTAGTAGTAGTTTCAGTTGATTTGCAATTTGAGTTGCCGGTACAACTGTGAACTTTGCTCTTACTGGGCAGTTTGAGTCTGTTCAGCTTTGAGCATCGGCAACGAGTGCTGCCAAGCGCATGCCAAGTTGATCGGCCAGACAGTGTCCCCGAGAAAGTGTGCACTTTTGGGCATTGTCGCCGAAACTTGGCCAGTCGTCAAATGTAAATGACTGCTGATGATGATGAGCGCACTAACACTACTGTCTCTGCTGATTTTAGTATATTGAAGGCATTAGGTCGAGGAACAGTGTGAGTGTGAAAGCGGTGGATGATTCCAAGCAGCCTCAGCAGCAGCGCAGCTTATCTTATCGAGCCTCTCGACGGACAAACATGACAGAATTTAGATTTATTTTGGCGCCTTCGACTTTGCCTGTAAAACAGTACTGCCAGACAGGTAGGCTGTCGCAGCAGTTTTTTCAGTGAACAGCAGTAAACACACACTCTGAAGAACGACTGCTCTCACTCTCTCTGGCAGTCATTTCACAAAGTTGCTAATTTCAGCCTAGAGCATTTTGACAGATTCCGAGAGAGCCTGCTTCTGCTGCTGCTGCTGACGGCCACTGGCCAGCCACCTCTGACACCAAGGCAGAGTCCTTCTTGTCGTCGCATTATGAAGCTGCCACTTTTGTCTCTCGTTTGGTGCCAATCTAATTAGCATTTTGGCCCGAGTCAGGCAGCAAACGAGTGTGAGCACACACCGAGTCGCCTAGGTAGCAGAGGCTAACTAGGTAGTGTTGCCTGCCTGAGGACTGACTACACTGCTGCTCTTGCTGACTGCTTCAATTGACTGTCGACTGACAGATAACCACTCCATCTAATTGATTGTGTCTGCTTGGGGCCAGAACAGGCCAGATGACACCGATAAATTACTCTCGCCTCTCGAGCAAATCAACTTGTCTGCCTCTGCTGCTGCTGCTGCTGCTGCCGCTGTCGCTGTCCTGGTTGCCGGTGCTCTCTTGTCGACATCGTCATCGTCCTTGTGCAGTGTGAAGGGGGGCACAGCCAGCACCGGCGACACCAACGACACCAAACATTATTATCATCAGCAGCACCAGCAGCAGCAATCGGACAGACGATCACTGCAGCTATGGTGCACATCGAGTGACCACTTCTTTGCACAGGCACAAATAAAATGCCTCTTTTTTCTTTATGTCCTCATTTACTTTACAAACAGCAGAAAACATTCACGCCATGAACATCCTCGCTACAGTAGAAGTCTGCACCAATTGGAGCACTGCTAAAGCACCAACAACAACCAGACAGCCAGTCAGCAAGCATCACTGACAGCATTGTTGAGTTATTGTGTTTAAAAAGCTGGTAAAACTATGGAAACGGCTGAAGAATGAGCAAATTAGCGTTTTTGTTTACCCAAAGTACTCATTAGAGCCTGGTCTTTCTCTGCGATGTGAACAAAATAGAGCACAGTACAATTTGCCCCAAACGACGAATGAGGTTTACGTAATTATAAAGTTTATATTGAACAGATATGCTTTACCGTTAGCATTGCCTGAGCATCTCGCTTTTAAAACTGAACTGCTGCTAAATTACGACTATTTGCCACTGTTTTGACATGTCGACGACGATGGCCTTGGCCGCCTGTGGTTTTCAGTTTGCATACTCCAATTGCTCAGCATCGTTTCCGTTCAGTGGTCAGTGAGGTCTCTCAAAAGAAGTGTCGTCGCCATTCTAGTACGCTAAAGTGTCGCAATTTGCCTCGCACTGTTTCCGCACACACACACATTTAACGTCACAAAAGAAACAAAGTATGCATTCACAGTTCCGCTAGCTGCTCTCGCCACTGCACTCTCCGACTTTTGAACTCCTGAGAAGCTGTAGGGCAGTGCATGTGTTTGCTGTCGATTGGTTTTTAATTACACCACACAAGTACTCACAAGAAAGCGAGACGCACAAGCACATGAAAAGAAACAGCGAGCAAACCGAGCCGACCATTTAAAGGGTGTCAAGTGCAAATGTGCCAATCGATGCGGCAACCTGTACACAGCCTAAATGCTGCCCACAGCGACGAGCAAAAGACCGAAAAAGTATATTCTTGCGTGACTGCCGACATTTGCCGCATAAATGCTGGCCCACAGAGTGGCTGCTGTCGATAATTATCACTTTGTTCAATGTTCAGACTGCTGTTGTGCGCCGTGTGTCAATGGCTGCCTGGCACCACACAGAGTCGTCTGCGAGGGCACCAGCACCTCCGACAGCACATACACACACTGACACTCGATTTTGACACTCGAGGAAACTTGAGATGTCACGCGAATGTTCGATTTGTCACGTTGCAGTCAATAGGCAAATGACAATTTCGATGTTTAAACAATCGACGACAAATGGACACCCAGTGAAGAGAGCAGGAAAGTCCCGGCTTTGACAGTGCCGGTGAGGTGAGGTGTGCGGCGCGCGCCCTGTGAATGTCATTCACTCGGTGCAGCGGAAAGAGGGCGAAGAGAGAGCGAGCGATACAGCATGCAAAAGTAAACTTTGCTTGCTTCACTTTTTGCACCAGAAGCACCTGAGAAGAAGTCTGGTTTCACCTGCAAAAGTCATCAATTATAACTGGCAGACTGTGACAGGAAAAGCTGAACAGAGCTGTCAACCAGACATTGAATATCAAGAATCGCACTTTGGCGCTTTTACCTTTTTAAATGTTTTGTAGCCTCAGTGCAGCCATCTACGTTGGAAGATTTACACTTTTCCATTTTCATCACCTGACTATTTCGACTTGGTTTGATTTCGGTAAAACGGCATCAGCGGCTGTTTATTTTGTTCATTCACGTGTTTGTTGTGTTGCCCAACTGGTTCAGTCAGTGATCGAAGCCGATTAATTTCAGGTAAGCTGCTTTTCCGTAAGATGCTTTCTGCAGATAAACATGACTTTAAATGATATAGAAAATGCCGGACGAAAAGCCAACCAAACCGGTGGAGGAGGACGACATTGAGGATGATAATGAAGATCAGAAAAAAGTTGTCGGAAAGCATGATACCGGCGCGGCCGATCTGGCAAAGGTAACCAACTACGGACTGTTTGATGAAGAAGATCAGGCAGATATGTCCACCAAAGAGATCAGCGGAGCTGCCAAGTCAATCATTGATATCACACGCTCCAAGGAAGATGCCGAAAGGGTGGCTCGGCAAAAAGAGCTGGAGAAAGTCACCATAAGGAAAGAAGATCTTGACCTAATGATGAATGAGCTTGAAATATCTAAAACTGAAGCAGAACTGAAATTGCGCCAAGCAATGGGCAACGTAGTGCAGGCCATGATCACCATCATCAATGAGTAACCATTATCGTCAAGTCATCTGCATGAAAGGTTCTTTACAGTTACCACTTAGAAATACACAAAAACACTCTGTGACTGTGTCATACCGTCACCACATGTTCTTATGAAGTCAATTGAAAAGAATCATTATCTGATACCATTAAAAGTGATTTCTTTATCTCTCTTTTAAAACTTGTATGCGTTAGCAAAATTGAGGATTTTTCTTTAATCACTAGAAACTTTACCATCACTACTACTACAAAATCACTCATCGGTCACTGCTGCTGCTGCTGTTGCTGGTCACTCTTGGGCTCGTGAGCCTCATTCCAGTCATAAATTTCCTTTGGCATAGAGACGCCCATCTGCAGGAGGCTTTGATAGAAGTTGGCTCTGAGGTCCTCGTAAGGAGGTCGCTGTTCGAACTGCAGCTTCTTGACGGTGCTGAGGAAGGAGGCGTAGTGAGGGGGCATGCTGCTGCACAGTTCACTCGCCTTGATGTTGTGCTTCACCAGACCGACCTGTTTGTAGCGCTCGCGGACGTCGGCGGTGGCGGGCAGGCCTTGCCAGGGCAGCTTGCCCTTGTGCAGGAAGACGATCATGTAGAGGAGGGCCTCCAGGTCGTCTCGACGGCTCAGCTCGCGACTCGCGTGGTTGTTCACTGAGATGTAGCGAATGGTGCCCGTGAAGGGCTTCCCCGTGCGATATTCGATGTGGCGGTTATCGTCGTCCACGAACTTTTTGCAAAAGCCTAGGTCTGTAGGAAAGAGTGATTAGGGAACCTGTGGTCATTCGTTCTCTCTCCCTACCGATGAGCATGACAGTGCACCACTTGTCGGTGTTGGGCCGGCCGAGCAGAAAGTTCTCTGGTTTGATGTCACTGAAAGAT
>JAALOO010001487.1_pt1 | contig 15726 bp, 13 predicted proteins | sample 7257641 | NCBI WGS metagenome assembly JAALOO01 (sample SAMN14085613, study PRJNA598686) | mite metagenome | biome: ENVO:01001000; feature: ENVO:01001002; material: ENVO:01001226; isolation source: single female mite from University of Michigan culture on fish food culture... ...
CTCTCTCTCTCTCTCTCTCTCTCTCTCTCTCTCTCTCTCTCTCTCTCTTCTCTCCGGCAAATACAGTGTCTACGGCGGTCATGTTTGCTCGCGTTACGACTTCTCGTCGCGAGGAAAAAGTTGTGAATCGTACAACATGAGCTAGAGCGAGAGGCACCAAATGCAAATAGGTGCTACTTGCTGTTGCTGTTTCTGCTGTAGTTGACACTAACAAACAATGGCCTCAATATTTACCTCCTCTTTATCGGAAAGGAGCTGTGTCCAGTGTCGTTAGGTCCAGACCAGTAGTCGAGTGAGCACTAGCACTAAAAAAGTGACCGGTAAAGCGATGCAGAACTCAGTGGCAACTAGGCCCATTTTATTAGCACATCGGTTGAGAACGAGTGAAAAAGTACAGTTTGACATAAAGCACACAAAGACAAGCCCACCACCACTGCCACTTTGGGCAAACACTTAGTGTGTGCTGTCACCTGACAGGTGCCATTAGAAGAGCGCAGCAACGCCGCATCGATGATGGCATAAGGCGGCCAGTAGCTGGTGCTTATTATGGCACCACTAGCTTTCCGGGTGACTTTGCCTATAACTGCAACCTTGGTGCACTTGTCAACGAAGCGGGCACAAGTGAGTGGCTGAGTGAGACACCCAACCAAAAGTGGTGCCTTGTGGAATGTAATACTTGGCCAATTTCTGCGCTGGCTTCGGTGATTTATCAAAGTCAATTTGCCTCCTTGACAGCTCACTGCTCCACTGCCGTCTCCACTCTTCTGTTCACTTTTCATCTTTCTTTACTTTGCCCACTGCTCATGATGGGAGCTCAGTGTGGCACTTTTACTGCACCACAATTTATCATTACCAAATTACTAACTCAATTGGCCTCAGATTGTTTGTTTCCAGGCAGGCCGACAAACAATTAGGGTTACATTCAATCGACTGGCACCATTCAATAGTAGTAATCTACAAAGCTTTTTTCTCAAATACAATACTGACAGGACATTTCTATTGCTAATGAACGTAATTTCACTAAAACAATCTCCTATTAATGTCTTTCAAACAAAGCTCTGCTAGACCTTTTGAACAGCATTCAATGACAGTAAACTTTACTGCCATCTGGAGAGACAGCTTTTTACAGGAAATCAAGAGTAAAATCTTGTTTTCAAATAATCACTGCTTTATACTTTAACCCAGCTTCATTTTTGGCGGAAATTTCAAACACTTAATATTCACTTCATTTTTATTTTTTAATGTTCCGTTGGGATATGCTGGCACTGAGTTCAAAAAAAGCTGAAATACTAGCAAGGGTAAAAATAAATTGCCCTGCATAAAAAAATTATGTTGTTTGGTACTAAAATTTACAATCAGACCAATAACACAAGACGACTATATCGGATATACAAAAACAAAACTAAGAGGGTTTTACTAATTCAGGCACTTTGAATCCAAAATTGCAATCCAAAAAAATAATTGTTTTGTCGATCCTAGTTTTGGTTTATTTAAAAAAACAAAATTTTTTTTACAGTAAATTAGCCAAAAAATATTTATTTATTATCTTCAATCACCAGCACCGCCCCCCGCTCTCCAACCATCATCGTTGGCGCCAATGTATTTCCATTGGGGATGGCCGGCATCGCCGAAGCGTCAATCACTCGCAACCGCTGCAGAGTTCGTACTCGAAGTCGCTCATCAAGTACATAAGAGCTGTTATCAACTAAACTAGAGCCCATCCTCACAGTGCAACAGTCGTGCCCATCACTAAAAGTGACGGTCCTGGCGAGGCAAACCAGATAACTTGGACATTTACTTAGTGGACGACCATCTTCACAAAAGTTGCATCCTGGGACTGGAAGTGCAGAGTAAGACAAAAGTTGTTGCGCCTCGGAAGATTGCTCAACCAGCTCAAACCCCATCGCCAATCCTCGAACAATAGCCGCCAAATCTTGGGTACTGGAAAAGTAACCCAGATCTATCTGAGGAAGTTGAAGAGGGTCTGCCGACGCCAAACGGACATTTCCACTCGATTTTGGTCTCACCAAAAGAAAGATCGTAAAGGCGTTAGTAGTTTTCTCTGTTGGGGCTAAAGCCTGATAGTATCTTCTCCACTGCTCTCTGACATCTGGTTTAAAAATTTGAAGATTTTCAGGATTTGATAAGGCAGCATAGAGCGCCGGTCCGCCGGAATAAGCAAACACGTCTGGCCACAGGCGATTTCCATTGATCTCAGTTCCAAAGTAGACCATAACAGAGGGAGACTGGCGCAGTGGGCCCTGGCCTTTGGCGAGAAAGTCGTACAGCGAGCCAATGGTCGTCTGTTCGGACCCCACTGGATAAGGGTCATTCACCAGCGATCGATTAAGGAGGCGAAAGTCAAGGAGCATATTTGGATGGCTGATCAGGGTGGAACCGACTGCTGGAAGGTCGGCTATCACAGGAATTCTAAACTTCTCCAAATGTTTCCGAGGACCAACTCCAGAGAGCATCAACAGTTGAGGAGTGTTGAAGGTGCCAGCCGATAAAATCACCTCTCGACGGGAAAAAGCTTGAAAGATTTGTCCGTTTTTCATAAATTGAACTCCAACGGCAGCTTTTCCAAAAAAGAGGACCTTGGTGACACGAGCGTTTAGCTCAACTCTCAAATTCCTGCGTCCACCACGACCTTCAATGTACGCTGATGCTGAAGATATCCGCGTCCAATTAGCCACCGACTGAGTCACCTGAGGGATGGTCACGCCAAATTGGGCATTGGGGTCTAGGTCTCCAAAATCGGCCAATGGCCATCCCGCTTTGTGGACTATTGACCTCCACTGGAGTAAAAACGGATCAGGGTCTGGAGTAGTGGAAACCTCGACCGGACCTTCAGTGCCGTGAATCCAGGGTCTAGCTTTCACCACCTCAAAATCAGTATTGTTTTCTGACATTCTAAAATATGGTAACACTTCTTGAGCACTCCAACCTTGGGCGCCAAACTGCCGAGCCCAGCTGTCGTAGACGAGCCCATTTCCTCGGTTGTAGTAGTTGAAACTGATCGTCGATGAGCCACCAAGAACTTTGCCGTACGGAAGGAACAGTTGAGTGAAGGCGAGTGAAGATCGGTTTGATTGAACAATCGAGTATGGCCAAACTTGGGAGGAAAAGTCCACTAGGCCGGTCATCTCTCGAGTGACGGTCATTGGACCGCCTGCTTCGAGGAGAAGAACTGAAGTTTGTAGGTTTGAGTCAGAAAGTCGGGCAGCAACAATGCAACCGGCAGTGCCGCCGCCCACGACGATGTAGTCCACTTCCAGGTTAGAAGGGGAGGATTTTTCAACTGTGTTTACTCGATTGTGAGCAAGTTGACGTTGCAGTGTTAGGATAGCCACAGTGAGCAGTTGAGTGGAGAGTGATGGTGGAGTGGTCGAAGGAAACATGATTTAATTTTTTAAACTTTAAAATACTTATATGAAAGTTATAATCATTTGTTATTTTGAAAAACTATTTAGAAAATCAATAACACATTAACATTTGGTTTTGCGTACACAAGTGAAAGTAGTTTAGCGAAAATGTTATTTTAAAAATGCTAAACTACCAGCATTTGCAGTTGATTTTGCGCAAAAGCCCCGCATTTGTCGAACTCAACAACGCGCGCAGAAAAAATTTTTATTTAAAGTAGCTGCCCAAAGGCCGCTAGCGACGTGGCTTTGAGAAGTTCGAAGTTACGTCGCCTGTTTGTATATAAGCAGCTACACTTTGCCATTAAAGTCAGTCTGGACTACGTATGCGTGTGTTCACTCTCACTCAGCGCTTCTTTAACCATTTTTGTATGAAATAACCGCTTTCTGCAAATAAAAAACACTAACTACATTAAAAAAGTATAAAAATAACTTTTAACAAAAAGTCAAAATTTCATTGAACAATTGTTGAGCATTTTAGCCCAAGTGTTCAGCTGAAAAGTCAACAATAATTTTTGTTTTTGCTCGTGTGTCATGAATTTGCATTGTATTGCTTTTATTTTTGTTAAAATAAAATATAAATAAAATGCTGTAGATAGAGTATAATAGCTTTAAAAGTGGAAATTCGCCTTTGTATTTACATTTCATAATAAAAGTATAACAGCTTTCACAGCCAAATGGGCTGCTTGAATTCATTTTCGACTAATGAAGAAAATAACAAAAAGTTAGTTACAATGAAATGCTGTCTCAACAAGGGTGCCTTTCTTTCATCATGAGAAAAGCAGCCTTGTAACTTGCCACCAGAAACAGCTCAGACCTTTCTCAAAGCATACTCTTCAAAAATTATTGTTTGAAGAGTATCAGAATGTTATATTTAGTTGTCTATATTGGCTTCAAGGTCGGAAAAAACCTGTTTTAGAGCCTTCTTGATGTCCTTTTTATCACTACGTTTTCTCTTTCGTGAAACAGGAAGATCAATGTTGTCGGGCGACTCTGGTGATGATCTTTGATGATTGCTCAATGCGCTGAATTTGATTTTTATTGGCTGTATTTTTCCTTCATCTTCAACTGGAGAAGAGTCTCCAAGTTCGTCTCTTGATCGTTTTGTCGTTAGAATTTTAAGTTTAAGAGGTGCCACTTTTGAGCCCGTTTCTGGCTGCTGCTGAATTTGAAAGCTTGGCTCAACATTGTACTTTTCCCTGTGTTTTTCCTTTTCCTTTTCCTTGTCTTTGTCTTTATGTTTGTGTTTATGCTTGTCTTTATGCTTATGCTTCTCTTTATGCTTATGTTTCTTTTTGTGTTTTTTCGAGTGATCTGAAGAGTCGTCCGCTGTTTCAGTGGTCAGAGTAGATGCAGGTGCTTCAACAGGCGTGTGCTCCTGTTGTGAAACTGCATCAATATTAGAAGATGCATCGCCTGAATTGTGATTGAACGAAATGGAATCAGTGGCATAGGAAGCATCCATAGTGTGGTTCGAATCCATATCGGCGTTTAAGGAAGATGCATCAAATGTGTGGTTAAGCGAGTCGGAATCGTGGTTCAACAATGAGGAAGAGTCCATAGTGTGATTTAGCGAGTTTAAGTCAAAGTTCAATGTCATCGAGGTGGAAGAGTTCATGTTGTTCATACTGTGATTGAGCGAGTTTTGCGAGTTTTCATTTATACTAAAAAGGGAACTGAAAACATTATTTTCCAGTTTTGAAATCGATTTGTCTTTTGATGATGAAGATGCCAGAGAAGTGGCAGAAAGAAGAGAAGAATTTGAAAAACTAGGAGTAGTGGCTGGAACGATTGCAGTTGCTGGCTTTGGAGGTATGGACGGAAGTGCTCCAGTAGGCTGAAAATGCTGCTGCTTCACATGTTGAGAAATCATGTGAATTTTATTGTTGCTGTTGCTACTGCTGCTGCTGATGCTGTTGGTAATGGTGGCGGAAGCGGTGATATTGTTGGTGTTGCTGTTATTGCTTGAACTGTTGCTGATGCTGTTCATCTTTGAGTTATCAGTAAAGCTCTTTTTAAGTCTTTGTGGACACTTTTGGAATATCTGAAGGCATTCACTCATTAGTCCCTCAAGCATTTCTTTGTTTACAGTATCGTCAATGTATGTCCACCATTCTTTGCCTTCGTGCGATTTGGGGATCTAAATAAAAGTAAAAATTTGATGAAAACGAAAAAAAGTAAAGTAAGCTTACAAGAAAGTTTGACCATTTGCAAACAAAATAAATGCAGATGCAAGCAACCACAGTTGGTTTGTATTGCAAACAAAGGGTGGAAAGGTGTAAACTGTTGGTAGCTAAATAATACGAAGTTTCCGCAATGTTTTTGGTAGCTAAAGAAAAAAAAAGAAAAATGAAGTAAAAATAATTTGTTTCAAAAAGTAAGCAGCATAAACAAGCACACCTCTGACGAGCTGACAACAGTTGACTATTGAAGTATGGGCGTGTTGAATATTGAGATCAAAGCCCAGAGTCCGCAACATAAGGTTTTCGCTGTACACCAATTGAGCCGCTAAACTCTGGTATCTCTGTCATAAGTGAAAGTTATTAATTATATTAAAAAGATTTAGAGAAGCCAAAATGTGTACCTCGCTTTTTGGATCCACATTTTCCCGATAGATACAAATCTGAGAAACCTTAATTATATGTTCCAGTTTTCGCGGTTGCTCTTCGACTTTAGCTGCCAAAAACAGACTTACTGGTGCCAAAGTCTTTAAAATAAATTTTTGGGTTAATTGGGTTAATTTAAGTGTAATTGACTTACCTGAAATGGGTACTTGGCGAATGAGTGTCTGAATGTGGAAAAAAATGTAAGAATATGTACTGGAATGAATATTTAAAGTACTTGCCTCACGTAAAATCGATGAATAAATACTATGGCTGTGTTTATAACGAGCTGTTTCCTGTAGGAACGGGAAATGTATCATGAAAATGTTCGCAAAAATTGATAACACATTGCCGGTTAACATACACTTTTAGTCTCTGTCCTATTTCTTGAGTCAAACGTGCTGCTTGTTGCCTGTGCCAGAGTTCTTCCTTTTCTGTCATATTAGACTCTGTGATACTCGGGACCCGCCGCAGCTGCTCCTTGGTGAAAATCCACCGGTCTTGTGCACTCATTTTGGAACACGAATGGCCAAAGGGCCCCGCTCAGCACTACCGGCGAAAGATGACTCTCACAGCAATGGTCTCTGGTGATGACATCGAAGTAGCATTCATGAAGGTAGCTTCGACGGTAGAGTCGCCGACAAAAGAAGTCAACTAATTCTTGGACCGGAAAAAATAAGATGAAAGATGAATCCAGTGGTTTCAGTGTTATGAGACACTGTTTTGATAGCCAACGAGCACTAAACACTTTGAGGCACAAGAGGTCACAATAGCTCCCCCACACAGTTTTCCTCGACGGAGCAAGTTAAAAAAATCTCCTGCGTGTGTTTACATTGCATCATGGGACCAAGAAACTGAACCAACGACGGGCGACTCTGCCTCTCTCCTAGACTGGTGTCATCCTGTTACCCTTACCGCCAAATGAAAACCTTCTGGTGACAAGGAAGAAGTTGCAACGTTGCGTTTTGTTATTTTCCCGACGATTCACACGTCTTCTGTGAATGGGCTGCCGTCCCGCCTGAGTCACATTTTTTTCTCGCTTTGCGGCCAATTCTGTTCTGGCGGCCTCCATTGCGGCTGCAACCTTTCAGCGCTTGGCACCATCAGCTGAAGAACCTCATCTCCTCGGTGACCAGGTTTCACCATGTCCACTATGCCACCTGTCTCCTCCATAGCCTTAACGCGCCCCAGCCTGACTAACAGCAGCAACAGCAGCAACAACAATCAGGTCTACTTTCCAGCGACTAGCCGTCAGTCTCAACAGCATCAACAACAGCAGCAGCAGCAGCAGCAAACGCAAGCACTACAATATAAACTATTCGGCAACAACCGCGTAATTCTTCTCAATCGCCAAACCATTCTAAGTCAACTCTTTCCCAATCGTCAGTGCTCCACAGATAACTTCTGCCGCTACATCTTTCGCCATTGTACGCAGAACCGCCTTGAAGGTTACAACTTTTGCATTCGTCACATATTAAACGACAAAAACGCGCCTTTTAGTTATTGCAAGTATACCAGCAGTATCACCGGCAATCGCTGTTCCAATGCGGTTAAACGAGTTGATCGAAGAGATTCAGGCCTCTGCCAGTGGCATACTAAAAAGAAAGGGCTCATGGAACAAAAGGCTTCTATGGAAAAGCAGCTGTCCGCTTTAATGCCATTCACTGCGAGTAACGACACTCCGAGGGAAGTTAACATAAAGCGAAAGCTTGAAGAGCTGGAGCACTACTGTCCCGAATACCATGATCACCGACGGAAGGCAGTCGATTGGGAGCTACCCGAAGACAAGTGCATTACGGCGTCAAAGTCAATGAAAGATAAGATAAATGAATCAATAATTAAATATCAAAACAAATTAGAAAATGAAGATGAAGCCAGCAGTATCACGCTTGCTGAAACGCTCAACTTGGATTCAGTCGACTCTGATAATGAAAGTCCCGAAAGTTACATGGACGATCCACTAAGACATGCTGGCGTTTACACACCCGAAGAGATTGCCCATATTTTGCGTGATAAAATGCTTCGACTTCAAACGCTGTACGTCAATTTTCTCAATTACTATCGCTACTTGCTTAAGAAAAAAATGAAGGAGTACCACACCAATTTGAGACTTGAAAGAGAGAATAATCTAACCGCCAGACTCAATGAAGAGATTGCCATTCAGATGAATGAACACGAAAACTACAAAATTCTTAAAGCAATGCACAAGTACCACAATATCTCAGGGCATGAAAAGATAGTAAAAAATGCCGCTACGGAAATTCGACGGGCGCTTGTCGAAGAACCTGAACAGCCTTCTACACCACAGTATCCAAAGTGCATTTTCATAAAAGATTCCAATTCCTGCAACCAGCGATGCTTACCCTTATCAAAGTACTGTAAAGCCCGTAAGTTTATTGAAAAGCCAGTGATGTTTCCCCTTTGACTTATTTATTTTATCTGTACAGATGTGCTCAATGATCCTTACCAAGTTCTCTACCGTCCTTGTGCTTGTGGATCGCCTCTCTGTCTTGAACCTGCCATTTCGTACGTTCACAAGAACAGCTGTGTCAGGCATGTCCAGGCAAAGATGGAATTGGCTGAAATTGGCAATGTTTTGGTAAGCATTTGAGTTTGTGTTGCGTATATTAAATAACTAATAGTTTTCTTATACTTTGTGACAATCCAGAAAAGTCCACCTAAAAGAGAAGTTGAGCCTCATGATATTGACACAACTGTCCGTTCAATGGAAGAAAGTTTTTTGAATGATCGTGAGCTTTGTCGCCACTCTCCACTGGAAGAAGACATAGATATAGAAATAGCTACCTGCGACACCATTACAGACAATCTGTACGCCATTGAGAACTATGATCTCAGTAATAATGAACCTGATGTTTCGACTTGAACGCATCTGTAAATACTTTTTCATGACCAGTAGTTTAAAACATTGTGTATAAAAGATGTACAGTAGTATTATATTACAAGTTATAACCATCAAGTTGTATTGACAAGTGGTCTTTTACTTATGAAAAAATACGAGTCTTATTTTATTACATGAATCGACAGTGGTGAGAGAATTTATTTAGAAGGAAGGTATCCAATGGCGGCCGTCTTGCAGCTACGATCATGCAGCGAAGCCGGGCAGTTGAATGGCTTCAGGGTGGTCTTATCAAGGCAGAGGTTGATCTGCGAGATGACGGGGAACTTGTGGTGCTTCGAGTGGACGCACTGAATCTGAGCGTCATAGCCCAGGCCCTTCTTGACGGCCTCGTGGATGGACTGCAGTGTGTACTGCTTCGTCTCCGAGGGCACAATGTGGGCGTTGGCCAGCCACTGGTCGAGGTGCGTCTCCTTGAAGGCGGCCAGGGTGGACTTGAAGTAACTCAGCTCGTCCTTCATCATCGGCGACTCGACGGCGCAGGTGCCGTGTTTCTCGTACTCGTGCGACCAGAACTGACTGTTCGTGCCGCCCACCTTCAGTGAGGACCACGCGGCGATGAGCTCGCTCTCGATGGGTTTCAGCACATTTATGTCAAAGGGCTTCTTTGTACAGCAGTTCTGCGGCCAGCTGCCGTCCTTGTTTTCGGGCCACGCGCCGTGAATTGCCCAGTGGTCGGAGTGGGGAGTGCACTTTTGCGTCTCGCAGAAGGATTCAGGCCACTGGAGGGCGAAAAGGATGTAGTCAAAGTGGTAGTTGGAGCTGCATGCCTCCAGACTGGAGACAGCGGCGCAGATCACTGCAAGGAAGACGACGATCATTCGGGCCATTTTGGTGTGTGTGTGGATGAATGTAACGGTGCTGATTGGAGTTTATTGTTTTTATACGAACAAGTTTGAGAGAGATAAAAAACGAGTACTGATCGATGTGATGCGTTTCCCAGGTTTCAGGTGATGCCTATCAGTGGACAGCTCATTAATCGACACCCGGATTAGTTGCTGGTTAATTTGAGCTAAAGAGGACTCGCAGTTGCGTAATGAGACTATTAATGATGGCACTAATCAAAGGGAATCTGCACTCTGGCATACTGTGCGAGCTGCTAATCTAAACCGCTCACGTCACCTCGAGTTAGCTGCTCGTCAGATAGTGGTGCTAGCAGGAGACAGATATGTGTCCCAAGTGGAGGATCTGTCTGATTGAATTAGCAAATTGTTTGCTTACAAGGCCACTCCACCAGGCGGCAATATCTTTATTTGCTTAATATTCGATAGGAAAGTCAACACTGCCAAGAGTGCAGAAGAGAAGTCGTCCACTTACAAAGCAGCTGCAGCACTGAACCGGACCAGCACTTGAGAGGAGGATGACGACGCAGTCGGTGTTGGCTAGTGATGCGCCTCCGAAGTGCCTCCATTCACTCCGTTGGTCATCATCTGCAGGCGCTTCTTGATGAACTTGAGCACCAGTTCTTGTGGGCGTTGCTGCAGCTTCTCCAAGTACGCCTTGCTAGTGTTCACCTGATCGCCCTCCAGACGATTGATCAGTGTCACGCAGACGATGGCACCGGGAATGCCCGCACTTCGGCACATCGACGCAAAGGTGATTGCCTCCATTTCGATGTTCACCACACCGGCCTCACTGATCTCCTTCAGTCGGCTCATCTTCTCCTGCAGGGTGAAGCTGCAGAAGGCGCCGTCTAGGCGGTTCTGTGCTTCGTAAAAGTCCATGGCACACATCGTTTTTCCAACCACTGTCTGGTACTCGCTGGTTGCTCTGTCGCTGTTTTCACAAGCTTTAAGCTCTTCAATCAGCTCTTCGTTCATGTCAGTCGGTCGGCGGACTATTTTTCCGAGAATGTGCTATTATTGAGGAAAAAGCATCAGATCAGATTGACTGCAAATGTTTACTTGTTGTTCACTTACAAGCTCGTAGAATGGTCGAAGCAGTTCGTCCACTGCCTGTTGGGTGATGACCACGGTGCCTTGCGGCACACCGATGCCCCCACTAGTTCCAATGCGGAAGAAGACCACGTTGGTGCACTTGGCGTAGTACACCAGCTTGATTATTTCGTGCATTAGAATCGATAAAGATGAAACGCCCATGCCATGCTGGAGTGAAAGAAGAGCTAAAGATATTTTCACCAATAAGAGTCAAATTGCCTACCGAAATGGACAGAACGGGGCCAACTTTGTACATTGAGTAGCGATTGGATGCAGCCGTCAGATCAACAAGTGGAGCATCACCCTCACCGCCATCCAGACCAAGCTCGCGGGCGACCATCTTGGCAAACTCGTGCATCCGCTTCACCGTACCACCCATGCAGACAAACTTGACGTCGCCGAACATGGCTTCCAAGTTGTGCGTGCTCGTCCCCAGGGCCAAGTGGTACAGCGTGTCAGACTCAAGGTCAGCCAGATGAGGATTACTCAGGTGAACTCGGCCATCAGCACTGTAGAGGGGAGAAAGGGAGCGAGAGATGATTAGGTGTTGATTGTAGCTATCAGGTGACAGGCTGATGAGATGCAGGTGACACTGCATTATTTGCTAGGTGGTCGCACCATCTTACCTCTTTGGTGGCTTGTAGTCATCGTAGATGACAGGCACCTCATCATACGACTTCATTGTGAGATTGGCAAGTTGGTAACAAGAGCTCAAGCACCAAGTGTCAGTGAGTGGAGACTTTTTTCGAAACTTTTAACGATCAATGATCTAAGCTCTGCAATTCGAAATGATCAGCTCGGGTGCAGTGAGTCGTCTTTAGCCGCAACTAACCAACTGTCTCATCGTCAAATTGTTTGCAGCAGAATGTCTCACACTCAAACTATCTCTTTTTCTCCCTCTGGAGTGCTGACTGTGATTTGATAAATGGTTTGTTTAAAGCTCGTCTTACCGCTGTTGACGACAGTTTTAACTTCCCCATGTACGAGAATGATCACAAACTCGCCTAGATCGCCCGCAATCACCCAAGATCTGTCAAGTAGCCCGATTTCAAAGTCCACTACAAAACAGAAGCAGCCCAGATAAGACAGAAAAAGACAGTAGTCAATTCAAGGAAGGCGCATTAACTTTTGCACAGCACCAACTTCATGTTAACACGTGTGACACATGTAAAGCGGCAAATCTGGCGACAATCTCTTACACGGCAATTACCAAAGTCATTTACTATTTACCACACATGGCATTACAATGCAGAACATGGTGTCTTCTGGTGAAATGTGTTTTGGTCTATCTAATCGAAGAGACATCACTTGTTCATGTGATTTCGCTAAACAGTAGTTGCTTTTGTCTGTCAGTCTCCATTTTCAGCTGAGTCAACGGAGCTGCCAAAGCAAACAAACCATGTGAGCCAAGTGGGCCATCAGCCCATCTGCAGCACAAAACACTTTGCAGACGCCAATCACTCGCACACAATACACAATACGTCTCTGGTGGTGCCAATTCCGGATCTCAATGGGCGTCATCAGCAACAACGTCAGCTGTTCAGCTAGGAAAATTTGGTAAAACTTTATCAAAGATGAGCCACTTTTGCTGGAAGCACAAACTACTATCATCAACTCAATTGATGTTACTAGGCTGGTCAAAGTATAGATGGACTGCGATTAGTAAGTTGATTAGTGTACTTGACTTTTGTACAACTTTCCCCTCATTGACAAGACACAGTGCGCAGTTGTTTGGGTGAATCAATACTATGAAAACAAACAAGTGAATTTCAAGAAATTTAAATGCAAATACAAAGCTTTTTTATTGACTGAACACGCAATCATCAGTGGAACAATAAATAGTGAACGCACGGAAAACAGATAAAGAAAAGTGGTGATACTTTTTTGAGTGAACTGTGTGTGTCCATCGGGAAGAGTATGTACAGGATTTCGTCTTCTCTACATTGTGTTGAGAACAATTAGCCGGTGGAAAGTGTGTGGATTGGGGGTAGTGTGCAGACCAGCAGATAAACAGCAAGCTCTACGGGGTCGCCGGTGTAACCATTGCTAGCCAGAAAAGTGAGTGCGGTTGTGCTCGAGGGAGAGGAACGTCAAAGAACGCAAACGTAGGGTGCTCTTCTTGCTGAAACTGCTCCTATTTCAAAAGGGCTAAAATCTTCGTGTGAACTGCTTGAAAAGCCTAAACTACAAACAGCTCGACATTATGTACAGGAAAACAACTGTTGCCAGAGATGGAAACCGACGTGACGCCAAACTGTCGACTGGAGAAAGGTTCACCACATACAGTGTCAGTCGATTTCGTTTCTTCTACCTTCCACTACACGCAGACAGATTGCAAATGGACAGCTGGTGCACCTTTGAAAGCGTGGAAACTATCACAAAGCTAGGTGCAGTAGTCAAAGACGTGCACGACAGAGTGGAGTCGGTCGTGTGTGTGCTGTGCTGGCTGGTTGATATCGACAGAGCCTTCTATCCACTTCTACACCAGTACTGCCTTGAGCAGTCTAGCCAGTCTTGCTTGACTCGGACATGGGCGAGGGCGACTTGTAGTTCATCTCGTCCATCATCATCTCCTCATCACTGTCCACCGCCATGGTGCTGTGATTGTACAGTCCCTGTGCCATTAGGTGCATCGCCAGAGGATTACGCGATCCAGTGGATTTCTTAATTTTTGCTCGCTTATTTTGAAACCAAATTTTGATCTGCGACTCATTCAGTTTCAGCTCACGAGCCAGGTCTTGTCGACGCTTTTCATTGAGATATCTGCAATGAGAAAAGGTGGTGTCAGCAAACTGGTGAGTCAATAAGAGTAGTTTTGCTTACCTATTCTCCTGGAATTCGTGCTTTAGCCGAGCTAGCTGTTCAGCGGTGAATGCCGTTCGTGGCCTCTTTTCGTCCACTTTCTTCTCCTTTTTCTTAATTTTTCGAGATCGAGGGCCTAAATGAGGATGAAGAAAAAAGAAAAAGAAATTAGAGGAATGTACAATGACCACACAACGATTCAAAAATAAACGGTAATAAATTTCTGCCAACGTGTGTTGCCCCTGTTGATGATATCATTGCATTAAATTGAGCATTCAATTGGTCAATGATAACACTAAGCCCCTTCACACAACAGTGCCCTTCACTGTGGAAGCCTTCTCGCCACCAGGCTGCTAATTACCAACTCGCCAGTGCCTCAAACTACACTCAATGCAGATAAACACAGCAATTCAGTGCTGTGGATGCTCGAGTGGATGCTGACAGTGACAAACGAGCTAATTGAAAGTGTGCGCACACACACAGACAGACAGACCACCGGTGCTGCAATGACCGGCCATAGCCCTGATCGCAGTGAGCGCAGCCAGTGTGTCATCAGCAGGCCAGAAGTGCGAAGAAAGCCACTTTACAGCTAATGAAGACCAGTCAAGAAAGCAACCAGTCTGTGTGAAAGATGCAACAAGGGAGCATAGGGCACGCACAACAGCAGCAAAATGTCTCTATGAAGTGAGTGACATTCTATTTATGTCGCAGCATGCAAGTGCATTCACAGCCAAACGGATGGATGGATTCAACAGGCCTAGCGAAAGGCGTGAAAGTGAACCAGTGACAGTTGAGTTGCACTGTTGATGGAGTGACACGACACTGCGCCTCCTTCACCGCTGTAGAGACAGCCAGACAGTCAGAAATGTAGACAGACAAACTGGCAGACCTTGTTGGCACGGGCAGTGACAGTGCAGTTTTAATCGCTTTTTAATGAGCTAATGAGTGCACGATGCAATGGATGCCTCGCTGACTGACAGTGATCATGCTGCAGCCAGTTCAAGTGAGCTGCCACTTGCTGTTGCTGTCAGTTGTTGGCGGAGAAACTGTCCTACCACCGAAGAATGTCTCTTCTTGTCTGTTTGTGTGTCCTCGGTGACACTTTGCACAGCAGTACAACAACAGTCGTCGTGTGCAGGCACACCAAAAACACTCAAATGGCATAATTAATTAGCGCTCCGTTGTCAATGGAAATGATAACGTTTGCTTTTGCAAAAACTTAAACAGATCAATCAAATCAGTGTACTGATCGTCGCCAGCAGCTGGCAGTACACAGTTTGATTTCTAGTATTTTTTACTGTTGTTGCTGAGGGTGAAAACATAAAATATATGAAAAAGGATGGGCACTGAAAAGAAAAAGGAATGAGCACAAAGTGGACTAATTGCCACTTGGTCAAAGATGAAATATGGCTCTTTGGGTGTTTAGGGAGACCACCACCACCACCACCACCACCTTTAATGGGAGAATTCAATTACTGCTTCACTAGAACTACTACTACTGGTAAGTGCTGTTGGGTAGAAAAGATGTTCTTCTTCTGCCTACAACTACCATCATCGCTGCCTATTACTGTGATCATTTATTATGTTATATCCAGTACAGAAGGAAGCGAGTGCAGAGAAGCGGACGGCTCTAGGCACACTGGTCGCTGCGATATGGCCAAAAAAGATGATTATTACGTTATGTGGAAACGGTCCTTCGGTGCAGTACTCTCTCACTCAATTGCCCTAGTCGCTGTCATGCGCCCTTTCTACGTTCCGGCATATGTATCAGCAAGGACGGTGGTAATAATCATCTCCACAGTGTGCTCTTCATTTAATTAAAGCCTACGTCGTGGATGGACAAGTCTGATGCCTGTTCTGGTGACTGTCATAACTCACACACCACAGACCCAATTGGCCTGACTGCTTCACTGCCTCAGCCAAACTTGCACTTTCTCTGGGTAGCCTTTATCGCGCCATGCCAGACACACCACCGTCAGCAGATGAAGACCGACGAGAGAGAGAGAGAGAGAGAGAGAGAGAGAGAGAGAGAGAGAGAGAGAGAG
>JAALOO010001488.1_pt1 | contig 15719 bp, 13 predicted proteins | sample 7257641 | NCBI WGS metagenome assembly JAALOO01 (sample SAMN14085613, study PRJNA598686) | mite metagenome | biome: ENVO:01001000; feature: ENVO:01001002; material: ENVO:01001226; isolation source: single female mite from University of Michigan culture on fish food culture... ...
GCCGCCAAATCGATTTTTGACATTGATTCTGCCGTCAACAATGACAACAGAAGCAACAACAACAATAGTTCTGTTGCTTTACACCTTCAGTCATTTCCAGCAACAACGACAACATCGACCTTTGCAGTTACTCAGCAGCTGACACTAGCCAGTCTGACTGCTCAACAACAACAGTAGCAGCAGAAATTTTAGCACCATCAGATTTCAAACTTTTACTTTTTCTTGCCGTTGCTGAAAAGCAGTTTTTTCATTCTGACAGTCGTGGTCTGCTGGTTGGCGATGGCACTTCAGGACCTTAGGTGGGCTTCCTCTGGGCTTCCATTGTGGAGTTGCCCAACTTGGACTTTCAACGACTGGCGTTGGCGGCCATTGACGACATTTTCTTCCAACAGAAGGTGCCCGTCATTGTGGGCGGCATCAACTACTACATCGAGTCGGTCCTCTGGAACACGCTGGTCGGCGCATCGAATGCTGCTGATGAAGGACTGGTGGACGCCGACGAGATGAACATCGTTGAAGAGAAGGATCAGTCCAGTGATACTAGTGTGCTGCACACAGAGTACGTGACGCGATTTTAGCGCCACCAGTTGCACTTGGTGACTTTTGGAACTACAGCTTCCTCACCTGAGCCAACAGATGGCGCTCCAAGCTTTTAAAAACAAAAATGAACGACGCCGCTTTCGCCATCTATTGGTACTGGCGAGGAAACTTTAGTTACTTTTATTTTTACTTCTACGCTAGTGACGATAGATGGCGACAGCGGCGTCGCTTAATTTTGTTTTTAAAAGCTCATAACGCCATCTATCGGCCCAGGTGAAGAAGCTGTAGTTCCAAAAGTCACCAAGTGCAACTGGTGGCGCTAAAATCGCGTCACGTACTCTGCGAGCCGCCCAGGAAAAAATCTGGTTTTTGGTTAATCTGACAACCCTGCCATTGAAAACTGCTGGCAGAACAAAAAACCAAATTTCTCTGCGGTCCTAGGGCGTAGCGACTCGCGGAAAGTGCCAAAATGCTCGTACATTTTTATTCTACAAAACCAAAGCTTCATTTGTCAACAAAAACTACTTTAACTACTCCTCCTCGACTTTTATCTTCACCTCTTCACCACTTGTAACTCCTGCTTCATCAAGGCTGATCACGTAGGTCGAGGCAATGGACTGCGAGCGGTTAAAGTAGCCCTTGACTTTAGAGTCAAGTCGGACAGCCTCCATGACGGTGTCAAAGAGTTTGGGTGTCTGGGGACGCTCCTTGAGGATGTTCTCCACATCAATGCAAGAGCCTGCCACTTTGCGGTACGTACATAGCTGTCCTCCTGATAGTTCATGTGTGAAAAGTTGTGTTGCAATAGGCTTACAATAGGTCAAGTAAAAATACTTTAAAAAAATCTGTTTTAATGTTAAAACAAAATTGAAGTCGCATTCTTTGTAAAAAAGAGCATTCTCAAATCGAACCAAGCTTTGGGCTACACTTCTGAATATTTTTACAAAAAAAATTGCAAAATGACAAAAAAAGATTTAGTTAACCAAAGTTGTCCTCGATTGCAGCACAGCATTTGGTAGTGATTAATGAAAGAAAAAGAAAAAAGAAGCAATACAAAATGTCAGGTCAACAGTGCTTTTTAAAAGCAGATTCACACTAGTATTTCAATAAAAAAACATCAAGAAAAAGACAACCTAAATAATACCGTCATCTTTTACCAGCGAGTAGAAAATGGTGGAAGAGTCGGCGAGAAGATTGGCCGGAGAGTCGAATTCGGCCACATTTCCAGCATCGAGGACAAGCACCCGATCCGAGTCCATGATGGTGTTCAGGCGGTGGGCAATTGTAAAAATAGTACAATTGGTGAACTGCGCCCGAATTGTACTTTGAATCAGCGAGTTCGTCTCCAGGTCGACGGCGGCGGTGGCCTCGTCCAGGACGAGAACGTTGGTTTTTCGAAGCAGCGCCCGAACCAGGCAGATCAGTTGACGCTGGCCTACGCTGAGGTTCTCGCGGCCCTCAGAGACGACGTGGGAAAGGCCATTTCCAAGCGAGTTGATAAACGGCTTCAGGTGGGCCAGCTCCAGCACTCGCCACAGCTGGTCATCTGTCTGGTGGCCAAAGGGGTCGAGGTTCTGGCGAATGGTGCCACAGAAGAGAATCGGCTCCTAGGGGATGATGGTGATGCGAGAGCGGAGCGTCTGCAGGCCTGTTGACAAGCGCAGAATTGATAAGATAATGATTGCTATACAAAACAAAGTTTTTGTTTGATAAACAGCAGCCTACCCAGCGTGGAGATGTCAATGCATCAATCCATCCAGATGCGACCGGTGGCCGCCTCGATCAGCCGAAAGAGAGCCAGAGTTAGGCTTGATTTGTTGATAAAAAGAATTATCAACAAACTTATCAAATGCAGAGAAAGGGACAATCTAATGCTTACCCTGCACCCGTCCGCCCGACAATGCCGATCTTTTCTGCTCGGGTCGTCGTCAGGTCGACACTGCGCAGCACCGGTCGGTAGCGTGTTCCGTAGGTCTCAAAACACAGCCGCCCCACCTCTGGCCAGTCGGGACTGAGCTTCTCATTGGCCTCACGGTACCAGGGCGCCTCAGGCGCCACCGAGGTGTACTCGAAGATGCGCTCCACCGAGACGATGTTGCAGTCCAGCTCGGCGTACATTCGCACGCACATGTTCAGCGCCAGCGTCATGTTGAGGGCGTAGCTGAGGGAGAGGCCAATGCCGCCGCCGGTGTTCTTGCCCAGCACGGCGAAGATGGCCGCGAAGAAGGTGAGCAGGGCGGCCATCATCTCCAGGCGAACCTGCAGCCAGCAGTTCGCTACTGCATTAGAAGGGTAGAAGGCCGCCGTGTTGGCCTGTCCGCCTCGGCGATGAAGCGCTCCGTCGCCTGGTAGGCGCGGATGGTCGACACGCCGCTGATCGTCTCGCTGAAGTGCGTGAAGATCGGCGACCGGGAGACGGACTCGAGGCGTTTCAGCGCTTGGCGCGTGGTGGCCACGTAGAAGCGCTGAATCAGCCCGTAGATGATGAGGAAGGGGATGACCACGGCGAGGAAGAGGGGCGTCTGCACGTTGACGGTAAACATGGTGGCGAGCACGTTGAAACTGTGGTTTATAAGGATTCTTTGAGGATAAAGAGAGATTCATTAGTTGGCATCGAGTATTCAGCTCAAAAGGGTGCCTACCTTATCAGCATGGCCATGGCCGTGTCCAAGATGTCGATGTCCTTGCTGAAGCGGTTCACTACGCGCCCCAGGGGCGTCGTGTCAAAGAACCACATCGGCGCGTGGACGATACTGCTAAATTTGCAGCCTTGTCATTGTGGTACATCTAGCGCTGAGTAGGTTGGCGTTACAAATGTTAAAATTTTTTTTAACTTTTTGTTTGTACTTTTCATCACTAGGTGACAGCAAAAACAGCAAAACTTGAAGTTTTATTTTAAATTAATTAGTAATTTTTTGGTACATTTATTAAACTTTGTATCTAAAAATTTGCAATAAAAAAATGTAAATTTTAATAATTTTTAAAACATTTTTTATTGTTTCAAAAACATTGTGTTATATTTAATATTAAATCTTGTACGTTATTTAAATCCAGCAAAACAGCGTTTATCACTGCAAATTGCTATTTGAATTTATTCTAATAGAGCCATCATTCTATAAAATTAAGCAAATGATGTATGTCAGATTTTTTGGCTAAGTTAGCAAGTTTGAATTTTTTTTAATTATTTTTTGGCAAAACCGATAATCAAACAACCAAGTTGTTAAAACTTTACTATGAGCAGAACTTTAATTTTGTCAAATAACACTAGCACCTTTAAGTAAACATAACAAAAGTCAGAAAACTTAAAAACAACAACAATAGTAGCAACAATAGTTCTAAATAGTTAACAATAATGTTAATTTTACACAGTTTCCAAATTTTAAATTATTTTAAGTTATTTTACATTTAAAAAATACAAATGAAAACTGTGTGAACAATAAATTTAAAAAATAAATATTTTCAGCAATAACAAATAATTTTTAATGTTCAATTTTATGGTAATTTTTTTAGTCCATAAAAACAACTTATTTGTATTTATTTGTTTGTTTAACTGTCTGATTGAAACAATTTAATTAGTTGTTTACACTTGCAAAGCGTTTGGCAACATTTATTTACTGTTCATTAAATTACGCAACTGCTTTGTTATTAGAATTTATAATATCAATATCAATTATCAAAACCTAAATTTGTAAAAATTAGATTATCACAAAAGTAAATTAAATTGAAAAAAGACAACAATTAAATTAAACAGTCAAAATTGAGATTAAGAATGAAAATGAAATTAGTTGGCGGCAGCAACGGTTTTAAATCAAATCAAGGATTCCCACAGTTGTTTGCCGCACACGATTGTGGAAACATAAAGAGCATGTAACGGCTGAATCATTGAAACACAAATTAAATTTTGTTGTGTTTGTATGTTTCAACTATTAAGTTATCAGAGTGTAATTTAATTTCTCTGTTTTTCAGTTTCATTTCCTTCCTTCTTTTAACACAGTTTGTTTTAAATTGATACAAATTTGATTATTTACAACCGTGTGATTTGATTATACTGCTTTTTTGTGATGTAATAATGCACGTTTAACAAAAGAATTAGAGGTCGTGAGGAAAAGTTGTGAAAAACTGCAATTTTATTGAAAAAAGTAATCGGCAATTAGCTGTATAAAATAGTAATAATAATTTCATGTGTATACTGTACACTGAGCTCACAAGCCCTATTTTTAGAAACTAATTTGATTGTTGATAATTGGTGGTTAATCTAATAACACAAACCTAACTGAAGTAGTGTTAAAAAGGGAAAAAAGGAAAAGGAAACTCTAAATTAGATTTTAGCATTTTCCTTCTCTGCTTTCTGTTGCTGTTGTGGCTTTAGACATAATCAATTTATAGTTAATGTAATATTAAATTATAAAAACGTTTATAAAGAGAGTAGAAAGGTAAAAATTAGATTAGTGCTGACTTTGACTTTGGGAAACCCCTTATTTGCTTCTTCTTTTCTGCCTGTTTCTATTCCAGCAACAAGGTCAAGTTTGAGCCACTAGTCGCCGGCTAAACTTTCATATGATGGGAACGGTAATTTAATTTACAAAAAGCATGTAAAAACAAGTGGCAAAACAGGGTAAGTTAATTTGAACATCATTGAAATGAAAGGATGTCAAGGTTAAGAAAAAAATGATTCTGATTCATAAACAAAGCCAACCACGTGACTTTTTCCTAACAAAATCATTGTAAAAATAACATTTTGAATTTTTATTTAAATTATATTGTTGTTTAAACTAATTTGTAAACCATTAAATAAAACCTTTGTTTCTGTTATAAAAAAAGTTTAAATTTCAGTTAATTTTTTCCATTTTTGTTAAAAGCAAAGAAAGTAGGCGGTATCATGGCACTCAAATGGGATTGTCCTACAACTAGCTCCCTTACTTGGTATTTTCAGTTTTGCATGATTAGCAGTTCCTCTGGGTTCTATACAAAAAAGCGATTCTGTCGTTGGAAAAAATAAATTGAACAAATTACGACTGCGACTTTTGTTGCAGGTTTTTCCTCTTTTTCACTTTCTTTCTCATATGCGCTTCTTTTTCTAAATTTTTTTTGCCCTGTCGAATCAAATTAGCAGAACGTAAGTGTAAACAGAAGCAAATGAAACTTGACAGGCTGCTGACGGTGCTGCTGTCAGAGTCAAGGCAATGAGAGAAAAACGGAGTGAAAGAAACGGCGGCAGTGGCATCAACAGTGAGAAAGAGACAGACACGCGGCACTGAACAGAAACTAGGAACCAGAGAAACTAGAAAGCAAAAAAGACAGTGAGAAAGACAGAAAATAAGGTTAAACTACTGACTGCCAAGCTTTTTAGTTTTGTATTTGATATAAAGCGAATCATTAATAATGTCGATTTTTTTAACAAAAGTTGTGTTTTTTAGTATTTGTATAAACTTGCAAAAATTGCAAAATATTTGTTAAAGATTTTGTAGCTGGTCATCATGTGAAACAGCATCATTTGTATTTGTGTTTGCTTGATCTATCAAATAGTTTTTGCATTTGAAGCAGTGTGAACAGCTTAAAAGTAAATTTCTATTTAAACTTATATCTATAATAGAAACAAAATTTTATTCAGTTAGACTATGTTTCATTTTCATCATTTTTTATTTTTATCGTACTATTAAAAACAATATTTTGGTGTTTGACAATAAATCAATAGATAGTTTAACTGCTAAGTTTTTTATTTTTAATAAAAAAAGTAGTGCAGTGCAGTGCTGTAATAATAAGGCAGGCAATTTATTTGGTCGATTGAATTTGCTTAGAGGCTGTTGTGGTGGTGGTTTTGGTGGTTAATTTACATAGCAGATCTTTGCATATTAAATTAGATGACTCTATCTTTTGGCCGCTTTTTTACGCTCAATTGAGTTGCAACAGACGGTCGGTCGATAATCAAAGGCAGTAGAGTTAGGAACCACCAGCAAAATTATGTATTCAACTAAATTTTTCTAGCTTTTGGGTTAACCACGCATCTTTTTTTCAAAGCAAAAATTTGTCTCATTACTATATTTTTAAACATTAAAAAACCTAAGAACTTTATTTAATAATTTTATTTTAAATTGTATTTTTACACTGTAAAACATTTAATTGTTATGTATGTGTTGCGTTTGAAATTGTAAATGGTAATTAAGTTACATTGTTGTTGTTAATAAAATATGAATTGTGATGAGTTATTAAGAGTTGTTTCAAAGTATGGTTGCGTTCGCTTTGTTTATATGTAATATATTAACAGCAACCTAATGCACAAAAAACTAGACAGTAGTCATAAAACCCAAAATACTTAAAAACTAAAAATCGAACTTTTTTTTGAGTCAAGTTGATTTGATTAGATCCCCATTGTTGGCTGTTTTGTGATTTGAAAAAAAGCATGTCGTTTATTGCATCAAAAAGTAGCTGGAAAAAGTAGCAGTGATAGTTGAAGAAGAAGAATAAGATGAAGAAGAAGAAGACAACGACGACGATAGTAGTTAAATTAAAAAAATGGATAGAAATAGTTGTGGTGATAGTGCTGGCAAAGCGAACTAAAGCTAAAAAATTTGCGCAGACAAGTTGTGGTGATGGGGGTGATTGGTTTTAGAGGTGGAAGAAGAGGGCAATTGGTGGTGGTGGGGGTGGGGGTGAGGGTCAAGTGGACTGAAGTAGGCTGCCGCCGCCGCCGCCGCCGCTGCAGCCGCCGCCGCCTCGGCACTGTGAGCCTGGTGCAGCGAGGACAGGTGGTGGTGATGGGGGTGAGGAGGAGGGTGATGGGCGGCGGCGTGGCCCGGGCTCTGAAGAGGGTGATGGACACTGGCACCATCACCACCACCGCCACCACCACCGCTGGTCACCACCACCATTCCGCCGAGTTGGTGGTGATGAGGAGGGGGCTGGTGGGGGTGACCACCGGTCAGAAAGGAGTTTGGCGAGTGCTGGTGATGCTGCTGCTGCTGCTGCTGTTGGTGGTGGTGCATGCTGCTGGCCATCAGCAGCTTCGAGGTGTTGCTCAGCATGGCCTGCTGCTGCTGCTGCTGACCTCCGCTGCCTCTGTCACCACCACCACCACCACCACCTCCTCCTCCCCCTCCTCCGTTCATGCCACTCAGCTGGTGATGGGCGAGGTTTACTCCCATCTGCTGCTGCTGTTGTTGTTGAAGCAGTTGTTGTTGTTGTTGCTGCTGCTGCTGCTGCTGTTGAAGGTGGTGAGTAGTGGAGGGGTGATACTGCGGCATGCTGCTGATGCACGACGACGATGACGACGACTGATTCGGCGAGCTGAGCGCGCTGGTATTTCCACCGCCGCCGCCGCCGCCTCCTCCATTGTTGGATGATGACGATCCAATGGAAGAGGGACTGAGGGACTGTCCGCCACTGCTGCTCAGTTGAAGTTGACCGTGGTGAAGTGGACTGCCGTAGTTGGTGGTCATCCACGAGGACGACTTGCTGATGTTCACTGCTGAGGGAGAGACATTCAGCGACATTCCCGACAGTTTCTGGCTTTGCAGAAATTGCTGCTGCTGCTGCTGCAGCTGTTGTTGATGCTGTTGTTGCTGATGTTGTTGCAATTGCTGCTGTTGTTGTTGGTGACTGCTGTGCTGGCTGAGCATGCTGTGCAGTTTGCCTGGAAAATAAACAGCAAAAAAGGGTTAAATTGTTTTGCGAAACGCTGAGATAGTTTTAGTTCAGCTTAAAATAGGCATTTTGTTTGCTTGTTTTCTGATTGTTTTATATTTAGCAAAATTTTCATTTTTCTACAAGCATACATTTAAACTTCAGATTAACTTTTGTAATCATTTGTTTTATCAGTTTTTAAACTTGAGCGTTTATTATTTTTTGTGCAAATCGCCTAATAGTTTGTTAATTTTGGCTAGCTCAAAAGCTGTTTGCTCAAAATCATCATTAATTCGGTCTAGTGCTCATCTTTATCGTTTTTTCTTCTATAATTCTCCTCTTTTTTCTAAAGATCTACACTAACACACGACATATTTGCGATCATTAAGTGCCGTTTTGCGGTTGTGACATAAACCAGAACACCCTTCTCTGCCACTGAGAACTACCATTTGGTAAATTGTGCTTAGTGGTTTGTCGTTAAATCACTAAGTGGAGCGGCTGCTGCTAATTCCCATTTGAAGATTTTTGCGTTGAAAATAATAAGAAAAGGATACGAAACAGGAAAATTAAAAACGACTTTTTAAGTTAAAGCAACCATTAATTACTGCAATTGAAAATTTTGTTTTGTAAAGTAAGGCAAACTTTAGAAACAGATATCAAATTAGTTTTTGTTTTAAACGTAACTGTAAAGATAAAATTTTCGTTTTATAAAATAAAACAATTAGTTTTAATTTAAACATAAATTATTGTGATAGCATTGCAATTTGTACCCTTTTATCAAAATTAAATTTTTAATTAGAGTCAGCAATATGTTTAATTAACACTAATGTTTAAAACACTGCGTTGTTTTAAAAACAACATATGTTTTTCCTAAAATTTGCTTTTTTCAGTTTAAAAAATGGAGCTTTTTAAAAATCACCCTCATTTATATATTTTTTTCTTCACTGCTCTCAACATTTCACATTTATTTTCTAAGCTTGGGTGTGTGCGTGTGTTGTGTTGCATCACAGTTCAAAATTTATCGCTCGTTATCGAGCCATTACAGCAAACTACATCATCGGTAGCATCTTAGCACGGGGCCACTCAACGACAACATCAGCAACAGCAACAGCAGCAGTAGCAATAAACTAACGCTAAACACACACACACACACACACACACACACCAAAAAATAGCCTAAAACACAGGCACTTTTTGCTTTGCTTTGAGATGATTTTAAAGTTTAATAACCGTAAAAACGGCAATTCAATTGAGCCATCACTGCACGGTTGCACGTTGCTTTTCAACTTGTAAGTGCTCTTGTCTTCACTACTAACGGCAGGGGTGGTAGTGATAAAAATGGCTCAATTACCGTAATGGGAATTGCGGTTTGCCTCTCCTCTCCCTTGCTTCCCTAACTTCCTCTTCTTTCTTTATGTTCACATCACTTTACCTAGCGCGGACACGTTCTGCCAATTTTTTTCTTCTAAAACCTCTTTCATCTTTTTTTTGTTTCGTTCATCTTTCCACACCATCAAGTGCCACCGTTACTACATTATTGATAAGTGCTAATTTTTACAGGATTTTTATCGTTGTTGCTGCTGCAGATAATAAGAGAAAAGGGAAAAGGGAAAATAAACAAACAAACATGAAGGAAAACTCTATGCGAAACACAACAAAAAAGACCTGCTTATTTATTTTTTTAGCTACCTTATATGAACGCGTGTTTTCAGGCATGCATGTGTTAAACTTGATCATAATATGGTCATAAAAATGTTAGTAAAGGTTTAACTTTAGTTGATAAACTGAAAATTAGACTTACCACTTCGAGCGGCGGCGGCAGCGGCTGCAGCCGCCAGCGCAGCACTGGTGGAAGAGGTCGAAGAGGTGGCTGCAATGGCTGCCACGGTTGCGGCGGCGGCGGCGGCTGTTGCCGCTGCAGCGGCAGCATTCGCCGAGGAGTCCTCGTACGCCGAGGAGATCAGCCCCGCTGGCGAGTGGTCCAGCGAGGCGAGGTGGTGGTGGTGGTGCATCGGCGGTGAGCACTGCCTACCATCACCACCGCCATCACCACCACCGCCAGTGGACGACTGCGATGGACGACCTTGGCCGTTGTTTCCGTGTGCCGCAGACTCACTGCTGACCAGGGCCTCATTTTCCGAAGAGGTTGAGGCGGCAGAGGAGGAGGAGGAGGAGGAAGAAGATGAGATGGTACTTCCGCCCGAGGAGGTAGTCGTGCCGACGATGGCCTCTTCACCGCCACAGCCACCACCCTGACCATTGCTGGAGCCGTCGGAGCCGTTTGATGCCGCCGCCGCCAAGTGACGAGCGCTTGTCTTTTGGCTCGCCGCCAGGCTAGACTTGGCCTTGGCCACGGCCACCTCGACGATTCGACGGCGAATTTCACTGCTGAAGGGCGATAATTGTTGAAGATGCTGTGACGGCAATTGCTGCGGCTGCTGCTGCTGTAGCTGATGATGGTGGTGACTGCCAAAACCTTGCAAGTGACTCTGATGGCCGGGAAAGAGAAGATGATTTTGATGATGATGCTGCTGCTGCAACTGCAACTGTTGTTGCTGCTGCTGCTGCTGCTGCTGCTGCTGCTGCTGCTGCTCAAACATGCCCACTGAGCAGCTGCTGCTGATCATCAGATCGGAGGTGTCAAGAGATAGCAGAGAAGAGGAAGAGGTAGAGAGGGACCCATTTCGGCGGTTTCCTAACGCACTGCCATCTCCGCCGGAGGTTGACTGATCAGCAGAAACGGAAGCGGCAGCGGCGGCGGCGGCGGCCGCCGAGCCACCAGGACTGCTGCTGGAGACGGCCACTGCGGCCATCGGCGACACCGGAGAGAGGGGCGAGAGCATGCCGCCACCACCACCACCACCTCCTCCTCCTCCTCCTCCTCCTCCTCCTTTGTTGGTAGTGTCCGCCAACATTCCCGTCACCGAGGCTGATCGGGTGTTTCCGGAACTGGATCCCACGATGGAGTTGCCGTTGCCATTGCCATTGCTGGAACTGCCTCCTCCGCCGCCGCCACCGCCGTTCAGTCCGCCAGATGAAGAGGAGGAGGAGGCGTTTCCGTTACCACTGCTTCCTCCTCCGCCACTGCCACCACTACCTCCTCCTCCACTTGAGCTTGAGGAACTTCCGCCGGAGTTTCCGTTGCCACTGCTGGCGCCACCGCCGCCGCCGCCGCCGCCGCCGCCGCCACAGTTTGAGTTGGACGAGGAAGAGGAGGACTGCTTGCCGACGCCGCGTTCCTGCTTGCGAAACTTGGCGCGTCGATTCTGGAACCAGACCTATAAATATATGTGGCCAAGTGCCCCAAGTGCCAGGAGAAAGGAGAGGAAAAGAGGAAAGGGAAAAGACGGGAGAACGGGAGAAAAAAAAGGAACAGAAAAAAGTAGTAGTTAGCAAAGTCCGTTTATTAGGAAAATCTTGATTTTGTGTTTCCTTATTTTTACCGCCTTTTCTTTACCCTTTTTTCTGTTTTGTCTCTTCAGTCAACAGTATTTTGAACTGCCACTTTGTTTTAATTTTATTCTATTTATCTAACACTGTTTTCTTTCGTTCAGTTAGGATGTTAAACAGAAAAAAATTATCGTTTTATTTGTGCAATTTTTTTTCTTCAAGTTTAGCTAAACTTGCCTTCGGCTAAACAGACACAAACGGACATAATGTATTGCCTTTTGTCTTTTTTGTTAGAAGTTTTCAGGAAATGCCTATACTAATTTCTTCATTTAAAACATCTTGCAAAACATTGTTGCAACTAACTTTTTTGCCATAACTGCCTTCAAAAGCAAAAACATAAAGCAAACAGCAGTTTATGACGCCAAAAAGTGTGAATTGACAAAAAATTATCTTTAAAATGCTTGGAGCCATATTTTTCACTTTTTTGCTTTTTCTCTGTTGCTAATTTAATTTAACAAGATTAACTGCTTTAAGCTGTTTGCCAAAACCAAACTCGCCAGCAAATTAGCAACAGCTGTAGCAAATGTCCCTAGCGATTTTGTTAAAACATTTAATTTTACTTTTACAAATTTTCGTTTTTTATTTTTTTGCCAGCTTAATACCTTGCTTTCTTTACATTTACAGCCTCTATTCTACAACCAATTTTAATTTTTTTTTGTTTCTCTTTGCACTCTGTTTGCACAAGTAATTTAGCCAAACTGAAGAAAATTGAATTCCAGTTTAAATTTCTCAATTTTTCTGTTTCTCACTTGCATTGGCTCACTGTGTGTACTGAACGTGCCGACTTAAACTGTTGGGCGAGGGAGAACACTAAAAGAAAGAAAAATTGTAGCGAAATCTTTTTCATTTAAACAAAAAGCTGCTTGGCATTAGCTGGTGTGTGTTTGCACGTTTGAATCTTTAATACCACCACCACCACCACCACCACAACCACATCACCTCACATCACATCCTGATCATCATTTGCTGTCATTTGCTTCCTCATCATCGTTAATGTTAAGCGTACTTTCGGTGCAGGTGCCCACCACCACCAGTGTCTAGACACTGCACTGCACTGTCTGCACTTGTTAAGCAGCAGCAGCACCCCTCTTTCTATTGTTTGCCGATTTACGCTCGATTTAGCCTGATTTACCGCACGCCGCCGTATGTTGCTACTGAGCAAAAGTGAGAGAGAGAGAGTAAACGATGGATGAACTGACTGAATGAATGAATAAATGAGTAAATGAATGAATGAATGAATGAGTGAGTGAATGAACTTGCAGTGGATTGAGCAGCGTCAATGTGCGGTTGAGGTTGAGTCTGAGGCACACACACAAAAGCTACGGGCAAAGTCTGGTCTTGCAGCTCACACAGCTTGGCCAGCTAACAGTTTACCTCTAGCTCAGCAGCAGCAGCAGCAGCCCCTGCTGCTAAGCCCTCTGGTCAACCGTGCTCAGCTCAGCTCAGCTCAGCTCCTGTTCAGCTGTGTTGTTAGTAGTGCTCAAGTGAAACACTAGCGCAGCTAAAGACCGAGAGAGAGAGAGAGAGAGAGAGAGAGAGAGAGAGAGAAATGAGCTAGTGAGCCACCGGTGACAAAACAGGCTGCGCTCCAAATAATGTGCTCCTCTCATTGTTTTGTGACAGCACCAGCACCAGCACCAGCAGCAACACTTGATGACAACTTCATTTAACAGGGCAGTAACCAACTGAGCTCGTTCACAGTTGAGTTCGTTTACAGTGGTGGTGGTGATGCTACTACTGTAACACTGTCTGTGTCCTCCACTCAGTTGGAAATTATTATTACAATCTCGGCTTTCCACTTTCCATTTCACTGTTACTAGCACTGTTACTGTAACAATGCTACCATTTACCACTGCTGCAGCTGCTGCTGCTGCTGTTAGTTGACACTTTTTTCCCTTTTTTCCCTTTTGCATCGCCATTTCTTTGTCATATCAAAAAATGTCATCATTGTTTTTGTTCAGAATTGTACTACATGTTTCAGAAAAAAGTTTTTGAATAGAGCTGTTGAAATTAATGTCGTAATAAAGTGTGTTTGTGTGTGTGTGATGCACTATGCAAAAAAAACTGAAAAATAGCATTAAAGATATTTTTGGTCAAAGATGAAAGTTAGATTTTTATTTGACTCTTGAAAAAAACTACTAGCTTGTGTTTGTTGGTTGTCACCATCATCAATTTTGAATTAGACAATGTCAACACTTGAGTTGAATAAAAAGGTCATGTAAATGGAAAGTTTCAGACACTCTAGCACACTTTACCATTTAGACAATGCCCACTGCACAAAAACTGTACTCTTTGCAGGCAAAACAATTTGACTAAACAATTTCAGTGTCCGTCACCATTGCATCCCATCAACATTTTGCAGCGTTCACTTGTTCACCAACAAATGATGCAAATGCATTAGTTTGATTAAAAAATTTATTCTTTCCTATTTCTATTTCTAGTTCTCTGGCTGATCTGGCTGGCTGGCTGGCTGGCTGGCTGGCTGGCATGCAACAACTACATTTGCAAGTAAATGGGCATCAACAAAAGAGAAACCGAACTACATGATGACAGAGCAGCTAGCTAAATGCGCCAGCTAGCCCAATCATTGGGCACTTTGGGTCTGTCGCTGGCCTAAGTGGCCATTCACTGGGCCACATTAATGTGGCACAACAATGAGAAAGAGAAAAAGAGAGAGAAAGAAAAAGAGAGCAAACAACAATCCAATCAAATGACGACAAAAGTACAGGGAGACTAAAGTGTGTGTGTGAGGGTAAATCTGCCATCCAAATGAGCTATGATCTAAATGAATTCAGTTGCAGTACTTTTTCTTTGCTTTTCTCTATTTTTAGCCCCCCTCCCCTTGACAATGATCGCTTTTTGTTGATCTAAATAAATGCAAAGTTCTCACTTTCAGAAATGATTGACAATATTTTCATTATGTTAAAATGTGATTTGCTACACATTACAAAAACATTAACAATAAAATTTGGAAAGTAAAATCTGTGTTTACTATTTTACTAATGCGTTTCAAATGACTTTCAGCAACAATATTTTTTTTAACTGGTAAAAATCTACAATGTTTTGCAATTAAATAAGCAAAAATGTAAAAAATCAATTTTTACAAAAAACAGCACTGATTTGCAAAAATGTAATGTTTGCGTTTTACCCCTTTTCTAGCAAACCAATTTTAAAGCTCTAACCGGCTCCAAACCGCAAATGCTTCTGAATCAATTTACAAAGTACTTTTTCTTTCTCTTGATCACAGCCGTTATGTTGTTCTGACTAAACAGTTAGAGGATTTAATGTTCATGCTTTCTCATTAAGTGCTACTACCACCACTACTACCACCACTACCACCACCGCCGCTAATCGACCTTGCATCGGCACTAATCGATTTTCACTGATGGTGGCAGTGGTGGTGCTCTTCTACTTTTTGGGTAATTAATTTAATCCCAGGCAAAGTCGTTGGAGCAGCAGCAGCAGCAACAGCAACAGCTATCGAAATGAGAGGAGAAAACCCTAGGATGGCTGATCACTTCACTGCCGACTGTCGTTCACTTGTTCTTCTCTCCATTTTACTTCCAGCCTTCAAGCCCCCAAGAGGATCTGTTTGCCCAATTCGCCGGCGTGTGTACACACGCACGTGACCACAGACACCTTAGTGCCTCATTCTTTGCCAAAGAGAAAAGAAAGAAGAAGAGGAAGAGGTTTGTCGTTTGCATTTCTTCCACTTCTCCTCCTTTTCTGCCACGTGGCACCAAACACTGATGAGAAAGAGAGAGAGAGAGAGAGCGAGAGCGAGCAAGGTTGTTGCCACGTGCAAGGGCTGTGCGTCTTCTCTCTCTCTCTCTCTCTCTTTCTCTCTCTCTCTCTCTCTCTCTCTCTCTCTCGAATCCTCAGAGAACAAGGAAAAAGAAAAAGACAAAACAGCTGATTGAGATGTCAAAGCAAAATGTGGAAAATGTAGAGCACAAGAAGAGGCACAATTGATTGAGGAGAGAGAAAGTGAAAGAGAAAGAACTGGAGAGGGAAAAAGTCAAAGTGGGAATTACCACGTGACTAATTTGAGCACGCGTATGCTCTCTCTCTCTCTCTCTCTCTCTCTCTCTCTCTCTCTCTCTCTCTCT
>JAALOO010001489.1_pt1 | contig 15714 bp, 15 predicted proteins | sample 7257641 | NCBI WGS metagenome assembly JAALOO01 (sample SAMN14085613, study PRJNA598686) | mite metagenome | biome: ENVO:01001000; feature: ENVO:01001002; material: ENVO:01001226; isolation source: single female mite from University of Michigan culture on fish food culture... ...
TCTCTCTCTCTCTCTCTCTCTCTCTTTCTCTCTCTTTCTCTCTCTCTCTCTCTCTCTCTCTCTCTCTCTCTCTCTCTCTCTTTCTCTCTTTAGTTTGGCTTTCTCCGTTTGCCGCTTTCACTTGCCGTTCAGCTATCGACCGCGACGGTACCGCTCTGCTCCGCTTTGTACTTTTTCACTTTTCTCGCCGGGTTTTCCGCGTTCACCACCGTCACAGTCAGTCGACCACTTCAATTCACTGAAAAGAAACTTTTCCTTTACCCTGCATGTGTGAACTTGTGGCTCGCGTGCTGTGATCTGAAACAGGAATATAAAGAATTTGTTTTTTGAAAAAATTCTTTTTTCATTCAGAAGCAACACTGACTTTTTCTTTTTTGATGAAGTTTTGCTGTTATTTTTTTTTGAAAACGTTAATTAATTTTCTGAAATTTTTCTTCTCAGACGCCTATTTTTTTCTTTATTGAGAGGCGCCCAAATACCGTTCGATTTTTGTTTCTGTCTCCTCTTGTGAAATTCTACTTTCTGGTAATTTGGAGATAATATACTTGCCTTCTAACTCCTTTCAATGCAATCTTGTCCATCATAGACAGATTCTCTCTTTAGTCTTATATCAGTTGTGGAATGCTGCGAATGTGCCACTTCTTTTTCTTCTGTTGACAAGGGGCTGCAGCAGCACAAGCAGCACACATTCCACTCAGCAGCAGCATCTAATCGAATTAATTGTCCCTTAACTGCCATCTTTGTGACTCACTTCTTCAACCCTCGACCCTGTTTTTTTGCTGTCATTCTTTCATTCCGACTCATACTCTACAGCAGCTCAACACTGACTCGACAACACTGGTGTTGTTGTTGCTGAAGTCTGCTAATCAGCAGCAGCAGGAGCACACTTTGACACGCTGACTTTACCAATTTTTCTCCATTGCCCTCAGATCTGACGCGTCCATCTGCCCTGGAATGCACTGCACCGAGAACACGGCATTTCTTCTTTTCTGGTTGCGTTCTCTTCTTTTCTTCTTCTGTTGTCCCCCTTTGGTCCAATGATTGGCCTTTGACAATTCTAATTGGCTCCAGGAGTGCACAGTTACCGTTGTCACAACTTAAAAATTCTAGATTGCTGTAGCAGAAGCAGCAGCAAAAACTTGCCAAATCAATTGAAGTCATCACACTGTTGCGATCCTACTTTAGTGGGCAAACTAGTTGTCTAGCGTTCTTCATTTTCATCAACCCCGACAACTCCAACACTTTCACCAGTCACCATGTTCCCTCAACTAGTCAAGAGAAGAATCACCGCCACTACCACCACCACCAGAACCTCCATCACCCCACACCGAACTGTCACCACATCCACATCATTCCTACTGCTTCTCTTCCAGCACCTTCTTCTTCTTCACCTGCTCACATCATGTAAGTGCTTTCTTCCAGTTTTTTGTTGCCTATTCTATTTTGCGATTCTCTCTTTTTCTCACTCACTCAAACTTCCTACACTGGCAGTCATTTGCTGCTTACATGCAAAAACACTTGCTCGGATTATGATTCTCTCTCCCGCTCTTTCGTTCATTGTGAATCACAGTCATTTATTATGCAGTGATCGTTGTCGCGATTGCAGCACCAGCAGCAGCAGTATTGATCCACACATTTGAGTTGTCTCCTCAAACAGCAGCAGAAGCAGCACCTTATTACTTATTAATATGGAAGCGTGATCAGAAGCATTTGAGACACAAAAAAGAGAGTGAGTGAGGGCAAGATCACAGAGCGGCCCACAGAGAATGAAAGACAGTCAGTCAGTCAGACAAGTACATTAGTTGTAATTTGCAAATGTGTGTGTGTGTGTGTGTGTGTGCATGTGCCCTCACTTCTTAGGCACGACAACTGCTGCTGCTGCTGTTTTTTGTTATGTGTTTATTATTATTGCCAGTTGTGAATATGTGTGTGTGTGTGTGTGTTTGTCAACCACTGCTGCACCGGTCTTGTCGCCTCTCTTTGCTTCGATAAGACAACTTCACCAGTGGCACCAGCACTGATGTGCCACCGCCGCCGAGAAGGCACGTGGCAAATTAGTGCTCAGAGCAAGAAAAAGAATCAGAGGCTTGAACTCAATGGAAAAAAAGATGGCAGAAAGAATGAAGAAAAAAAGATGGCGATGATGAAGCCTCCTCGCTCGCGTCAATCACGATTGACTGCTGTCGACTGCAGCAGTGTGCACTGATTTTGTTGGTAGGCATGAACATGTGCTGCGGCTTCTGCGACTAGGAGGGAGCAGTGCACTTGAAAGCTGCTGCTGCTGCGTTCATCAAAACAGTTTTGCTGGTGATGAGCTGCACATCGTCTGACGACTTCTTTTTTCTTCGTTTGTCATAAATCATCACTCTCTTGTGAACATCATTGAACTGTTGTCGCGGAGTAACAGTCCTCCTGCTGCTGCTGCTTGTGGTGATGATTTGTTGATGGCTTGTTAGTTGTGTAGTGGTGGTCACTGTGAGGAGGTCTGTTCATAGTGTTTCAATTTAGACTGTAGATATTTTTACTTTTCAAGTTTGCAGTCAACTTTATTGTGCTGATTCTTTCTATTGCCTTCTCTCCTCCCTCCTCAAACGCTAAAATGTCATGCATTTCGATCACTGTGTGTGTGTCATAAAAGGACGAGAATATTGCCGCCACTTCATTCTCTTGCAAAGTCAAGTTTGTGCTATTAATTTAAATGGCAATTGACACCGTTGCACAGCAGCAGCAGCGTCGGCAGAACACACAAAACGGAAACTCATTTAATAGTAAGAGAAGAGTTGTGGTGCCACTTTGTAAATGCCGCCACCACCACTACCATCATTGCACTAATTAAGTGTGCAGCCGACTGAGGATTCGATCACTGCATTTATCGTCAGTCAGTTTGGATACACCACAATTGGATCACACTCATTCTGAGAGCACTGTCTCTCTGTGTTGTGTGTCGTCATTCGTATTCGTTGTCGAAAAAACGAAAAACGATAATGGCCCATTGGTAGTAGTAGTGGTGGATGTGGTGATCATCATATAATGACGCATTTAATCGGCGGCCGATTTTATTCTAGCCTTTAGCCGACCTATTCTATTCAGTTGAATGGGCACTGAATATTCTGTCCGGGAGAGAAAAAGAGAGAGAGGAAAGGCTACTACTGCAAAACGATTGGCAGTGTGCTTTTCTCTTTTTTTGGGCCGATTGAATGTTCTGTGTGTCCTTCGGCTGTCAATGATGGTACCATTGCCACTACTACTATTACCACTTATGAATGGGTTGCCCTAGCTCTCTCCCCTTCTTTTTGCAACCGCTTTAATGGCAGCACCGATTAGCATTATTGCTGCCTATTAATTGCTTGCCAAGTAGAAGTGGCTTACCGAGCTCTCTTTCCTTTTTTTGCGATTCACTGCTCATTCTCATGCTTTCTTTCTCTCCCTTTTTCACTTGTGAGCAGATTGATTTGTTGCACTGGCGCCCACTTTCCGTTTTGCCTTGCACAAAAACTGCACACAGACTGTCTCTGTCACCCTGTCGCTCATTAATCGTCATTGAGTGGAATAGTTTGGGCCGCTTTACTTTGGTTACAAATCGACCCTAATTTTTTTAAACCGTTTTTACTTTCAAACAAAATTTTGTCAATATAATGTCTGTATTTGATTTGCATCTGCGGAAAATGCTTTTGATTAAAGTTTGATACGAAAGATTTTTAATGTTTTTAGATAAAAAAAATTTGCAATTTGTTTCTCATTTACCGGACACTACTACTATAGCAACTATTTCCGCAACTGATTCGTACACTGCTGCTGTACACACCGTTGCTGTTGCCAACCCTGTCTGTCAATCTGTTTTTCTCCCTTTTCTCTTTCTTCAGCAGGCGACATCATTTAAGTCTGCTGCTCCTAAGTTCTCGCTACTTTTCAGCAACAGCAGCAGCAGCAACGATGCCTTTTCCTCTTCCCACTCTTTCCAATCAGATGGCGGCAAGTTTTGTCGCTAACAGTCTTTAGCCTCTGGTTTTTCAGCTCCTCTGCGTTTCTGCGCTGGTTGTTGTTGCTGCTGCTGTTGGTTGTCACCCGGACAATCTTCAGGCATTAGACGGCCGAGTGGAGAGAGAGAGAGTGGAGAGAGTAGCGATACACAAAAGTCGACGGCCCCTGCTAATGTGTGAGCACACAATAAATTGTCATTAGCACCGAGGGCTTACCGAGGGTTTGCTGCCCGGCTGAAAACTGAACTGAACTGAGCTGCTGCTGCTGTTGAACGTAAAACAGCGGCCGATGCGAGTTTGATTTACTAGAAACTGCTGCTACTACTGCTGATGTAGCTGTCTCTGGATGCGCCGATGCTGAGCCCTAGTCAAGTTCTGAAGCCCTGTTGTCTACTGTCGTCGACGTGTACACACGGACTGAGTTTGAAAGAGTAGTCTGATGACGACGGCGGCGACGACAACACGTCGACGACCCTAACTGCCTGTTTTTGAGTTATTGTAAAGAGAGAAATGTAGAGAACGTCGGGGGTTGTCGTCTGCTTGCATTTGTATTCTCCCTGTTTATGGCATTAATTGAGAGAAAATGTGTGTGTGTGTGTGAGGAAGAAAAGCTACATTTTAATCAGTTTGGTCCTTGTCTTTCTCTTTTTCTCTGTTTGAGCTGTGCACATTTGCACAAATTTTGCCACAACGGCAGCATCAGCAGTACAACTTATTGCGCCTGCCTCCACTGCCGCCGTAAAAGTAAAACTAAAATAATAATTTGCACAAAGACGGGAGCAGACGGCCGCGGCAGCCGATGATGATGATGCTAGTGCTGATGTCCGCCTGGTTGCCTCTTATTTCACTTTCTCCCTCTCTTTTTCCCTGGACCATCAGGGCAGTGTTTACTTTAGCTATCGCAAGCCGAGCACACCGGCGACTGATGCTGCTGCTGCTTTTGCTGCACTTTGGCCCCTGTTTTGTTGTTGCTGTCTGACCATGGTGTGCTAATGTGAGCACACTTATTATAATTCATAGATGTGCTCGTTGGTGCTGGCACTGCTGCTGTTGCTGCTGCTGATGATGATCATTCCGATTGGTCTACGGTTACACCGATGAGAATCCGTAAGTAGTGCGATGCTGCGCGGTGCGCTACTTCCCGCACTCGATTGCTGCTGCTGTATCGGCTTTGCTCGGCTCTTCTCCCCATTCTCTTTCAACTAATAGTCGTGATGATTAAATTAATGGAGATTTTTGAATTTAATTTTAACAGTAGTGGCACTAAAACTGTTACAGCTTGCTCTATTGTTTCAATTTCTCGAATGAACACTAACTCTTTTAGTGCCAATGCTTCAGTTGATGCTAGTGCTGCACAAATTATCGCTTTCTTTTTATTTTGTTGCTTCTGTTAAACATGTGAAATACACTAAACAGTGAAACCTTTGAGAAATGATTTTTACTCTGGTGTCTTTTGGCACTGCTAGTTAGTTTACCTCAGGTCAGCCACGTAACATTGGTCATTTGCATTCTGAGAAAAGGCAAAAAACAGTAGTAGTAAGCTGCTATATCTATTTATGAATGCACACATGGAGCACCTCACTGCAGTGCAATGACACCAATTAATATTGACTTCCCAATTAGTGAAGCTTGACGACATCAAACAGATAAGCAAATAAATACATTTAGTGGGTATGTGCTTGAACCACCACAGCAAAAGACCACCAGTGCCAACAAATAAGGTGTTTACTAAGTGCAATATGTGGATGAGCAGTGTCCACTGCAATGGCCACTGCTCAGTAGTTTCAAATGAAAATGAAAGCAAAAGCAAAAAAACACTGATAACTCTGTTCCTTTTTGAATCTGTTGCAAAACTCAACGACTGATGTAAAAACTGCTGCTGCTGCTGCTTGACTGAATTTGTTCGCTTTAGCTCTTGGTTTCTTTTTCTTTTTTCTCGTTGTCGGGTGATTGATTTGTGCCATTAGTCGCTGGTTGTTGGTCCGGTTGCTCCATTGGCCACAAGCAGGCAGGCAGGCAAACAGACTTTAACTGTCGGTTCAAAGACTGGCTTGCTTGGTCAGAGCTGATGAACATGCTTGTTGGTTCGCTTCAATTGACGGAGGTCCGAGAAAAAGAAGAAGAAGAAGGACGAGGACGTTGAGGACGAGTCGGAGAGCTTTAGTTTGGCTGCTGTCGGTTTACTGCTTTGATTGATATCGCACTGCTGCATTAGCGTGTGCATTTTGTGCTCAATGCTTAGTGAATGCATCTGCTCAACGAGGGGCATCAATGTGTCTCTGTTGCTGCTGCTGCTGATTCTGTTTAGTCGCCTCTTCACTTTTATTTTTGTTACTTTTCCCTCTTTCCTCTTTCCCTGTTTTGTTTGCAGTTTTAGTGGGCGCTTTTTTCTTTTAAGTCAGTCTGGTTTTAAAGTAAAAACCAAATCAGAAAGAAGGGGGATAAATCAAAAAGGCCGGAGATGAATGTTTCTGCTGGCTGGCTGGTGGGTTGAATGGGGAAACTTTGTCAACTAATTGTGATTTGCAGGCTGATCAGACTGATCAGTCACTGATAATGGAAGAGGAAAGGAAAAAAGTCCTCTTTTTCCTGTGTTTGGTGCTTGTACCACTGTCCCTCGTCACTTCCTTCATTTGTAGTAATCCGATGACTGAGTGAGCATAAACATCAGCAGCAATAGCAGCAGCTAAAGGTAGAGACACTTAACTTTGATGCACTCTTCCTTGTGCTCTGGGTATGCAAATGATGTCAAAGAAATTGGAGATTGATCGATCACCGGTGCTGGTGCTCTGGCGCTCTCTGGTGCTTTTCACTTTTCCCTCGTTTTTGTCAACTTTAACTCTTGTTCTGCTGCTGCTCTTGATGATGATGATGCTGCTGGGCGCACAACCACAATGCACCCGCTGCTCTAAACGGTCACTGATAATGTACTTCATGATATAATAGTGTTGTGTCGCTTGATGGCTGACTTTACTTGTGTGCCACCGCCTCCGCCGCCACCAATTAAGACGATGGCCTTTTTTTGGTGCACAAACACCGGACGCCAGTGCACTTGGGGCTGGCAAAAGATGGAGGGGAAATGTGGACGAAAATGTTAGGTATGGCAATTGGTTTATTCTAGTCTGTGTCTGGTTTCTCTGGCTGACGAAAACAATGCCTGAACAAAATACAGACACGCAAAAGAGCAGCAAAAGAGCAGCCGAATGGAAGGAGGAGGAGGACACGTGCCAGCGCCGGGCGCTGTGTTTGTGTGTCTACTGGCCAAGAGCAAGCAGGCAAGTGCGATAGTCGGTGATTAATGGCCATCTAATTGTCTTTATTACCGATGTTGTTTCCGTTCAGTCGCCCGTCCGCTCTGTTCTCTCCACTGTTTTTTCCATCGACAGCAGTCAGTCATCTTTTTCCTTCTAATGCAAAGAATACGACGACGAGAGTCCGTCAATCGGGGAAAACGGGCAGATTTGCTGACTTTTCTCCCTCCCTCCCTTTTTGTAAAGAACTCTTTTTTGGGTGCAGCAGAACCGCTGCCACCACCACCATCACAAGTGCAATATTGACATTCCACTTGGCTTTCACTCTGCTCTCTGGTTTAGTTTGGTTTAGCTTGTCTGTCTGTGTGTGTGTGCTCTCGTCTATGGTCAGTGCTTTTTTCTTCTGCCGCTCGGATCTCCGATGTTTGCTTTCCAGCACGACGAGCACAAGCGACAAATTCATTGCAGCATTAGCGAGCGAGGAGCACTCCGATCCGATCTGAGCCGGGCTGAAGAGAAAATTTCCGCGGAACGACACTTTCATTAGTGCTAATTTACTTGCATTTATTCGGCTGCGGCACTGGCAGTACTACTCACACAGACACAGACTGATTCTGCAAGTGGCGCCAAATTGTTTTACGGTTACGGTGGTGGTACTTTTGGTCGTACAATGCTGAAGGTACTTGGTGTGGATTGCAGCAACAGCAGCAGCTTCTGGAAACCACCACCAAAAGCCAGGAGGATAAATTCGCTTCTGCTCTGCTCGTTTTGACTTGTTCGATTTGCACTTGCTAATTTGTCAACGGCCACTTTCTCTCTATCGTCTGCTGTTGGTTTGTTTTCCAACTACACTGCAATTGCCGCTGTGCAATAAATAATTTAACGCTCCGAGGGCAGCAAGTAACGAGCATACGCCGAACCACTACTCAATTGGCAAATCACTGCTGCTGCAGTCCAAATTAGAGCTCGGACAGTTCAGTAGCCGTAAGTTTCAGTTTCAGTTGTAGTAGCAATTGCCACCGAATCAATCGCTTCTTTTGCGTCGCGCAGCTAGAGCTAAAGTCCCACCACAAGACCTTTACTATTTTCTCTTTCTCTGTCGTCGCTTCCATCTTCTCGGTTTTGCGGCGGTGGCGGCAAGTCGGACAACGGCAGTTCTACAAAGCCACTTTCACTTTTTCTCTGCCTCTGTCGCTGAGTGACTTTTTCTCTTCCTTCTGCGACACATGCCCCGGTGCTGCATTATTTATGTGCGCCATATCTTCCGTGCCATTTCATCTATCTTGTCAAATTAGTGCCGTTCAGTGTCTGTGAGCCGAGTCAGTCAGAGTGTGCAGAGTCTATTTGTCTGCCAATGTCAATTGACTCGTGCATTCACTATTGCTGCTAATGCTACCCACACACACACACACACACTGAAAGGGCTGTTACAGTGCGCCCATTACCAGACCATGCCAGGCCAGAGCAGCAGCCAGCTTTACAGCACTTTTGACAATTCTACTTTTCTCCCTCTCGTTATCCATTCACTTTGCAAATTCTCAAATTGGCCTGATACTGGTGCAGATCACTCTCACTCTGGTATTACAAAACACGTCGCCAGAAAATTGTTGTCATGTTCTGTATTCTCTCTCTCTCTCCTTTTGATCTGATCACTGCTCGTGCTTTATGGACTTCACTTTCCGATTGGACACTGAGATAGGACGACGCTAGATGACGATCTTCTCTGCTGAAATGTGAAAGATCACAGAGAGACAGACATAAATGCACGAGACTTCATCCGGTGATTGTGGTGTCTGGCTGGTTGGCTGCTGGGGATCGTGTGCCACCAACTGCACCAGCAGCACTATCATTACTACCTAAACTACCCATGACTAAGTGCACATCGCCACTGCTTTTTTTACTGTCAGTTATGACCAGTAGTGGCCCAAGCTTTGATCCAACTTTTTCAATTTTTATTATTGGTGATGGAGCACCACCAAGTCAAGACTTTATGTGCCCCAGACGTGAATCACGTGGCTGGGTTTTTTTGTTCCGTTGCAGCAGTAGCAGTGTAACTTGATGCTGTCACCAGCACTTCAGCAGCAGAGACGAAAACTTAAAAATATTAAATTTTGTTGGCGGGGAATATTAAATTAAAACCGTTGTATGCTTGATCTAGTTTGACTCTACATTAACTTGTTTTTAGTTAGGACTAGTAGATTTGTCTTTGCTTTGGGAAACATGAGTTTTTTCTGTCTGTCTAATTTAACTTTTGCTTTTGCTGCTGCTATCCATTTCAATTGTACTTCGTTTTGCTTTTGTTTTTGTTTTGTTTTGTTTTGTTTTGTTTTTTTATTTCTTCATTCCTTTTTTTGGCTTGACAGATCGATGAGTTATTTGTTCGCACGCATTGCAGCACGCCTGCTGGTGGTTCTGATTTAATTAACACACTACCAGCAGAAATAGTCGGCTGGTTGGCACTGCTGCTGCTGCTTAGTGAGAGAGAGATTTATTTTCCTTGGATTAGAGGCCATTTGTCAAGTTTTTTTGTTTTTTGTTTTTTCATTTTCTCCTTCTGTTTCTCCAGTTTTTCCTGCATGGTAGCAGCCATTCATAAGTGAGCAGTCATTCCTCTCTGAGTAGCAGCTGATCGAGGTGTACTTTGAGTGCCCTGCATTTCACGGTTAATATTTTTAGTATTTTGTTTTTTTCAATCAAAAGCAAAAATGCAAACCCTGCATTGCAGTGATTTGAATCTGCCCGTTTTTTTGTTTTTTTTCATCTTGAGAAAAACGAACAGTTTGGGTTTTGAAATTAACAGTCAAGCAGCGTGTACGATTTAATTAAAATCTCTGTGCCCCTGACTCTTGATCTTCCTCCCTGAATAAAATGTCAGCCAGTTTGTGTATTTATTTGTCCGCTAATTACAGACAAAAAGAGTGCTGGACCACATTAGTGCCAGCACCGGTGGTGCACTAGACTTGTACCTCTCTTCGTACTGCCGACTACTCTAATTAGCCCAAAGAAAAGGAGAGCAAGAGGAATTGACTGCTTGAAGTCCAATGACTGTTCGGGAGCATAAGGACACGTCTGATTTGCAAGCAATTAATTATTTGTAATTGTACGAGATTTACCGCTGTTTCAGACAGTCATTTGTTTGCTTGCACCCAATGATGCTTCTAAACAGCTTGACCTGCTTTGTTTTAATGCAAACAATAAACTAACAAACAAGAAGATAAAGTTTATTCACCGACACATTAATTCATCTTTTTTTATCTATTTAAAGTTCAGCCTTCCAGGAAGATCAGTTTGGGAGTAAGGCAATTCCTTTTCATATTCATCTTCCGCATCTTCTCTCTTTTTTCTCTCTCTTTGCATCTGCAGTATCTAGTCTTTTTCTCTTTTTCCTTAAATATTAATATTAAAAACTCTAGACTTGCAAAGTGAATTTAAAGTTTTGCAAATGTTATTACTGCCGAATGAGCACAATAATCCGTCATAGCGCGCGGCTTGCCTGTTCGTTGCTGCTGCTGGCGCCCCATGTTCTCATTCTCCATCTCATCTTCAGAGCGGTCTTTTCCTTTTCCTTTTTCTTCTTCTTCTTTAGAGTTTTGCTTAGAGCGTTCTTTCCAATTTGGTTATACTTTGGGTTGTGTTTCTGCTGCTGCTGCTTTCCAAAACCACTGATACCAGTGAGTTTTTCGTTTGCATTGCCTGGTTTTTGTTCTCACTATTTGCATCATTTTCCATTTTTTCCCTTCAGTGGTAGTCAAGAAGTGAGTGGTGCCACCAATGCCTCCGCCGTCGCTGCCATTTTGACCACTTCACTTTTTTAGTGGTCGCAATTGGCAAAGGGTTGAAAAAGCGGCAGCAACCCTTTTGCCACTTCTGCAGCTCAATTCACCTGTTCTCTCTCTCTCTCTGAAAAGTGCTTTGTTGGTGCCTAATGAACTGCTTCTGCTGTCATTGCAAACATTACTACTACTCATTGTCGTCAACAGACTTGGCAAATTGCAATCACTAGGCTCTTCACTCTCTTTTCCATTTCTGGTTTCAGTGGTTTGTCATTTGCTAATGACTCAGCAGCAGCAGCAGCAGCAGTACTACAGTTCAACCAATTCTCTATTTCTCATTCAGCAACGTTTGAATTTGTACGTTCTACACACATACACACTGAAATGCGGCACTAAATTCATGAGTCGATGACATTTGCTCACTTCAACTTTCCAGCCACGTGCACGACCAGCCAGTTCTGTGCTGAGTGTTGATCAGAGAAAGGGCAAAGAAAGAAAGAGAAAGAATAGAACAATTGTCTGATTGAGGGTACCAACAGCAGCAGTAGCATTCCCTCTGTTTGTTTGTCTACTATTTACGATTGCCTCTGTGCTGGCAGTGTTGGCAAACATAAACACACATAAACAGACACAGGCACCGGGCACACATCTCCTACTCATCAGCCGCCAATGTATCACTTTGTCTTTCGAGCCCTGAACTGCAGCCGGAGTGCATTCAGCGGTGGTGGTAGTGTGCCTTGCACAGTGTCTTTCCCTCTCTCTGTCACCAACTGTCTCCTCAATAGTGTTCTGGTGCTCTTCTGCTTTCTGTCAGCCTCTGCTCGGAACATCTTTTCCTATTCTCCTCACTAGTTCTCCCGATGAATCATTGAGCTCATTAGGCAAAGTCGTGGTGGTAGGTGTGTCTACCATCAAGCAGAGGCACTGAACACGAGGGCGCACAGCCGCTGCTGCACTTCAGAACACAATTGTGCAACGGGGATTAGAAAAGGCGAGGGAGGGAGAAGGAGAGAGAGAAAAAGCAACGGGACACGTTTGTCGGACATTTCAAGAGAGAAAGTGGGAAAGAGAACACAAGCTTCTCCTAATCTACAAGAGCCACAGAAGAAGAAAAAGAAGAAGTGCAGGACAAAGGCAGGGCAAAGTGCGGAGAATCAGCAGCAACAGCAGCAGACAAAAGTCGGCTGCTGCAGCGGATAATAAATTGAATTAAATGGACAGTGGAAATTAAGCGGAAAAGCTAAAGAGAAAGGGAAAGGGAGAGAGAGGACACTAGTCATTCAGTCAGTCAGTTAGTGAACAGTTCGGTGAATGTGCGGATAGATCTAGCTCTTTAGCTCTTCACTGCTACATTTTTGTGGGTGAGTGGTGGGCACGAGTGCGCTCGAGGACAGTGGTAGTGATGGTGGTGGTGCACACTCCATTGGACCAGCATGTTCTTCGTGTCTGTGTCCGTCTCAGTATGCTCGCTGGCCACTGGTCGCATTTGTTCTCTTAGAGTTATCCAGCAGTCATCGGCAGCAGTGTAAAGCAAAGCATCTTTTTCCTTTCTTTTTTTCCTCTTTTTTTCTAACCACAGCATCACTAAAGTCATCAGTGTTTTACAAACTGTCAGTGTGTGTGTGTGTGTGTGTTCACTCAGTCGATGAATGGCTGGTTGAACTCTTCCTGCTCTTCTCCTGCTTTTCCGAGAATTTGCTTGCAATACGATGATTAGGATGACTAATTGTTGCGATCACTGGCCTCCATTTGCCTCCATTGCTGAACAAAGTAGCAGCACTACTGGAAAGCCTAATGGAGAGCAAGACGACACCAAAAGAAAGAGAAAAAGCATCAAAGATGTCGGACATCACAAATAATTTCCGATCTGATTCGCAGGACCCGCTGTCCACATGCTGCTGCTGCTGCCCATTGCACCAGACTGCGTTCGGCCTCTCAATTGGTCCCTTTTATTAGATTATCATTCTGGCCTGACGGTCAGACAGAGAGAAGCAGTCAGTCTAAGAGGGAAAAAGAAAAGGAGAGTTACAAGCTACTCCGCAATGGCAGTTTTATTGTCCGTTGCTGTTGTGCTGTGTGTTTGTAGCTGATCTTTTTGCTTGTTGACATGGCCCCACTCTTCCCTCCCTCCCTTCCTCCTCGACAATCATGTGGCAGCTATCGATAACAGATACAAATGAAATTTGTGCCCCAAATGGTCAGCGAATCAATTAGATATTGAGAAAGAAAGAGGCAGAAAGAAAGAGATGAGTGTGTGTGCTTGTCCGTCGGTCGTGTCTGTGACATCTCCCTAACAGCACCAGCATGCATCCAATGCTCTTTCTTTGACTCTTTCGAACTCTGTATTCACTGGTGGTGGTGGTGTAATGCACTGTCCAACCAACCAGGACTGCTGTATTTTTAGAATCTTCTTCCCGCATTCTCTTCTATTCTTCAGCCATTTTTTTGCAATTACCATACGTTCTCTTTCTCTTTCTCATCCCTTCACCCACTGACTGAGTAACTGACTGCTGAGTTGGAGTTGTAAAATTGGTGGTCTCTTTTTCTGTTTCTGAGACGTTGACAATTCTTTAACTGGTCGTTTCTAGTTGTCTGTCTACTTTTGCTCCTTCAGTGTGTCAATCTAATAAATTCACTGTGTCACAATTCCTTTTCTTCTTTGCTCCTCAACTCGCTAAATGACAGCAGCAGCAACAGAAGAAAAAACGCTACGCAAATCGTGCGATACTTGCTTGACGATTAAAAAAACGAATTGCACTACAGTTCTCACTCACTGTCGCTCACTAGTCGTCCGGCAATGAGCACTAAGGAAAAAAGAAAAAGAAAATGAGTTGGCAATAATTACCAGACAGTGCACTGGGCGATTAGGGCAGTGCTGGTGATTCAAGTGATTTTCGTCTGAAGAAAGAAAGGGCACGACAATGAGAGTAAGCAAAAGCTGTTGACGACAATAGCCGCGACCGCATCAACAACGACAGAGGATGCAGCAGCAGCAGCAGAACATGACCGATTGACAAGATCATTAGCTAATGTCGTCTGCGGGTGATGCATGCCAGAATCTAAAGAGCAGCAGCAGCAACATTGACAACATCGCCGTCGCATCTGCCGCTCAGCTCAGCCACTGACAAAAAGACAGTGGTCGACAATCTGGTCTCTATTTTGTTGTTGTTGTTGTTCAGCCATCTTCCAAGATCTGGTGAGCACTTTCTCTTTCACTGCCATTGCCAGTGCACGGGTGGCAGCATGTGGCTGTGTAATTGGTTGCTGCTGGTGCTGGTGCTCCAGCTCGAGGGGCCACCCGAAGAGAGAGACAGAAAGATAGGGAAAGAATCGGCGTGGATCCATTCAGTCGATAGCATGCGAGTGAAGTTCCACTCACATGCTGGAAAAGAATGGGGGTCGTCAGCAGCAGAGAAAAGGATGTCTCAATTTCTTTTCGCTTTGAAGTTTAAGTGACTGTTGTCGTACCAGAAGATCTAGTAGTAGTAGTGGTAGTAGTTTACTGCTGTGTCCTTGTCGTCGTCGTTCTTGTTGATGTTTCTAAATTAACCTCAAACTTTAGTTTGCTTGCTTGTGATGCGTATTTAATAGCCCGCCTCCCCGATCTCTCTTTTTTTTCTACTCCTACTGCTGTTTCTGCTTTTTTGCTCTAGTTTTCTTCCGTTTTTCTTTCTTTTTTTTGTGCCGTTGCGGCGTAAATTTAATTTACATGGCCCGTTAGTTAGCATGTGTGTGGAGTAGGGTGCAATTTTGAAAATTAGTTTAATTAAGAAGAGGAAGAGGAAGAAGAGAGGAGAGGAATGAAAAAGGAAGAAAAGTCGTCGAAAGTTAATTATTGAGCTATTAAGAACGACGCGTCGATCAATCGATAGGCTCGCCTTGAAAAAAGAAGCTGAAAGTGTCAGCTGAAAACTTTGCTTTACTTTGTGTCTTCTCTATTCACTAATTTGCTACTACCCTTACTACTTCCACTACAATCACAGTCATGGGAATTGTGTGAGAAAAAGAAAAGAATGGAATAGAAGTAGAAAAGAGATGCGGCCAACAGCAAAGCCAGAAAGTCTAAACACACAGAAGACGAAAGTCGAAAAAAAAGATCTGCGGGCGATTTCTGCGTAAACTTTTGTGGATCGATTGAATGGCCACCACTACCACTTGACCTTTTGTTGAGCTTGGTTAGTTGTCTGCGCTGTGCTCCTTCTCAGCACACAGGTTAGGTCAGACCATTTTTGGGGTGGCTGATCAGTGTTCAATTTAGAGGCAGTTTCAGCAGCAGCAGCAGCAGTCGCTTTCAGTAGCGCACGAGAGCGCGACTAAAAGGCAACGGCCTCGCCGCTGTTGCTGTTACTGTCTTCAGCCCCAGCCCTTCTCAAATTACCCAAAGATAAACACACACACACACACACACACATTTCTGACTACTGTCGGTTAGTGGTGGTGGTGGGTCGGTGGGTCTGTCGGTTTGGTCGATTGCATGTTCCCCTTGCTCTTCACTTGCACTTGTTTGCACTGTGCTATGTGCGCAGTGTCTGTGCTTCAACACACACACCAACATCAACCCGTATCTTTCTAGTCGTTGTCACTTGCTTAGTGCACGAAACTCTCTGGCTGGATGACTTAAACAGAAGCCAGACTTGGTGGCGCCCTTTGCTTCATTTCCCTCTCTCTCTCTCTCTCTCTCTCTCTCTCTCTCTCTCTCTCTCTCTCTCT
>JAALOO010001490.1_pt1 | contig 15706 bp, 17 predicted proteins | sample 7257641 | NCBI WGS metagenome assembly JAALOO01 (sample SAMN14085613, study PRJNA598686) | mite metagenome | biome: ENVO:01001000; feature: ENVO:01001002; material: ENVO:01001226; isolation source: single female mite from University of Michigan culture on fish food culture... ...
TCTCTCTCTCTCTCTCTCTCTCTCTCTCTCTCTCTCTCTCTCTCTCTCTCTCACGCTTCCTCGTGCTATGTTGGTCGGTCGGTCGGTGTATGTCACCGTCCGTCCGTGTCCGTGTCCGTTCTCTAATATGGACACGCTCTCTCATGTCGTCAATGTCCGAAATTAATCGATTCATTATGATGGGAAAATAGTTGCGCCGAGTTGAGCTGAGCGAATGCCTGGGAAAGCCGCCGTTGTCGCCGGTTGAAGCTGATTTGCGGCGGCGGCGGTGACGGTCAGCGACGCTGTCGTCTTCTGTGCCGGTGACGATCTTCTTCTTCTTTTCTTTTTTTGTTTCGTCCTCTTCGTTTTTGCTGTTGTTGTGTCTTTGTTGCAGACCTCTCTCTCTGCCGCTTTCCAGGCTATTTGTGTGCATTGTGTCCAGGCGCACTGTGTACTGCTTTCAATGGGCAATCTTTTCCCCATTCTTTTTCTTCTTCTTCTTCTTCAGACCAGATTGCTACAGCTCAGCTCAGCAGTGTGAGCAGTGTATGCAGGGTTGTTAAGATGGCGGCTGGGTGCGGGCGGCGACCGGTTAGGAGCAGATTGTGTTCTTTCTCACAATGTATTCTTGGAAGAATGAGTGGGAGAGGGACTGACTGACTGGCCGCCTATCAGCAGTGTGGCATGATAGATAGATGGCAAGTATCGTATCGTAGCACTTATCGGCAAAGACTACTTCTTCTTCTCTCTCTCTCTCTCTCTCTCTCTCTCTCTCTCTCTCTCTCTCTCTCTCTCCTTGATCCAATCGTCTTTAATGCGATTGTGGTTTGCAGGCAGCAGCAGCCTGCCAGAACGGACGGTTGGTCGGGGCCAACTTATCGATGCTGCTGCTGCCACTCTCACTCAGGCTGACATTTTCATAAAAAATTTGATTACCACAGCTTCTTGGAGAGCTTGGCGAAAAAGAGTGTGCGATACGGTATGGGCAGTGACTGACTGACTGCCGGGACTAAAAAATGAAGATGATGGACTGGCATTCTTTCTTTTTGTGCGTTTTTGTGGGCTAGCTGATGGTCGGTCACTTGCCGGCGGCATTGCCTCTACTGAGTAGAGTGGTACTGCAATTCAGTGTGTGTGTGTTCAAGTCGGTGACTGCCTTGGAATTGCCGCTTTAGCTCATCTGTCTATCCCGGTTTCGTTCACTGTAAAAAAGCAGCAGAAGTGTTGCCGCCTTGTCAAAGTCTCTGTCAGTGTCTTTGTCTTCTTCTTTGCTCTCATTGTCGGTTGGACATTGTCGTTTGTGATTAGTTAAAGTCACATCGATTTGAATTGCTCTTTGGTGGAATGCTTAGGCTGCTGCTGATGATGATGCTGCCTCTTCAGAGCTCAGTCAGTCAGTTCAGTTATTCTGTCATCATCTCATCACTACACTGGCGCACACAAAGCCATCATCGGCAGTAGGCACTAACTCAATTAGAGTTTTTTTCATTGCGAGTTTGTGTCAGTAAGATATATCCCGAGTTAGCAGAAGTGGCAGCGAAGTGGTAGTGGGCCACTTGCCAGCTCGATGATGGCGGTGGTGCTCATCACTTTGATTAGCTTCACTGCAATGCATTTTTAATTTAACTCAACGCTGTCGACGCTGCTGTTGACTGTTGATGAGGAGTGCGCGGGAACGGCAATTTTATATTTTCTGAACGGCATTGAATTTAGCATTCAGTCAGTCAGTCCGTTTGCAGTTTTCCCTTTCAGACATAATGCCTGTCTGCTGCCTGGCTCTGTTGTGATGCAAATGAGAGAGAGAGAGAGAGAGCGAGCGCCCGTCCATCTATGCTAATTAGGTCCGCCGGTGGCTCAGTCGCTACTACTACCGCTGCTGCTGCTTCTAACACCTTCACCCAAAATGGCATTCACTTTTATTCTGCCTGGGGCGTGTCGGTAGAGCAGACAAAAGTGAATGTGTGCGTGGTTCCTTGCACTGAGCACACTAGATGCACTCTTATCTCTGATCTTTAATGGGCATTTTATTACGGTGATGCCTCACGGTTCCTCGTAGTAGTAGTAGTAGTAGTTAACTACACACTGCTGCTGCTGTGAATAAAATAGTATGGGTGTGAATGAATTAAATTATTAGGACCAAGTGTGTGGTGTGTGCCCGCCACCACCAGCATATGCTTGCCTTGCCTTTTTGCAACGGTTTTCTCTTCCCGGCGCCCTTTGCCCTTTGCTGTCCGGGCGTAGTGCGCCTGTGCTTTGTCCTGCAGCGACCACTACGACAGAGAAGGCAGCAGTTTCGGGTTCTTTAGCAGCAGCAGAGAGTTACTCAGTGGCCGGAGAAGAAGGAATCGACTGTGCTGACGAAGTGGCGGAGGGCACTCTTTCTCTCTTTGGTTCTCTCTCTCTCTCTCTCTCTCTCTCTCTCTTTTGCCTGCGTTTCGCCGTCTCGTCTGTTTTTCTCTCCCTCTCTCTCTCTCTTTCCTACTTCCACTGTCATCGTGGCGACCATATTTCCCGGGCTCAAAGCTGCTTCATTCGATTCGCCTTTTTCTCTCTCAAACTGTTTGTCTCTTTCTTTCCTCTGGCACTGGGCTGGAACTAACTGGCCTCGCTTTCTCTCTCTCTTTCTGGTGGTGCTCGCTGGTCCTGCTCGAGGAGTAGTAGTGTACTGTCAGATTGCGGTTGCAAGCGAGCGGAGAGAGAACAGTTTTGCAGTAGTGAAGCAGTTTCTCGTCTTCGTTTTCGTCTTTGTATTCGTTGTAGTGAACTTGCTGCAGACAGTCGATGGCAGTCGTTGCCGTCGCCACTACTACCACCACCACTACCATGACTTTCGACTGATTTCTGCAACGACCCTGCTTCCTTCTTCTTCGTTTCTGCTTTTCGTCATTTGCACACACACACACACACACACATTCAGACTGACAAACAGACAAACAGTCAGAAGAAGAAGAAGAAGACAGAAGTGATTGTCAGTGAAATTATTATTCTTCATGTACTTTTTCTCTCAGCAGCAGCACTGGAGTGTCCAAGTGACCCGCTGGCCTAGGGAGAACTCGGCAGTGGCAGTGGCAGTGGTGGTGGAGGCCTACCGGTCTTTTTGCCTCTGAGTTGAATTGTTGTCATTTTCCATTACCGTCACCATTGCAGCACAGCACAGCACCGTTGATGAACAGCACATTTGTCACATTGTTGTCACCTAAGCGAGAGCGCGTCACAGCTTTTTTGTTGCTGTTTTTATGCCTGTTCTGCTGAGCTTACTACCACTCAACTACCAAGACCACTCAACTCAGTTTTCACCTCGATTTCTTGCTTTTCATGGTCTCAAACTTTACCATGACAAAAAGTGACCACCGGCGACTGAGCGGCATCATCATCAGCAGCAGCATGTTCTGTAGACAGCATTCTGTGTCATTGTCGGTGGCGGCGGCCCTCTGAAGGATGAAACGCCGTCGGAGAAGAGGCATGGCGGAAATGACAGCAGTACTGTCTTCATTCTTCTTCTCCTTCATTCTGCCACCACCCATCTGCTTACTACGAGACTTTATTTCCTTGAAGCAGTAGCACCACCCTGATCGAATAATATAATCACAATAATCCTCATCGCTATCATCATCATCAGCAGCATTATCATCCCAGTGTGACAGTCTGACCAGCTTGTCAGGAGAAGAGTGCGAGTCACTGAGAAAGAGAAAAGAGAAGGCCGGATGTCCACTTCACTGTCACTCATTTCCTCTCATACTCCTTCACCTCCTTCACTTTTACCTTCTTTCATTCGACGTTCATATCAAACGCAGTGCCCAGTTGAGCTTCCTTCGTTTTGTGCTCGTGTGCTTGTTGGTGGTTTGTGTTATCGCTTTTCGTGTATGTTTGGAAGAACTGTTTTTATCTCACTCAATTCATGAGCATTGAATACCTCGGCTAGGAAGAACAAAAAGACTGCTTTGCTCTGTTCTGTTTGCATTGCCGATCACCAGCCAGCACAACAAACACAACCACCACCACCACGAACTCTCGATTGCTCAATCTCACGCCATCATCGACTGTGCCTCAGAGGAAGAAAAGAACTGTGTGTGTGAAGACGCATACTTTCCTCTATTTCTCTTGCTTCTACCCACAACACCTAACCTAACCGCTACAACTACCACTACTTTTCAGTGATCACCATCATCATCATCAGCATTCTGAGGATCACAAGTTCACACTGTGAACGGCCACTGGTTACCAAGTCGCAGTGTAGTAGTACAGCCACTACAGCAGAACAGTTTTGTTTATTTAACACCACAAAGAGAGAAAAAGAACACTGAGATCAAGAAGAAGAAGAAGAAGAAAAAGAAGGAGATCACTCATCAGTGACTGGCTGCTGCTGCCACTCGTCGCCCCCAGCAGTTAAAGCTATCTTCGACACGGGCGCACTGGAAGTAGTTCGAGTCATCAGCGTGGATGCTGCTGATGCTTCGGCGAGCCAACTTCGTGCAAGTTCTCTGGTGCCCGTTACCAGCACTGTGGTGGCCACCTCTTACGCATCATATGTCGGTGGAGGCGGCGGCGGCGGCGGCGGTGGCGCTGGTGGTGCCATTGGCGGCGGCATTGGCAGTGTCTTTAATGGACTGACGGCAGACGAGCTCACCTCACAGCTGTACGGTGGGGCTGGTGGTGCAAACCACGGCAGACATTTAAAAAGCGCAGGAATAGGTCGCGGAGGAACAGGAATCGGAGGAGGAGGAGGCGGGGCCGGGTTGTACCGCCACGGCGCCGGCAGCATTCGAGCGCATTCGGCCAACGTGGGCGCCGGTGGCGGCGGCGGCGCCAGTCAGCACCACAGCAATCTGGTTCGACACGCCTCCTTTGGCAGCTCGCGAGCGTCGCCTCGAGGAGCGGCGACGGCCAATCTGCTGCTCGACCACTGCTCCGGCTCGGCGCTGCTCGGCGACTCGGCAGAAGTGCTCGTCGGCGGAGGCAGTGTTGGCAGTGTCATCGGTGTTGGTGGTGGTGGCCAGTCATCTCCGCCATTCGCCTCCTACGTCGCTGCCTCCTCGTACGCGCCCTCCTCTGCAGGCTCCCACCGCAGCAGCACCTCAGTGCATCTGTGCCACTGCAGTCCACCACCACCACCACCACCACTGCCATTACCGAATCATCACCCACTGCATCACCATCATCACCACCAGCAACAACATCATCACCCCCACCACCCTCACCACCCTCATCCCCAGGCGCCGCCGTCACTTCCGTCGCACCCCTCGCCCTCCTCGCAAGTCATTCTGCCTACCTCCGCCTACTCGCGTCTGGTGCAGTCGTTGCCCTCGACGCCCAATGCCTCTCGGCGGCCAGTCTCACCGATGCGGCCTTCCTTCTGCCAGCCTCCACCGCAGCAGCTGCCTCTCCAACTCCAGCACTCACACGCCCACCACCAACAGTTGCAGCAGCAGCACAGCAGCAGTCAGTCGGTGACCATACCGATGAGTGCCGCAGGCGCCGCCATTCACCAGTTTCAGCACCAGCAGCAGAGTATTTATGGGGGCGGCGGAGGCGGCTCGGTTGATGGCAATTGCATGCCACCGATGGGCGCCGCCTCCAGTGGCAGTGGTCAGTCGAATGCGCCCGGTGCTCCCTTGATTCCGCCGAATGGAGGCGGCGGCGGCGGCGGCGGCGGCTCTGTCGATCCTCGTCGTGTGGTCCTCAGTGAACAGGGTGGTCTTCCACCCGGAAGTGCTGGAGGACCAAGGCCTCCCTCGGTGCCTCCGTCTTCCGCCAACGCCTCCTCCTCTGCCCCCCGAGGTCTGCGTGCCTTTCACCAGTGGACGCGGGGTCAGCGGCAGCGAAGTAACTCCCGTGGCCGCGTGCTGACCACCACCGCCGGCCACCGGTCCTCGCACGCGGGCGGTGTGCAGCCGCTGATGAAGCTCTCCACGCTGGTCATCGTCCTCCTCGCCGTCCTCATCATCGGCTTTATCGTCCTATCGCCGCTCTTCCATTATCTCATGTGATGAAACCGGCTCATCCACCGTTTTATGCACCCAACTCAACCAAAGCAGTTTAAGTCGTTGTTGACGACGAGCAGCAGCAGCAGCAATGAAAAAGCAAAATTTTAGCCTGGAAAAACTGAAGATCTTCTCTTGTACAGCCTGCAGCTTAATTTTTTGGATGGTTAGACGGGACTTTGATGTCGGGTGTGTCCACCCGAGTGGAGAACACACTCTCTGAATAGCTCTGCTACTGTTTGAAGGCTTGTCAACGCACGGCTTCAACAATCTACACTGTGATAGTCTTCTTCTTCTTTCTCACCTTTTCTCATTGTTCGGAGCTCACCTTGTCGCCACCGCCGCCACCATCACCACCACCGCCTCTTCCTCATTGCTCTCTCTCGTACGTGCTGATTTACCGTATTCTTTCGTACCTCTCTCTCTCTCTTTTACCATTGCAATGTACTACCCTCTTTCTCTCCCATCACCGAAGCATCTCAGTCCCCAAATCATCATCATCAGCATCATATTTTTTATCAGTATATCAGAAACATGTACATAGCGGCCATCACCAGTCAGCAGCCATTCACTCATTCATCCATTCATTGACATTCATTCTTTTGTAAACCACTGTTCCCTCTCTTTCTAACCACACAATGTACAGCTCTTTTCACTCATATTTCTTCTTTTCTGTCCTGTTCATTCATTTTCCTTCTCTTTCATACTCGTTACCTCGTTACCTCGTTACCACTAAAGAAGTGACTATAGGCGTCTCAGTTGTTGAGTTGTTGTTGCCCCCGTTAAGACCACCACCACCACCCCAACCGACAACACTCGATTAGGTTTTGTCTCTGGCCTGATAGATTTATCACTGTTGAAAGACATGAGCAGACTGAGCTGTCTTTCTCATCATTCTCTCTCTTTCCCCTTTCATTTCCCTTTACCGGACAACATGTCCACCTTTTTGCTGACAGCCCTTTTTCCACCAAGACGCCCCCACACACTATTTTGAGCCAGCACCAGCAGCACTTCCACCAGCACCACCACCTTGTCAATCGATTACATTGCCGATATAATAATATACCGGGCGTGTTGAATATGCGCAAAATGGTGTGTGCTTGTGCTGTGTTTGTGTCTGTGCTGTGCTGTAATTCTGCCAATCCTGTTCTATCGATCCAACACCAAATCTAATAATAATAATAATAACAAACTGTAATTATCGATAAGCTCCACTCAATTTCTCTTTCTGTGTCCAATGTGTTTTTTTGCTTACTTTCATTTTTTGTTTCGCTGATTTCTGGCGACTTTACTACGCTAGAGCTTTTTCGGTTATGGCTTTCAAACTTTTCTTTTTTTCTGTTGATGAACTTTGGGGTGAAGTGCGTGTGTGTGTGTATGCGTATGTGACTGACAAGTTTTTCATCAGTTCAGTTTCTATCCTTCCTTCCTTCCTTCCTCATCGGCTACTCTGTCTGACTGGTATTAGCGGCAGAATGCAGCAGCACCAGAATTAGCGCTGGTGAGATGGCATGACGTGACCCTGCAGCCTGTCTACTCAACACACTGACACTGCTCAGTCACAGTCACAGTCAAAGTGTGTGTGTGTGTGTGCCTGCTTATCAGGTGATGGACACGTCCTCGGCGACACCGCACAGCTGCACAGCTGTCTGCGGCCATCTTTTTATTTGCGTTGAGGACAGCTTTGTGCCGCAGTGCCGGCCTCTGCACCGGCACAGCGGCACAACTTTTGTTCCTTTCCTTCCTTTCCTTGTTTCTCCGGTGTCGTGACTCTGAGGTCGTCTTCCCAACCTGGATATGCTTTCACTATACACTCACTGAACTTTTGCGTTCCTTTTCTTCTTCTTCTTTGCCCTCTCAATCACCATCTAATACCGCTTCTTTTGTCATCTCTTCTCTTTTCCTTTATCTAGCGTCTCCCAAATATTGTCCGTATCTTCGTCTTTGCCATATCCCCCCCCTCCGCCTGCTTCTCCTGCCACACAGCCTCATTCAGCTGGTCTTCTTGATCTTCTTGGCCTTCTTCTCGTCGACCCCGCGCACAGCCACCGTTTCTTCCCCTGTTTCTCTGGCCAGGCACAGCATTCTTCTAAGGTGAGTGTTCACTTTTGAGTGTTCATTTCAGTCCCGAAAATTTCAGCAGTAGCGCGCAGCTCGGTGTGCACTAGCTGTGTGAGCGGTGTTCCGGTGATTTTCAGCGCCAGCGGAAGGGCACTAGATTGCTTTTTAGTTGCTGATTGCCAGACAAAGAATTTTTGAGCAAGGGCAGTCTCTGCAAAGCGTCTTCCACGCCTGACTAACTATACTTGCGGCGACGGTCTCGTCGCCAATTAACTCGTCGTGATAGATTGCCATCGATCGCCAGCAGGCTAACAGCAACAGCAGCACCAAGAAGAAAATTGGGCACTTGCAAATTGCAAATTGCACTGCAGCAGCAGCAGCAGCAAATTCAGCAGTTGATCACCAGTTTCAGCTGCCGTTGCTGCTGCTTCTTCGTATCGAGTGTCGATTCTGGTGACGCTTGCATTTGTGGACTGTCGACTATCGATGGGCTGGTTGCTCTCCGGTCATCTCTCAGTCGGTTCGGGATTGAAACCGAGTCCTTGATAGATGGCGGCAATTAAATCAGTGCTCAGACGCTGGCTTTGTTGCTGCTGCTGCTGCCTTCTGAGCCTCTCTTCTCCCTCTGCAGAGATTGATCTGATTTTGTGTGTTTTTGCCTCATAGTGCAGCCTTGCTTGCATTGATTGTCTCTCGTTTTATGCTCGATTATGTTGAAAGTTGTTTGTTTGCCTTCTTCCTCCCGCCGCTCCTTTTTCATCCTCTTCTCTCTCTCTCCCGCTTTCAAAATTATTTATTTGCTTAGCCTTGCTACTGAAGGGGGGAAGTGAAACAGCGAGAGTTAGTATGAAGGCAGTCAGAAAGCGGCGCCCAGTTTGTGTCTTTAACAGTTGGGCCTCTCTTTCTTTCTGTCGCCATGAGTTAGCCTTGGTCTGCAGAGTCTGCTATTCTGTTTATTCTGTGTAAGGCAGCAAAAAACGACTGGGAAACTTTGGAAACTCCAAGTAGCAAAAAGAAGAAGAGGAGGCGGCTGCTGCTGCTGCAGCTTTTTGCAGCTAAGCAGCAGCATCGAACAGCAAAAACCCGCTCTTGTGCTCTTTTACTCTGTCCCTTGCTCTTTTTTCCCTTCATTCTTCTTTCAGGCTTTCCTATCTCTCATTCTCTCTCTCCCTCGTTTCCATCGGATGGCCATTTTTTAAATGGTGCTGTAGCAGCAGCAGCTCTCTACTGAAGGCGCTGATTTGATTTGCTTGCTGGCACACTGGCACTGGGACCGAGAGTAAGCCAATAATGTGCTTAGCGCAGAGCTCCAATCGATCTCTTGCCAGCCAGCCAGTCAGTCGCCACTACTGCATCACTACTTTGGTTCTACTGTTCCGTTTTCCTCTTCGTCTTCTTCCTCTTCTTCTTCCTCTTCGTGGTCCTTCTGCCTATTTATCTTTATTGTTATTGCACCATTATTGCTCGTCTCGCTAGCTGTTGTTGTTGCAGTTTGAGAAGACTGATGCTGCCGCTGCCGTCGCTGCTGCCCAGCTGATGGCACAGACATCACAGACCTACACTTTGGCTGGCTGGCTGGCTGTTGTCTGCCGCCAGTTGATCCGATTTGATCCTTGGTCGGTAGTCTTTGCAAAAAAGTAGCATCTCTTTTTCTTTCTTTTGGTTTGCTAGCAGTGGCGCATTCTTGATACATTCTTGTGGAAGGACAACCAGAACAAGAGAGTAAGCGAGATAAAGCGAGCAAGATTCGGCAGGACCACTGCCGCCAACAAAAAATGGCTCGACTCGTTTCCACTGCCAACTTGATCGACTCGCTCGTGCCACTCACCCGGACGCTGTCTTTGTTCTTTGGCTCTCTCTCTCTCTCTCTCTCTCTCTCTCTCTCTCTCTCTCTTTGCTTGCTCTTTTTTCCAGCAGCATTGGCAGCATCCTCCTTCTTATCTGGCCCCTAGTAAATACTTGTCGTGTGCTGCTGCTGCTGCTGCTCATCCACTGAATTATGGATGATTTGTCAAAGTGAACAAGACTGATGTCTTCGCTCGATTCGCCTGACTGGGGGAGGGAGGAAGGGAGGGATGGAAGAGATAGAGCAATGAAGGAAGCACTGACAAACTTAGCAGGGGGAAGAGCAGCGGAAGAGAGGATCTGCCAAATTAGCCCGCCATATGATTGGCCGGCCGAGGGAGAGAGGGAGATGTTGTGTTCCGTGACACGACAGAACACACACACACACATTCTGAAGGACATAATAAGACAGACAAGAGGGAAAATGTTGAAGAGATCAGAAGGGCCATGCAAATGCCGGGCGACACAATGCGCCCGATCGGCAGAGAGCACAGACCACAAATAGTGTGTGCACGATATTCCATTGCAGTGTGCTAGCATAGTAGTACTGTGTTTGAGCAGTACTGTCGTTTGCCAGTGATCAGTGCCACTTGACGTTTGCTTTCTCTCCTCATCTTTTTCTTCTGAGACAGATGAGATCTTAGTTTTAGTGAAAGAAATGTGGGCAAAAAAGAAAAGATTGAGGGGAAAGAATGGGAAGATGGAGGCTGCTCAAGGGAAAGAATGAGCGAGCACACAGAGAGAGCATCATCGTTGTCTGATCTAATCGACCGTCTATTTTGCCCCTCTCTCTTTCTTCTACTTTGTTTTTTTCTTTCTTTTTTTATTCTATTACTACTTCTACTTTTCCTTTGTTTTTTATTCCTTAGTTCACCTAGTTTTAGTTCAGTTCAGTGGTGTTTAGCAGTGTGTGTATGTGTGTGTGGGGCAGCAACTTCGCATCTTGTGCTCTGGTAATTTGATTTTGCAATTGCATTTCCATTGCAGCAGCAGCAGCAGCTCTGCACTTACTCACAGCGGCACTCGCATTCAGTTCGCCTGTTTGTTTCACACACACACACATGAGACTTTGTAAATGGGAGTGTATGTGTGTGTGCCCGAGTGCTGAGCACTACTATTCAATTGTGTTGAGTTGTCTATGAGATGTTGATGTGAACGGCTCCGGTTCTTTCTTTTCTTTTCTCCTTTCCGTCTCTCCTCTCTTTCTTCTTCTGCTCCTCTGCCGCCTAATTAATATTCTCAATGCTGGCTCATCTTTGCCGCTCTTTTTCTTCTTTTTCTTTTTCGGTTTCTGCTGCTGTTTTGGCTTTTTGGCTGGCTGTTTTCACCACTGCTTCTTTTGGTGATGTTGATGGTTCTGGTGGTGGTAGTAGTAGCAGTGCACTTTGTCAATCATCACCCGCCAGTTCTCGTCGTAGTCTTCACAGTGAGTCAGCCTGCTGCTGCTGTTGCTGTTGTTCAGTTCGCTTGTTTCGCTTCACTTGACGACTCTTACTCACTGTGAGCTGCTTTCAAGCTAGCAAACACACACACACACACACACACATACACCAGAAAACCTCCTTCCTCCTGATCCTTGAAAGGATCTCGATTCTCTTACTCACAAACGCATTTTCTCTTCTTTTCTCTCTCTTTTTTGCCGTCTCATGACTTCTCCTTTGCGCTCTTGAGCAGTACAGTGAAGCAGATACAGCAACTCTAGCTCCAGTTCAGAAAATACGCAGGCTGAGAAATTAGCACCGTTTATTATACAAACAGACAGACTGAAAGCGAAAGAGAAAGACCAGGCACTTAGCGGGGGCAGACTGAAACACTGAGACTACTCTACTCTACTCTACTCTACTGACACCACACTGGACTGCCATTGTGGCGGATTTACATTTCAAATGTCTGTGTAAACTGGGCCAATTTAAAGCGCGCGTGCTGATTTGCACTGCTGCCGAAACTGCCGCCGCCGCGTTCATGTAGCAGAGAATTTCATTGTTACTGCTGTGCTTCACATGAGCGGCAATTCATTAATCATCGAGCGCCCTGCCGTACTGCTGCTGCTGCTGCTGAAAAACGGCGGCGGCGGCAGCTAATTTGCTTTCTCTTTTGTACACTCTTTCACTTTGTTGGCACTTGCCGCGCTCGCTTACTCGCTTTTTAAGTGCAACGGTAGCACTCACTTCTTCTTTCCCCTTGGTTTGACTTTCTGCTTTTTGGCGCTGGTTTTTTTCCCGAGCCGTTGAAAATGCTTCCCTTACTTTTCTACTGCCCCCCCCCCCTCAATCGTCAAAATCGTTTGGGAGGCAAAAAAGTGGGAGAGCTACTTGTGGCGGCGACTTCACGAGTCGGTGGTGTCGTCTACACTACTGAACTCTCTGTCTCGCTGTCTTTCTGTCTGTCTGTCGGCTGCTAATGCACGGCAGTGAAGACGGCTTTCATTTGTTTGCTTCCACTGTTTCTTTTTGCCGGCGACATGTGGGCCAGGGCCAATTTTTTTCCCTTTTTTCCCTTTTGATTTTTTTCTGCAAAATCAGCTTGATGGTGGTAGCCGATCTTTTTGCACTGTGCACTGCACTGGTGCCGGCACTGGTGGTCTGTGCTTACCAGCACCAGCACCAGCACTGGCCATTGCGATTTATCATCGCAATTTATAGCGCGTACACACACACTCACTTTGCTTTCTGCAAGAGTTAGTGAACTAGTGAGAAAGAAAGAGAGCTAGTGCAGCGGCCAAGACCGATCTTATGTCGGAATTATTTATCTAGCCGTCTTTAATAATTTACCATGCCGTGCTGCTGCTGCTGCTGGGGTAGTAGTACTTGAGCTTTCATTTGCCGGCCACTTTTCCCCCATTTCTTCCCATCCATTCAGCTTCAGTGCGGCATCAATTTGGTTGCCACTGAAGTGCAGTGTAGTGATAGTAGTGGTGGTGGTGGTGGCAGTAACAGTAGCAGTAGTAGCTTAACCCACTTGCATCATGGCCGTCGATGTCCCATTAATGCATGCTTCACTCTTTCACTTTTGCTCTTTCTCGTCTCTATCTCTGTCTCTCTATCTCTGTCTCTCTATCTCTGTCTCTCTATCTCTTGCTTTCTTTCTCTTTCTCATTCAGTTTCACTCTAATAGATTTCGATTGTTTGTAGCTCTAATTAGACGTCTCGTTAATTATCTCTCAATGCAAGCAATGGTTCTGCTGGTGCTGGACATCAACGAGGCGAGCACTGAGCTACTGCTGCCGCTGCCGCTGCTTCAGTAAACTGTCGACTTTGTTTTCGATTCAATGCCCAAACTCACTGCTGCTGCTGTTGCTGTTGCCTAGAAACCAAAAGACAAAAAAGAGATTTTCACTTTGTTTCAAGTTGTGGCAGTTGTCAGGGTGTGAAGGTCTGTGGCCCTGGTATAGTGAGATGATTGAGGAATTCATTCCGACGTCGCTGTTGCTGCTGCTGTCGCCGCCTGTAAGAGTTGGATTGACAGGCCAACTGAGTTGATGACTGCTGGGAGATGCCTGCTGATTCTTGAGCAGTGTTGCCACTGCCGCCGTTTCTCGGTGACTGTCTCGGTTGGTCAATCAGCAACCTATCAGTAAGCAAGTAAGACGCCAAATGTGCTAACTGATTTGCGCCTCTGCCTGTGTGTGTGCTGCTTCCTGATGGCAGTAGTTTGCCTGACTGCCAACTTTACCGAGAGTTTGTGATGTGTGGTGATGGTGGTGGCTAACTGGTTGGCAGGCTGGCAGGCAGTCTTTGACTCGATCTCAGTTCTTCTCTTTGGTCTCGAATAATTGATTGCCCCTTGGAGAGAGAAAGAGAGAGAGAGAGAGAGAGACAGAACGACGGTTCTGGCAGCGGAATCAGCAACAACAGAAGCAGCAGCAGTCGTTTCAGACGCCTTCATTTGCTTTTGCATTGGTCAACCAGTGGGTCAAGTAAATTAAAACATTTTCGACTGCTGCTGCTGCTGCCACTACCGCTGAAGTCGCCTTCGGAGTCTCCGAAGGCGAATTATTGTAATTTATTACCGAGTCTGCGTCTATTGTCTGTCTGAAGCTAAAGCTAGAAAGGTGGCAGTACTAGCACTGAACTTGTGTGCACTACTCTCATCCACCAATTCGGAGGGCACAAATTGGGCGGCATACACAGACGACCCCGACTGCCCAAACTGGGCGACACTAAGCCTGATGTCTTCGTCGTCGTCGTCGTTGTCGATTGTGACTTGTGTACTTTCAGTAGCAACAGCAGCTTCAGCAGCACACAATTGTCCAATCGTTTACCAGTTTGCCCGGTCCAGACGGTGCACTGAAAAAAGCACTGCATTGCCAAAATGCACTCTTCATACATTCACTCACTCGGACTTGCTCACATTCTAATGAGCTCGTGTTTTTGCAACGGATGCAAGAGGAGGAGGAGGAGGAGGGGGGGGAATGAAGGGAATGCTTGCAATTTGCAGCCCACTGACTGAGTACAATCGGAGAAAAATATAGGGATTGACTGAGTGAGGGCCTGACTGAATTAATTGCCGACACACACTGCCTCACTGTGTGCATTCGTCAATTAGCAATTGCCAATTAACGGAGCACTCTTGTTGCAGTTGAGTGTATGATTCGTACTTCTTCTTCTTCTTCTTCTTCTGTTTGCTGCTCGATGTTCCTTTCAGTCCTGTTCAGTGTTGTTCTGCCTCCGCTAATTGTCTCCTCTTTCTCTTCACTTTTTTGTTGTTGCAAATATCCTTGCTGAAAGATCTGGGCGACTGCTGCTGCTGCTGCTGCCGTTGTTGTCTGTCTGCCAGGCGCGTAGTTAGCTCATTAGTTTGAGGCTGATGGGAATGATGGTGGTGGAGGCTACAAGTCACTGCTGGTCAGTCAGCACTCTTGCCTGGCTGCTTGATGATAATAGCTGTTTCTGCTGCTGTTTCTGCTAAAACTAGTGACATGCACCAACTCCCCAACTGCTTTATGCTGCTGCTGCCTATTATTGCTGATGATGATTTGGGGGTGGCGACCGGTTTCGGCCCACCAATTTAGTGTACGCACAAAATGGCGGCGTGCTTGCTTGCCAAGTGCCTTTTTCCAAGTGCTTGTATGTATGAGTATGTATGAGTGTGTCTCTGTTCTGTCTGTCTTGGCGGTTTTCAATTGATCAGCCTCCTTTCTTTTTTCCAAACGTCAATCGATAATATCGAGCCTACGGCAGCGGCAGCGGCTGCTCTGGCCAATTGAACTCCGCTAGTTGACTGCCTGCCTGGCTCTGACGCATCGATTATGTCCATTTTTAAATTGAGTACTTTTTTCCAGCGTCAAGAATTGACGGCGGCGGCGGTTTTGATTCTGTTGCCTAGCCTCTGTTGGTGGTGACGATGAAAATGGAGCAAAAAATGGCTACTAGAAGTAATGTGTGTGTGTGTGTCGGCGGACGGCAAAAACGAAGAAAGAGGAGGAAGGAGAAAGAAAGATAGGCTGACAATGAACGCAATTATTAATGAATTGACAATTGAGGGAGGGAAAGAGTGCCGCATGGAAAAAGAGGGTAAAGAAAAAGGACTGAGTGGTGAATGGCGAGTGGGTGAAAGAGAGGGACCAAATTGATTGGTTCGCAGGCAGCTAATGAAATATGTGTGCCACCGTGACTGCGGGCCAGCAGCAGCGGCAAAAACAGTCGCGAACTCACTTCTTCAAGTTCTTTTCCTTCTTCTTTTTCTTCTTCTTTCCTTTCACATTCTCAAATGCCCCGCGCGTCACAGCCGCTGACGCTCTCGCTATAAATTAGGTACACGCGTGATTTGACACACAACACTTCGTGTTCTCTCTCTCTCTCTCTCTCTCTCTCTCTCTCTCTCTCTCTCTCTCTCTC
>JAALOO010000419.1_pt2 | contig 15704 bp, 15 predicted proteins | sample 7257641 | NCBI WGS metagenome assembly JAALOO01 (sample SAMN14085613, study PRJNA598686) | mite metagenome | biome: ENVO:01001000; feature: ENVO:01001002; material: ENVO:01001226; isolation source: single female mite from University of Michigan culture on fish food culture... ...
GGCTAGCTGTCAAAAAAAGTTTCGCTTTTTCCACGCTTTCTTTTTCGCGTGCGTCGTTCCGATTCTATTCTATCTTGAAATTGTTGTGTTTATCTCGAATATCACCTCAAACCTCTCGATTGAAACCGATTCTAAGTCAAGTTCTAAGTCAACGCTGTGATGGGAGTCCAGGATGACATGCGTGTTGTGGAGCGAATCACAAAACAACTCGCCCAGTTGGAGAAGATTATTCGAAACTACTTGTCCACCAATCCACTCCAAGAGGAAACGTTGAAACAGAAGATAGTTCAGTTTGAGATGATCGTCAACTGTATTCCAGTGTGGTGCTCCGGCCTTTGGGTACAAGAGTGGAAGGATAAGTTGGCCAGCTTTTTGGAACAATTCGAAACGCTCACCAAGCCACCTCCACCTCCTCCTCGACGTGATGAACTTGAACATGCACCAATGCCACAAGTAAATGCCTCATCAGGTGATTTGTCAGTAATGAGGTACGTAAAATTGAGTTGAAAGTTGTCATATGATCATAAGTTTTACCTAACCTTCTTACAGCTCATCGTCGATATCTTTGTCTCCTACTGATAAAAGTAAGTCGCTTGACACGCAAATGAAAAATGCCTTCTTCGCTCTTCCTCGAGTTAAAAACTTTACTGATGTCGATAAACTGAAGCAACTACTGGCTCTCGCTGCCAATTGCATGAAAATAGTTAATGAAATAGACGATCAAAATTCTCCACAACAGCTCGAGGACATTTTTCGTCGAGTCATGCGTAAGATGCCTGCAGATCTTCGAGAAGTTTTCTGTCAAAGACCAGCATGGCAACAATCACTACAGGAACTGCTCTGCTTTCTTCGCACTCACATTAGCCATTTTCAATCATTTGAAATCGATGAAGTCAAGGAAGCAGTACTGGAAGATGCAATTCAAAAGTTGGACATTAGCGACAATCCCCCGGAAATGTGCAAATACTGCAAGACATTTGGACACGAGGCCATTGAGTGCGTCTTCATTAAGCGAAAACTCTGCTTTAGCTGCTTTCAGTTTGGCCACATTGCCACCATGTGCAATCACTCACCAATTCTAAACTAAAGAGCTCCTGAACTACATCGTAGTTCCCACTGTAAATACTAATCTTCTCGAATATATGGTCTCCCTTTTGCATTCCTTCATAGTACTATTTATCAATTTCACCATGCATCCCAATTATTGTTTCGCTACCTTGTAAATAGTCTATTTATTTCGCATCCATCTCTATCTAGTCTCGATCTTTTATGCTACCAATTCTAGGTTAATTTAAAATGTAACTGAATTCTAGTGCTGTCAATAAATTAAATAAATGTGCAAGTACAATGTTTGTGATTCTCAATCGAACTTTTCAGAGTTTGAAAAGTTCGATGTCTGCCAAATTTGCTGCACCGTCATCATTCAGCACACAAACATTAGTAGTGCCAGCACTGGAGTGTCCTTCTCACTCGCATCTCTTTCCCCTTTGTCATTTTCTTACTTGATTCATCAACAGTTTTTACCGTCAAAAATGAGTTCCTCGCCATTTTTTCCCAAAGTGAAAGGAGCCGAAAAGGAGGAAGAAGATCGTCTTTGTAAAGAGTTGACCTCTCAGACGGTCTGCATCGAGAACTTGCTTCACCTGGTGCCTTTTCCGCAGGCGCTCCTCAAGAACAAGCTCATCGAGTTGGAGTTGGCGGTTTTCAAGCTGACCGGACCGTCCACTGACTCGCTGAAAGCACAGCTGAAGCAGAAGCTCGCCTACTACTGGGAGGTGTACGCCGAGGCTCCGTTTAGTGTTCTTCACTCCAAGAAAACGTCGTCATCACTAGAACGCGTGCCGCCCAGTACGTCGTCGTCTAGTTGTTTTCTCGCCGTGAACAGTTCAGGCACAGTTGAGGCCAATGTGATGACGCCAGTGCCAGCTGTGAACAACCAGTTCTCCTCGTCATCACTGCTGGCCATTCTACCTTCTCCTCTTCCTCTTTCTCCTCCGCCGACCTCTCCCGATTTGACCTCTATCCTCGAGAACTTTTGCCCACTAATGGAGAACAAGTATGAGGATGAGAGTTATCTGTTTTTTTGCGTAGAAAACTTATCTAGAAACCTTCCTTTTCTCCCCCCCCCCCCTTAGAAAAAGTGACGTCAGCGAAGGCACCTTCATCTGCATCAATGCTCACAGTTCTGGTGAAGGTGCCGTCCGCCTGCCGGTTCAAGAGATGAAGTCACTGAAGGATCCAAAGGAGTACCAAAAGTTTCAGCCCCAGGTTTACGTTCCACCTGCCAATGACTACGTCACCCTTGACGGGGACAACAACAGCTCGTCACGAACTCCCTTATCAAAGAGCACCTTCAAAGAGAATCATCACAGTCCACGAGGATATGTCCTCACCTCTAAAACAAAGTTTGGCATATCACAAAAGAAGAGTAATTCTTTTGCCAATGCTGCCAAGTCAAACTCGTCTTCGCCGTTTCAACAAAACCTAAAGTAGCTTTGTGCACGTTTAATTGAAGTCAGAATGACTCTTTTTAAACTTCTTTTCAGGTACTGTCTCAAGCCAATGCCAGACCAGATCACTCCGACTGGACCACCCTCTACTCTGAAAAAATGGGACATTTTGGCCATCTCTGACACCGCCTCAATGGCGGAGGTCCGAAATCATATTGAGCGCATCTACAGCCTCAGCAAGCCAATAGTCAACCTAAATTACCTGGAGCCATTTAAAGCCCTGACCATTCTAGCTGCAAAAACAGTTCGCCTAATATTGAACCACGAGCACGATGACGGCTTCGAGGAGCTCAAAACGAAGGTTTTTGAGTTGATCGCCTCCAAATTGCCCGCTGCTGCCATGGAACAGTATGAGAAGCTGTACGAGAAACAGTCGCTTCGCAGCTTTCTCGGCTTTCTCTGCAACTTTATCCAGGACAAAATACCGAATAGCAGCAACTCGCACGCTGCACTGTGCTTCAAGTGCTTCCAACGAGGCCACTGGCTAGATCGTTGTCGAGGCGAGCCAATGTTCAGCACCTCCTTCTTCGACTTTGAAAACAACAACGGCTTGGAAAGTGACGCCGAAGAGGAGGAGGGCGAAGAAGATGATGATGACGACGAAGATGAGAAGGAGGAAGAGGATGATGATAATGATGAGGAGGACGACGATGAGGACGACGATGAAGAAGAGAAGCGTTATTATCAGCCGTTGTCCAGTGTTCTGCCGGCAAGGAGCACTCTTGCCAAGCCGGCTCTTATTTCAAGCGAGCAGGTCAACACTGCTGAGCTCAAAGTTGACGCCAATGGATTCTACACTTTTAATTGATAACCTACACAGCCCATATTGGTCGTCTTTTACCATTTTTATTTGTTCATATTTTTATTTTTTCACAAGCTCACAACTACTGTATTTTATTTTACTTTTTGCAAATACTCTCTTTTCGGTAACCATTTAGACATCTGAGTAAAGTTTAGCAACGCCAAAATTGAGTCATTACTTGACATTTGCCCTGTGAGTTTTTGCATCGTTACCCTGACTGATAGATAAGCTTACTTAAAGGTACTGTTTTGAGCGTTATCTCAAACAAAAGTCGATGTCTGAAAAATCAATTTAGTCTCTCTTTTCCTGACACCATAACGAGTCCAGTCAATTGCAAGAAAATGGTCTGGAAAAACCGCAATTTAGTGACAATCAAGCTTGCCCAGTTAGGAGGGCCCATCCTGCAGCTGCTCAACTACCTAATTGTGCCCTCCAAATCGGTCATTCTGCGAAACCTACTTGACGAGGCGGAGTACTTCATCATGCAGATACCCGAGGACGAGGAAGAAATGGCCACTGCCTGGCGTGAAAAGCTATCCCAGTGGTGGACCGTCTTTGCAACCAAAAGTCCCTCATGGGCCGACGAAGACAGGGTGATTCAGCAGTCTGTGTCGCCGTTTGCTTACAAGTCTAATGTATCCTATTTTATGGTGGAGTATGCCACTCCGCACCAGGAGAATGAATTCAAGCAGAAGAAGAATCCGACCGGTAAAGATGTGCTGAATTTTCTCAAGCAATCATTCGTCGTGTTTGCGCCTTTCGAGTCACTAACGAAAACTGAAGTTCTCAAACAGCTGCAGTACTTTCTTGGGCTGATCACTCGAGCGGAGAAACTGTTTTTCATCTACATGAGCGATATCAACTTTCAGCAGACCCTTCTCAAGCACGTCACATCAAAGTTGCCTGCAGAGCTGCAAACCAGGTTTGCCGGTACTTCATCACTGGAGGCGCAAGAATCTCACTGCCAGCCTACTTTGCCAGAACGATCACCAAAAAAGCCTAGCAGGCAAAATTTCCTTCGCCCCAAAACAGTGAACAATCTAAAGGACTTTCTCATGGACGAGATTCAAGCTCTAGAGAAGGAGCTGCAGGAAGAGCAACGCATTGAAGCACTGTTTTCCGCTGGGAGCTCTACTGCGTCGTCAGAAAGTGCTCCCAAATGCGCATTCTGTCAAGTTGGCAGCCACCCTATGTTTAGTTGTCCTCAGATGAAAAGAATTCGTTGTGATGGATGCTTTCGCCGTGGCCACACCATCAAGACCTGCCCTGACGTTTAATCGTCAATACCGGTTAACGAGTCAATTGATGTTTTTTTCTAAAACGTTTATCACGTTTGTGTCAATCTTCTACTACTGCAAATCAATACTTACTAACGATAGAAACCAGCTAGACAAACATAATACCTGATTTTACCAACAATCTTTGTGTAATCTTCTTTTGATACGTTGTAGAATAAACGAAAGAATACATTTGCTCAGTACAACTGTTTCTTTTATTTTAAAACAGATAAATATTGAAGCAAGTTTAGATCTTGGGAGTAGCATTGTAAAATTCTCAGAGTTTTTTGCTTCTTATCAGAATTGATAAGAAATGCGCATGCCCTGTCTGTGCGCTGAGTTTTAGAAAGTTGGCTTGTTCTATTTTTCATTCTTTCACTCTTTCACTCACCAGGTCACCATCAAGGATACTTCAGCCCATTTTGCCGACGATGATCTACCTGCTTCAGAATCTGATAGCAAAATTGACGATGCCAGAAAGATTTCTGGCATCCATACTGCCGGTCACACCAGCCGAAATGCCACCTGAAGTTGAGTCAAGGTTGAAAACGCAAATAGAACAATTTGAGATGCTTTTTTCCAACACCGAAGACGTCAGTGAAGAGCTGGTAGAAAAGTGGACAGAACTCTTGGAAATGATCTGGCTCAAAAACTGCTCACTTTGCAAAGACAACCCAAAAAAGAAAGTTGAAGAACAAGAACCAAAAAAGCAAATAAAACAACACAAGCCAATACTTCAGACAATGGAAGTGTCCATGAAAACGCCAACTTTACAATTTCCGGAATTAGAACTAGCTCAACCAGATGAGACTATTCTGAAAGCAGTCATTCCGTCGTCATTTCCCATTTACAAATACAAGCCCCGGAACCAGACGATCTATCACGCTGAAGAGAACTTTCCAAAGAGCAATGAAGACAGAAGCCTGTCCAAGACGGCCCTTAGAGTGAAGATGCAGAATGCATTCTATGATTTAGTCATTTACGACGAAAACGACCTGGAAGGACTGGCGGCAATGTTACGAATTATATCCCTCTGCAGCAAATTAGGAGAGCCCTATGCTCGAGACCCTGGTTTGCGATATGACTTTTTTGAGTACGCCAAATGCAAGATGCCAGTGAAGATGTCCCAGCGGGTTCGAGCACTTAAAGAAGTCGGCGGGCGCCGTTCGGTTAGCAGGCTGTTCAATGAGCTGCGAAACTACATCATCGAAGAAGCGGGTAATCGTCGTACGGCAATGGAGACTGAGCTGTGCCTGAATTGCTTCAAAACAGATGGCCACAGCAAGAAGGACTGTCCAAATGAAGCGCTTCCACGGGCGAAAATAGGCTGAAAACCTTCTACACACTTTTATACTATAATGCCTTATTCTACCAAACAACTACTGTAGCTAAATTTGATTCAATAAAGAAACTGAATATATTTTGCGAGAAGTACAAAATAGTTGTCCTAAAGTGTTGGAATATGAGTTTAAAGTAAAGGAAAATGTACAATGAAAGAAGAAGGCTAGTCACTGGCACTGGTAGTATAGTGCACTAAAATGCAATCACCTTCAGGGAAGGATCCTCACTCCCTTTGGCCTGAAAGTGACACATTTTGGAGGAGTGACCGTAGTTGAAGCAGCTAAAGCAGAGAATATTCTTGAGGACGGGGCAGTTCTTGAGGCTGTGGTACGCCTCGTGGCAGTACCGACAGAGCTGTCGCTGCTGGTGCAGCTGCAGTTTGAGCTTCAGCTTCTGCCAGCCTTCAGTCTGCTCGGCGGGCAGCGACGTCTCGTCGGGCATATTGGCCGCCAGCACCTTTCGCTTTCTCACCGAGTAGTAGGTGATGATCTCGTGGCGGGCGTACTCACTCAGCAGCTGCACACTGTCACGGGCGTAGTTGGCGGTGAAGTGGTGGCGCTGTTCGGAGGTCAGCTTGCTGAAGGCGACTGCAAAGAGGTGGCGATCGTAGGCCACCGACTGGCTGCGGTAGGGGGCAAAGGCGGTGATGCCCTTGCAGAGAGTGAGCAGCAGCTCCTTGAGGGTGCCAATGGCCTTCTGACCGCTGGGGCTGACCGCAGACAGCTCTTCCAGCAGCTGCTTTGTGACAGTCTGCAGGTAGTAGGGGCTGACGGTGGCCTCGATGGGGATATTCTCGAGGAAAGTGGCCAGCTCGGACAGTTCGTCGTCGGAGAAGTGGGAGAGGCTGCTGGCGGCAGGCAAGAAAGAGGCGTATGGACCAAAAGGTGTGCTGCTGCTGTTGGCGTTGAAGCTACTGTTTGATTGGTAACTTCGAAACACCCAATCGAAGGTGTTGCTGGAGTCCTCAAAAACACTGCTGCTGAGACCAGTGAGAGAAGAGGAGTTGCAACGGAGCAAAGCAAAGTAGTCGCCTTTGCTTTGCACGCACTTCTTCTCCTTGCCATCGAAACTTGAGGCTTTCTTTGGCTTGAGGTGGTTCAGCTGTGAAAGTGATGCACCCTCTACTGCTTGGGCGTACTGACACCACCAGTGTGCCAGTTTGCAGTGCCAGGAAGTCAGTTCAGAGAGGGAAAAGTGGTCGGTTAGTTCCAGAACCGAGGATTCAATTTCTGACAGTTTAGATTCTATAAGGGCAAAGGAGACTGTGCCACTTGAAAGAAGTTCGGTTATACCTCTCTCCAGCAGGTTAAGCTTGTTCAGGATCATTTTTGGGTCTTGGAGAAAAAATAGATCGACTTTAAGGAAATGAAATAGAACCAAGAAAAGAAAAAGGTGTGATCGTTTAGCAATCGACAAGAGAAAGGCAATTTCTAAATCTCACTAATCAGTAACTGATCGAGCGAGCTGACTAGGCTCCCTGCAAACCTTCTTTTCTAAACTGAAAAATTGCACACAATTTACAGTAAAGCACTTCAAATATCACTAGACACATGAGAGCAACCGTTGCCAAGCTCATTTATGAAACTTATTTATGCAAATGAAAAGAATTTTTTTCATAAAAACCCAAAACCCTTCTCGTAAATTCTTTGCTCGCCTAAACCTCTCATTTAGAAATTCCGTTTTGTTATCTCACAGCTTTATCAAGACTGACTCAGCGACAGTTCACGCGACACAGTCGTGGCCACGTTCGCTGAGTCAGTCCTTTTCACACAGTTCACACCGACTGGGCGCCTGTCTGATTGGGCGGTCATCAGGGCCAATTGATGACGTGTCCAGAATCATTGCAGCGGCGCGGGCGACTGGTAAGGTTATTTAGCTGGTCAGCTCTCTCGCCAAAGGCTCATTCAACATTTAGCTTTCGCCGACTCTCGACGTCTGCCTCGCTCTCTCAATCTCGCTCCCGCTCACGATCTCGGCTTTTGTGTTCTACTTATCCGCGAGTTCTATTTCTCCAACTTTCATCTTTCACTCTTCAAGTCACCGATCTTTGCCGAAGATGTCTGAAGTTGACAAGCACGAGACGCTGCTCCACAAGCTCTCCTACCACCAGGATTCACTCAAGGGCATTTTCGATCTGCCCTGCAACAACATGCACGTCAAACTGGCTGCCATTGAGCGCAAGATTGTCGCCATAGAGGAGCTGGTCCTTGAGTTGCCCTATGGCGATGAGACTACCTCTTTCGAAGAGTGGCGCCTTACCGTTTCCGAGTTGTACCGTCGATTCTTTCAGTTGGTCAGCGAGAAGAAAAAGAAGCCCGAAAAAGCGGTGTCCTCCGGAAAGGCGACCAAAGACGGCTCCACTCACAAGGACGCCTCCTCAAATGAGGAAGTAGAAACTGGAAATGTTTCTCCGGCTACTGCTGGCACCGTGACTTCTTCTGACAACCCGAAGTCGAACAAGAAGAGGTCCCAGTCAACTGCCTCTGGCACTGAACAAGGCAATGGTGGCCGTGCTTCGCAAGGCTTTCGCCGCCCTGGACCGGTCAAGCAGACCTATCGAAACCTGAGTTTTCGCCGCACCTCTGGCACCTTGCCGATTTCTGCTGAGCCAGCCGTTGAAAAGAGCGTCGAGGAGCAGAAGGAGGAGCTGAAGACTCAGTATGATGGCTTCTTTTCGAAATTGGAGCCCGTTGCCGAACTATCCGTCGACTCCGACCTGGAAGGCATGCGAATTCTCTCGCTGCTCGTCAACCGATGCATTCGCCAGATGACCCCCTTTGAAGACGACTCCCAGCTGTTGTCCGACCTGCTCAACTTTGCTTTGGCGAAAGCTCCCAAGACGGTGATTGAACGCTACAATAGCCTCAATGAAGAAGCGGAGAAGGAGGTGGAAAAGGATGACGCTGAAAACGAGGACGAGTCAAAGCGCCCCCCGCTGAAGGGCCTTCGCCTGCTGAAGAAGTGTCTGGTCGCTGAACTGACTGATTTCTATGAAACCGCCAAGGCGGCTCTTGTCACTGAGGATGGGGGCGACTGCGCCGGCGGCGAGGCTACTGAAGGGCAGAACTGTTACTACTGCAAGTCAACCGGACACTACAAGTTCCGATGCCCACAGGTACGTTCTCTTTGGCTATGGGTGCAACCTCTACCTATCAACTGACATATTGTTTTCCCCTTTCTCCTTTAGATGCGAAACCAGATCTGCTTTCGCTGCTTCAAGCGAGGCCACAAGGCCAAGGAGTGCGGCCGCCGCTGCTTCAAGTGCGGCCTGGCGGGCCACTACAAGAAGTTCTGCAAGGCCTAGATATCGGCTGCGCGCGCAAGTTTAGAAGCGGCACACTTTACACTTTTCTAAATCTGGATGCTTTCACTTTGTAATTGATCTGTTCTCTTTCCAACTACCCTTCTGCATCCTCTATTATCTCTCACATTTACCCTCCTTCTCCTTATGTAGTCACTATATTTCCCTCTGTTTGAATCTAGACTGTATTTCTAGTCTACTACCATTTTACACCTTTGTGACTAGCTAGTGTTGTTGATTCTCTTTTGCATTTGTAGCAGCCATGATATTTAAAACAAAAATTACAACTGTATCTGTAAGAGACTCGCTCGGCACCGAGAGAGAAAGAGATTAGCTGCTGCTGCCGGTTAGAGCAGTGCTCTCGTTGTTCCTTCACGGTACATTTCTCCGGCAAAACTCGCAACGCGTTGTCATGGAGTGCACTGTGCACACTAACTGAACGACTGAACCATTGCAACTGGTGTGCTAGCCTAGCACTAGGCCAGAAAAACCTTGGTCGTCGGTTGGCCGTCGTCGTTCCTGTGAAACTCAGCGCTCTAGCACTGAGTCTGCCAGGTGGCCACAACCCCGCTCTCGGATTTCCTTGTAGTCTCTCCGAGCAGCCAGTTGTGGGGTGAGCAAGGCACTGCATCTGAATGTAAATTAGCACATGAGCTGAACTAGCACATTTCGGCAGTGATCATCATCATCATCACCTTGGTGAACAGTGGATGGCAGGGGGCGCCAGTGACCAGTGCGACGGTTGCAGTCGAGCAGTGTTCACTGCAAAAACAAAGTGAAAAGCACTCGCATTCTTCAGCAGCGCGCTCTCCGCTTACCATCGGCTCTCTTTTATCTTCGTTTCTCTCTTTCTCTTTCTCTTTTACTGTCCGTCATCATCACCACCTCCGGAACATCATCATCATCATGTGGATTATCTCCAAGCCATCTCCGGTGCCTGTGACGGTGATCACCTCTGAAACGGAGCTGGAACTTAACATCAACCACAATGCCACCGGCCAGATGCTCTTTGATCAGGTCACCAAAACGATCGGCCTTCGAGAAGTGACGTACTTTGGCCTGGAGTACTACGATGACAAGAACATACTCGCCTGGCTGGACCTCTCTGAAAAGATCATGAGCCAGGACATTGCCAAGGTGAAATATGATACCGACAATCGACTGCAATTTTGGTTCAAAGTCAAGTTTTACCCTGAAGATGTGAATACGGAGATTATTCAGGAATCCACTCAGGTGAGTTACTGATGGCTACCACAACCACAAAGTCTAATCGCAACGTTTTTGACTACTTTACTTTATACTAGCGCCTCTTCTACATTCACATTTGCGACAGTATCCTTAAGGATGTAATTTACTGCCCGCCCGAGACTGCCGTCATTCTGGCGTGCTACTCGTTGCAGGCACGGTACGGCGACTATCAGGACAAAATGAAGGAGTACATTCGTCCTGAAACTCTAATGCCGTCTCGTGTGATTCCACAGTACACCCTGACCACTGATCAGTGGCGTGAACGTATCGGCCGAATTTGGAAGTCAATGGCAGGCACTGAGCCGGAGGAGGCAATGCACGACTACCTCAAAGTGGCTCAAGATCTGGAGATGTACGGGGTCGCCTACTGGCCGGTGAAAAACAAAAAGGGCACCGAGTTGTTCCTTGGCATTGACGCCCACGGCTTCAGCGTTTACTCCACTAAGGACAAGCTGACTCCGGAGATCGGATTTCCGTGGAGTGAAATTCGCACTGTCAGATACGACCAGAAGAAGTTCATCATCAAGCCAACTGATAAGAAGGCGCCGCAGTTTATCTTTTACCTGCAGCGAGCCCGGTTCGCCGCGCGAATGCTGCATCTCGCAAGTGGCAACCACGAGCGCTACATGGCCCGTCGGGCACCGGAGAAGATGGAAATCAAACAAATGAGAGCGCAGGCTGCCGAGGAGAAAGCCGCGAAGAAGCTGGAGCGCGAACGCCTGCAGCGTGAGGTGGAGGCCCGCAAGGCCGCCGAACTGAAGCAACAGCAGATGGTGGAGCAGATGAAGACGATGGCAGAGGAGGCGGAGGCCAAGGTTAAGCAGTTCACTGAGGCCCAGGAAAAGATCATCTCTCTGGAGAAGCAGCTTAACAACCTGCGGGATGCAAAGGCTCAGCTAGAGGCTCAGCACGCCGAGTTGGAGGGCCTGAATGCCAAGCTGGCGCTGTCCAGTCAGATGGAGGCCGCCGAGAAGGAGAAGCTGGCGAAGGAGGTGGCGGAGAAGCAGGCAGCCTACAGTATGGCGCTGGAGGCGTTGCAATCGAAGGACAGCGAGACGAAGCGACTGCAGGAGGAGGTGGCCAAGGTGAAGGAGCTGAGCAAGGCGGTCTCGCAGAGCTCGGTGGAGAGCAGCACCAGCACCAAGGCAGAAGACGAGGAGGCGGAGGACGCTTCTAATGGGAAGGCGATGACCAATGAGGTGCACCTCAGCACCGGGGGCGATGACGCCGATGCGCTGCCCCGACCTGAGGAGGCCAGGGAGCCGCAGATCAACAAAGTGAAGATCCTTCAAATGCGAATTCAGGTAGGATTAGGGTGATTGTAAACTTGAACTTCTTTTTTCTCACACTTTGCTCTTTTACAAACATATCAGGAGCTCTCCAGTGACCTGGAGTCAAATGCGAAGGACAAGCTGACTGCCACCGATCTTCTGCACCGCGAGAACGTGCGCAAGGGTCGCAACAAGTACAAGACACTTAAAGCCATTCGCCATGGCAACACCCTCCGCCGTGTGGATTATTTTGAGAATATGTAACACGTCTGCCATGTATGTTCTGTCCACCATTTCAGACTGAAGACTGGTGCGCGCAACCTTTGCTTTTATGAATATTATTCGTATCATTATTATTTTACTATTACCACTTTTACCATAAGTGAACTACTACTAAATGGCATGTAAGGGCGCTGTGCTCTCATTGCTGCTTCTTACTCTTCTTGCCTCTTCCGCCGTCTTTTGGATCACGACGAGGCACTGCGGGCTTTTTAGTCTTTGCAGTGACCTTCTGATGATTGCCCGCAGCGGTGGAATCTGCTGCTGATGCTGCTACCTTTGAGACGGGCGATTCCTTGCTCAGTGTACAGCTGGTAGCGCCCAGGGAGTGCACTTCAGAGAGGTTCTTCCCGATGATGTTCCTCTTCAGCGGTGGTGGTGCTGCCTCCTCATTCACCTGAGAAGAGCCCATTGTGGACTGTTTTGAAGAGACTGGTCGGCCTGATTTGTCGCCCTTTGCCGAAGCATTGGCTGTGCTCTTGCCCACGCTTTTGCTCACATTGCTTTTGGGCACCTGCTTTGACTTTGTCTTGTTGTCACCTAGTGCCGACCGAGGGACGGTGGACTTTTTGTTGTCGGCAGAAAGGTTTGCCAGCGTTTTGGGCTCCTTTTTGCTCCTCTTCGTTGTCTTGTTCTTCTCTTTCTTCTTTTCCATCTTCTTTTTCGTCTTCTTCTTGGTGGCAGTGGTCTTCTTCGTCTTGGGCGCGTTCTTTGTTAGCTTCTTTGTGGTGGTGGTCTTCCCTTCCACTGGATACTTTCTCTTCTGTATTGGTTCCAGTTTGGTGCAGCAGACGTAGTACGTGATGCCGGCGCCGATGAGCAGGAAAGCAGCCAGTACAATGATGAGTATCAAGGCGAAAGGACGAGGGCCTTCGGTGGTCTCACTGGAGGTGTTGTCGGTGACTATACAGTTTTGGATAAAGATATTACAATTTTTGTACAAATCATACTAAAAGGCTTACCATTGTTCACCTCACTCGAGTTGGCCAATAACCGTTCGGTCCGGTCTGATTTGACTATCAAGTTACTACTGTGCTCACCGATGACCACCAAACAAAGGCACACCAACAGACAATGATCAAAGTAGCGCATTCTGTGAAGCTGTGAACTTTGGTTTGGCTGGGCCTAATTTAGAGAATGGAAAATTTAAAAGCACAAAGTAACGATTTTAAGATGTGTTTTTGAATATTGTTGAACTATCAATGGAACTTTTTTCAAAGTGAATTGCCTAAATGCGAATACTTTGAACATTGCTTTATTTTACTGCGCTTTACGTCATCTTATTCCAAACACTGTTCTACATGAGTTCTCCTCTTTTCAGCCAGGTTGCCATCATCATCGTCATCATCTTTTTAGAAAAGGGCATCCACTGCGCCAGTAATCCGTGCCAGAAATGGGTGGACAGAAAGCGATCCCTCATTGCCATTGGCGAAGTAGGCGGCGATCGACTGCTCCTCCTCGATGACCACTACTCAGGCCTTCTGCTGCCCCTGTCCGCTCTGGTGCACGTCGACGGTACGATGTTCAAGAGCGGGGCACCGCCTCCGTATCTCAGCTTTGAGCACGCAGAAGTCTTTCGACTGTCCGGCACCGAGAATCTGCCACCGCGGACCATCCCAACCGGCGCTGTGATCCTCGCCAATGAACAACTTCCCAACTACTACCTTCGCTACTGTGTGGGCCTTCTCTCCGATGACGGCCAGAGCTTTGCACTGCTGCCCGTGGAGAGAAGCCTCGACGAAGACGTCAGTGCCGATGCAGTTTACCTTCCAATCACCGAAAACGGTGGCAGCTTTACTACGCGCATATTCACCTCAGCAGTTCGCGAGGACAACAGCAGTATGATACTTTCTGCTCTCTACAATGCACAGAACCTGAACATGTTTAAGCTGCAGTTGCAAAGAAACAGTGTGGAGTAAGTAAAGTGAAGCCTTCTTCTGCTTTCTTAGACATTTCTAACATTTTGCCAATTTTATACACTAGGTCTACTTTTGTGAAATCTAAACTGTTCCTACACCACTATCGGCAAATTGACGGCGGCTTCTTCTACCAGAACGCAACACTGCTCGGTTTTCACAACGGCGACGCAATGATCAAAATTTGGAACGTTGAAATGGGCCCCGAATCAGTTGAAGTGCTCTACAAGGACTTTTTTAAGTGTGATACGCTGTTCCTGGCATGTAAGGAAAGAGGGAAAAGTTCCGGAAAGTGCTCGACTAATACTTCCCCTTAATCATTTCAGACAATCAAATGGTGACCACGCTTATTTGGACCACTGTTCTCGGGGCACTCTTCATCCTGTGGATTGTCTTCCGCTGTCAGGGTGTGAGCTGTTTTGGGGGATGCGGCAGTTTCACCTTCAGCAGCAACAGCAGTCAGGGGGACAGTTTTTCCTCTCGGAAGAGTACCGCCGTCAGCAGACAACTGCTGACGATGAAGACTAGCGGGGCAAGCGCCAGCAAAACCACCTCCACATCGGCAGGTGGTGGTGCATCACGCAAACTGACCACCACTGCCCACTCAAAGTTGACCTCTTCAGGCAGTGCTTTCACCACTTAGACAAAGTGGTGAATTGATTGTACCAAACAAAAAACTATCCACTTTGAGTTTCCTCCTTTACTCGGTGTGTGCTGATGACCTACTGATAGGAACAAAGATTTCCCCCAAGGGTGTTATATCTAGGAAGATTGCACATGCGGCTGGTGTGAGCTAGACACCAATTACTAAATGATAAGGCGTGAATCATTTTTCATATTTTACTTTTTTCTATCTTTGGCAAAGTTTTTCTTTAGCTCACTTTACATTTTTCACTCATTTTGTAAACATGTCTTGCCATATGTTTTTCAATATCTTTGTCGCTTTTCGAGTAATTCTTGCAGTTTTTCTTTCATCGCCAGTTAGCACTGAAATGAACTACTCATCATGTTCGAAGACAGCATTTCCTGAGCTAATGTCTTGCTATGATAAGTTTGAGTTTGAGTCGCAAAAAGAGAATGTCCTTGATTTGGAAAAGGTTGTATGGAAAAAAATGTTTCAGAGTTTATCATTTACAATCATTTTTTATTTAACAGAAATGCTGCATCTTTAATTTCTACCGCAACTGCGTGCAAAAAGTAGCTGAAAAGTATTGTTTTTCCACCAAAGATAGAGCCGATCTGACTGAGACATTAGTTGGTTTTGTCCAGAACTCCATTTCACTGGAAGACCCTAATGAGTGTTCCAAATCCTTTTTGAAATTAACTTTTATGTGCACTGATCAGCAATTCCTTATCATTGGAGTTTATTTCATTGCACTCATCTTGCTGGTTGGATTCAGTGTTGTCTTTTTCAAAATCTACTGCTATTGCTTACGTTAATTATTTGTTTTAAATCATTGCATCAGATTTATCATTACACTTTTCTGTCATTCTGGAAAAGTTATTTTTTGTGTCATAAAAGAGTCTGCTTTGTGTTGAGTTAGTGCTGACTAGTAAAGTGAAATGGTGGACCGTGACTCCTCACTATTCAATTTCGCATCAATTATCATTTTTGTTCAGATACACTCACCGCTACTGGCAAGAGCGCCACTTAGCATTTTTCTTAGTTCATTCACACTTTTAGATATTTCTGTTTCAAGTTCTGTTAAGGTGAGAGTGAGTCGAATTTTCTCATTTATTGGCTCTCGTATTATTCCTA
>JAALOO010001493.1_pt1 | contig 15688 bp, 14 predicted proteins | sample 7257641 | NCBI WGS metagenome assembly JAALOO01 (sample SAMN14085613, study PRJNA598686) | mite metagenome | biome: ENVO:01001000; feature: ENVO:01001002; material: ENVO:01001226; isolation source: single female mite from University of Michigan culture on fish food culture... ...
GAGAGAGAGAGAGAGAGAGAGAGAGAGAGAGAGAGAGAGAGAGAAAGAGAGAGAACTTGGGCGAGAACAAGTGAGGTGAGGTGCACTTTGTTCACCACTTGCTGCTGCTGCTGACTAGTGGCCAGTCTTCCACTGCAACTGCAGGGAGCTGCAGCAATGTAAATTGCTAGCACCGCCGCCGCCGCCGCTGCGGCTCATTAAGCCGAGCAGTCTTCTCCTCAGGTCGTAGTCCACGGCGATCGATTGGGAAGGCCACTCTTTGCAGTTCTGTTTCCCCCTCTCCTTAGTCTGAGGGTGTCGAATGAGTGAGTGAATGTGTGTGTGCTGTTGCTTACATTTCATAGGGAGAGAGAGAGAGAGCGGGCAAGGTGTGCTCACGGTAAGGGCTGCTGCAGTAACACAGTCAAGGTGCACAGTGTGTGCTCTCCCGGTGTGCACTTTGACTGTTGCTGCTGCTGCTGCTGACCACTGTTGCCCACTGCACACTCACCATCCCCATCATCCATTGCACACGCATTCATAAGCAGTCCAGAGTGGCTAGAGGCAGCCTAGAGACGAAGAGGGCAAAGTGTGCTGTGCTGAATGATATTGCCATTGCTGATGCTGCTGCTGATGCTTCTGCTGCTTCTGCTGCTTCTGCTGCATCTCACTCGCATCCCGTTCTCTCCCTTTCTCTCTTTCCTTTTCTCTGTGTTCACCACTCGTCATTGACCATTAAGTGAGTACTCCGGCGTCTGTGTGTTCTCTCCCTCCTTCCTTCCTTCTTCTCACCACTCATCGCCTGTTGCAGGAGCAACACTGCCTCTTGCAAAGAAGAAGAGAACTGAATCTTCATCTCAGACGCCAATTTTTTTCTCTTTCTCTCTCTCCTACTTTCTGGCAACCAGTTACCAAAGAACGGGCTACCGCTGCTTGCCATCGCTGCTGCTGCTGCTGTCCTCCGCAGTCGCACAGTCATCTCAGTCATTCACGATGACTAGTTGAATAGTGGTGGTGGTGTCGGACGCAAGAACGAGCTGAATAAGATGTGCTGATGGCCGTTCGAGGATAGCTGAGAACAGAAAAGAAAGAGGGAGGGAGAGAGAGAGAAGGGAAAAAAGTGGAGAAAGAAAACGATGAGATGAGAAAAGCTGAAGAGGTTTTGGAAAAAAAGGGGCACTAAGAAGTGCTGCTGCTTCTCAGAGAACTGGCTAAAGACGACGGCTGCGACGACGTTTACATTTGCCAGCACTGACACTGATGCTTCTCATCGAAGAGCAGCCGATCGATTCCTCTTCTCGCCGTCTTCTTTCCACTTCTTTTCTCCCGTCTTTTTGTCTGACTGAGCTGTCGATGCAGCAGCATCAGCAGCAGTTCAACCAGTTTTGCTCCTCTCAGCACTCCTTACAGCTGCTGCTGCTGCTGCTGTCAGCTGCCATTGTTCGCATCCGAACTTAGTAGTCTTTTCCTCTGCTCAAACGTTTCTTTGCCAGACGAACAACAGAAACAGAAGCAGAAGAAGAAGAAGAAGAGCAGACAGCGGTGAGCGGTTTCTTGGGCAACGACGAGCAAACTATGACGTTTATCTACCGGCAACCTCGTCACTATCATCACCTCTCTCTTTTTACCTCAACATCACCATCATCACCAACATTTTTGACCTAGCTTACGCATCGCTTTTTCTCCTCTTTGTTTTCTAGTCGATTTTGGCCGTATCTTTGAGCATGATCGCCCCAGTTTATCACTACCACCACCACCGGTTATGATTGAGCAGCTATTATCATCATCATCATCATCATCATCATCACCTTTGTCACCGCTGTTTATTCTACCATACTAATGGTTACGCCGCACATTACCGTTTCCACTTGTTTTCGAGCTTCAGTGATTTTCATCCCTTTTAACTTGGCCATTTGCAGCTTATATCCGCCTCACTGAATCCACGCTGAAACTGTTAATGTTTGCACAGTGCTTTCTTTTTCCTTTTCTTCCTCTTAACGTTTTTGACGTCGCCGAAGCGTGTCTTTTCTTTTTTGATATTTTACCCCGTTACCACTACTGTCAATGTCAACCTAACCACCACCACCATTACAATCTTAGTTAAATGGTAGTCGTAGAAGTGACTGAAATGAATGAGTGTGTGTTTGCATGTGTTTACGAGTGTGTATCATGATGCTAATGATAATTGCAGCAGCCACCACCACCTCCTCCTAATAAAGCCTGTGTGATCAGTGAACGAGCAATTACTTACCACACACAGTCTGCTGTGATTGCCAAATTGTCTGCTGATTATCACCACCAACACCACCTCCATTACCACTTCCATCACCACAAAATGTTGTGATGCAATTTTTACAACAGTCAGCAGAAGAAAAATATGAACCACGAGCAGTCACAACTGCACTCTTCTCTTGTTTTCCTCTTTTGAGCATCGAACATTGGTCCTCTTGTGGCCGGCTAGCCAACAACGACAACCACGCAAAGTGGCTCGTAGTTATTGCTGCTGTCGTTGCCTCGTGACCTCATTACCTCGTGACCATGATCACCACCACCACCACTGCAGATCGATGACTGCCAATTGAAGAAGGCAGCGGCCTGGGAGGAAAAGTAGCCGAGGTGAGGTGAAAAGGTGGAGTACGGCTGCTGTTGCTGCTGCTGCTGCCTCTGTTTCAGTGTCAACTACCACTTGCTACCTTTGGAGTGTTGTGCAGTCAGTCATCTAAGTGATCTCCACTGTTTTGATTTCACCTTTCAACTTGAAAAGTTTTTCTCTGTTGTGATATCATCTTTTGTCGTTCAAGTTCACCCACCTCCACAATGGCCAACACTGTGTTTGACCAGCGCAGCCTGTCAACGATGCATCAGTTTCCGCCGCCGCCGCCGCCACCGCAATCCGTTTTAGCCGTGCCCAACAATGGCGGCGGAAGTCAAAACAACAGCAACAACAACAACAACATCAGCAACGCCCGTCTCGGCGAGGTAATCCTCCTCGACGGACGTAGGGTGGAGATTAAAATTCAGGTAAGTGGCTTTTCTCTAATTACATTTTTTGTTTGATTTTGTCTGTAATTTGCTAATTACCTTCTGCTACTTGCTACCTGTTTTTTTCTCAATCTTTAGCCGAGACTTTTTGCGGGCGATCTCTTTGACATGGTCGCCTCGCACTTTAATCTCAAAGAGAAGGAGTACTTTGGGCTGGCTTTTTTAGATGAGACGTAAGTTGGCGAAGGTAGATTTTGAAAATGGCTTTACCAATTTTCTTTTACATTTTCTAGTGGCCAGTACAGCTGGTTAAATCTAGAAAAACGCGTTCTTGAACACGAATACGCACAAAACGTCTTCTCGCAAAGCTCAAAAGCAAAACACGCTCAGGTGATTCAAAAAGAAGAGGAGGACGCCATCTCCACTGTGTCCGCCAAATCAAAGTCAACTTCATCATCTTTGAAAGAGGGAGGCAGCCAGCTGAGCAGCAGCAATCGACCCGTTCACAATCGTCGAATCGCTGATCTTAAGCGGAAAAAACAGCTAAGCTCAAACAGTCAACAGCAGCAACAACAACAGCTGTCATCCAAAGCTCCACTCTCTAAAAAGGGCTCCCTCTCAAACCTTAGCGGATCTCTGAGGGCGAAACTTCAGCACGGGGCAAACGGAATGCTCAGTCGGCTGATGTCCAGTACGACTTCGCTGCCGCAAACGCTGTCGTCAACGTCGTCATCTGCTGCTGCTGCTGCTGCTGTCGCACCCTCAGCAAATTCCTCCATCATCCCCGATGCAGTAAACTCCAGCAGCAGCAGCAGCAGCACTCTTCCATTGAGAGGTGATAATCACCATCATCACCACCACCTGAAGCACCACTCGCTCAGTAGTGCGCACTCCTTGGAGTTGAGCAGTCACCCTAGAAGGGGTGATGGAGGACCAATCATCCCACCAAGCCATTCCTCTTCCTCTTCCATCCCTCTCGATGATCCACTGTACGACGTGATCAATGAAGAAGGCGGCAGTGGTGGTAATAGCCGCAGTGATAACTTTTTCTGCACCGAGGTCACCAACAGCGTCTTTACTGCTGATGAAAATCCGAACGACCATCATCATCATCATCACCACCACCACCTTGATCTTCCCTATGATAAAGAAGAGCTGTTGAGGTTTGAAGATAATGTTGAGGAAGATCAAATGGGAGAAGAGGAAGAAGAGGAGGAGGAGGAGGACAACCGGCTAGTGCTCTACTTTCTTGTCAAGTGAGTACATTTTAAAACTCCTTTTTAAGTTTGTTTTCTTAATGTTTATCTGTTTAAATGTTTCAGGTACTTTGTCGAGTCAATATCAATGCTTGCCGACACTACCACCATTGAGCTGTTTTTTCTCCAGGCAAAAGCGCTGCTCATCAATGTAAGTGTAACTGCTTTTGTTGATCAGTTTTTAACTTTATAGTTTGTAGCATTTTTGATTTAGCTTTGAAAGCTTGATGAGAATGATGATGATGATGATGTCTTTTTGTTGAAAAACATTTGTACTGACAGTATTGAACAGCACATTCAAACGGCAAACTTTCCTTCTTAACTTGGAAATTGCGCAAACAGCTGTGTGACTGACTGATACAGCGATCTTAGTAACAGGTTGATAAAAGAAAGTAACCAGTCAATCAGGGTTGATCGATAAGAGCACATGCAGCCAGTGCAACCAATGCTGCTCGGCAAACAACCAAGGAATTTGTCACCAAGTAACTTGTCAGCTGCTCGTCGTGATGATAAGACCATCTTTGTTATCGCAAATCCCAGTTTTGCCGTTGTTGAGCTGTGATTTCTATGTTACTGCTAAGCACGAGCACACTTTTATTGGCGACAAAACAGGGAAAAAACTTGGGTAGCCACTTTTGCAAACAGTTATTGAGTGCCAGTGTAATTAAACAAACATTTTCTACTTACTTCTTTCTTCCGTTTTTATACGCGAAATGCAACGTTGTTGCGCTTTTGTGGTGGTCGCCGGTGCAAATGTGGACACATTCACCAGCTGTGTCTGTTGCCGCTGCTGTTGTACAAAGCACTGGCTGCTTCTTTTCTTAATGTTGTGGATGTGGCTGTGACTTGCTGTATGTTTTCTTGTGTGTGTGTGTGTGTGTACGCGTACGGTTGTTTCCATCTGCAGCGGCAATCGAGAAATGCAACGGCTGCAGCAGCAACAGCAATCGACGCTGACTCAACGCGACGACGCTTTTTTTCCTTTTTACTCTTTCTTTTTCAATTTCACATTTTTGTCATTTGTCAACAGTTGGTGGCACTCTGCTTTTCAAAACATTTTATTTTTATTTTTTTAACAAGTGGACAGTAAGTATTAATCAAATCGTTTAGCTCATTGGATTTTAGCTTTTGACTAGTTTTGCTGCAGACGACAGTGCTGTTTAGCAGAACTGCTGCTAGTGTTGCAAAAATGACCGCTGCTGAAAGAGAAAAGTCGTTTGACTGCTTTTTTCTGTTTCTATTTTTGTTTTATTTGCCGTGTGTTGGAATGAAAAAAGCATGTACAGCCAAAAATGGCCACTGTCCAGTTGTGGTTTTATCCATTCACGTTACCCCGCCTTACAACCACCTACGCCTATTCTTCAGTTGTTATCTGCGGCATCCTCTTCTTTTTCACTTTTTGGTTTTAGCTTTACTTACTGACCATCGCATCTCATCACTTTCATTGTTGCCAATCACCACATCAGCAGAGCAAACTTTAATTGAATTAATTCTTTGTGACATTTCTTTTGCTCTCTCTCTCTCTCTTTCTTTCACTTGCAACAAATTGGTTTTTGACACCCAGTCAGTCAGCCAGTTAGTATGTGTGTTCATCTTCACATTGGCAAGCTCGTTGTTCAATTAGTCTGCTCTACCAGTTTGTCAGTCAGTCAGTCAGCTTGTCTGTTAATCACTTTTTTAGTGATAGCAAAACTGCCAACATTGTAGCAAAGTGTGGGCTTGACGATGATTTTAGTGTGTACGACATTTTTTCACATTTTCAACACACCACTTTCACTACTTTTGTTTTTACCAATTTTACTTTTTCTCTAATTTCCCCCTTGAACTCAAAAGTATTTTTGATATTTTCATTACTACTACTACTACTACTGCCACTGCCATCATCTCAAACTGTAACAGCAGCTTAAGTGCCTTCTGAGTGATGATCATAACGTTTATTTCCGTTTGTCTGAGTAAACGTAGCGCAGTGCAGTAAGTTAGTGTGCTGTACATGTGCATCAAGAAAACCTCTACATTTTTAAATTGTTGCAGCATTTTTTAGAAAAAGAGTGGTGCTGAATGTCTAAATTGAGAAATCTAAAAGTTAAACCTTTTTTACAATTTTAGCTGCAACAGTTGAGTTTTAGCTAAAACAGTGATATTTCTGTGTGAGTGCTAAAATACATTCAAAAATACCAGCTTTGATTTTTGCTCTGCTTCCTATCCTTTGCTTTTTTGTTGCCTTTGACACGGCACTGTCAGCAGTCGATTAGTTCTGCCCTGATGGCAGACACACTGACAGACAGTCAGACAGCGTATTTGCTATGTCATTACACTTTGTTTACACACTATTAGTGTTCACTGGTAGTAGAGCTGCAGCAATGCTCTCCTTTTTTCAATGCTTTAGTTGACAAAAAAGGTTGATCTGAAAATTAGCGTAACAGAACCTAACAGGAAGCAGTAGTCTGCTTTGCAAGGAGAGAAGTATACACTTTAGTACAACTGCCAATGTGTGCCGTATTTACATAAGTGTGCCTGCCGTACAAACGCACAAAGACCGTTTGCTTGCTAGTTTTATTTGCTTCTGCACTAGTTGGGGATGCCATCATCATCATCATTGCTAGACAGTCAACTGCTGTCGTCTGGTTTGATTTTTTGCCCGAACTAATTTTATTTTATTTCAATTTTATTTATCTTTACCATTTTCTATTTCTTCCTCTTCTCACCTTGCCAATTTTAAATTTGACTCATCCGTACTTTGGGACTACAACACTTTTTTTATGCCGCTGTCATCAATCATTTCAAACCATCACTGCCACTTCGCAGGAAACCGTCCAAGTACTCGATCTCGACACTAATCTCACCCTGTTGGCGTTGGTGCTGCAGTCACTGTACGGTGACATCTCAAGGTACGGCGTCCTTTTATTGATAATGGAGTTGTACAGCCGATGCTTTTTTAGCGGCCGGTACTTTTCCCTTCTCACTTGTGCCTCACACTCTTTTATTCATGCCTAGCACGAGTTAATCTAGCACAGGTTGCCACTTCTAACACTACTTTTCTTTTCTTTTTTTCATCTTTTTTATCCATCCTCACCACAGTGACAGCAAAGCCCGCCACCGCGTTCACAAGCAGCAGTTGATCTCCTCGTATCTGCTCCAGGAGCTGGCCACCTCGTCCACATGGTAACACTGATTGACAGTTACTTTTGGCTTCTTTTTTCCGTCCTTTTGCTAGCATTCTTTTAGCATCGGTGCTGCTGACAATGCCAAGCTGCTGTTTTGTCATTATCATCGGCAGTGTATGCAGTAATAGAGTGATCGCTGTCAACAACAGTTGACCACTTTTTACGTAGCACTTTGATTTGTTATAGTTTTTCGTAATCCTTTTATTTACACATATTTTTGCCTATTGTTTCATCCTTTTCCCGCAGTGAGGATCGCATCATCGAGGAGTACCGCTCGCTAGTGGGCACCACATGTGCCCAGGCTATTCACCGTTTTATGACGCTGATTGAGAAGCAACCGACCTACGGCGTTCACTTTTACGAAGTAAAGGTAATGACCAGTAGTTTTAAGTAAAAGGCGTTCTTTACAGCAGCAACAACAACAACAACAATTACCAAACGCTTTGCGGTATTGAAATAGAAACTCGTCCGTCCGCTTAAATGCCTCTCAATTACCGTTTAGATCAATAATAACAGCAGTGTGTTATTGATGGCAGAAGCAGTGCCCATTCAGAAAGTCAATCGTCTAATGACTGCCGTAAAAAGTAGTGTTTTAGTTTTACTTAATGTGTGTGCTCTCATTTAAATAACTGAACCATTTCAAAGAACAATTTTCAAGCAACAACTAGTTTTTGGACAGCTTCGAACATTGAAAGCTTTTTCACTGCAATCGCCTTCGCTCGCTTGCTATATGAAAACCTCAAACTCAAGTTTCCTTTTTAACTCTTTTCCATTTTTTTGCAGGACAAATCCGGCGCCCCGTACTGGTTAGGCCTTTCCGGTCGGGGCATCAGTCAGTTCGACTACGAGGACCGCCGACTGCCGCGACGACACTTTCCCTGGAAACAGTTGGAGAATCTCTACTTTCGTGAGAAGAAGTTCTCTATTGAGGTGCGCGATCCCAAACGGTAAGTGATATCTTTGTGCCCCCTTTCCGGTGTTTCTTAATCACTGCAAGCGTAGCTGCGACATCTGTCACCTAGTTAAAACGACCCCCACACAGACACACACTAATTATAATTAGCCAAGCGCTAGGCGACACTCTTCGAATGCACAGATGCCGCACACTGCTCATTAATTGCCGGAAATGAGGCGCTGACACGACAGAAGTGGGGACAATAAAGAGTGAACGACATTTGCCGAGAGAAGACAGAGATCCTTGCCTTTTAGGGAAAAGTAGGGAAAAGAAACTGTTTCGGTGTTCTCTTGTCTCTACCCCTTCTAGCAGACCACCCAACAGCAGAAGCAGCAGCAGCAGCAGTTTTACAACTGCCCGTTTGGCTGTCGCCGTTTTATGATGTTCTAGTGTTTTATTTTAGCTCATCAGCATCTCTGCATTTCTTTCGTTTTTATTTGCTTTATTTGTGTGCATCTGCGTGTGTGTGTATGTGTGTTTATATTTGTTTCACTTGTGTGCCCCCTTTCTAATGTTTATTCTTTGTCTTCATTTTTCTTCCTTCTTTTATAACGTCCTGATGCAGAGTGGTGCACACGCTGAGCTCCATTAATCTGTACGAGAACGCCATCGAGGACGTCGACTTTGACGACCTCTCCAGTGCCATTTGTGATCCGACGACGCAGTGAGTAAAAGTTGTGGTTTTGAAGAAATACCAGCAAAACCAACCTGTCAAATAGGCATATCAACAAACTAAAAACTACTACTTCTATTTGACAGAGTTTCCGTCAGCCGCCGAACCTTTGGCCCGTGCAATGTGACGGTGTACGTGTGGTTCGCCGCTAGCTCCGGTCTCACTAAGTGCATCTGGTCGATGGCCATCAGCCAGCACCAGTTCTACATTGATCGTCGAGTGACCAAGGTTCAACAACTTTCCATACACTTCTAGGCCCAATTGTAACAAAACTTTTTTTGGCTCTTAACTTCAGTGCCATATAGTGTGCAATCGCTCCGCCGAGGAGATCATCGCCTCGCTCTCGGCAGCAGTAAACGGCGGTGATTCAGCGTCTTCAGTCACCACCTCCACCACCACCACCACAGCCAAGTCAGTGCTGAGGACTTGTGCCAAGTCCAAGAAACGATACTCAATTACCACTACCACCTCAAGTGCCTCCACTTCTGCCTCCACCACAAAGGCTCGCACCAATAATCGTCACCATAATTCGCTATCGCTGGGACTGAGTCGTCGCTTCTCCAGTCTAGGCTCAATTCACTCGAGAACTCCGTCGAGTGAATCCTCCTCCTCCTCCTCCTCTTCTTCTTCAGCCGTCTCCTCGACGCACTCTCTGCATTCCCTAGATTTGCCCTCTTCCATCTCCTCGCCTCCTTCTGCTCTGTCACTTCGAGGTTCGGTAAGAGGAGTAAGAGGTGATCGTGATCATCGTGATCATTGTGATCATCTGTGGGAGGCCACCTCCGACTCGGCGTCCCTCTTCGGCGGAGCCGCCTCCTCAACTGCCTCCTCCTCCTTTTCCACTTCTCACCATCATCACCAGCAACAGTTTCGACACAGCACCTCCAGCCGAAGCATGTCTCGCATGTCCACTTCGGCGGCGGCGCCTCGCAAGAGCAGCAGCAAGTCGCTCTGCTTTCGGCGACTGCGACTGCTGGAAACGCAGCTCAGCGCAAAGTTGGAGGAAGTCAGGCGATTGGACGCTCTTGAACAGGTAAGTGCTTTGTTAGCCACTGAAATATGAAATCAGTGCTCAGCGTTTAAAGTTTAATTCTTTGTGTTTTTTAAATTCTTTAGCAAATCCTCCAACGAGCCGCCAAGGCCGCCCTTCCTCCTGAACAAGTGCCCGCTATGAACTTGTCTGGGGCAGCCTTTTCAACTCACCTTCCAACAGGCAACAACAGTCATCACTCCATCTCCTCCTCCTCGGACCAGTCCTCTTCTTCGGCCTCGTCGACCTGTTCCGCCTCAGGGCATCGTGCCCACTTGGTGAAATTTGGAGCGTCCAGTGAAACGAACATCGGTGGAAATTCCATGCCTACAGTCCACTACCGAAGTGCACTGTTTGGCAATCAACAGCCGAGCAGCAGCAGTAGCTCTCTCCAGTCGAACACCTCAAAGCTGTCGTTGAGGAACTTTGTGGTGACCGGGCGAAACAGTGGTTCAGCCACCAGCACAACATCTAACAACACTGCAGCTGCCACTCAATCAGCAGCTACCTCGGATGGAAGTGATCAAAGTGGCCAGGGGCAGGAAGCTCAGATACAGCAAAGTTTGAAGTACAGCTCAGGGATGGCTCCTGAGCAGCCAAACAACAACACCGAAAAAGCAGGCAGCTTACTAATCAATCACCAACGAAGTCGGTCAGTCGGTCCTGGGCACAAATCCAACAACAGCAGCACCAACCTTCCCAGCTTAAACGCCTACTCAAACAGTCTTGATCGAAAGAAACAGCAGCAACGAAACGGCTCTAAAACGCTTCAAAGTAGCACCGACCCTGCAAAGACGCTACAAACAAGTGAAAACCAAAACTTTACCGCTACTACTGCTACGACATCATTACCAGGCGCTCTTAAAACTCAAACTTTGCCAAGTTCAGCTCAAAAAATGGCCCAGCTGCCTTCTTTCACCTCACCGTACGTCAATAAGTTTGACAATTCAGTTCAAAGTTTGCTCGTTGGCAGTGGAAGTGGGCACAACAGCAGCAACCACTCCATCGCCGCCAACCTCTACTCAGTGCCCAATCGGCGGACGTCGATTGCACTCAACTCCAGCTTTGATGACTCCTTCCTCACGATGGGTGGCCTGAAATTGGCCGGCACATCAGCTGCCCAGCCAGCCAATGCCAGGGGACAGCCTCTAAACAGCAAACTTTCCGGCCTTCTTGATCAGAGTTCAAGAGTTGGAGAAAGAGGAGGAGGAAAAAGTGGAGAAGATTTGAGATCAAACGGAAATGGTAGAGATGAGCTAGGTGGTCAATTTCTCTACCAGTTCACGACGACGGCGGTCACCTCAAGCGTCAACTCGGTGACGCTCTCGACAATGTCCTACCGCTATGAGCAGCGGATTCCACCGGGTAACAGTGCAACAAATACCAGCACTACCACCACCTCTTCTTCTTCAATTGGCGGTTTCCATCATCCTCATCATCCTCATCAACATCAACAGCAGCAGATGATAATGCCACCACCACCACCACCACCATCATCATCGACACTGACCTCTGAGAACGTCTACGCCACCATCGGCCCGGGAAGTAGCAACTCCTCAGACTCGGCCTCGCTGACATCGGCTGCCGCTGTTTCTGCTGATCAGCAGTTCAATCAACATCTTTACCCTCAGCGTCACCCTCAGCCTCAGGGCAACTTCTTTGAGTCGAGCGTAGACGAGCTGGACTCGCTGATGCCGCCGCCGCCGGTGCCACCCTCCCCTGTGGAGGTAATTCACTACCACCACCAGCACAACAACTCCTTCCACATGCTGCCGTCGGGAGGACTGCCGCAGTTTGCTCGCAACCGCTTTCAACAGCCTCCGAACAGCATTGACGAGGAGAACCTGGCGCTTTACAAAAGTGCCGTCCTGCTGACGCGTAAGAACAGCTTCGGAAATGGAATGGGCGCTGACCAGGAACTGCAACAGCAACAACCTCGATCGCCAGGAAACTATCATCATCATGCTCATCATCAACTTCAACATTCAATTCAAAACCCAAAACCGATTCAAAGTTTGCAGCAGAAGCAGCAGCAACAACAGTCCTCACCCTACACTGCCCAGATTCGCGCCCAGACCGAGTCACTGTACGCCAACTACGCCAACATTGGCGCAAACGCTGGCATGTCATCGGCCAGATCATCATCATCATCAGGACATCAGCTGATGAATGCCTTCAATTCTCAACAACAACAACCCCAACAGCAACAACATCCTACACCGTCTTCACAGCATCACTACCAAAACGCGCAGTCCTTAATTTTGACCCACCAACTGCCACTCACCACCAATCATCCTCAGCAGCAGCATCAACAGCAGTTAAACCTTCAACTGCCCTCCTCTCGCTCAAGTCCAGTCAGCCAGTCGGCAATGTCACCCTCGAGGCACATTTACCAGTCCGTTTCACCCTTGCCGCCGCTGCCGCCGACACATTCCTCCACGACGATTCCGTACACGGCAAACAGCGCCTCGTTGTCCACGAAAAAACCGCCCAAAACTTGGTTCGACTCGGAGCTGGACTTTCCTACCGGATACGTCCGACAAGCAGCTGGCAGCAGTGTTAAGCCTTCAGTGGCTAACAGCAACAGCACCAACAACCGCAACAACAACAGTGGAACTTACGCAAATGAGGCTGTTCTGAAGGCAAACAATAGTAGCAGTAGTGGTTATCCACCTTCATCATTGTCATCATCATCATCATCTCCCTCAAACAATGTCGCTCAAACAAAGTCACATTTTGCGCCGTTAGCAGAGCGAGAGTCCAGCGTCGACCACGATGATCACCCGACAACTCCGACCATCGTCACCGATCATCACCACCAGCCACCGTTGCCGTCTTCAATCATTCAGAACAGGCAAAAGTTGCAGCATCCATCTCTGCTAGGCAACTCCATTTCAACGTCCTCATCCTCGGTTTTGCCCACCTACACCAACTCCCTCTACCGTCAAACTCCCGTTTCAGGGAGCACTCTTACAAACCACAACAACTTCAACACCTCCATTGGAACACTGAACAAAAACTCATCCCTAGCGCCATCATCTTCAAACACAAATGTCTCTCCGACGCCCTCAAATCGCTCCTCAGTGTCCTCCTCTGCGTCGACTTTTATCCAGCACACTGTTTCCTCTGCTTCATCAGCAGCATCCTCCTCATCATCCTCTTCTTCGGATGGCAGCGGCACCTTCATCATCAACCGCTCGCCCACCAACGACGAAAACAGCTCAGTTTCAGCCGAACGAGCTCAGCTGATGACGCCCACCGGATCGGTGCTCTCGCTGCAGTCGGCCATCTCCGGCTCCTCGGCGGTGTCCTCCACTGGTGTCCTCTTTCCGGTGGCCACGGTGGCCTTTGTGCCGTCGATGGCCGGACAGGGCGCGCTGAACATCACCACGGCCACTGCTGGCTCCAACTTATCCACACTATCGCCTTCTTCAATCGGCAGTGGAAATGGAGGAACGTATCACCGTCAAACAGTTCACCATGCTGGACCTCATTCTATGCAGATGCAGCCACCACCACCACTACCACCACCTTCTTCAGTGCCAATCGCCTCCTGCAAGGGCAACATCGTCGAGGTGGACGTCGTCACGGTGGGCCAGTGTCAGCCGGGCTATGAGGAGGAGAAGCCGTTCACCATCTCCGACTACTACAAGTACAGTGAAAAGTACCGAAAAGCTAAGGCTGCGGCAGCCGCTGCCGCCGCCGCAAAATCGTCCACTGAATCAGCAAACTCCGGAGTTTTTGAACGCCATTCCATCGCCTCCATTTCTTCAGTCACCTCAAACACCATCAACAGTGAGCCGTTGCTGACCGTGCCCAAGATGGAGTCCACTTCGCAGCTGATCAGTCGGCTTGAGGGGCTGAATTTGACCCAACAGCAGCAGCAGCAGCAGCAGCAGCAATCGGTTACTGGGAACAGCAACAACAACAATGACAGTTTCTTTGCTACAGCAGCTCAGGTAATCCAAAACGGTTATGATCCTGTGTTGTCATCGCCAGCATCAACACTGCTTCAACAGGGTTACCACTCAAACCCAAACCACAATCAACAGCCTCAGTCTTTTCGTCCGCCTCGTGGTCATCCTCATGATCACTCTCAGTTTTCGAGTTCAATGATGTCCACCACTCCCACGCCCATCTCTGCGGCTTCAGCAGCTGTCACCGGGGGAGAAAGTACAAGTAGCGATGATAACAACAATTTGCCCGTTTACTAAACAGCGGTGATCCAACACGCACACATGATAACATTCACTATTCACTATTCATTTTTCTACTTTATTGCTTGATGATCTCTAGTAGAACCGTTATCAAATACTTTTTCAATGTTTTTTATTTCTTTTGTCTGCCCAATTAATCTATGTCTTAACACACTTAACTCACTTTTGCCTCCCTTATACTCAAACTCCTCTTTCTTGTGGTTCATCAAAATCAATCCAGTTTTCGGATGCCAAACTTACTTGCCAGTCACTTTGATAATGTGTTCGCTCCACTTTTCTTTTTCTTTTTTCAAACTTTTAAATAAATTACTTTTTTATAATAAAATCGTCCGTTTTAAACGTTCTTTAAAATTTAAAACAATTTTTAAAATGTTCACAATCCGCTTTGTCTTGTTTCTTATTCGGTCAGTGGAGCTTTCTTCACGACAACATTTACTGCCCAGTAGCAGTGCCCACTCGCTAAAAGAGCCCCTTTCATTATTTTCCATTTAACGTTGTTTCGAAAAACCGTTCAGGGGTAGCAGTGCCCTCGCCTTGGTTCAATGTTTTTCGGCAGCAGCAGAGAAGATTTTTGTTGACGTGGTGAAAAACTGCCGCCGCCGGTGCCACCGCTTGACAATTGGTAATTTTTCAACGGACACAAACCTGAAACACAACAAAGGGTCATAAAGTAAGTTATCTATCTGATACTTGATTTTTGCTTAATGAAGTCTTTAGATTTAACTGAACTTCTTAGTTTTCAGCAGCCGAAGAAGAGAGTTTTGTAGTGGTCACAATGAAGTCTGACCTGACGTCGCTGGTGGGTTTAGCGGTGGGTCAAGTTTTGTGGAAAAGATTAGCAAGCACTGGCGGCCATAAAATGAGGATCACTCGAACATTGTCTAAACAGCAATCACCAATCTTCCTCTTCTTGGTCCTAAGCTGGACCCTGCTCAAGTGTCTGTGTTCAGTGCCCGCCGCCGAGGCGTACTTTCTGGTGATTGACGCTCACGGCGAGGAGTGCTTCTTCGATCGAGTCTCCGCCACCACCAAGCTGGGTCTCACCTTTGAGGTCGTCGAGGGCGGCTTCCTCGACATTGACGTCACCATCACCGGTAAGTGAATAGCTTGAGTGAATAGTTTGCAGCAAGATATGGCGTTTTACCTTTGATAAACCTAAACCTCCTTTCCTCCTGCACCAGGACCGGACCAGAAGGTAATTCACCGAGAGGAGCGGGCCTCCAGCGGCAAGTACACCTTTGCGGCGGACCGAGACGGCGATTACACCTACTGTTTCGGCAACAAGATGTCCAGCATGACGCCCAAGGTGCTGATGTTCTCCATGGACACTGCTGAGGAGGAGCGTGGGCACAAGCGGACGGGCACAAAGGACGAGGACGCCGCCGCCGCCGCCTCCAGTGAGCACCGACTGGAGGCGCAGATCGGCGAGCTG
>JAALOO010000828.1_pt2 | contig 15655 bp, 14 predicted proteins | sample 7257641 | NCBI WGS metagenome assembly JAALOO01 (sample SAMN14085613, study PRJNA598686) | mite metagenome | biome: ENVO:01001000; feature: ENVO:01001002; material: ENVO:01001226; isolation source: single female mite from University of Michigan culture on fish food culture... ...
ACTGTCTTTTTATGAAACGAAACACGCAGTCAAGTGTTAGTAGTGGCGGTGGTGACGGCTTAGACTACAGCTTTGAAACGTTCACTTCACTTTAGCACACTTCATTCACCCACTTCATTTAGCAGATCTGACAGTGTCGAGGCCAGTGGAGATGCCCAACTTGAAAAAACTTCAACTTGACATTTTTCCGTCAATAGCCGATGGCTATTTTGATTGCTCCAAATCACCTGAGGAGAGGGATGCCTGACAGGACGACCAGCAGAAAACCGTACTAGAGACCTGTCCTCTGCAGACCTTTATTGAGTGCTCTTCAGCCAGATTACTGCCAGTCAATTGTTTCGACTCAATTTGTGGTAAACTTACCGACGACCTGTCAGCTCCTCTGGCTGACGGTCAAGCCAGCCATCTTTCTGTCACTGATGCTCTGTTTGCAGACTAAAATTGACTCCATCTTTTGCAGATGCTATTGTCACAGGTATTCAGTTAAACCTGTGCACAAAAAGTGCTTATGGAAAAACAAACTGCAGTCCACTCGGTCGCTTTGTTCACTTCTCGATTTATCATCTGTGGTGCCCTCTAATTAGTCGTTGCACACATTTGAGGTCTCACTGGTCACATCAGTCTGGACGCTGGTCTCTAATCAGATGTGACCATCAGCGGAAATGAGCAAATATTTACCCGTGCGCGGATGCTTTTGATTATGCGGCAATTACTTGCACCAAGCTTTCTCGGGCATTGTGTTTCTGTTTGGCACTGTGTCTGCCGTGTGATCTTGCAGGCAGTGTGTGCCTTTGGGCAGGCTGGCTGACATCACCCTGTTTTCACACGATGCAATGCACTTCTCAATGGTCAGTCAACTTTTTTCTGTGCTGTTACAGCAGTGATGGTGGTGGTGGTGGTGGTGGTTAAATGCACCTCTCACTGACTCCGCAGTCCCGTTTGAACAAAATGGCCAGCAGTTAGTACTAACAGTGGTAGTTGTGACTAAATGACTAAATGGCGACGATCTGCGACACACTGGTGTGGAAAACTGAGAAACTGCAGACAACTGCAGCGGAGGAACAATCAGAGATTCAGGGAGCTACTCAAAGTGCTTCGTTCTCGCTCTTCTTTTCCACCCGCCACCGTTCCTTTTACCCAGTGACCGACCACCACTTACTGGCGATTCTATTAATATAAATGTCACAGTGTACTAGTACCACTATCACTTTGTAACCTTTGTCACCAGGCCAGCAAGACCACCTGTTAAATGGCCAGTGCTGCGGGAAAAAGAAAAAGAAAAAGAAAAAGCGAGAGAGACATTTTTGTGTCACAATGATTTGAGGTGCAAATATTCTCTCATCACTCGTTTTGCTCTTTTTGCACTCATCTTTCACTACTATCACAGTGCTATCTATGGCTAATTAGAGGCGCTCTTTATCGGCATCACCGCTAACTGAATTACCGTTGTCTTTTTTCTTTTTTCTCTTTCCTATCTCCTTCTTCCCTACTTAAAATGCTCACAGCTAACGCCAGTTGGTCTGACGGTGTTTCGTGGAATTCACGCCATCGACCGCGACAAGCCAAACACCGCAAACTCGGACATCACGTACTCCATTGTTGTAAGTAATACAAACCACTTGGTTGCTCGATTTATATCGCACTGTTTGCTTTTACCTTTGCCTTCTTCGCCTTCTTCCTTGACCGGCGTGCACATGTCTGTGCTTTAACATGTGTGTGTGTGTGTGCTTAAGAACGGTCAGAAAAGAAGGAGAAGCCAGCAAAGAAGCAAGCAAACAGCGACTTGATCGTGAACGTGCCTTACTAATGAAGAGCTCGGCAACAAAATGCCGCATTATACCGTAGGGAGGCAACGAGAACAACTCTTTCATTCTCTCCGATCCCATTGAAGGCGTTCTGGTGATCAACAAACCACTCGACTACGATAATGGCATACGGGAATTTAAAATTCAAATTCAAGCCTCTGTAAGTGTGCTACCCTTAATCGGACTTTTCCGCTCGATTGTTTTGTTTCTCAAAGTATTAGTCTACTGTGAAAGGATATTAAAATTACCTGCTTTTATTCGTAACAGGATCATGGCGCCCCGTCCAGTCTGAGCTCGGTCACCACAATGACTATTCGCGTTCGTGATTCAGATGACCAGAATCCCGGTAAGTTGATGCGTCAATTTCCGGCAAAGTAGATCAAATGGCGAGAATCGAGATGGACGCGTTGAATTGGCGCCATAGATTTCACCTTCTTCACCCCAACTACCTGCAAATGATCATCAAAACACTGACTAACACTTAACAACCTCCTTTTTTTCTTCTTTTTCTTCCACTTCTTTCTTCCTTGTAAACCAGTGTTCACCAAAGAAGTGTACAAAGCGAGCGTCTCTGAGAGCGCCAAATTAACGGTAAGTTGAGCAGTTGTAGTTGTAGCTTAGCAGTAGTAGAGTACACTCTGCTTACTTGTGGAAACTGCCCCGAATGCCAAGGTGGCTATTTGCGCGTCCGACAAATTGCTTTGTCGTGTTTCACAGTTTCGCTCCATGTTCTGCTCTCTGTGGTTTGTGGTTTGCAGTTGGTCTCTTTAGCTGACCACTTAATAGCTGTGTTGAGGTCGCCAAGTATAGCTGGCGCTAGCCAAATAGTACCAAACAGACACCGGCACGACATTGGACGATGTGCTTTTGTGGTGATAGAGGTGCTGCTGCTGTTGTTGTTGTTGCTGGTACTTGTGGATGTGGATTTAGTTAATCGAGATTACCGACATATATATACAGGACATGCCGCATCAGCGCTAACCAGCATTTGAGGAGTTTTTGTGGCTGTGTATTTGTGCAAAATTGAACATGCCGCACGCGTCATATGATGCAGCGGCAGCAATTGCCAGCCGCGGCCAAACGGCACAGATTTAGGTGATGCCGGCAAACGTGACACTGCTGCTGCTCTACCAGCCGGCCAGAGAATCGCATCCATTTCTGATGTTAATAAAGCACACACTCTGAAAGGCATTTGGGGAGAGGGAGCAACACGCAACCCTGTCGTCCACTTGTTGCTGCCCGGCACCATCAATCAGCATCAGCAGCGGCAGTGCGATTGTTCTCACTTCTGCCCTTTTCTCCAGGCAAATACTGCTCCAAACAAGCACAAACACACACACACTGCATGACTTTTCTCGACATGATCGAAGGAGGTAATTGACAGACCGTTTGGCTGCTGAGGGGGGCGATGATGACGACGTGCATAGAAGACTTGCACTGCTCTCTTGTCTTTTGTCACTGACCCACTGAGGCGCCTAATTAATGCCTCTCTTTGCCAGCAATCTGTGTCTGCCAAGAGGAAGACGCAGCAGCAGCCATCGATTGCTCTATTTGTTTGCTGTTTTTGGGCTCAATTCATCTTTGTCGTGAGTCACACACAGTGAGGCAGTCGGAGTGAAAGACGTTTCACGCTGCTTCTATTTGAGTGATATTCATATACAAACCTCATGTCGATTCTACTCGCACCAATTGGCGCTAGCTAGTTTGCTCTCCCTTTCTCGCCTGAGTTTGTGGACATCTAAAGTAATACTTTCCATTCATATTCCCCTTTGCTCTATTGTCTTGTTCAATTCCTGTCTCTCCCTTTCTTCCTTCCTTCTTTTCTTCATTTGTCTACGACAGTGCGATCTTCTAATTGAAATGTTGATTTCCTGTGTCTCACTGTCTTACTAGTGTGTGTGTGTGTGAGCTTCACGGAGAAAGCAACCTGAGAATAGTCATCATTGTCATCATCATCATCAGTAGCTGCTCCTGCTCCTTCTGAACTCCTGGTGCAGCACTGTTTGTTTTCCATTGGCCACATGTGACTACACAGACAGAAAAGGCAGACACACCACCGCCACCAGGCAAACTGTCTATTTTTAGGTAGCGCACAGTAGTGAGCCCATCGCACAGTTCACACAGCACACACCTGCACCGGGAGACTGTTTGGTTTTAAAAACTAAAACGCAGCATGGCAGCGTCGTCTGCGGTCAAAGTACATTGGAAAAGATCGTCTTTCTCCCCACTGGCTGCTGCCCAAGACTGCCAGAAACAGTTTGTCTCTCTCTCTTTGTCGGTGATTTACCGATCCCAGTGGCTTGATTGCCGTTAATCGATCATTAATTGTCAAACAGTGAGACAATTCACTTTTCAGTGAGACTGAGACTGAAACTGACAGGTAGACAGATAGACTGAGCGACTGACTTTACTTGACAGCACCAGCTCAGGCGAGCACTTTTGATTTGACTTCGACATCGATGCCTCAAGAAGAAAGAAGAAAGGCACTGGCTCTCACACTGCTCTGACTTACTCCTTGAGACACTGCTTTCCTGTGAGAATACTTTTCAAAAGAAGCAGTCTACTACAGAGGCAATACAAGCCCGCACTTGAAGTGGCGCCCGTCGAATTGAGTCAGTTCATTTTTTGATGACTCGATCGAGATTTGTAGTACAGTAGTCGTTGTCGTTGTCGTTGCTGTCTTTTTCTCCTGATTGCTCACTCTCAATCTCTAAAAGCTTGTCTGACTAACTGTCTTCAGTGCTCTTCAGTGCTGTTCAGTGTTCATCACTGTACAACTGTGATCAGTGAAAGCGATCGATTGGCAGTGTCTCGAGCGAATAGTCGACAGAAGAGTGAGCCAATTAAGCTCTATTATTAGCTAATTGTTACCTTGACTACTACTTTGACGACGACAACGACTAGGACAGTACTACAGTGTGTCTGTGTTGAGCAAACTATTAGCGACTTCAGCCTGTCAACAACTGTCAATCGGCAGAACACGAGCTGGAGAGCTCTTCTCAACTCTTCTAAAATCACTTCAGTAAGCCCTGCCTGCCTCTCTCACACTCTCATTGGCTTGATCCCAGTCACTTTCCATTAATCGCTTCTTTATATTTGGCACCAACTCAGGGGCATTGTGCGGTATTGTCTGCCTGAGTGTGTGTGTATGTTCACTTAGCACTGCTCACAGCGAACTTCACCTGTTCACCAGCCAGGACTGCATAGGAAGCAACAGGTGAAAATAAATGCAAATGCTCTGTCACGAGCTGTTTGTGAGTGTGTGCCTGAGTAGTGTACACCAACTGTACACCGCTGCGAAGTGAAATTGACCAGTCAGCCGGTGGCCAATCTCGCCAATTAGGGAAGTTGCACATTACACACTCGCACATACACACACACTCACACTTGCCCATTAGATTCTTTCACTTTTGCTCATCATCTATCATCGCTGACAGAAAGAGTGAAGATCTCGCCATGCATCCTGCAACCAGACACTCTGTCTCAGGCTTAGTCCCAATATAGTCACTGCACTTTGCTCTGTTGCCTTTTGATCGACATAATCACCAGTGTGCTGTTGCACGTTGCCAAGCGCATCGGCAGACTGTACTAGGAGAGCGAAAAAGAGAGAAAATGAGAAAAGGAGATACAATTTAATTTGTGAGCGCGTGCTCAAGATGCTCTAGGTCAGCGAGTGTATGCTGAAACCCGACTGTTGCTGTTGTTGGCTGCCATTGCCATAGTGCTCCGGGGGAGAGAGTGCCAGCCAGGCAGCCAGCATTGGAGGCAGCGAGCGGACACTGACCGTGCCTGAGACAGTGACCACGAGAGTGAGTGCAGCGTTCTCTGCTGACCATACAATGGCCATACTGAGCTATGCATACGTGCAATTAATGCCCATTGCCCAATCGAGCAAGATCTTTAATGGCATCTCTTGTCTCTTCTTGTCTTCTCTCAGCTCAACTTGAAACTTATTACTCTCTGCTCTGTCAGCAGCGACACGGTGATGAGTCGCTCCGAAGTGTGTGAGCTTAAAATTTGTGCTCAAGTGAACTGTACTGCAACTGCACTCCACGGTTTTTGCTCACGTTTGAAGGCTTCACTTGACTGAAAAGTTGAATAATACTGGGAAGAATACGAGCACAGGAAAATTACCATAAAATTAAGCTCAGTCTTTAAACTTCATTAACGAATCGAGTAGAAGCGATTGCTGATTGTTTATTCCTTCTTTTTAGCCTATGATAATGTCTGTTTCTAACCGTTTTGTTTCTTTTTTGATTTGCACCACTCTACCACCACGCAGGGACTTCGCATACGGGAAAAGGTGGCAGTTCAGCCGCCGATCCATGCCTTTGACCTGGACACAGGCATCAATGCTCGACTTCGCTACTCAATCGTCCTCGGTAAGTGCAACTACTGTCTGCGCGTCTGTGTAACTGCTGATATGTGCCGATCTGCTGCATTTATGCAAAAGGAAGCTCGCCCGGCCAAAAGCCACCAGCCATTCGCTCGCTTAATTGGCCATTTCGTTTCATTTCCAATGCAGCACCGATGCATACCGGGCACACCAAATGGCGGTGTGTATACTGTGTGGACTGCTTGTGTGTGTTTGTTTGTCTTGCTCCACTTCTATTTTGCCTGGTTCGCGCCATTAGTTGTTAGGCAGTGGCAGGCACCTAATTTAGACCCCGGTGAATGGAGGGAAGAGAGTTCACCGAGTAAACGCCATTAGGCAAAGCAACACAGTCTTGCCCGTCTTCTTCATTGTTGCTGTTTGTTGTCGCTGCTGCTGTTGTTGTCATTGCTCTCATCTGCTTAAAAACACAGAGTGGTTACTTTAATTGCTGCCGACAATTTTTGAAGACACTGTGAGAGAGGAAAGATTCACCATTTTAGATTGCGATCACCTCTTTTACTGGCGACAATTTTCTTTTACAATTTTTTAGTGCAGTTGTTACTTGCTGTTGTTCCGCTTTTGTCAGCTGCTACTTTACTGCATACCTTTGTTTTAATTGAAAAAGTGCTAAAAAAGAGAGATAGACAAAAATTATACAAAGTGCTCTCATGTGCTTGATCAGTGATTCCCGTAGCCGAACATAACATTGACAATAAAATTTAGCTTTGCAACAGGTACTAAATAAGTTGGAAACGGTTGTTACCACTGTCCAAGAGCAAAGTGTAGCATAGCATTCACTTTAAAGTGAAGTAAAAGAAACAGACAAGAGAACACATTGCCAGCCAGCCAGCCAATGTCACCTTTGTTGGCGGCCTCAATAGGAATCGCAGCAATGAATGTTGTTGCTGCTGCTGCTTTGAACGACTTCCAATGGTCTTCTCTTTCTTTCCCTCTCATGATGCATCACTTTTTTATTATTGTCCAGCACTTGCGGTGCACCTCAATGCGATGTCCCGCAAAGTCGAGCACAACAGTTCAGTGGATGACAATACCGACGGAGCTGAAGAAAGCACTAGACACTGGGCAGTGGTATGTGTGCCTCTGTTAAGCATCAGTGTTTAAGCCCGCCGCAGTTTAAGCAAGTTTCTTAGCCATTCTGTGCGGACAGTGTGCACTGGCTGCGGCGGCGGCATCTCCTCTCATCTCCTCTCATCCTCACCTGTCCGGCTGTCTGAACCTTCATCTTCTGCGGCGACAATAGCCATAGAGGGCTTTCTGTGGCTTGTGCCTTTAGCGGCAGGCGTTTGCCCTTTGCTCGACCATTGTGCACCGCCACCGCCGCGACCGCCGTTGATTGGACACTTTCCATCTAGGCGCCTTAGAGAAAAAGAAGAAGAAGTGAAAGTATCGCTTCACCTTTACGGAAGAGAGTGCTTCATCGCCGCTGTATAAATAGACTTTGGCATTTGGCGCCAGCAGCAGCAGCAACAAATGACTGCATGCACTGTTCGGCGAGAGTAATCACAATCTCATATATTCTTTAGCATCAACAGCAGCCTCACACTGCCCACTGTGTTCATGTCTTTCTTTGCTCACTGCCAACAGCAGCATCACTCAGCAGTGAATGAGTGACCGAGCAAATGAATGAATGGACATGTTAGCCTTATTTTTCACAAGTTTAACAGATTTACATACATTACCGAAAAGTGCAAAGAGGGCAGACGACTCCCGGTCGACTCATCAGTGGGAGACGGACAAAGGGCAGCAATCATTGCCACGTTCACTTTCGGTGGTGCAGATGCCAATTGACTACTCCGAAGTAAAGAAGAAGAAGAAGAAGATTGCCGACTCTGCCAATCGGCGGCGACAATCGACGAGACTCACGGTGACACAGGCAAACACAGGTGCTTTGATGGCGATGATGATGGATCAATGCACGCAGACGAGCCATATAAAGCACAGGGCAAACATAGAGTATTGTCGGGTGCAGGGAGGCAGTGAGGAAGGAGAGAGAAGATTGCTCGATCGATTGATTTCACCCGTGCACGCAGCGCACGCTTGGCTTCTTTCTCCACTTTCTCGAGTGAGATTACCGGGAGAAGAGCACCATAAATATGAACACTTGTTAGCAGAGTCTGTCTTTGGGAGAGTGCCTGTCCAAACCTGCAATCATCAAGTGCATCAGCTGCAGCAGCACTTTACTTTGCACGGACTCCTCTTCTTTTCAGGTTGACAGCCCCCTTTTCAATAGGCGATAGTGATTAATACCTGCTTAATTGCCTGTATAACCAATGAGCCCAGTCATCACCGAATGACCGTTCCAACATGGCATGCCAGTGGCCGTGTCTTTCTCCTTAAATAACAAGTGTATAAGACGGACAAAAAACAAGGAGAAGTGTGCACGAGTGAGATACCATACTACTACTACTTATTCGCGTATGAGTTTAGTTTCACGAGCGCTCAGCCCAACTCGGCCAACGGCACTCTCAGCAGCAGTGTTCTTGCTATTCGTCCTCTAATTATACTAATCTACTTCACTTGCAGGCAATGAAGGTGGCTTTTTCGAGATGCACGAGCAGACAGGTGAATTGTTTCTTGTGCGCGAGATCGACTTGGAATCGCTGACCAGCTCGGGACTGACGCTACAAGTACAGGTTCGTATACACACAAAATCATATCGTAATCATACACACAATGGCAGTACACAATGAGCAATGTGCAATGCATGGGGGCACAGTCTTTCCCGACTGTCTGCCTGCCTTGCTTCATCCAGTCAACCGACGGACGAGTTACACTTCAACGTACTGTGCAAATTTTGACTTGCTGTCGGCGATGCGTTGCGAACACAATGACCACCAAACAAACATAGGAAAAAACACAGAGAAACAGTAGACCTATGGAAATTTCATGGCACGACATTTCACTTTCACAGGCATCTCAGGTGGATAATCCACTGCGCCAGGCGACCGCAAGAGTCGACGTCTCCGTCACTGATGTGGTATGTGCACTTTCTGGAGCACTTTCCCCTGCTCTAAATGAGAGTTCAATCTTTGCTTTTTTCTAATAGAACGACAACAGTCCAATCTTTGAGCAAGACACCTACAATGTGACTGTGATGGAAAACCTTCCCGTGGGCTTTACAGTACTCCAGGTGACGGCTTTCGACTCGGACAAGGGCGAAAACTCGGAGTTCAAATACGTACTCAAGGATGAGTCGGGTGCTTTTCAGATTGATCCCAGTTCAGGGTGGATTAGCGTAAAGAATCCGGGAAAGCTTGATCGTGAAATCAACGATCGAATCGTCCTGAAGGTCACTGCAGTGGAGAGGAAGCCGAACATCAATCCGGATCTGTCGGAGCCAAAGTCGTGCTACGTTCAGATAACCTTGCTCGACTCCAACGACAATAACCCGGTTTGTAGCACCACTACTACTACTAATGAAGACCATAGCTTTTTATGAATGACACTTCATTCTTTCTTTTTTCATGACAGCAATTTTTTCCCTCTAACATCTACACGTTCGCAGTGTTGGAAACAGCCGTAAGTTGGCCGCCTATTATTATCTCTAGTTTTTCTTCCTAATCTGACAAGATAATGTGCAACCTAAACCAAACCGACAACTGCTTTTCTTTACTCAGGCAACGGGAACTTTGATCGGCAGCGTCTACGCGAGCGACAAGGACATCAACGAGAATGGCAAAGTGATATACTACAAGCAGAATGACACCATCAGCCAGAATGTGCCCTTCGAGGTGTTCCCCCACAATGGCTCCATCGTCGTCAATGACCGCTTTCCACTGTTGCTGACCAAACCAGAGCAGTTCACCTTCTTCATCGTCGCTTCTGACCTGGCCACTCTGCACCACGAACGTCGAACCGGCGTAGCCATTGTCCGCGTGAACGTCACCGACATCAACAACAGCATCCCTGAATTCATCGGAGCACCATTGTGAGTTTTGTTTGTACATTTGTAGGCTACTTGTGCGTGTGGCAGTTTTGCTAATTTTCTTTGCTTGTGTGTACTTTATTCCACTTTTACAGTGAGGCCTATGTAGGTGAAAGTTTGCCCGAGGGCGCCTATGTGACGCAGATCATGGCCCGAGACGCCGACCAGGACACCGTTCTCGAGTACTCGATTGTGGCGGGCAATGACGAGAAAATGTTCATCATTGAGTCGCGAAGTGGCCGTGTCTACACCTCAGCTGTGCTGGACTTTGAAACCAAACCTTCGTACGATTTGCTGGTGCAGGTCTCCGATGGCATCAACACCGCCGTGGCTCCACTGCTGGTCAATCTGGTGGACATTAACGACAACACACCGCAGTTCACCCATGAGTTCTACAACTTTACGGTAAGCACTGGCTGAGGAAGGCCAATCTAATCTTGCATCAATGATTGTCATCAACAACTCTTCCCTCATTGTCTATTCATCGCAGGTGGTCGAGGAAATGGAGTCAAACATCACCGTGGGAACGGTGCTGGCCACTGACAAGGATTCGGGCAAGAATTCTGAGATTCGCTACAGCATCATCGGCGAGCACGCGAATGAGCTCTTTTTCATGGAGCAGGCGAGCGGCAACATCAAAACACGTGTGAAGATTGACCGAGAAGTCGAGTCGAAGCTGGAGTTTCTCGTCATCGCCTACGACGGCGGCATTCCACAGCTTAGCGGAAGCACACACGTGCTCATCACCGTAGAAGACATTAACGACAATGCGGTAATTGCTGATGACAGCTCTATCTCCCTTGTTTACAATTGTTGCTCATTACAAACATCTTTCTTTGTTCACACAGCCATTTTTTGACAAAAGCCAGTACACTCTCGAGGTCTCAGAAGAGATTGAGCCACCGGTGGAAATCTTCCAGATGAAGGCACGGGACCTAGATATGGGCGACAATGCCGTCATAAAGTACCTCGTTCTGGCGGGCAATGAAGACAAGGCCTTCAACATCAACACCGACACCGGTCTGATCACTACCTCAGAGAAACTCGACTTTGAGCGCAAATCCGAGTACAAGCTGTTCGTGGCGGCGCGTAATTTGCGCCCCTTTCAGGGACCACACGCCGCCGACATCATCAATCCCTCGGTGGAGGTACTGATCAAGGTGAAGGACATCAACGACGAGCTGGTGGTCTTTGAGCAGCGCTCCTACAAGTTCGCCATTCCGGAGAATCTGCCCCGAGGGACGCTGATCGGCGCCCTGAATGCGACCAACACCAAGCGCATCGGCGACCTGCAGGATGTGACGTACTGGCTGGAGGAGAGCGGAGAGGACAACGCCGCCTCCAAGTTCAACATCAACCCGAAGACGGGCGAGCTGATTGTCATTGACACCATCGACTGCGACATGCCCGCCAATGAGAAAGTGTTCAACTTTAGAGTGCTCGCACGCGACACAATGTCGATTAATGCCCTCAACACCAGTGTCCCGGTGCGAATTGAGATTCAAGACGAGGTAATTACACTGCTCACCTGCAGCAGCAGAGATGACTGAGGGCACAGGGGAAAAAGAGTGGCTGAATGTGAATGTGTGTGTGCAGCACTCTTCAGTTCCCCAACACAACTTCTGCCTCGATTTGTACTAATGCACTGCATCTTTTCATTTGCCAGAACGATAACGCGCCTCGCTTCAACGAAGAAAGGTAAGAGTTTTAGAGTGCACCACTTTTTTGACACACAGAGACACAGAGACACTGCTCGCACAATGGCCAGCAAAAGCTGTGCTGTAGCAGGCAGCAACAACATGATTGCCAACTCGTTGGCCCGTCAATGGGACAGCAACTAATATACTTCTGCTATTATTATTCCATTGCATTGCACTACAACACAGCTACGGACTTGAACTGCCCGAAAGTCTGCCGCCGGGGACGCCGCTGCCGCCGTTCTACGGCATCTCCGACATCGACTCAGGTGACAATGGGCGAATAGTGCACTTTCGCATTAGAGGCGCCGAGAGTGATGTCGCCTACTTTGTGATCAACGACACCACCGGCGTCATTGCGCTGGCCAAGTCGCTGGACTACGAGACGAAACCGCGACTTGACTTTGAACTGTTGGCCGCAGACGGCGGCGATGAGCCACAGTGGGGCAGAACGAAGGTCGCCATCCAGGTCTCCAACATTAATGAGTACTCGCCCAAGTTCATCGGTCTGCCCTACACCTACTACGTCCAGGAATCGGTTAGTTCCGCGCAGATTATTATGGCATTGTTTTTCGTCTTCTCTATAAGCGTCCCCTTATTGCTAATTACTAATTACCTGACCATGGTCACTTTTGTTTGCACACCGTAGGCCGTCGAGGGCACCAGTGTAGGTCAGGTGAAGGCGACTGATGATGACGGCAACAACATCGTCTACTCGATCAGCGACAACGACCACGAGTACTTCACCATCGAGCCGGACACTGGGCGCATCTACGTGGGCAAGCCGCTGGTCGGCCGGACGCACTACAGCTTCATCGCCCGGGCCACCGACGATGGCGTGCCGCAGAACTTCAGCCTGGGCGTGCAGGTGACGGTGCGCGTCAATGAGAACAACGACTACCCGCCGGTCTTCACCGCCAACACTTACTACGGATCGGTGCTGGAGCGACACGAGTCGGAGAAGGTGATTGCCAGGGTGAAGGCCACCGACAAGGACCTGGAGAACAACACCATCACCTACTCGATTGTGGGCGGCAATGATGACAACTACTTCAGCATTGACAGCAGTCTGGGCGAGATTCGAATTGTGCCCGGAAAGGGGGCACAGCTTGACTTTGACGAGCGAAAGCAGTTCTCGCTGCTAGTGCAGGCAAAGGACTCCCATCAGACGCCACTCTCCGGCCTGACCATTGTCGTCATTGACGTCAAAGACATCAGTACGTATTTGGACACTTTGCTGGCTGCCCAGTTTGAGCAGTACTAACAAACTGTTACCTTTTTTCCTTTTTCAGACAACCACCCTCCAGTGTTCAGCAAAGCCGCCTATTCAATTACCATAAATGAGAACACGGCGGCCGGGCACTGCTTTCTCAAGCTAGAGGCCACCTCGGGCGATTCGGTGGACAAGGTGAACTACTTCCTCGGCAGTGGCAAGGACAATCATGCGTTTGATCTGAACAAACTCACCGGAGATCTGTGCACGAGAAAGCTCATTGACCGAGAGCAGCAGGACAAGTACGAGCTGCAGGTGATTGCCAATGATGGCAAGTTTGAGACGTCGGTCTCGGTCACTATCGGTACGTGTCTTAAAATATCTAAGAATCAATCACAGATAATAACTTCAATTTGCAGAAATCATCGACGAAAACGACAACCAGCCGGTTTTTGAGCAGGAAAACTACGTCGTCTCGATTCCTTTCAACTCGCACCCTGGTCGGACGATCATTCAGGTGCACGCCACCGACCCGGACAGTGCCAACAACGGCGAGGTGACCTACTGGATCAAGAACACGCACGGCATCTTTGAGATCGACTCCAAGACCGGCCTCGTTCGACTGGTCAGTGCTCTGCCGGTGAACAAGCAGAACGCCACCTATGAGATGGAGGTTTTTGCACAGGACCACGGCGTGATGCCCAACATTGGCAAGGCGCTGCTCGTCGTCCGCTCCTCCAACAACCACAACCACCCGCCCAAGTTTGATGAGTTTTACTATTCAGTGGAGGTGGAGGAAAACATTTCCGGCATTAATCTAGTGCGCGTCCAGGCGACCGACCCTGACCAGGGCAAGGCGGGCAAGATCAACTACAGACTGATCAAGTCCACGCACCCTTCCGCTTTCCGCATTGACAAGACGTCAGGGCAGATTCTGCTGGTGGCTCCGCTGGACTACGAGACGGCCAAGTACCACGAGATAGTGGTGGAGGCACGGGACGAGGCCAAGGACTCGCAGTTTGTGACGACCGTCGTTCAGGTGAAGGTGCGCGATGTGAACGACTTTGCGCCGGAGATTCTCTCCGTGCCGCGGGTGATTCGCATTCCGCAGTCGGTGACGCCGAACAGCGAGGTCATCTACACGGTGCAGGCCATCGACCTGGACAGCAGTGACCGAGGCAACAATCTGCTGCAGTTCTCTATTGAGCCGCCCAGTCCGCTCTTCAACATCAACCCCCTCACCGGGCAGATATTCGCCCTGCAGCGGCTGATGCCGCACAATGACATCTTCAAGATTATCGTCCGAGACCGAGCGGAGAAGAACCCGCTGTCCAGTTCGGTGGACGTGCAGATCGAGGTGTACAATGACGCCGTCGAGGAGATCATTCCCAGCTTCACCTCGACGCAGTACATTGTTCAGGTGGAGAACACCATTGAGCCGGGCAGTCCGGTGGTGTCGCCGCGTGCCAAAATTCCCAGCGGCGGACAGATATGGTACAACATCTCCAGTTCGCCGCACTCCAAGTTCAGCATTGACCACGAGACGGGACGCATCTTTGCAACCTCGCGCATCGACTACCTGAACGCTCGTGAAAGTACGTTCCACTTTCTTGTGATGGCGTACAATAAGAACGACAAGCGGCGCTTCTCAGAGGCCAGTGTGGTCATTCGCCTGCTGGAGACGAACAACAAGTGCGCCAAATTTCCCTTCTCCGAGTACTACGCCTCCATCAAGGAGAATTCCCCCGTCGACATGGTCGTCATTCCCGACCTGATGCTGATGGACTTGAACAAGTACAACGGCCTCAATCTGGAGTACCAGATCACGGAGGACAACTCCAATGACAACTTCTACATTGACGCCCTCACAAAGGACGATCTGGTGACGAATGCAACGCTGCGCATTAAAAAGCTCATCGACCGCGATCGAATGGCCAAGTTTCTGCAGGGCATCTACACGCTGACCGTGTCCGCTACGAACCACCGCTGCACGGCAAACATTCGCATAAAGATACAGATCATCGACGACAATGACAACAGTCCGCTCTTCCAGCAGGCAGAGTACATTGTCGAGCTGAAGGAGAACACTCCAGTGGGCCATGTGGTGACCACGCTGACGGCCACTGACAATGATGAAATTGATGAAGGCCAGCTGAAGTACTTCATCGTGGACGGCAACACTGAACAGGTCTTTGACATGGAAATGAAGACCGGCGTCATCTCGGTGAAGGAGGTGCCCGATCGGGAGAAGTCGCCGGCCTATGTTCTCAAGGTGGTCGCCATTGATGCGGCCAACAACACTGGCTGGTCGAGTGTGCACATAATCATCCTCGATGAGAATGACAATGAACCGGTAAGTTTACTTTGTCTCTGACTAAATCGCACATTTTAATAACGCTCTTCATCTCTCGTATAGACCTTCCTCAATGAAACCTTCATGTTGAACGTCACTGAAGGGCCGACTAGCGTGGGCACACGACTTCGTCTGCCCGTCGTCGACTACGATGACGGCATGAACCGACAAATGGAGGTGTACATCGTCGACGGCAACTCCAATGGAGAGTTCAGACTGGACGTCGATGAGGGTGGCCCTCTGCTGACCATCGTTTCAGAGCTGGA
>JAALOO010000930.1_pt2 | contig 15655 bp, 5 predicted proteins | sample 7257641 | NCBI WGS metagenome assembly JAALOO01 (sample SAMN14085613, study PRJNA598686) | mite metagenome | biome: ENVO:01001000; feature: ENVO:01001002; material: ENVO:01001226; isolation source: single female mite from University of Michigan culture on fish food culture... ...
GGATCGTCAACTGCTGTTGAGAGTATCTCCAAATCAACCGATGGATCGTCAACTGCTGTTGAGAGTATCTCCAAATCAACCGATGGATCGTCAACTGTTGCTGAGAACATCGACGAATCAACCAATGATCTGACAACTGCTATGGAGAGCATTGACGAATCAACCGATGATCTGACAACTGCTATGGAGAGCTCTGACGAATCATTCGATGATCTGACAACTTCTATGGAAAGCATTGACGAATTAATCAATGGATCGATAACTGTTATGGAGATAATAGCCAGTTTAAACAATGGATCGTCAACTGCTGCTGAGAACATTGCCAAATCAGAAGATGAATCTGAACGTTTGGAAAAAGACGAGGTATTTTCTGAAAACGGGTCGCTAAAAAACGTATTGTCACACACGCTGGAGTTCAAACGCTTTCTTGATGAAGTTTACGAGAACCTTGAACTAAGAAAGCTTCGCGTCGTTAAGAAGCTTCAGCAGCACTACACCAGAAATTTCTACAATTTTGAAGACACTCGCAAATTATTTACTGAATCTCTCATCAAAACAATCCCCAACTTCAACAGTAAGCAACTGACCAAGTGCTCTAATCGGAAATGCAAACTACCCGGCTGCAAGAGGAAGATGCATAATGCATACAAAATGTGCCGTCATATGCATAGTAAGGACGAGGTGCTGAAACCTTATCGCATAGTACCAAGGGGATTTTACAAATACCGAATGGCAGCTCCGCAGATCTGCAACTGCAGCAATGACAATGTCGCAGAGGTGCCAGCAGCAGCAGAAGTTCCAGTTCCAGTTCCAGCACCAGTGGCAACACCCGTGCCCAGTATTCCGAAAAGAGGCCGCCCGCCGACTAAACAGCCAACAACACTGAACGACGCTGAGGGCTCTAAAACGGCGAAGCTGACAATTGCCGAGAAGAAAGCCTACTTTTTAAAGAGGCAGGCAGCACTTCGATCAAAGAGAGCTTATAAGAAACGAAGGAATGCCATTGCACTGCTACAAAAGAGAGCGCCCCCCAGAAAGCGCGTTCAGCGATTCTACTGCAAAGCAAAAGACTGCTTTGGAAACTTTGATCATCATCGGGAGCTTCTTGCACACTACAAGCAACATGGAAAATTTTACAAATGTTCTCATTGCACCACCTATTTTCAAACGAAGGTGAACGTCTACCGTCACTTCATTCGCATTAAACCTGAAGAGTATTAAAAGGCAAAAAGAATGTCTGCCTAAACAGCATTGGTGGACCCTCGTCATTTAGTGTTAGTACTTCATGTCATTAAAAACAGCATTGTTTGAAAAAGAATATTTGTGAAATCAACGATTTTTAATTATTCGTGTATTACAGCATTTCAAAATAAAAAACATTCAAAAATTGGAAGCGAAGTAGCATTATTTACATATATTTAGTTTCATGACAAACAGTTTATGTAAAATGGACTGTTTTGTTTTAATTTTATTGTCTGTATTCTACATTTAATCTTCTTGTGTCATTTGTTTTGGCTTACAAAGACATTCTAACATTAATTTTGCAACAGTGTATGATGTTTGATTTTGGTTTTTAACAAACGTGTACATTTTCTGATCATTTGACAGATGAACTGTGAAGCCTTGCTCATTAAAAGCTTGTATTGCATCTTTCAGTTGCATTTCTTTGGTTTTGATACTTATGTTTGAAGGAAGTTGTGTCACTAAAATGTATCCTGTTACAACTAAACAAATAAGGACAACCAAACACAAAATAAATAAAAGTAAAAATTTTTTTAATGGGCTCATAGCTCTTCTGCGTGGGGACATCATTTTGTCAAAAAAAAGTTAAACAACAGACGAAATTGACAATTAAAAAACTTTTAATTTTTAAAAAGCTTTGAATGATAGGATGTTACTGGTAAGATGACTAAATGTTAATGAAACTAGTCAACTAAAATAGTGAACAATTTAAGCTTTTTTTACATAAATTCAATTATATTAGAAAAATTTGCAAAATGTTAGTTAAGCCTTATGGGCATTGAAATGCTCATTTAGGTTATCAAACCGACTTAACTTTAATTAAAAAACCACACAAAGATAATGACCAAACAGCAATTACAACAATACCCTTTTTAACAACAGTTTTTAAAACAGTATAAATTGAATTAGCAAAAAATGTAATGGCTCTATAAAAAACAACAATTTAGGTAAAATTTTTGCACAAACGTAGTGTGACTTTTTAATTTAATTAGCAAAGTTATTGCAAATCATTTTGGTTGTTTGTGTGTTCAATATAAAATTAAATTTAAAAATAAATGAGTTTTACAAAACAAAATGAATTAATTTGTTTATAAATGCAAACACAACATTTTAATTGGCACTACTAAAGCGAACAGTTTCCATTAACTCTTCAAAATCGACGCGCAAATTATCTAGTCTAATAGTTTCATAGTCGTTTGACCGATCTAGCAGGCCACTGTTGTAATCGTTGTTCTTTTTAGAAGAAAAACTACCACTAGATTTACTGTCCAACTTTAGTGAAAATCTACCAAAACTCCACTTTGAAGAACGATTTGACTTGGACAGCATTTCATTTACAGCTTTGTCTTCTTTTCTATTGTTTATCTTAAAGCAAGCATAAAATTGATCCACCGGTTGGCTGGCATCGACACGGCAGCATCTTCCCAGTAAGTAAAACCTAAATGAAGCAGTCAAAACTGGCATTTGTCCACTAGTACTACTACTCCTGTTGTTCATCACCAGTTGATCGGCAGTCATTTTTCTGCCGCTAATGAGGTCGTAATGCAGCGTGACCATGTGTCCTGAATTGATGGGTGAAAAAGCCTGCATTGCCAATGGTTTTCCCCTTTGCCGGCTCCAATCAAGTTCGGCTAACTTGATTAGACGGCTTTGCAGGCGACGAACCTCCGCAACCAATTCGCTGGTCACCGAACTAATCAGCTGATGAGAATTTTGCTGGCCGAGCAGAAATTGAGCCTCCGATGCTGGCCTGCTCCTCTGTTCACACTGATCGACAAAGAGCTGGCCTCCCTCGAGAATGGGCCCGTAAAGTGATTCCTGGTGACGGGCGGGCTCAACGTTTAGGTAGAGAACGAGTGACTCGGGCAGGTATCGGTGGCTGAACCGGTACACTGACTGGTGCAACAGCAGCTGATCAGGGCTCAGTGAAGAAGAAGAAGAAGAAGAAGAAGGTAGTTGTTGAAGAGAGACATTGTGCCGCTCAGAGCATTGAACACAGGACTCGGCGAGGGAGGCAGTGGAGGAGGTGCTTGCCTCGGAGGAGGCAACCGACTGATTGGTCTGTGAGTAGCTGCTTCCGGTGAAAGACCAGTTGGAGTACATTGACTGGGGACGTGATTTAGATTTAGGCGTACTCGGCACTGAGCCAGTGCTGCTCGCTGCCTGCCCGAAAGGCTTAGGCTCGGTTCCGGTTGTTTGAGAGAATCGGGAGCCTCTGTGGGCTGCAAAAAAAATAGAGCAATTAGTAAGAGGCATATCGTTTTGTGGTTGATTATATAAAGCTAGACAGAACCATACCGTTTGAGGAAAAAGCGTCCGCTTCCGAAAGCACTGAGCTGACGCTTTTTCGTTTTTCAGATTTACTCCTCCTGCCTACTTCTTTAATCATTTTTTCCACTGTTTTCTTGGCCTTTTTACTGCTGTTGTGGGTGAAAAACAAAAAGTTTTCAGCTGAAACTTGCAGCCCGAAACGGTAATTGTTTTCCAGTGACTGCTCTAGATGTGTGTCGATACGTTCATTTAGAATGTTGTTGTTCATGCAGTGTAGATGGAAGCAGAGAAAGCGAAATGACTCCTTAATGAAAACGTAAAACGCAAATGATGATGGCAAGGAGCCGGGAAAAGTGGTGGCCGTATGCTGTTTGCTGATCAGCGAACCATTTGCACAAGTTGAAGTTTTGCGAAAATCAGCTTTGCTGTGAGTTGATCGATCAAAAGCAAACACCTGAAACAGTGTACACTGAAGCACATGACCCTGGCCAATGACCAATAAAAAAGTATTTGTTTTTGAGTTTGCCGGCAAATGTCCTAAAAATTAAAACAAAGTAGTTTAGTTTTACAAAACTTATTAACCAAAACATATTCCACAGCTTTTAAACATACCCAAATGGCTTTCATCAACCTTTGTAAAGTACAGCAAATCATATGGCAAATACTTGGTCAGGGCGGAGAAGCCTTTACTCCACAGTGTCCGGTGCACGTAATTGAGCATTGAGTGGGAAATGTTTGATTGCACCAGTAGTCCACGGTAGAAGATGACCGAACCGGTGATCACAAAAGTGGACAGCTCTACCTCCAGAAGGTCAAAAAGCTGAGTTGGTCCATTGGCGACAATGTTGTCAATGGAAATGTTGTTTTGCTGGTTATGGCCGGTGATGTTGTTGTTGTTGTTGTTGTTGTTGTTGTTGTAGTTGTTGTTGTTGTTGTTGCTCTTGGCACTCTCAAGATGGTTCATTAAAGAGGTGGACGACACTTTTTTGGGTTTTGCCGGCGTTGCTTTTAACAAGGTAAAATCCTCCTCACCGCCAGCACCGTTAGGAGGAGAATCAGGCGGCCACTGGAGGCAACGTGCAAAGTGTTCACTGAGTGCGTGCTCCAGGTCCATTGAGTCTCGGCGGTAGAAGCGGCCAATTGCCTCGTCCAGCCAGTCCAGAGAGTCAAAGTAGTTGAGCAGCTTGCAGGTTTGCAAACTGGCCGACTCATCAAAGGGCAGATGTCGCAGGGGGAAGGAGGTGGTAGGAGTGTTTTCACCATTTTGGATGCCTGAACAGCTAAAGAAGGTGTTCGTCAGCGTCAGCTGAGCTTCCAGTGTACCACTTGAATTACTAGAAGGTGGTGGTGATATGAGTGCGTCAAGCAGATGACAACACTGACCAAGAAGGTGAGTGGTGGACTGAGGGGAGCCAGAAGAAGAAGAAGAAGAAGAAGAAGAGGAAGAGGGGAAGAGAAAGAAAGGTTCAAAAGCCGCTTGAACCGTCCTGAAACGATGCACCAGCGTCTGCTCCAGCAGCTGCGCTGCACACCTCGAATCACCCTCAGTGAAACCGTTGTCCTTTGGCAGGCCTACCAGCAGCAGAATGGTGGGCGGCTTCTTTGACGGTTTGACGTACTTGGCGGCGTCCACTGTCGAGTCCATCAGGTTCATTGGCGATTCAGGGCTGAAGGTGTAGCGGAGAATGGTGAACAGGTAGGTACGAGATGTTGGGGGAGATAGTTTTCCTGCTGCTGATGAAGATAATGATAATGATGTCGGTTGAGGGTGGCGGTGGTCTCCAGTTGACATCACCTGAAGACAGCAGGTTTGCATTGGGGTGGAGTTTTGTGGTTGTTGCTGTTGTGGTTGCTGTCGACTCAGCGTGGAAATTCGCAAAATGTCCACCACCTCAGAGAGGGTGATGAACATTCCGCCCAGTTTTACTAGCGGTAGATCAGTGGTGGTGGAAGTGGCGGTTCTACTGGGAGTTCCACTTGAAAGGTGATACAAGTTGCTGCCATGATGAACAGTTGAGTTTGTTGGCTCAGTTTTCGCTGGCGGGTAGGAGTAGAGGAGCGATTCAACTCGATTAGCCTTTTCATTAGGCTCAGTAATGGCTAAACAAATTAGGTTGGAGTAGTCTGAGGTTGAAGTGTACCCTGAAGCTGCTTCCCATTGCAACAATTGCTCTATTTGCAGCAGTCTGCCGGTGATCCAGCTGTTATCCAGTGAGGATGTGTTTTGGTTTTGTTGACCATTTTGGGGTACCATTTTCGGTCGCAGCATCACCGGCTCGAATGCTCGCTCCTCGTGAATGGTTTGATTTTTGAGTGTCGCCTCAGCTGCACCACTGCCACCTGCTCGTCTGCCCATCAACCAGCTGGTCAACTGGGTGGAATCTGCTTGAGATCGATTGCCAGTGCGGTTGCCATTTAGAGATAATGAGTGAGATGAGGATGCTGATGTTGAAGCTGATAAAGGTATCACAAATTTAGAATTGGGTGCAGTGGCCAAGTGTTGGTCAATCTTCTGCCGAAGAAAGAGAATCTCACTGGAATCATCGTCGGCGGCAAGGGTGCAGCTGTTTAGAGCACCACCACCACCACCACCACTCCTACTGCTGGCGTTTTTAATGAGACCATTTAGGCGTTTGAACTGCCGCTGAAACTCCACTTCAAACCAATTTTCCAGTATATTGTGCAGCTCCGGATCGGGTGGTGACAGCGGTGGCGGCGGCTGCTGCAGCTGATAATGGGCGCTCTGTGATGTGTGCCCGGATGCTGCTGAAGTGTTATCACAGAATGAAGTGGAGGAGGAGGAGGAGGGTGAACGGGAGTGACTCGAAGAGGAGTGGGCGGTGGCTCCGGTTACTGAGTGTCGGTGGTGATGGCTGGGGTGACTTGGACCATCCTTCCCAAGGGAAACCTTTGGCAGTCGGTAAAAGGGCTGCGCTGAGGTGGTCATTGCTGGCTGATGATGATGATGATGCTGATCACTGATCGGTTGGGCTTCTGCGGCAACAGCAGCAACTCGTGATGACCTTCGAAGGTGAATGTTGTTAGAGTGGGGAACGGTAGTTTTATTCGTCTTTGGCATCATCTTGGCGGCAGTGTTGGCAGCATTAGAAGCGAAGGATAGGTCAAACTTGGTTGCCTCTGCCTTTCCAGGGTGAGAAGGGTGCAGAAGTGCTGAGGTGGTGCTGCTCTACTCAACCACCACAACAGCGCCGGCGGCTGAAATGCAGTCAACTGCAGCAGAGTACTTTCCGTAGAGATTCATTTTTGCCTCCGGAAGAGAAGTAGTGCGGTCAGAAATTTCATAATCGGTCCACTGTTTTGCAGCAATTATGGCCGATTTTTTTTGGATTTGTAGGCACTAGTTGTTAAGAAGAGCAGAAAGGAGACTGGGCGTCATTCGGTGTTGTTGCTGTTGTTGCAACGGTGGCTGTTTGTCTGTTTGCATTAGCATAGACAGCCGACCAGCGTGATAAGACAAGTGAGCCATTGCAAGTGAAAGAAAAAGAAGAAGAAGTAGAAGACAACAACAACAAGTAGTGATGCCGGTGGTAGTGCTGGGGATGGAGAAAATGACGATGATAGTGGCAGAGACGGAAAAGTAAAACAAAAAAAAAGAAGATGACAAAGTTAAATTATGAGTTTGGTATGTGTGTATGCGAGTGCATGTGCACAAATCTCTGTCATTTGGTTTGATTGTGAGTTACTTTTCTTTCCTTGAAAAGTGGCACTTGAAGCATTAAACGCTGAAAAATGTGTCAGTGTAAGGCAAGGGCAGAGGCAAAGGCAGTTGTAGCAGCAACAACATCAACGAGATCCACATTAGCATCATCAAGAGCAAACAATCAACAGCAAAAAAAAGAAAAAACGAAAGAGGCTTCACTTGAGCTGTCTTTCAACAGAACTGGTCGAGGTAATTGACGGTGATTGGCGGCAAAGTGAATCAGTGAGAAGGAGGAAGAGGAAGAGTAGAAGGGCAGAAGATAGAGCGAGACGGGTAATTCACTGTAATTGCTGGCAGTGATCGATGGACGACAGTTGGTTGCTGCTGCTGTTGTTGTGAGTACCCTCAAACAGAAAAAAATTTGGAAGACGGTGCTCATCACCACTGCTGAGGCAGAGGTAGATGGCAAAAGAAAGATAGAAAGGAAAAAGCTGTCTTTGATTGCTGCCGAGTTCCTGCTGTGTACATACTTTTTTCTTTTTCTTTTCTTTTTCAGGCACTGCCTAGATACGGTATTTTGAGTGTTTTTTCTTACCGGTCGTTTGAAGTAGTATGTAGGTGTGCGTGTTGGGTTTGATGTTGGTTACGGTAACAATTGTACCATTTTAGTGAATGTAAATTAGCCCATTTAGTGAGGGGATTTGTTAGTGATTTTTGCTCCACTTCATTAGAGCAGCGTTACAGGTTGCCAGGGACAACGACGGTGAATGGTGGTTCGCTAGTGGTTCTTTGCGTGTTTTAGTTTAAACAAAGTGCAAGAAAAAGCGGACCGTAAACGACATTTTTGCCGGTATTGGGCAAAATGAAGTAAACGAAAACGTCATTTTCAGGTTGATAAAACTGTTGTTTTTGTTGTGAGCAACCGGTGCTGCCAATTTTCCGATCACAGTCGATTACTGCTGAGCATTCTCCGGTGATGTGTTGTGTCGCTGGTGCGAGGTGTGCCTTTTTTTGTTTTGTTGTTTTGACACTTACTGCGCGGCGGATGTTTGCAGATGTTTCTGTTGCCGTTGTTTTCAAAGTTGCCGTTCGGTTCTGTTTGTAGTGTGTATGTGTGTGTGTGTGTGTGTGTGTTTGCCGACAGACGACCGCCAGATGATGGCAAGGCGGGTGTTCAGTGCAAAGCAGTCATACTTTAGAAATGAAGCAAAGAAGCAGTGACACTAAAAAAGACAAAATTTATAGCAGAGAGCGATGCCAAGTTGATGATATGAGCAGTGGATGATGATGATGACAGGCAGATGAGTTCATTCTTCTTTCCTTCGGTTTCTCTCTTTCTTTTCTGTTTTTTGCATGTTTTCACAAATTATAGCAATTGAGTTGATGTGGCAGACTCACATAGACAGCCGGGCAGGCAATCAGTCAGTCAATCAGCGAGTGCGGGGCATTTAGCAGAGTACCTCTTTAACCGGCAGCAACCTTTTCCCCTTAGCCTTTGCTGACTGGCAGACAGGCAGGCAGGCACTTTAATCTCTTCTCAGTTTCAGTCTCAGCGTGTTTGTTACATTTTGTTATACAGCAGTGGTAAGTGATGAGTTCAGTCAATTGTGCAGTGCAAGATGTGCATATGCGTTTGTGTGTGTGTGAATGATGATTTGTAGGGTATTACGAGGGAACGAGTTTGTCAGTGTTAGTCTCTTTCTCTTTCTCTGCTTTGTTGTGTGTGATTCAGTGTTGATCTCTGCTTGTTGCTCGCTGCTGCTTACGAAAAGAAGCAACAGCAGCAGCAGCGACGGCAGCCAGTCACTGTCAAGAGCAATCAGGCTGAATCTCAGTCAGTGCATTTCGCCGACTTCAGGTGCACATTTCACCGACACACAGACAGAAGCACTCACAGAGTCGACACCTAGCACTGCAAAATGGCAACTAAACGTCTAATTTAATTAAAGCACTCCTTGCATAAATTGTAAAATAATAAAAAACTTTAAATTAGTACGCATTTAATACACAAATTGTTTTGTCACAAAAATTATTAATTGTTGTTAAAATTAAATTAATTTTAACGTTTTAAAAACTGTGAAAGATAGCGTTTTAATAAAAAATAAAAAAAATTTAAAATTTTGGTTTTACAATTACCAGTTTAAGTTAAGCAAACATTTAATAAAATTGAATAATTATAAACATAATTAAAACTAAATTTAAAAAATGTTTATTGTTTAAAACCAGTCAATTTTAAATAAAATTGCACACAAGTTATTTTTGATTAGTTTATTGTTAAAAATTAATGCGGTTTTTAAAGTTATGTTGTTTTACTTAAAAAATACCTGTACGTTCAATAAAAGTGTTTGTTTATAAAAACAAATCAAAGTGTTACATTTCCAAACAGCCGCACACCTTCAACTCACTTTATTTGGCCAAATGATTGCAGCACCAACTAAACATAAACTCATTCATTTATGCACAAATCCCTCTTCTCACTTTCATTGCAACCATTGCTTCAAAATATGTCCACTGCAATCAAATTTGCGTTTTTTAGTTGCACTGATTGTCAATAGCAAAAGATTGTTGTTGTCAATCAAGGTTATATAAAAAGCATTGACGAGTTTACCTTATTTCAGAAAAATTTTGATTAAAATGTGTAAAACTAAATAAAGTTTTAAAATTAAAAAAGAAAAAATGAATTGCAAAAAAATGCATGAAGATCTTAAATAGGCATTTTCTAAAAAGCCTATTTAATTTCAGTTTGATTTCTATGTGTCAATAAAAATGCAACTAATCATTGGGCTAATTTTAATATTGCAAATTACTTTTATAAATTGTATGCATTTGTTTTTGCGCAAATTTTTAAACTTTAAAACTAATTAAATTTAAAAGAAACAAAAACTTTAAACAAAATCACGCGGTCAGTTAAGTTAAAATAATATCAAAACAATAAAGACTACAAGTACATAAAAAACAAAAACTGTTTGTTTTATCTTTTAACTTTAACTGTTTTTGTAAAACGAAAAACGGGATGAGTTTCAAGGACATGAACACCATCTCGTTGATAATGTTTCCTAATATAATACTGTAAAAAACATTTTTTAAAGTTTATGTTTATTTACCATTGTTATTAATTTTTAAAAAAGTTAATGTTAAAACTGGTTGTGTATTTACACTTGGTAAAAATCATATTTAAGTGTCCAAAACCTTAAGTTATAAAATTTTAATTAAATCCAGTTTACTACAAATAACGTTTTCAATTTAGTATGATATTAAAAACAGTATAAAGATTCTCATTTCTTGAAGGGTGGTTATCGCTGTCATTGTAGTCAATAGTAGTTACTTTTACTTTTGATGTTTTTTTAGCTAATGAGACACGCCTTGTAATGGAATGCCCGCAGTAAAGTCACCTTTAATATTAACAAACAAAACCTAACTTGTGTTTTTCCTGTAAAGTAAAAATGCTAAAGGCAATTTCAAACAAAAGTTATCACATTCATTTAATTGATTAAGTGTATTTTTAAACACAAAATTTTCGAACACAAAAAATAAATTTTTTAAAATTTAAAAACTACAATTGTTTTAAAATAGTTATATTTGTTTAATATATTAAATTCAAAATTTTTTTAAAGTATACAATTGTTTTTAGTAGGTGATTGACACTGACCTAGACTAGTAAAAAAGCAACATGTATTTATACATTTATTAAAACTGCTTTTAACATTGCCCTTTATTAAAGACACTAATAACTGTTTGCTTTCCTATTTAAAATTTTGATTATTTACCATTTAAAATTTGTGGATCATTTGTTTAAGCAAAACATTTTTTTAATTTTTGGGCGTAATGTAGTTTGTTTTACTAATTTGCAAAAAAGCTCATATTTTTCACTTTTTAGTGCCTTTTTTAGTTAATAAAAAAATAAAACAATGCGCCAAATGCACCTTTAGGCGCCCACTATAACAAAGTTGTTCCGTTTGCCTTAATTGAGAGTGTAAATGAGTGTTACGTTCTAAGCAAGTGTGAACATGCACACGTATCAATTTCAGTTGTTTTATGATTTACAGTTCAATGTTTTTCTAAGCAGATAACAAATGAGCAAGTGGTGATCTAATATACTTTAAAGGTGCGTAATTGCTTATAATCTATCAGATTACATTGCTTGCGGTTATCAATAGCACGGCTTTCCTCAAGATGATCATTGTGCAAGTAGTGTTTCTAAACAAATGCAAAGATCGCTCCAGTAGAAGTGCTCTAAACGATCACTTCCTATTTGTTGCTGACTGCATTTTAATTAAGTTGTTGGCTATGCGTCTTGATTTAAGTAGGTGAGTGTGCATTTGCAAAAAAGAGCATGCAATCATTAATGATCTAATTTGTCTTGACAGATGCCAGATAAAAAAAATAAAATTTTTATAAAGAAAAGCCCAAACAAAAAATATTTTTACCTTGAAATATCTCACTTTACTTTGTTTGTGTACATCAGTTTTGTGACTAACAGTAGATTGTTTGTTTGCTTTATTTAAAATGAAATGTACTTTTTATGTTTTCATTAACAAGTTTATTGCAAAACCAGGGAAAACATGCACCTGTCATCAATCAATGCTAAACAGAAAGATTGACCTTCAGAATAAAGCAAATGAGATTAGATTGATTGACATCATTCGAGGTCTATTGTCATTTGATCTAACTGTAATTGTCTTTTTTCAATTCATCTTAACGGTTTCATTTACTGTTACAATTTTGTAACTACTCTGTGTCCAAATTACTCTTACAGTAAAACTAGATCATTTAAATGGTTGCGTTAGTTTTTTAATTATAAAATAGTTAAATTGACTGTTGCAACAAAATCAGTTTGCAAACTTTTAATTGTTTTTAACGTAAAACATTGTTGAGGTATTCGATATACCGAACTACTTGCACTAACAATAGTGTACAGCGTCTACTAAACTAGCTGTACACTCACCATTTTAAAAAAAAACAACTTGCACCCCATTAAAACCTAAAACCCCATCTTCCTAATACGTGTCTTGTTTCTACTCTGCTACGTCAACCAACACCACAACAAACATCAAGTCAGTTTTCCCATACGCATGACTTAAACAAAATGCTGAAGTTCTAAAATCTTGAACTTGAAACAGCAATTGTATGTAAAAATGGTTTTACTTGTGTTAAATGTTTTGAACATTAAGGAAACAAACACATTAAATAGCTGGCAATGACATCTAAATGCCTGTGAACTCGAGAAACACTTCTTTCCCAGCATTTAATGTTTGTGAAATGACGCCCAGTTTACCTACTCCTTATTCCTCTACAACAGTTGAAAAAATGGTTTCAATTTTGTTTTTACTAATGAGTTTTTAATTTTAACAAAACTTTACCATAAAGCATCTTTATTAAACTCCTCTCACACAGCATAATTTTTAAACTTTTACTTTTTTGTCTGTCCTTTCTTTTTCCCTTCTTTGAGTTGTTCCTGCCACCGGTGTGTGTGTGTGTGCGTCCACTCACTGTCAGTGTCACCTGCTGCTGATGATGATTACCGCCACTGAACAGAACTGACTGTTGTTGTCCGTCAACTGCTGTTGTTCCGTCACTTGTTTCATCACTTTCTAAATTGCAAATGAACAGCAGTAAACAGACAATTGAGGTGACACACCACTGCCGCCGCCGCCGCCGTCACTCTTTCTGTCATCCTCTTTGTCGCGTCGTGTTTTTGAGACTTTAAAGTGTTAAGTCGACTTAAGTTGAGCGCCATAGAAGAAGAAGAAAAAGAAGAAGAAGCGGCTGAGTAGTCTAGTAGTCTAGAAGACAACTTACTTTTCAATTTGATATCATTTACACTTTCTCGCTGCCATCTAAGCGAAAGCTAACAACGGCGCTGTGATGATGATGCTTGTAACCTCGAAATTTACATTTCACGATCATTAGTGAGTGCCAGTGTGAGCGGCGACTCCAGAAGAAGAAGGTGCAGTTCAAAGATAGAGAAAAAAAAGAGAAAGGCAGTTCCACTGTGCTGTTTCCAGAGCGGCTGTAGTTGTTGTTGCTGCTGCCCCATTCTCAAACAACGGAACTTGTTTGCCGTCATTCTCCGTTGACGACCGCCAGTGCTAATCAGGTGCAAGTTGTTAGAATTTAAAAAAATTAATTTAAATAAATAGAGCAATGACGTGAGTAAAAACATCAGCAAAAAACTTAAAATTGATCAGAGCAATAAAAATGGTCTGTTTAGTAATGACAAGAATTTTTCGACATTTTTAAGTACATTTTGTGTTACTTTTTTTTCTAAAAGGCACTGTTTGTGTGGGCTATTGTAATTTCTCATATAAAAAGTAAAAATTAAGACATTTTATTAGCATAATTAGTAATATTCAAAAGAGAAAAGAATGGTTAAGTTGAGCGGCGACCACCAAAGATGTTGCCTTGTACTTGCCATTGTCATCATGCGTCATCTGCAGACCTTGGGAATGACCACTGCTCGAATTTGGAGTGCTCCTGCTTACATGAAAAAGAAGACACACACACACAGCACTGCACTGCACAGTCAATCAGCTAATCACCGTTGTTCCTAGCCGTAATTCATATTCAAATGACCAGCAGCAGCAGAAGAAGTTGTAGTAGCATCACTTTTGCTTTGCATTTGTTCTTCCATTCTCCAAAGTGAGGCCAATTGTTTAACAGCAGTACACACACTTGTCTTGTTTGCACATTGTTTTTAGTCTGCTGCAGCAGTCATTCTCAGTTTTTATCTGAGTTGTTTTTCTTCTGTTTTAACCTTTTTTCACTTTTTTCCTGCGGTGATTCGATGGCAAACAACGAAACTACAGCAGCAACAGCTGTTTTTTCTGTTTTTTTGCAGACTAGTGGTAGCAGTAAATTTTTGTTTGTTCTTGTTCACTTTCACTGTTTAGTCCTTTGTTGGCATCTGCAGACAGACATTCAAACAGACTGTCTGACTGACTGACCACTGACCGCCTGTCTGTCCGTCTGTCAGTGACTATTGTAATGCCCAGTGAGCATCAGCATCAGCCTCAACAGCATAAAAAACGGCAGCACTGCATTGCCATTTGTTATCATCATCACCTTAGTCTGACCACCAAAAAGAGAATGACTCAATTGGCTAGGCGGCATTACATCAGCGTGTGATCATATTCGCTATCGCCGCTACTACCACGGCTATCAAGCAAACAGGCCAAAAAAAACGCTTGCAAACACAAAAACACACACACAAATAACTATTAGTCTGAATGGAACAAGATCAAGATTATCGACAGTTTTAATGGCAGTTAAACACAATACACAGTCACTTTGAAGTCGTGCTTCACTTTAACGGTCATTTGCATACTGTATAGTCAAATTGCGCAGTAAAGCTCAATTCTAATTTGTAATCAGCTAAAACTTGAGTTTTTAAATTTCTCAGGTAATCATTTTTCATTATCAGTAATAAAGGTTAAACAACAATTTTGTTTATCATAACTGTCAAGATGTTTGTTGATTGTATTTATTGCAATACTATGTTTTTTAATTTCAAACTTTACATAAAACATATAAATACTTTTGATTTAAAACAAAACACTGTTAAGCAATATTACAAACATTAAAAATATAATATCATTTGATGTTTTAAGACAATTTGTGTTGTTGTAAACAACAAAAACCGTACACATTAAAATTCTAAGCAATTAAACTTGAAAATTTTAAAATTAAATCTCAATTGTAAAGATATTTAAAAGCAAGGTTGAGGTTAATAGTAGGCAGTTGGTACTTGAAAAACCACCTACAACAAAACTAGCACATCTACTGGAGCATGTTTAGGAAGTTTCTTTAAGAAGGGGAAGTGAAAGGAAGCATGTTTGCGGTGGTGTGTCTAAGTACACGATAATTGCGATTATTCATTTCATCGTGCATCCCCGATGAAGGCAAAGGATACTTGTCGTCGGCAGTACGCGATACGTACTCCAATTAACTGCTTTTATTTTGCTTTGTCTGTATTGTTTTACAGTTTTATAAACACTTTCTTTTTCAGTGGTAGCCAATTTAAAAACACACTGAAAGCACTAGTGTGTTCTCCTGGTGATGACAAAGAATGATTTAAAAAATCAACAAATGTGAGCGTTTGTCTGTTGGTTTGTCTGCTTTGCAGTTAAGGAAGGACATTTTCAGAAAGTGTGCATCCCAGTCACTCAGCCAGCTGTCAGTGTGCCTTAGTTTTCTTAGTGAACAGTGGCCACACAACTGCAATGAGCGCAACTAATGGATGCACAATTTAGCCGTTGTCTGAAAAACAGAGTCTGTTAAAAAAACATAATTAAAATAGGATGCTAAGATGGCAATGTAGAAAGCACTGTTGGAGTCGGACAATTATGGTGATAAAACGGTGATCATAAATGCACTTTTTTTGCCTTTTTATTTAGTAAGCCTACAGAGAAAAAATATCACAACAGTGGTAAAACAGGGGGGTAAGTCTGGCAAGCCAGGACTACAGCGAGCCTTTTTTTGCGT
>JAALOO010001494.1_pt1 | contig 15655 bp, 16 predicted proteins | sample 7257641 | NCBI WGS metagenome assembly JAALOO01 (sample SAMN14085613, study PRJNA598686) | mite metagenome | biome: ENVO:01001000; feature: ENVO:01001002; material: ENVO:01001226; isolation source: single female mite from University of Michigan culture on fish food culture... ...
TTTGGCGGAAAATGTACCTGCGTGTTCAGAACACTGATGTCGTTACCGACAACGATCCACTCATCGGAGGACCATAGTATCAACACAAAACTGTTCTACATGAAATTCTTAACAATCCCTATTAAGTACATTTTTTATGAACATCATAGCCACTCCGAAATCAAAATTCGAAAAAGCAGTAAAAAAGAGCGCGGTGTCCCCCCTAAAATCATCTTTTTTAAATGGGCATTCATTTCTTAAATGACCAGAGTACCTAACTGATGAAGCCAAATAACGGTTATTTTTTTCTCATTGAAAGATTTTGATGGATAAAACTAATATGTAATCGCTTATCTAGCCTTAAAATGAATGCAGCTATCATTTTGAGAGCCCAAATTCAGTAATTATCCATTGATGAGAATGGCCACTTGGTGCCGTAAAGTTCAGCAGAGAGTACTGCTGAGAAAGTGAGCCCCACATTGTGAGCACTGCTTTGCTAGTGACGTCAGCGGCTGTTCGGAGTGCCTCTGCCCACGGACAGCATCCGATGCTCGCTACAGTGCTCTCCAATCCACTCTCTCTTTGGGCACTGCAAAGCCTGTTTTGGACACAGACGAGCTCAATATTATTTGTTGGGCTTGTTGGCCTGCAGACGAAGCTGCACAAGTGAAAGTGTGCCTCTGTTTTCTTGTGTGTGTGTGTTTGTGGACTACTCTTGATTAAACCTGATTTAGGTACAAGCTCAACCTTCGTTCCAAAAACTTCCAGCTGCATCCCAGATGACTCCCGAAGAAAGGAAGAGGTTCCTCGACTATGCGACCAGCATAGAAAGAGTGAAAAACGTAATTTTCACTCCTGATTTTTATTTGAACACAACTACATGTACCTTTTTCCTTTCACAGTATGGCTGGTACTGGGGCCCGATTAGCGGCGAAATGGCAGAAAAACTGCTGGAGGCGGAACCTTGTGGCTCCTTCATCGTCCGCGACAGCTCTGATGAGCACTACATATTCAGTATTACCTTCAAAGTGAACGGCATCGTGCGACATGTGCGCATTGAACACGATCAAGGTCAGTACAGGAGGAATCATTACAATCAATAAACATTGACCACTTCATTCTCTCTTTTACAGGCAACTTCAGCTTTGGCCCAATGCAAAAGTACCGCAGCAACACCATCGTCGACTTTATCGAGAGCGCCGTGGAGCACTCGAGGAGCGGACAGTTTCTCTTCTTCCTCCACCAGCTCAGCAATGATAATCCGCTGGAGGAGCCCGCGGTCCCGGTTCGCGTACAATTGCTCAATCCAATTTCCCGCTATCGCCAGGTGCAGTCGCTGCAGCACAACTGTCGGTAAGTACCTGCTCTAGAACGGTTACGTACTTTGCAAAAGTGGTCTTACACGGTCTTCTACTTGTCAGGTTCACCATACTGAAGCACGTCCGACGTGACCAGATCAAGCAACTGCCACTTCCTGACTACCTGCTGTCGTACCTCGACACGCCCTACTACTACTCCGAGGAGTTGGCCAATCTGCAGGAGTCGATGAAGCGTGCAAAGGACCGCAAGGAGGAAGACAGACGGCGGAAGGCGTGTTTGCGCACCGAGCAAATGGCACTGGTGACGAGGATGCTCATCAACCGAACCGATGCCGAGCGAAGGCCTCAAATAGGCCAACTGCCCACTGAGGGACTGCTCAGCGGGATCAGCAGCAAAAGCAACACTAACAGCAGGAACCACCGGCAGTGATTGCGCCAAACTGAAAACAAAAACATAACTCACTGTATTCTAGTCATTTTACAGGCGTTCTACTAACAAATAATAACTGGTTTTAAATCACAGCACTTTGGTTTTTTGGCTTTTGTGAGCACGTGAAAACTTGAACAACTAGTCACTATCGCTCCATCGATCTTCATGTAAATGGTTAGTGGCCGTTGTAGACTGTCTTGTGGTTTCACTTGGTCCGCTTTCTTCCCTAGCAATAGCTTCGTCTGCCTTACTGTTTCTTGGCCATTGCGCGATGATAACTTTGTTTAGAGAAGTGTACAGTATTGCCGGGTTGGGATCATCGCCGAACTGTGTTTTTCTGTATCCGATTACACGCTCAACCGGTCTCACCTCAACTTCGTTAATATTCTTTACACACTTTTCTGGTTGTGCGTCTCCTGTTTGCAGGTTATAGGCGAACAGATCAGGACCAGTGCGACCGTGATTCGGCACGTAGATGGAGTCCATAGTGGTAAAGAAGGAAAACTGATCGTGATTAGACTTCTTCATGGCGTTTCCTCTGCGGCCTGTATGGTGATAGTTGATGTTGCTATCAATGAGAATGTCATCGCCGGACATTCCAAACTTCCATTTGGTAATGGTTGGAGTGCAAAAGCCATGAGAGGTCATTAGACAGGTGCTGTCAGGCGTCATCTCCATGTGGGTGACTGGAAGCAAATACCGATGATCGTCCGCCCGTTTTTGGCCTACTGGCCGTTTTAAGCGGCGAGTATCGTAGAAGAAAATGTCACCAATACTGTCGGCAATAAAGAGGCCAGTTCTGTCCAGTGGAGACCATAGGACGCGGGTAGTATTTCGGATTCCTTTGTGCTGTCTATCAGTATTCGCTGGGCCAGAAACGATAATAGAATTTGAGATGATGCCAGTACGAATGTCCATCAGTTTGACAGTTGGCGTTGAAGTGGCAACTATGCAAAATATCAAATTGTTAAGCTTTAAACAAATAAAGCAGAAACTCATACTCGCAATTGCGTGAACGTCATTTTTGTTCCAATCAAAGTGGGAGTGATTATCTTCTCCTAGATCTTCATCGAAGATTATTTGAAACGTTTTAGTTTCTGTGAGTGAAATTCTTTTGGGTTGTAAATAGCAAATCATTCCAGAGTCGGTTGGAAACCTATTAAATAAGTCTATTAGCTCTTAAAAGTTTTTAAAAAGTGACACTTACCATTGTGAATGTTTATAAGGATGCATTGAAGATTGATGAACCAACCCCTTAAGATTAAAAGTTAACTCTGATTCAATAATCTGCCACAACTTCATTTCACAATTTGTTGATGTGTGAAGCAAACTAGTGAAAGGTAAATTATTTGTACATATTTACATTATTGAAAATCAAAACCAGTTCACCAAACTTACAATTTGTTATATGGATCAATTGAAATTGAAGAAACACTTCCTCTATCATGAAGATTACTTATTGATGTAAAGACGTCTATATACGAGCCATTGTAAAGACAATCTAAAATCTCTTTTCTTAGTGAAACTCGAAATGGATCAAGATATCGAGAATTGATAACATTCTGTAGAGATGACTGGCGGTTTGCTCCCCACAGATTCGCAGCTTTCTTCGAGTCACTTGGCTTGCTTTTGGACATTCTTTATCAAATTCTGACAAAAGAAACTTAAAAGATCTTCAAAAAAAGAATTTGTTTGAAAAAAATAAAAACAAACAATCATCGATACACAGTAGCGGGACAATCGATGGTTGACAGATTTGCTTTCTGAAAAAAGTTGCATTTAAAAGGTCAAGTCGAAGTCAAGAAAATTGATCGCTCTTCGCCGCCAAAGACAGTCATGGCAACTCAATTTGCTCGCATTGAAGACACCCTGGAGAAGCATCTTCCCCCTGAAGAACTAGCAGAAGTGCGACGTATTCTCCACGGAGAAGAAACGCCGTAAGGAAACAGTGTTTGTTTGTCAAACTGTCATTTAATTTGTTCCGCTTGTCATCACTTTTGGGTAGTACCATTCAGTTCACTGAGGAGGCGATCAATCTCGCAAAGCAAAGGGACTTTGAACTTCGTGGATACCGTTTTCAGTGTCCTGCCGAGCAGACACGAATGCCGAGGATTGTCCGTGTGGGAATCATTCAAAATGCCATTGTCCGACCAACAACTGATCCCGTTGAAGAGCAACGTCGGGCAATTCACCACCGAGTGGCCGAAATACTGGAGGTGGCAGCTAAGGCCGGAGTGAATGTGATCTGTTTCCAGGAGGCTTGGAGTAAGTTTTGCCTTCTCCTTTTCTGCTTACTTTTCAGTTTTTCCTAATTGATCTGATCTGACCTCAGCTATGCCTTTTGCCTTTTGCACTCGAGAAAAGGCGCCATGGACCGAGTTGGCAGAGAGTGCTGAGCACGGACCAACCACAACTTTCCTGAAGACCGTAAGCTGAATTCTGCTGTCATGGCAGCTCAAAGCGTTACGATACTGTTCTTTTTCTCTCTGCAATAGCTTGCCGCCAAACACAATATGATCATCATATCGCCCATTCTTGAGCGCGACGATAGTGACGTTATGTGGAACACTGCTGTGGTGATCAACCAGACTGGTCAAGTGATTGGCAAGACTCGCAAGAATCACATACCTCGAGTGGGCGATTTCAATGAGGTAATGGGTGATTATGCGCTTTTTTGAAGTGCTTCTAACCCTCCGTTCCAGAGCACCTATTACATGGAGAGCACCCTGGGACACCCTGTTTTTGACACCAAGTTTGGCAAGATAGGCATCAACATCTGCTACGGTCGTCACCACCCGCAGAACTGGATGATGTTCGGCCTGAACGGCGCCGAGCTGGTCTTCAATCCGTCCGCCACTGTGGGCGGCCTCTCTGAGCCGCTCTGGTCCATTGAAGCTCGCTGTGCGGCAATCGCCAACTCCTTCTACACATTCGCCATCAACCGCGTGGGCACGGAGACCTTTCCCAATGAGTTCACCTCTGCTGACGGAAAACCGGCGCACAAGGATTTTGGCCACTTTTACGGCTCCAGCTACGCGACGGCGCCCAACGGCAGTCGCACGCCAGGACTGTCGCGCGTCAAAGACGGCCTCCTTGTGACGGAGCTCGATCTGAACCTCTGCCGACAGGTGAAAGACCACTGGGGAATTCGGGTAAGTCACTGAAACGGTGTACCCCTTCGGGTTTTACTGTTATTGTAATATTTACAGATGACTCAACGTTTGGAGATGTATGGTGAAAAGTTCACCAAGGCGGCAAAGCCTGACTACAAGCCAGAGATCATCAACGGTAACTGAACGCTCTCTCAAAGGCACCTTCCAAAATAATACGCCCCTGAACCACAAAGTTGATCTGAATTGCTGAAGTGTGTGTGTGTGTGTCTGTCTGTCTACTGTTGCTTAGAAGTGGACACGTTTTTGCTCTTTGCCTGACTGCTGGCCACTGGCGACCCCTGCATTTTCTGTGATCTTTTAGGAGGAGGAGGAGGAGCAGCAGCAGCAGCAGAATAGTAGGTTTCTGCATCAGCAGCTTCTGCAGATGCGTCGTCGTCATCCTTGCTGCACAGGCCACAACAGGAGAAGATCCACCAGATGAAGCCGGTGATGTCCAGGCCTGTGTCCGGCGGTTTCGGTTTGGGCGGCAGGCGCACCACCACCTCTGGCTCCATCTCCAGTTCCTCCGGTTTCGGTGGAGGCGTAGTGGTGTTGCCCCTCTTCGTGGAGGCAATCCCAGTAGAGACGGGCGTCTCGGTGGGCGGAGCCGCTTTGCTGGCTGAGGCTGAAGCGGCCTTCTTTCTCCGCGACTTGCTCTTTCGCCTCGCCTGTGAGTGGGAGCCTCGTTTGGAGGCCTTCACCGAGGAGCGCTTCGAGCCCTTTGAGGTGCTCTTCGGCCGCAGGGGCCCTGGCTTCTTCTTCGCCGGAGCATCTCGGTCGGCCTTTGTTTTGGCGTTGCAGACGGAGCGAATGCTCTTCCGGGTGGTCGCTCTCAGGTCCACACTGTCGCCGACCTTCTTCATGTGAAAGATCTCCTTGTAATCGGAAGGTCCCATCATCTGCGTGTCCCCCGGTGGGAAGTCACAGCGCTTTGTGCGCGAGGGTCGCTTCAGTGTGGGCATTTTGTGACTGTCAGTTTGTGCCGTCAGCTACTTAGAAAGGTATAAAGGTACTAGAAGTTTGTTGAGTAGAAGTGTTCACTTTTATATAACAGTTGGCAGTTTTCTCCACTATGTACAGAACAGGCTACAACACAGCTATTGTTGTGTTTAGTTCACTTTTTGCCTTTGTCAAGCTTCTCCAGAATGTTATCATCACTTAGTAGCTCATTCGCGTCGAGCTGTTCCAGATTAGGCACCGCCTCTTTGTCGCCTGATTCATCCGAAATGGAGGCATTGATCAGCGCCAAATCAACCGGAACAACGTTTAGTTTCAGCTCACGAAGACTAAGGCGTTTCTGATTTACCTTGGTGCCAAACTTGGTTGGCTGATTGAAGACTCGGTCAAATTCTCTGTCGATAGATTCCTGCATTGTAAAAGGGAATCAGTGCTGAACAAGCAACAGTTGATAGTTTGTGTGATACTCTTACCAGTTTAGCAATGGAGTCGCCGCTTACGTTAGTTACCCTGACCAGAGTCTCTTGTCCTTTTGCAACGCACTTCTTCACTAGGCGAATCTTTACTTGTAGATCGTGGTCAGAGAGCTTTGAGTTGAAGATGATATGCTTCGGTGGGGCTCGTTTGTCCTTACCACTAACTTCTCCATCTGAAGAACTCGATGTTTCTGAATCTGACGAGCTGCTGCTGCTGCCCTCAGAAGCATCTTTCAGATCTCGAGGATTCGCTAGCTTTAACGTAGGAATCTTTTTTGTTTCATCATCTTCAATGAGAACAAGTTTGTTCTTTGCGGCAATCAGTTTCGCCTCTTGGCGTGTTTTCAGCCCAAGCATCCTACCGGAAACATCTTTCAAGTAGATTTGTTGTTTATAGTCTTCAGTTTTTCCCCGATACTTGGGCTTTTTTTGCTCATCACCTGCTGGCATTTCCAGCCTGAAAACATCGTCTTTCTTTGAGGCAAGCAATCGCAGTTGTTGATGGAGAAAGCGTTTGCAAACAGGCTTCTGCACTAAGAAAGCGTACCCACACTTAACGTTGATAAAGTGTCGAAAAAGGTGCATTTTTCTACAAAAAAAATTTAAAGGCCACTGGAAGTTAAAACGAAGTACCTGAAAGATATCTTCGACGCAACTATGTCAAAAACAAGATAATGACGTCCTCAAAAAATGTAAACACACAACTTGGTAGACAGACAAGTCGTCGAAATGACATTTGTTTGAAATTTGTACTCACGGGCTCAAAACTAAAGTCCAACAACTGCAACTACAGGTCATCCTAAGGCTAGATCTGTCTCGATAAAAAAACCTGCGTAAACTTTTTTGTATCTAAATTAATTTATGCCATTTATTTGTAAGACAAACATTTTTTCAAATAAACTAAAACAATTGTTGCAGTTGCTGATATTATCTAAAAGTAGGTGGCTAAAACTGCTTTCCACAAGTGCGGCAACAATGTTGACACTGGTGTGATTTTAAAATAAAAAATACAAATACAAAAGTGATCAGGTATACATGGTATAGAAAACGAGCACCAACCTGAGTATCAGATGAGTTATCTTTATAAACTGATAGGCATTGACGTAAGTGAATATGTCGCGGAAAGCATCGTCAGCACCGGTGTGAGTGACAGTATGCACTTGGAGACACTTGACTATAAATAAATATAAGAAACAAAGACAACAACTAAAAAGTCCTTCTACCAAGCAAATGGACCAAATGACGGCCATACAGGATGCTCCTGACTGGTGCAGTGCAAATCCGCCACAAAAACTCACGCACTTGGTCCCACACAAGCACAGTGATATTTTTTGTTTACAGTGCAAGGAGGCGAATCGGATAAGTTAATTTAGGTATTTTTTCGCTGTTTTAAAACCGCAAAAAAATTAAAAATTAAGCCGAGATTGCTGACCAATTCTAAACCTTGTTTTGCACTTTATTTCACTTTAAAAATTGGCACTAGCGTTTTGCAAACGTGCACTATCAGGGTAGTTTCAGTTTAGAAGGCAACAGGCCTGCCGCTGCAACCCAGCTTTACCTAATTAAGTAATCGCAATCATTAACACTATCACAGCGGTGAGCAATACAGAAAACCTAAGGCTGCACTTACGCACTACCTTCTTTTCTCACAGTGCCCCTAATCAATAATCCTCATTTAATAGAGTGCATCTCGATTAGCCGTAGTTGGATTGTACTTTGAGAAGTTGCAGTAGTTTAAACACAAATTTTAAAATGAGTATTTAAGCAAAGAATATAGCTACTCATCTTTGTGTTTTGTGCTCAAGTATATTAACATCATCAGAAATACCTGAAACAATGGAGAGAGACGTAGACAACATCCGTCAAGAAGAAGAGTTCTATTTTGCCGTTAAATTGATCATCTTCATCTTTTTTGTGGTGATCTTTTGCTTCATGTACTGCCTAGTGTCAAGGTACACTAAGCAAAATGAACAGAAAAGTAAGCAGTTTAGAAGTGAAACGCTCACTTCGATTGCTGTCATCAGCTAACACGATCGCTTTTGATTTCTCCTTTTCGTCGCACATTAAATTGTAAATATTCACCACTTGTATTAATGTTTGATTTCATCTTTTTGTAAATAATAAACAGTTTTTATTATATAACTGAGTTGAATAATGCTGGACAAAAAACATATGTAGTGATGTGCAAGAACTGTACAAATGAGGTAGATGAGTGTGACTTCCCGAACCTTCTTCTCCATCTTCCCCTTCTATTTGACCGACTGTTCAAAGACAAGCATCTCCTTGGAGGCCTCACCGGCAATGGTCGCACTGCTAATCTTGCGCACCGTGTACGTTGGATTCTGGGGAGCATTGTCAAAGGTCATGCTGGCGACCTTCTTCTGTCCGGTGCTCTCATCGAAGGTGGTGCACTGGCTGAAGGGCGGGCAGTAGAGGTGGAGCGTCACGGCGTAGTTCACCTCGTCTCGGTTCTCCACCCGGTGCAGGCCAATGGAGTCGTTGATGTAAGCGACGGAGTTCTCCGCATCGAGTCGAGTCTCGCTGATCTTTTCCATTTGCCGGCAGTCAGCGGTCTGGTTCAGAGAGTCATCTGCCTCCCCCTCTGGCCAGCGGAAGCGCACTTCGTACAGCGATCCGGAGAGGCTCTTCATGATGCAGTGCGCGTCAGCGTGGTCGTGAATCTTTGACTGAATCTTCTGCGGCCAGCAGAGGATCATCAGGTTGTACTTGCCATTGCCAGAGTCGACGAGGTTGCGAGTGTATCTGGTGTAGCATCAAATTGAAATAGTTAGTTTTTGAAAGCTGGTTAGAGAAACTGACAGCACCAAACATACCGGAACTCATTGAATTGAGCGTAGTCAATCCAGTCACTTGGTTTGGATTGGTAGGAAGCCATCAACTGCTTCACCTCGTCAATGTCCACCTGCTTCGACTCAAAAAGGTGACGAAGTTGAGCTATCAGCTCGTTCAGAGACTTTGGCTGCTGCTGCTGTTGCTGGTGGTGGACCATGTTGGATGATGCTGATTGAGAATGTTTTCTTTTGTAAAAGGTTTTCGTTTGCTGAATTGCTGTCTTTTGATGACTAGGAACTGAAGTCCGTGGTGGTCTTTATATACTCCAAATCGAACAACTTATTTTTGCTTTGAACGCCAAAAAACCGCCGAAACAGTTGAAGAGTTGGCTGAACTTTGCCTCCCCTTTCTGTTTTTGTTTATCACGCGACAATGTGTATTCACATTCAACAAATAATCACCCTCACCACCATCACTACCGCCAGCAGTTGAGTTGCCGCCCCTCAAAGCTCCGCCCGGTGGTGTGTGGCCACAAGTTCATTCAGTTGGCAAAACAAAAGTGTACCGTTGTTAAACTGAACAACATGGCCTTAAAATGGCCGCATTTGCCTTCCAGCCAATCTGGCAACTTGGTTCAGTTCCAAAAAGCTGTCTGGTCTCCGCTTTTGACACCAGATAACTGTCTCCAGGAGGGCGATAATACTCGTTCAATTGAACCCAAGGTCCAATCTAATCGAGGTGATAGCCAATGAAAGGCTATTTGAGGCCGTGCACAATTTCTATTTGACCATATCCTTGTATCTTGTTTCACTAAGGCAAAAATGTTCTTTTTGAGGTAGTACCATAAAACAAGACATCTTTCCTCTGTGGTTGTCAGCCACCACTACTGGTTCAGTGTTGTACGGCAGCTATCTTCAACTGTTGATGTACATTTCAACTGACGATGATCATGGGAAATGACGCCTTGATTGACCAACTTTCCGTTTAGTCGGCAATCATTCAAAGGCAAAACATTCAAATACGTGATGAATCACAAGTTGGTTTGTTATAGAGATAAGTCACTTGAAGATGATGAGGAGATTACTGTGGATGCTTCTTGAAGCTACTAGAAACGGTGATCAGATCAGATGCTGAAAGATGAAAGATGGGAGAAATGGTAAATATTGACAAGTTTTCTAATCTATTGATGTCAGTTGCCGATGCTGCTTTCACTAAGATTTAGTTGTGATGATGGTGGTAAATCCTTGTGATAACTGTCTCTGACCGGTTTGATCCAAATCCAACGATTAAGTTTGTTTATCAGCGCAAATGGTGTCTGCCATGGGATACCCCCAAAAGTCAACATCTTCTCAACAGAGAAATGACCGCTAGAGGAGTAATGCCAACTACAGTTGCATGTGTGCTTCTAAATTAAAATCAATTTGACAGCAGTGTGTCTGTGTCCAATCTTCATTTACCAATTTTTGTTGTCTTTGCCTGTTGGCATCCTCCTCTTCCTCATCCCCGTCTATCTTCTAATCATTAAACTGAACTGTTAACTCATCTGAAAACTAATCTGAAGTTGTGGCAAAAAAGTTCGCCTAATCAGCGCTGTCAAGCTGCAAGCTTGCGTAACGTTGCGTTCATTCGAGATTGAGAGATTGTACAACAAACACTTCTGTGATGAAAAGAGAGCCATAATTGGCTGCAGAAGTGATGAGCAAACTCTGGTGCTGACCCACTATCAGTGAAGAGGTGGTGATAAGGGGGAGGACAGAGCCGGCAGAGTCAGGCAGAGTGCGCGCATCGGATGAGAAAGTTCTTTGGCTTCCACTGGCAACGGTGATGCCAATCATCACGTTGTCGTCATATGACCATCTGTTTGTCGCTGTCGCATCACTTTCTCCTGCGCAGAAGGAGGCCGCATTCTGCCTCTGCTTCAGAGGGAGAGGAAAGCGGATCGAGGCAGATTGTTTGTTTGTCTGTTTACCATTCTCCAATCACTTTGACACTTTGGCCACCATCACAGCTTGTTTTCAGGTTTGGGAAATTTTCTTCTAGACAAGCCTCGTCAACTCTGCGCAAATCTAATCTAGAACACTTCTTTTAGTCGCAATGTGATGTAATGGCATGTTCTGATTTCGATGCTCGAATAATTTTGCGCAATGATAAGATTGTGTGTTTGAAGGAGGCACTTCTGCTGCTGATAAATGCTGTCGGATGGGCAAATATTAGTGATGACGGTAGTGGTGAGTCAAACAGAGCTTTGCTTGACGTCCATCGTCAAAAACGGTAACTTGAGATGATTTGCTAAAGCAAAGTGCACTCTTTTTAGGTGGACTTTACTGCCGAATCATTTTTTGACGTACAGTGTACGGTCAAACCGAACAACAAGTACAACGTTATCTTTGGAAGAAAACCCTTCATTTTCATAAAATATTAAAAGCAATATTTAAAAAATTGTTGCTTTAAATATGCGGCAATCAGACGATTGGTCGTAAAACAGGACGCCAAAAAAATTAGGTTGATTTTGATATTAATACTTATTCTAATACTAATGCAACTTTACTTGAGCACATCAATGCTCGAGCAAATCCTAAATGTCTGTACAAATGTAGGCAAAAATGTAAAATACGTTTGTGCTTATAAAACAATAATAAGCCTACTTACAAATAAAGTGGCTAAACACTCATGATTGCAAAGTGGTTTTAATCATTGTTTCAATGATTTGTGTGCCAGAAGGTATATTAACTGTTTGTTGGAGCTTTTAGAGCAGCACTTTTTTGTTTTTCATTAATTTTGTATTCTCCAAATACAAAGTAGGAAAATGGCCAAGCTCCTCGTTTTTTGTGGCTTTTTTGCACTAGGTAAATGATTTATTTTGTATTTTGTAATAGAACTTTTAACCAACTAAAGTTTTACTTATAGCATCGATGGCGTGCGCACAAGAAACGACTACTCAACCGCCAGTGCCAACACCGGGAGCCTTTCACATGAAGGACCTTTTGGACGCTCTGGTGAAGCGAGGCGATGAACTGGTAGCTAATGTCAGCTCCAAAATCACCACCTATCGAACCAACAACAACTACTTTGTTCGGGCCATCGAAGACGAGCTGCGTGTCCTCAACACTGTTCTCGCTGACCTAAAAGTAGAGCAAAGCAAACCGGATAATGCCATAAACCAGGCGTTCCTCCTGCAGGCCACTCTTCAGGTAACCCGTCACGAGAACATTCTCACTGAAATGTTCCTGTTGGCTGATAAGGCGAACAATGACCCGTCGTACAAGAGTCTGCTGGAGATGGTTGATGCGCTGCTTGCCCGTGCCTACCAGGACTATGGCATGCTGGTCGTCCACAAACAGGAGGTTGAGGGAGCAAAGATTGAGAAAGAAATCAAAGAAATTGAAATTCTGGAAACTAAACTGAAGTCACTCAACTTCAAAACTAGCCCTGAAGAGGTGCAGAAGGTAGTTGAAGAGATGCTCAGACATGAGCGAGTCATCGAAGAGGAGCTGTACCGCATTGAGCACTTGAAAACCGGGCCAAGCACTCTTTGATTTTTGAGTTTTTAAAAATTCTAAAACAAATAAAATCCATTTGAGCAAATTAGGTTGTTAAATCTAATGATAAGGTTGTCTGCATTTTTATCAATCAAGGATGTCGGTATCTACTTTTTAAAAACTGCCAAGTTATTGCATTTGAAAGCTATCAGTTTGTCGATTAAGCTGTGAGTAGGCTTGAAATGCCAGGATTGAATGTGACAATCAATAAACATACAGCCATGTTTTAAAACGCGCTCCTTTAGAGTAAGAAAAAGAAACTAAAAGGAAAATCAGTAAAAACTGAGATTGCGCGTTGCCTATTAAAAGTAGATTCTTTGTTTATAAAAACATTTTTTAATTTCTTCTCTTTCGGTTGACATAACATTTTTTCTCTACTTGTGGTTAATGTTTACCATTACACATCTTTTTGGTAAACCTCATCATCGTTCTCTTGACTGTAGCTTTTGCCTTTGACTTTCAGATCCTCATTGTCACCATTATGGATAATAAAAAGCGTACTCTTATTTGAGTCCACTCACATGACAAGAACAAAAATAAAGAGAAAAGCTAAAGAAAACATCAGAAGAGTGCAATTAAGGAGAATTAATTCTGGAGCTAAAGTTTGGAGCAGCTGCAATAGAAAAGATAGAGTGAAAACGAATGTCTGTCTCACTGTCTGTTTGAGGCCAAGCAAAAGCACTCGCCAAAGAGCTCAATAGGCGCCAATTTGGCGCCAGTTAGGCTACTGAAAGTAATGGCAAGAAAAGAGTGAACGAGACGAAAAGAAAGAATGAAAGAAGAGCATCATCCTGTGTGGAGCAATAATAATGTTGCCTCTAAAAGCTGTTGTGTGCACTTGCTAGTTATGGCGAATAGTGAAGCCCACCAAAAAGGCTATATGAAGAAAGAAAAACTACAGTGCACACTGAGTCCACTGCCAAGGGTGGAAAAAGAAACAGCCTAAATTAATGCTACCATTCGGCGACTTTTCAGGAAAGCACATAATTGCAGTTTATCTTGAATCAAGAGAATTGATGGCAACAAAAAGAGGGGAAAAAAGAAATGGGAACTGTCGCCGAAGACTGGTGTGTGTGGGGAGAGTAGCCAAATGGAGACTGCCGTCTGACATGTGGTGATTCGAAAAAGAGATTTGCGAGCAAAAGTACTACTGGTCAGTGCAAAGCAGTTCCAGACAAGTATATCGTATCTAACTAATAAGATACGTGTGTACGATCAGTACATCTAGATTGGGAACAGTGCCATTACACTTCCTTTTTTATGCAGACGAAGGCATCGAATATCTTCAACGTGTTGATCGAACACCCACCACCACTTCTACACTTCTTAATTACAGCATCAACATCGAGCGACTGCCCTGCAATGCATAAAAGAAGGCACTAAAACGTCTCCCCCTCCTGTAATCGATCTCAATTACTCAATCCAATGTAACCTGATCTAGCGAATAAATTACCCCTCACCAAATAAAGTAGAATAGTAAAAACCAGGTTTTACAGTCAAACAAATGGCATGTAGAAAGAGGCAGAAAATGAGAAGCATGTGATCCCCCGGTGCGTTTTTCAGTAGCCGAACCTAATCTTCTATATATAAATTGGCCATCTTTAACCGCTAAAAACGCCTGGTCGCTCATTTCTGGCCAAGAGACGGCGAGTGCAGTTGTGCTTTTATACAAAGTTGCCATTTTCTACACTTCTCACTACAGCGGAGCGGCTCAAAGGGAGCCATACTATTTCACCACATCGGAATCGGTCCCCGCGACCACGCTCTATATACCCCGACAATGGATCTCTTAGGACACACAGACATTTACACACTGAAAGACTGCCACTTTTTAACGGGCATATGACGGCAAAAGGCAGCTTTGCTCCAGTACTGCTACCAGGACTAGCTAAAAGGCAACCGCCGCAGTGTTTGAAACCTTTAGCAGAAAGTTGCCTTTACCGTAGACAAAAGAAAGAAGTGTCCCAGGCAGCTCCCCAAACAACAGCAGCAGCAGTGGATTGTCATCTGATCCGCTGCCATCTGATCATCCCTACTGAGAATCTGCCACTGCTCAACGCTATAGCCTTATCATCGATCCCCGTCAGGCAGACAGACAGACAGACAATAGCCAGTGCTGTCCGTACTGCTGCTGCTGTTCACCCAAACAACTGCGACCACAGCAATCATCACGCGGAGACTGTCATTGGCAGCCATCATCATCATACCCTCTGCCCACCTCCTCCTCCTCCTTCTTCCATTGTGATGAAACATGCCAGCTGAACATCGGTGTTATCATCATTCGCCCATCTCTCAATTAATTCACCCTCCCCAACGCTCAATTATTACTTCCCACCACCCTACTAGCACTGCTAATACCAGTGTTCGCCATCAGTCTACATTTGACAGTAACAATTCTCTCTCCTTCTCCCTCTTTCTTTCTTCAGCTGTTCCCTACCCCCTTTTTTTCTACAGAAGTGCCAATTTAATTTATTGCACGACACTTGACAACGACAGAAGCAGAAGCAGCAGTAGCAGCAGCAGTAGCCGTACTTGACTGGTCTAAAATAAACTTTGCTACTCCCCAGACATCTCCCAGTGCAGGACCCCACTCATTCATCCATTCACCACCAAAAGCACACACACACCGGTGTATGCTGCTCCAAACAAGGACAATTATTGCAAAACCTAGCAGCATCAGCATCAGCAGCAACATCGCCTTTGCTTCGATTACTTTTGATCGATATTCTTTTTGTGCTCTACATTTCATTTCAAAGGCTAAACGCGTCCTCCTTTCTCTTTTCGCTTGAATTGCTCTATTCTCTTTCTCTCCCTCAGCAGCAATCGGTAGCCAAGGAGGGTAATTGAATTCCATTGAACTGTGTGTGTGTGTGTGTGCGTCTGCTACTGCTGCCGTTGTGTTATACAAACAGCAAGAGACTAGACTGAAACAGCAGCTGTAGAGATTGTGCCAGAGAAGACCAAAGCCAGCCCACGTCTTTCTCTCTCTCTCTCTCTCTCTCTCTCTCTC
>JAALOO010000460.1_pt1 | contig 15638 bp, 8 predicted proteins | sample 7257641 | NCBI WGS metagenome assembly JAALOO01 (sample SAMN14085613, study PRJNA598686) | mite metagenome | biome: ENVO:01001000; feature: ENVO:01001002; material: ENVO:01001226; isolation source: single female mite from University of Michigan culture on fish food culture... ...
AATTGCCACTTCAAAGAGAAACACAGCAGCAGCAGCAGTAGTTAGAGCCTAATGGTAAACTGCAGTTATCACGTGACCAGGGAAGAGTGTTTAGACTAGAGGACTTTTAATAAAGCGCAGCAGCAGCAGCACGACGACAGGTAAAGCGAACAGGTGATTGAACAAGCGGGCACCTCAGCCATCAGCACCAACACCATCAGCTGCACACTGTTTTTGTTGTTGTCGATGTTGACCACTGATGCACACACACAGGATTTGCCTGATTTGGCCTTTTGCTGCGAGCACTACCTATTGAGAGTAGCCACACAGACTGATCTTTGACCTGAATGAATTGGTGCTGGTAGCTGTGAAATGGCTGGAAGGCACTCGTCACGAACGAATGCACCACTCGATCATTCGATTCCAGACTGACCTGTTTGTCTTCAAAAACAGACTGGATGACCTTTGAGCTTTCACTTGGACTTTAATTTTAGTTTACTTGAGGCGGCAGCTACAGCAGCAACAGGTGGTGTCATCTGCTTAGCGCATTGCCCAGCTCGTTTACTTTCCTCAATTCTCAGGTGATGATCAGATGATGAGAAAGGGGAACTGCTGTTGCTACTACTACTACTGTTGTGCCAGTGCAGTGGCTCACTTCGTTTTAAACTAGACAATCAGTTGATGAAAATTAGAGAAAGAACACAGTTGTGTCTGCGTGTCCCCTCAGTGTTCTTAATGACACAGTCTCGTTGTAGCTACCAAAACAGTTACAACACCAGCCAATAGATGTGCTTAAAAGGCGCCCAGACAGACATTAAACAGATCAGCTTGTACAACGTACACACATTAGAAGTCGATCAGACCATTAACTGAATGGTGAGCAAACCAATTGCCCCAGGTGGCGAGAGAAGACAAAAGCAACTACAATTGAGTTGGCCCATTGACATTAAAAGTGTCCTCTGATGATTCAACTGCTTGTCTGCATGGCAGCACTACTACCACTCTGAAGATGGAAATTCTCAGCATCACTGCTTTTTGGGTAAATTACCCCATTGGTGGCTGATAAACATCACTACAGCCAGATGTGTGCTTCAACTCTCTGGTGCATTTTGCTTTTTGGTAAAATGTCACAGTGCAAAAATAAAAATGCAATAACATTATACTAGACTTTGCATTGTTTACTGTTTTACAGGTTTACCTCGGTACACACAAACCGTCTACCTTGACACTTTCACTTCATTTTAACTATTTCAGAATAATCAAAATTGGTATTGCTGTTTGCAAACACACGCTGTTTCACGTGACGCACTCAATTGATTAAAAAATTGGCTTCGGGGGTAATCAAAAACCGATTGTTTCTTGTCTTCACTACTTCTTATCAGTAGTCAGACGTAACTACTCACTGATTTGGTAATGTTACTTCTTTTTATTTGTCAACTCAGCATCGGAAAAAATATGTGAATGTGTGTCCGGTGCATTTAGCATGACATCATCAACATGGTTTCCACTGGGACAACAAAGTGGCACAGAAGTGAACTGAGACTAACCCAAACCGATTAGGTAGTCTTCGATTAGGTAAGATATTGAGTGTCGTATGCCAGCTTCCTCACGTTCACACTGTTGTCATTATTTAGGTAATACAAATCAACGCTGCGTCTGTCACATGACTGAACTTCTTATCTTTCCTTGTTTTGCCGTTGGTTTGCAGTACCTCAGTCAGTGGTTCAGCATCCAGCTTTCATCCCTCATCAGCTCTAAATCTCCAATATCTCAGTGTTCCTTTCACTTCATCATCACCTACTACTTTCGACAGCGGTTTGTGGAGTACCTTCTCGATTACTCTCCACTAGAGGCTACCTAATCACCATAAGGCTCTCGACACCCGTCACACTGAGCTCAGTCAGTGGCTGATAAGGCGAGGGCACTCTTGAGGTAGTGCCATACCATCAGCACCAGTATCACTTGCCTCACTGAACAAAGCCAGGAGGCAACGTCTTCCCAGCAGTCTCTTTTACCTATCAGTAAATAAGCAAAACCGTTCGCCACACTGATATCTCTCTCCTGCTGTTGCTGGTAGTGTCAGTGGTTGTCGGTTGTCGTTTGCCTTATCTCCCCTTTTCTGTCTTTCCTTCTTTCTTTCCCTCTTTCTTTACTCCTCGCACCGTCAGACACACCGTCGTCTCTGCGTTTGTTGCTGTTGGCTTGTCGTCGTAATTGCCACCAACTTTGCCTAAAAACCGCAAGCACTGCTTCTGAGACTTTGAGCTAATTAGCACAAGCAAAAGAGTAGTGGTGGTCGTTGTGCCCTGAAAAAGAAGTTGGAGAACAGAAAAAAAGTAGAAGGAGGAAAAGAACAGAAAAGCAGAAGACGACAAAAACAACAACAAGAAGAGCAAGAACGTCTCTTTAGGTGACGGACGAGATGGGAAAGGTCGAGCTGTGAGATCATGAGGAAAGATCAAGGAAAGAGAGAAAGAGGAGCCTGTGAGTTCTAGCAAGTAAACCTCAATTCGCAGTTTGTTCTCTGGTGGCGGTAGTGTTGTCATCGATTCAGTGAGGGAAAGAGGCGATGACCAGTGACAGAAAAAGAGCTGACCATATATAACCCAGACTCCGTTGAAGTGATTGCCATCAGCAAGTGAGCTGCAGAAGAACACTGTTCTGCTGATCGACACTGACAAGCTCGCCTAGCCCAGCTCACACGAGAAAACTCACTGCTACAGCTTCAGTGGAGCTGACTGCAGCGTCAAAGTGGTGACCACTGTCCACTGGCTGAACTCGAGTAGAACAAGAGTGCGACACTTTGCGCGTGCATTGAAAGTAAAAAAGAGTGAGAGAAAGAGAGAAAAGTGCAATGGCAGCAATGGCAGTGCTGATGAACGTCACCACCACTACTCTTTTTTCATTCAGCTTTCATTCGGGCAGTGCAATTGTAGTTGTTGTTGTGGCAGTCATCATCATCATCAGCAGCAGCAGTAGCAATTGGCTATTCAAATGTAGGTTGAACAAAGTCGCGCAAAGTTCGCGTCGGAGTACGTGCACAGAGTCGCCTGTCGCAGTCACTGTCGTACATTCATTCATTCAGTGTACAGCGGCTGACGCATGGCTAGCAAACACGGACGCATCATTTAATGGTAGCGGCGGCAGTGGTGGTGGAGTTGGTGGCCTCCAGAAGAGAGGTGAAGCTAACACAGAGAGAGAACATCATGGTAAGGACATCAGGGACCAAAATCCTCAACTCTCCTGGCTTCTTGCTTTTCTTTTTTTCCCCAAAGATAGCAGCCTCTGCGACAATAAAAACGAGCAAGGCTGTTGCTACAGAGTGTACTTTCATTAAAATTCCGCACGGTCCATCTCAAGAAGATGAAGAAGAGAAAAGCAGCAGCACCCACATCCTCGTTGTCATCGATCGGTGACGTGTATTTATAGCAAGCACAAGAGGAGCATCAACCGTGTGCAGCTGTGCAGACGACTGCATGGCCGTACAGTATAGAGGCCTGAAAGATGCTCAAGTGTAGAGGTAGTTGAGGTGGTGAGCCAAGAGAGCAAAGGAGGACGAGAAAACACCTCGAGGAAGTGCAGAGACGGTGGTGTGTCAGCTGCTGCTGCACCAGTCGATTCCAACAACAACCGCAGCAAATTGCACTTCTGCTCAAACAACCGCCTGTTTGTCTGTCTGTTGTTTGCCTGGATCTTTCATCAGAAAGAGTGGTCGTAGTAGCGGTGGAGTACGTGATTTCCGAAAGGAGGACGAGTACATTGGAAAAAAGCTGACCTTAGCTGATCTGCAGAAAGCTCTGAGGAAATTGAACAGCGGAAGGTGGCGGTGGTAGAGGAGTGGGGAGAGGGAGCAGATGCAGATGCGTAAACAAGTGACGGTGATTAAAGAGAGTGAGAGAGCAACATCGGCGATGACAGAAAAACACCGTACTATCCTTGTCCGCAACAACTGCTTCGAAGCATTGATTCACTGGTCTGCCTGCACTTGTAAGGATCACCCGATAGTGTGGTTTCACAGGCGCTGTCCTCACCAGACGATGTGTCTAGCAGTTTGCGTGGAGTTACTAAATTGCACTGGCTCTGCAAGGAAAAAGTAAAAGGAAAGAGAACGTGAAACTTTTCGCGTAGGCGTAGTCGCGCCACTTTCCCTCTCTCTCATTTTCTATCTCGCCCACTCGATTCTCAGTACTGTTGCTGTTTGTCCTGACAAAAAGGTAAAATGAATTAGCAATGCTGGTGAGGAAGATGAAGGAAGTGTCATTGAGCTCTCTTTACGTATCGAAGCTGACAAAGTGATGATAGTCAAAGTAGAGGCAGTGCGTGCTGTCTGTTGTCTGCATCGACGATTGAAAGTCGATAAACAGCAGCAGTAGCACTATTGCTGATTACAATTATTACCAGCTGGCAGTGTTCGGTATCCTTTCCTGGGAAACCGACCAGCCAGCCAAAACAACATAAAAAACAACAACAAAAAGTCAGCGGCACAGTCCAGATCCTTACATGTACATCAAAAAGATACAGGCCGAGGTTCAGGTACAGTACTTCAGCAGACTTGGCCTACAAGTGAAGAGACCTGCTGATGCTGGCTTTCCTTGGCCTGTGTCTTTGTTTTCTCGAATCTCCAAAAAGAGAACCAATGGGTGGGCCACAGATCGAGTGGAGTGGCAGCTGAAGTGGCTGCCGAAGACGCGGAAACGGGAGCGAAAGGTGAATGACAAGGCACCGAGGCCATTGCGGAGGGAAGTGCTCTCTTTCGGGTGCTACTTTCGGGTTCTGGTGTTGGGGTGCAGAGTGGCTGGGCAGCACACACTGCTGCTAGTTGTGCACAGAGCACTCAATCGAGTGCTCATTCTGCCTGCTACATTCTGTATTCTGTGCTCTCCCTCACTCTCTTCCCTCTACATTCTCTCTCCCGTTGGTCCGTTTTTTTCTAGTCTTTTCGAGCAGAGTTCTCTCTCCTCACTTCTGGTACTTCTGCCAGAATTGGGTTACCTCGTGTCAACGGCACGACCTCGAATGGCTCCCGCTGCTGCTTCTGCTGCTGCCGCTTCTGATGCTACTCTCTTTCTCTTTTTATTCTCTGGACAGAGCGGCAGCAGTAGTCTCTGCAGTAGTTTTGGTTCAACTTTAGCTTCTGCTTTAACCTACGAACTACGAGTCGATTTGCACGTAAGCCACTGCCCCTGCCCCTGCAGCGGCTGCTGCCGTCGTTGCCGCTGCTTCGCCTGCCACCACTACTATCAGATGACATTGGTCCAGCGGCAGTGCCACACAAACAGAGGCATTCTCAGAGTTACAGAGTAGCAGCAGCAGAGCGAGGGGCAGCAGCCGTTGCTAAATGCTCAGCAGTACAATCTGTACGAGCATCAGAGTACCAGTCGATGATGAGGATGACGATGATGAGGATGAGGGGATGACGATGACAACGGCGAAGGCGGCGGCGATGATGACACCGAAGCACTGGCTTGCAGCTATGCTCGGATGATGAAACGTGACTGACGTAGCGAGGTCGTTTCCAGAAAGCTCCCTCTCTCCCCGTAATCGGTTCTGTTCTATTCTATTCTGTCTATTCTCTCGACTCTATTGTTCTCCGGGCCGCAGGAGACCTAGGGTCAAACGACTGTCAGACGACGGCGACTGTAGAGAAGAAGGGAGTAGAAAGTTCTAGCTTCTGTGCACTGCTGTGCTATGCGCACCCTTTGCCTTCGTCAGCAGTTTTCAGTCTTTTGTCTAATCGCTGATTGGCGACACGCAGCGTGGCAATTAGTCAGCAATGACTCTTGCCGGCCTGCTGCTGATAATCTGATTACCATTACTACAGCAGTAGACGACTAGATTACGGCAGGTCTGCACACGTGAGGTCTGTCAAAAGAGCGGTGTAAGCAGGATTGTCAAGAAACGGATTGCCAGCACCAGCCAATGCATTGCATCACCAGAAAACCTGCTTCGCTGGGGCCGCCAATGCGCCCACTTTTACCCTCCTCCGCCAAGTGACAACCCCACCACTGCATTCACCACATTTTGGGCCTTCTTTTAAGCCCTCGCCCAGCACCGGGCGCCACCGTTTGACCCACCAAAGCCGGTCCCAAAGATTCATCCGGTACGGCAACGCCGATTTTTGCCAGGCCTTTTCTCGAAGCTTCGTCAGCAGGGCAGGACAGTCACACTGCGGCTGCTGCTAATGCATTCACCACTGTAATGTAATGTAACCTCGACGACGATGACGACGAGTCTCTCCTGTGCTCTGGAGCGATGAAATGTGTGCTCACCAGGCGCTACTTTGCTATACAACGTCGCCTCTGCAGCTGCAGCTGCTGCTGCGCCCATACCCCGCCGTTGTAGTCGTTGTTATTCGTTGGAGCTGCTGCTCAGCTGAGAGACGAACGTTTTCCGAGCGCTTGCCTGAAGAAAGAGAAGAACAGCAGAGAGAACAAGAGAGTAAGCGAGCGAGCGATCGGAGACTCCAGTTGGAGCAGCAGCAGCAGCCATCGCGTTCATGCGCAGTGAGCGACTCTGCTGAGACCAGGCCACTGTTGGCCAGTGCCGCTACACTCGCCGTGGCCGTGCTGCAGTTCGCCTGCACTTCTCTCGCCTCGGCCGATCCAGTCGCCGTCAGTCAGCTTTAGTCGTTGTCGAGGGACGTCACGTTGATGAAGAGCGCTCAGCAAGTAACAACCGAATGTAATGTTCTGAACTGAAGAAGCGTGCGTCCGTGTGTGTGAGTCCGCCGTGTCTGCAGTTCTGTCTGTTTTCATCGCCAGAAGTCGTACGCCAGAAGACGCTGAAGTTGACATCCCACCATCTTGCCATCATCATCGTCTATTCCTTCTTCTCCTACTACTTCTTCGTGGCCTGACACAACAGAGCGTGATATCGTAACATCGTCTTCAAACCGAACGAAGTGTGATCCCGAAAGTCCTGTGCCCTGGTTGGAAGTCCCGAAGACTCGACGACACCACCACCACCACCACCTCCTGCTGCTGCTCCCTCTCTCTCTCCCATTGCTGTGATACTCCTCTTTGGCTTCATTGGCTACATTGTTTTCGCTCTATCCTCAAGTATAGCGCACACAACGCAGAAACTGTCTCTGGAAATCATCGACTCGCAAGCTCTCCCTATCTTCCCTCTCTCTCTCCCATTTATCACCGATCACGATCGTTATCACCTCTCTCGCTCTCGCAGTCCTTGGGCCAGCACCATTTCCTGGTTGCCATCTGCAAACCTGTTAACCGAAAGGATCTCAATTCTCTATTCGCAAGGATTTCGAAACTCATCGAAAAGAAAACACTCAACCTGCACAACCTCCTTTCATTCACTCAGTCCGAGGCAAAGCACGAAGTTGGCGACCCTAACCAAAACTGAGCATTCAAACAACCTGGTCGAGGCACTCCTCCCGCCGCCTGCTGCCAAACACTTCCTGGCTCGTCCCAAAGCCGATCCATCACTTCACTGGAAAGGATGAGGAACGTCGACGATCAAGGTAGGTTTACTTTTTGTTTCTATTTCTTTCCTTTCCCATCTTCTTTTCCCCTTTGTCCCCCTTTCTTACTCTCCCATGCAACTGTTTCTCAGAACATTAAGCTGAGTGAAATTTGAGTTTCAAGCGAAAAAGGTTTCTTAGTTCAGTTACCCCCGAGCCCTCTTCGCTCTATTCATTAATCGTTGCTATGCACAGTGTTAAAAATCGCTAGCTTTGCTTCCCTGCGAAAGCTCCCAAAGCAGTTAAAAGTCTTGAGACGCCTCCTCCTCGTTCTTCTCCTTCTCCTTCGCCTTCTTCAGCCTTACTTCTTCAGCCAGCTCTCGCTGTCAGCCCATTCCAAAATAAGTACACCCAAATAAACACTAACAGCTGTCAAGCTGACAGACTGCCTTTGCAGAACGTGCTCTTGTTGCCTTTCTTTCTCAGTGCCCCTCTGCACTACGCTCTCTGTCGACTGCTTCTCTCTCTCACTCTCTGTGCCCACTCTCCGCTCATGCACATCTTCACACTGCACCTTCCACCTCTGCTACTGCTGGCCATGGCAACAAAGACCCAGTCTGGCCACCCCTGGGGTCTCGCTCTGCAATGGGCATCTCCCAGTAGCACTGGCAGTTCTGTGAACATTCGAGACTCGACTCGACTTGGCTGTTCTCCACATTGCCAGTAGAGTAGTGCTGCTACCCACCGTATTTAATTGAAACGGACCCAGGCACAGAGTGGCAAATTGCCTTCTCGATTATACTGCCCTGGCCAGTTCGTTGGAAACTAAGGGCCTCTCTCTCTCTTCAAGGACGACAGTAGCCTCCACTCGAACTGTTCATCTCTCTCTCCCCCTTCTCTCCCTGTGTTGAGCCATTCTTCTGTGGCCTCGAGCAGGCAAGATGAGAGAGGAGACTATGAACACACGAAAACAGGGCTCTCTAATCGAGGTTGACACAAGAAGCTGCAGCAGCATTTTATGCCTTTGCGTATTTGCTGTTGCTATCCGATTGTGTGTTGACCCAGCTCTCTCTCCTCGGCGCTGAGAACTGAGCGTCTGTTGCCATCCACTCAGACCTCTCTAATGGCTGGCACTATTCTGTGATGACCTAGTCTGCCTTGGCAGAATATTAACGATGACCTCAGATGATCAGAACAGCGACTGGCTCGGAGGCACTACCACCATTCTATCAAATTGCACACTTGTGCTGACGGAGTGCTTGGGCTGCTGCTGCTGTTTGATTGCTTTCGCTCGATTCAAAGTCATTTTTCACTTCTAATCAGCAGCAGTGATGCATCAAGAATCGAGTCAAAGGGAAAGAGAGGAGGGCTCCACTGTCTGCACTGAGACACTTCCCCCACTATGTGCTTGGTCATTGTGTTTGCTGCTGCTGCAGTGCACTTTCCCCTTTCTCGTCTACGGTTTGGTCGCATTCAAGTGGCAAAACATAGTCTGTCGCTTGCGCCCACTGTGCGATCATTACTCGTGCTGGCCATTTATGGCAACCAGCGGGCATCACTCTGCTCGAAGCCCACTGACCAGCATCAGCCGCAGTAGGCAGCAGCACTTGTCTCGTGTCCGCTTCCAAGTACATTGTCTCCTTCTTCTCAAAAGGCCAACTACAGACTGCTTTTTTTCTGGCGGACACAGTGGTGAACAGGTGCACCACCTAGACATTGAGCCTTTCTTTCAGTGTCTTTCCGTGCAGAAGGCAAAGACACGCTATCTGTCTGTCTGTTCACTCCAATTGGCGCCCAGCGTGTGACTTTGGGGCGACACTTGATAGCTGGCTAACTGTCACAGAACCTGCTTGTTTCAATTGGGCGCCTTGTTAGCTGCTCATTAGTCAATCACGTCGCAGTGGCATCGATTGTCCTTGTTGCTGCTGCTGCCGATAGAGCATCTCCCATTGCGGATCTTTGAGATCGATTAATTGCCTTTCTTCCTCCTTCCTTCACGCTTATCACCTTCATTCTCTGCTCGTAGTTTCCCGTTTTTTTGTTTAGCAATTTTCTTTAAAACTCACAAGCGCACTGTGTGTGCGACCTTCTCAGGTGTGATTCCCCGTGTGCTCAATTCTATTTTTGGTATTTGTTGGCAATTTCTTACGTAATTTAACATTTGCGCTTCCATTCTTTCTGGTGTCCCTTAATTGTCAAATATTCCGCTCTAGATTATATGTGCGTGTGCGTACAACTTTTACGCTATCGCTTGACGACCATCTCCAAAGTCGGTTCAGCTGTGTGAAGTGTCCAATATTCTTTACTGCCTTTGCAGTAGTTGTAGTTGTAGAAGTAGAAGTTACTCTGTGGCAGTCTCTATCGTAATTAGCCCACTGGCGTCTGTGTGTATGTGTTTGCATTTATGTAGCTCTCGCGTACTGTACATGCACTGCACACACAGGTAAATGAACTGTGTATGTGTGCACATGTGGAGGAGCGAAATGTGCGGTTAGTAGCAGTATCAGCAGTGGCATTAGCACCAGTCCCCACCATCATTCTCTTTCTCTGGTAGTTTGGATGTAGAAAATACCTTCTTTCCGGGCGATATCAATGTCCTCACACACTTTGCCAGTAGCCAGGTCTGCTCAAATGCGAGCCTGTTGGCTTCAAAGTTTGTGCTGGTTCTGTTTTCCTGTTTGACGTTGCCGCTGTTGCTACTGTGACCCGTCTTTCGATGCCGCCGCCGCCGCTGCTACCAATCAGCAGAAAACAGTACCGTTACACTTCGATCTATCTACGCGCGAGTATCTATCAACAGGCCAATCGATGAGTAGTAGTAGATCAGTAGCGGTGTTCGTTGCGGTGATGCTGCTGCTGGTGCAGCCCTTTACGACCGCATCGTTTTTTACGACAATTGCGACCTCGCCAAATTGAGGTGTCCTCGCCGCGCACTGGCGTCAGGAGCCATTTTCGATTGCCAGCCGAGCTCTATCTTTCAGGCCAATGCGCTCGCATAGACTAACGCCACAGTGAGTCAGAGAGCTTGTGCCTTTGTACAGACACTTTATTTTGCAGCAGAGACGACTATCTCTGGCAGCCAACTTCGATTGCTGCTTGTGTTCTCTATTCTCGCAGCGGTGCCGTTGTAACTGTCGCTGCTGTTGCTGCTGCTGTTGCTGCCAACAGGCACATTTCAGTTGCTGTTCGTTTATTTCCTCGTCATTATCGCTCTGCTCTAGTCTGACTGCTGCAGACACAGTTTGATGTCAAAGACATCGTCTCATGTGTGCACACATTTCGCTTGCCTACTGCGCTCACCAGCAGCCGCAACAGCTTCAGCAGCAGCATGTTTCTGTGGCTTGTTAGTGCCTGTGCTGTTCGTTTTGTTTTCAATTTGTATCCCCTTTCTTCCACGTCATTCTTTCGTTTTCCTTATTATATGTAGCGTTCAATTAGTGCACACAGCTAGCCTAATTGTAGAGCTGTGCTATGCTAAGTAGTAGATGCGTCGGGAGATGAAAAGAAGGAAAGATGATGATGGACGGGGGATAGGCAGGATGTTCTGGGCCTGATTTGGTCCAAAACGGGCAACGCAGTCAAAATAAGCAGCAGTGGCACGAGTTGACTCGTGCCACTAATGGGCCCTCATTTGGCGGTGGTGGTCTCTCTCCGTTACGTGCTTGAGCGCTCAAATTGCAGGTGTCAATTGAGTCAACTGCTGATGCTCGGTGGAGGAGATGGCTACAGCTGATGAAGATGTACGGTGTTGTGTCTGCTTCTGCTTCTGCTGCTTTGGCTGTTGCTCTTTGCTGTTGTGTGTTGTGCAGGCGTCGAGTGAGCAGCTCTCCCCCATCTTCTGACATCTCTGTCATTTTCGCCCATGAGCAACAGCATCTCAGCGTCATCCCCTCTCTGCGCACGTCTCGGTGTCTCTAATTGGCCACCACCGCCAATTGAGCATTGGTAGCGTGTGTGAGTGAGGGCAGAGAGGGCACATCTCTTGGCGCCTAATCCACCATCACCACTTTGCTTTATTCTGTGCCTGACCGAGGGCTATTTTCATCTCGCACAGGCACCACTTTTTAATCGCCCAAAGTAGACCACTTCTCACTCTTTCACCTGACCACCACCGCCACCACAATGCTCTACGTCGGCGTGTGAGTTGTCGGTGTGTTGTGGACTGTGCTGTGTATTGGCGTTGGCAATGGCGGCTACCTCTGCGATGCCACCATAATACCCGATCGAATATGCAGATAGCTAAATATAGCGGGCAAGTGAATGAAAGAGTGAGCCGATTTGTCGGTCCTTTGCTGCGCTTTTTACCGCAATCGCTGACGGATTGACTACTACTACTACTACTAGAGACGGCGCCAGCCATGTGATTTATCGGCACGAATTTGCCTGTTTGTGTGCACTAACTCAAGTTCTATGTTGCCAGCGTTGCTGGCAGATCACACGTACTACCTTTTAGTGGGATGTGATGTGTGTACTCCTCTCTCTTCGGTACGCCATTCCGGCATGCCCGTTTAGTTTTTAGCTTCCACCATCTCTGCCTGTGATGGGTCATGTGTTTTTTCTTTTTGCCAAATTCTTGGCGGAAAGCCACGTACTGTGCTGCTGCTTGTTGTCTTGAAGGCTGCCTGCACTCGGTTCGGTTTCTCGAAGTAGGAAGCAAATTCACGCGGAAAGCAAAATAAGTCACTTTTGTTTAGGTTGATGCGGCTGCTGAAAGTGAACGAGACTGAGTAAGAAGGAGAAGGGCTGAGTGAAACGGAATGAAGTGAGAAGAAGAGTTTGCCGGCTCAACGCGCCTGCATGAGAGAGATGCTGCCAATTAAACGATTTTGATCGAGGATGCTAAAGTGACAGACGATTGCCGTCTGTGTGTGTGCCTTTGTCTTTGCCTTTGTCTTCTTCCTTCTCTTCTTTTTACTCGTCTCTGGATCAGCGCACTGCCACTGCACGAGCGACTAGATCACGGACTGTGGTTTGTGACACACACAGCTCCACAGTCCGTGTGCCGGTCATCAGTGGTAGCACTATTCAGTATTATTTGGCATTAGCGCCACTACTGACTGTCCCTGTCAGCCTTTGTCTTTCTGCGCCATCTTTTTCCTCTCACTCCTGAAGAGTGCCTTAATTTATGGCGCCCAGTGTGTGCCGATTGTCGCACAGGCACTCACTCACGCACACACACACTTGTTGCGTCGGTTGAATTGCTGTCCCTTGCAACTTCATCCCTTGTCCCTTCACGCGATTTATCTCTCTGCCACAATCGATTCTTCTTCCAGGATGCATTGATTATGAGCCTGCAGCTGCTGCTACAGCAGCAGTCCACTTTGCACTCCAATAGCGCCCAATTGATGATGGCATATTGAATACTGATTTCGATGCTGCAAGGCACTCTTTGCTCTCCTCTTGACAGATTGCTGCAGAGGCAAACTTTTGTGCATAATTTACGCATATTTCTCTTTTTGTCGATCTAAGATAACTTTGATGTCCTTTTCATTTTCTTTTGACTCAATTCTCGATTCTGTGGACTTTTGACCAGCTCTGTCTTCAGCAGTTACTACAGAAGTTGACTCTGCAGCAGGCCTTTCTTTCAGTGAAGTCAATCTCAATCTCTCTCATGCCTGTACTGTGTTTGTCATTGCATTAGCATCTCTTTATTATGTTATTAGCTTTGGCTATTTCCAGCCGTTAGGAAGAAAAAAGTGGCGAGAGAGATCAGTGTCTACAGTCTGGAGTTGCTGCCGCCGTTTGTGCCACTTTGAGGCATCGGCACCATTCGGCGGCGGCATTGCACGTCGTCGTGCGAGTGTCATTTTTTTGTTGCTGCCGCTGCAGTTGTTGCCATTGCCTCCGCTGTTCGGGAATCACCATCATCATCGGCAGTAGTAGTCACACCCGGCAGTGTCAATTGAAAGCAAGTCATTAATACAGTATAGCTGTGTTTGCTGCTGCTGGCCACTACTGCAACACTGCACCACTGACTCACTTTTCAGTGATTTCGGTGCTCGCCTTATTAACGAGAGAGCTCCTCGCCAAGGTGGCCAAAACGCACTGAAATACACCTTTGTTGCCACTGTTTCTCCGCTTTTTCTCTCTCTTTCTCCCGTTGGTCGTCGGTAATCGTCTCTGGTCGGTGCCATTTGATCGTGGACTGTCTTCATAGTCTCTGAGCCATTCAATTGGATTACACTACCGCTGCTTGCTGCGACCACACGGGCGCTTTTTAAAATTAGCTCGTGTAGCTGGCTAGCACGAGCACTCCACTGTGAGTCTTCTCTCTTTATCCTCCTCCTCCTCCTTCTTTTTCTTCATCATCAGGCGCTTTGTGTCTGAATTAGTCGGGCTGCTCCTGCGCCATCATCATCATCATCGCATTAATTGCCCGGGCTGTCGATGATATTCTTCTCTATTTGGCTGGATGACTAGCTGAGACTAGCTGACTTGCTGCTGATGCTGTTGCAGTCCGTTTTCCTCTTTCCAACTCTCTGACATAGTGTGTGAGTGTGCGCCTGTTCAGCATCTCCTCGCTCCAGCTTTGCCGCGCTCTACGCCCAGTGCTCGCTTTTTCCGTCCTCACGGTGTGTGTGTGTCTGTAAGCAGATCACTGCTGCAGCAGGCGTCAAACGGGTTAATAAACTTTAAAGCACAGAAACTGATTCCGATACATCTCTGCGCAGTGCGTTTGTGTCTGCCTGTGTTCACAGGCGTCAGTGCACCAGTGGCTACATTATTTCCAACACACAGGCAGGCATGCCATGGGCTGACAATGCCCAAGTCGGCTAATGTATGCAGATTGAATCTATTCTAATGGATGTCTGTCTCGTGAGCTATGATATAATCCACTTTGCATTTCGTCTTGCTTGCCACGCGTGCACTGTGTGTGCTTGTGATTAGTGGCTGCTACTCTTGTGCTGATCTCAAATGGTCGGCGTGGTTGTCATCAGGCGGCCTGAATTAAGCGATTCTGAATTACGATGACCGGTGGCACAGTTGCTGCTGCCGCTGCTGCTGATGTCCATGTTGCCTGGGCGTATCGAACGGAGTAAATCTCTCTCTGCCACTGGTGCTGCCACAGTGTTTCATGAAGGAAACAGCAGCCTCTTCTCATCACTTTTGTGATGGATGCTATGCGTGCTCTGTGACCTACGAGTGGCCATTGAAGAGGATATTCTGCTGCTGCCACTGCCGCCATTGTTCTGTGGCTGCCGTCTGTGTCTGTTGCTGGCCTCTCTCGCTCTTTCTCGGTGAATGGCCACCACCATCAAAATGGTTTGCCTCCCTGTCTGTGTGCCTGGCTGCATCATCATCACCAACAGTGGCAGCGGAATATCGCATTGAATTGCCCGCTTGGCCAACTCATCTCCTCCTCATCATCCTCCACTGATGCTTTGTCTTGCATTTGGCAGAGTATTTTTGTGTGGTGTATTGTCCTGCTGCCACTCACAGACTTCGAGACAAAGCAAGTGTAAATTAGGCGCTTAATTACCAACCAGATTGTCGATTTTCGCCTGTGCCCAGCTCATTACTCCTCAGTGCTGGCCGATTTGGCTCACACGAGCGGCACGACCCAAGGACATTCAGAGACATATTTTGACTGGCGGAACCTTTTCTGGGGGCGTCATGAGAATTCTGTATGTGCGCCCTGGCCAGTGGTTGTGATGGCTATGTTTAGCATCAGTTTGTATGTATTGGTATGGCCGAAACAGTTCTGTTTGCCTTTCATCGACTGATGATTGTTTCTGTGGTTGATGTTGAAACTTGCTGCAACCTTTGTTTGCCATCATCACCGCCACCACCGCCTATTGCTGCCCTCTTCTTCTTCACATTACTTGCGTGTCTCCTATGCTTTCAATGTTTGCTTTGTCTGTCTTGTCATGAGTTGTGCTTGTGAGGCTGTGCGTAGCGTTAATTGGCTCCATTTATGCCAGTTCGTGCTTTCGCCTTCAAATGCTAATGTATTTGCACTGCCGTTTGCCCAAATAAATGTGGCTGCTATGTGGTAACTACTGGCGATGTCTAGGTTCCCCGGGGGCACTGTACGACGTGCAAGAAAAGTCCAGAATGACCACTGCTCACAGGCTTGGCTTTGCTTTTCACTTTCTCTTCATTTGGTTTGCTCTTCTCACTACTGTCAGTGGTGGACCCGACCGGATGAACTAGTTTGGCAGTACAGCTGCCAACATGACTCTACGGGACAAATTGTTGCAGACTTTAGAGTAAACAAGTCGGTCAATGGTTTTCCTCT
>JAALOO010001495.1_pt1 | contig 15620 bp, 19 predicted proteins | sample 7257641 | NCBI WGS metagenome assembly JAALOO01 (sample SAMN14085613, study PRJNA598686) | mite metagenome | biome: ENVO:01001000; feature: ENVO:01001002; material: ENVO:01001226; isolation source: single female mite from University of Michigan culture on fish food culture... ...
AGAGAGAGAGAGAGAGAGAGAGAGAGAGAGAGAGAGAGAGAGAGAGAGAGCGAAACGGGGGCCATAAAACACGACAACTTTTCGCTCTTAAAGACGACGACAACGACGACGACGGAAGACGTTTTTAGGGGCTACTTTTCTTTCTGTTCTTGGCTTGAGGAGAAGAAGGACCGCATGCTGCTGGCGCTAACTAACCGTGAAAAAAGTTGAGGAGGAGAGGAAAGAGAGCAACCTCATTTTTGTTCAGAATGAGTTCTGAGCTAGCTGGGGCTAGTGGGCACCCAGCCCTAGCCGCAGCTAGGCCCACTTTTCTTCCTTCCTCTCTTTTTTCCCTTCTTTTTCCTCCTTGTTCACTTTATTTACGAGAAACAGGAGAGCTACCTGTGGTTTTAACTAGCTCAGCCAGAGCAGGTTAATTAGCAGAATGGAAAGTGAACTGTGTGTGTGTGTGAGTGGGACAGTAAATAACAACAGCAGCAACAAACGAACTGTGAGCTCAATTAGAATCGATAGGTGGTGAGAAGAGAGAGAGGTGGGAAATAACAAAAAATAAAAAAGAGAGTGGATGACAACGAAATTTGTCTAATTAACTGGCTCTAGTCTAGTTGTTGTCTTGATTTTTGTTCCGCACTAGAGTTGGTAATTTTTGTTGTCTGATTGAAAGGAAAATATCATATCATGAAGACAAAAGAGGTGTTGGAGGAAATGAGGAAGAGGAGAGGGAATACAAATTGATTGGCAGTGATAGCACAAGTGTGTGTGTGTTCAGGTCAGGTCAGCTCAGCTCGGATCGAGAATTAATTGTTTGCATAATTTAAGTGTATGCTGCTTTGAAAAAAGAAAAAAGTACCTTCAACTTGGCTGAAAATTTACATCTTTTCCTCTTCCTCATTTTTTTCTTTTTCTCTTTTTTTCCGGCCAATCTAATCACCCCCTTCTTCTTCTTCTTTCTCATTTTCTGTAGATCACCACCATCACCACCACCACCATCAAATCTGCCAAATTGATCACCATCACCACCACCATCATCATCATCGCCATAAAATTTGCACACACTGAAGAAAAGGAGGAGGAGGAGGAGTATCACCACAAATCACCACCATCACCACCACCACAACCATCACCCCTCATTGCACAAAGTTCAGTGTGCTCTGAGTGTGTGTGTGTGCAATCAAAATCAAAAACAAAAGCGTTCACGTTTCCCATAGAGCTTCAGCAGCTTCATCAGCAGCAGTCGTGCACGAATGGCGAGCAACATCAGCAACATCGGCAACAATTAATGGACGGTGAGCTTTCGTTCTCTCTCTGACTGGCTCACTTTGATGCACTCACTCACTTAATTGTGACGACACACAGGTGAGTAGTACCTTTAGCTGTAGTGGCTTTAGTGGTAGTACGCTATGGGGAAAATCGAGGCAACAGCCGCAGCAGCGACTTACTATCAGCGACTTGCATCGAGAGCGCGGCACCAGCGTCTCCCGTCTACCCCCGCACGAGCAACTTTAGTGCTAGTGGTGGTGGAATACCATAAGAGCGAGGCAACGATCTTTGAGAAGAGAGCTGTGGTGCTTGCACACAGTAAAATGGTAAAGCTCACTGTGCGCCAGCTCTCTCGCCAGCAGCAGCAGCCTGTTCGTTTCCGACCGTGGCTGTGGCTCGCGCCACCAGCCCCTGAAGCTGCTGCAGCAACTGCTCAAAGCAGTCTTCATTCATTCATTCAGTAAAAAGCTGCCTCTGAGGTCTGCTGCACCGGATCGTGAGCTGCTGCTGTGGTCGCTTGTTGAGTGCAAACTGGCTACGACGGCTGTAGACCGAGGCTGCTGCTGCTGGACCTCCTTCTCCGTCCGACGGACGTGAGAGAGAGAGAGAGAGAGAGAGAGAGAGAGAGAGAGAGAGAGAGCCTCGGTCGGTCGTCTCGGCTTTCCCAACCTGCAAAGGAAAATGAGAAAGAGAGAGAGAGCTGCTTTTTCCCTGCCTGACTGTCGGAAAAGCTGCACCGACTCTGTGGTGGAAGAATACAACAGGCGCAGCAGAGTGCCCTGTCTGCCGTCCTGTCCTGCCAAGTCGGTCTGTCAGTTCAGTTCAGTTCAGTTTTCTGTTTTCAGTCTTCAGTTGTCAGTCGCGCGAGCTGTGGCCGGCCAGGTTTTCTGTTCTGCTTTTTGCTGTTCTGCTGCTGAGAAACGCACTGCCGTCGTTTACATTTTTGTTGCCTCCACCACTCTTGCTCTTGCTCTGTCTCATTTCACTCTGTCGGCCTGTGCTTTAGTGTTTTGTTTTAGTGTTCATTTTCTTTCTTTATTTCTCTCTTCGTTGCCGAGTTTTCTTTATCAGCATCTTCTTCTTCTGTTCTTCTTTTGTTGTTGAACTGCTGTAGTCTCAATTGTCTGTCTATCTGGGCGACCATCAGCGATCTTCTTTGAAGTTTTTTTCTATTTTTCTTCTGCCAAATTCTCTGCTGTTTTTGCCAGTCTTCTTCTTCTGCTTATTCAGCTCTTCACCTCAAACTCGTTCTCCCTCCCCGCTCAGCTGTAGCTTTTTATTTTCTTCTTTCTAGCTCATGTGCTCTCTGTCTGTTTGTTTGACAGCATCTGCCGCATCAACAGCATCTGAAGCAGCAGCACACCTTGCTCTCTTTTTCTTTCTTTTACCTGTGTTTTCATTTGAGTGCATCGATAGGTTGCGCTCTTTCTGCTTTTTGCTGCATCCGATTTCTTTGACGGTGGTCGCATTTCGTCGTTTGCTTATCATCTCCGTTTCCTTCACCATCATCTTCTACTACAACTTCCCCTGAGCTTATCGATGAGTCAGCCAGAGAGTCAGCAGCAGCAGCAGTATTTTTCCCTCAGTCTGTGTGACATCTTCGATGCAATCGGCTTCGTTTGAGGAGAAGTAAAAAGGAAATCAACAAGTGTCCGTTTTGATTACCACCACTGCACTCATTGCTGCTTATTGCTCATCGACAGCTTCGACTTTCAATTAGCATTATCATCATCGTCATTACTACCATCACAGTGTACTGTGTCGATTAAGGCCAACACAGCTTTTTATTTACCGTGAAAAAAATCTTTTTCGCCGCTGACCTGATGACCGACGTTTTGTAGCTTGTGCTCAGGCGACGACTGTTTTTGTTGCCGTTGTCGTTGTTGTCCATCAACTTTGACTCCATATACCACCACCGTTTCATGCAAATACTGTTGTCATCAGCCACCGCTTTGCTTTGAATGAACTTTCTGACTGAAGAAGAGGAAGACCGAAACGAAAGAAGACGTCTGTCTGACTGACTGAAAGAGGTAAGAGATTGACGATTGTGTTTCTTCTACTTCTCTCTCTTTTCGGTGGTGATGTTGTAATGTAGCAGAGAGCGAGGAAAAGACAAAGAGTGAGCCAGTTGAACTTGGATGAGATGAGCAAGTGAGAAGAGAAAAGTGGCGCTTTGTTGTGACGAGCCGAGATTGAAATCTCAGTTTGGCTGTCATTGAAGCTGCTGATGTCTTTGGTGGTAACTTGAATCAAGTTGTCTTGTTGTCTTGTTCTTTGACTCCTTTAGGGTAATTTGTAGACAATAGATTGAGAGAACTTGGTTGCTTGGTTTTGGTTTGCTCTGGGTGCTCTGAGCTGACACCTCCTGACAGCTCGGAAGATCGAAGCACCAATTTCCTCCTCTTTTCTTTAGTTTTTTTCTATTTTGGGCTATAAAAGCCTAGCTGAAAGTTTAGCTGCAGTGACATTTGTTTCCACTTTTCAAAGAGGATATCTCTCTGAACAGATCTCAATCAACGAAGGAGATATCATCGGGGGAAGCAGCTGACGCTTGGAAAGCATTTTTGCTGGCTGGAAATGGCGCTGAAGCTGTTGGTGGATTCTAAGAACTTTTTGTCAGATTCACAGTTAGTAGCAGCAGCTGCTGCTAACTCGCTGAGTTTAAGCAAAGAGATCGAGAAAGTTGTCTTTGGAGGATTTATGGTCCTTCTTCTTTTTCTTCTTCTTTTTCTTCTTCTTTTACTCTCGATTCCCATAAATAGCCTCTTGTCTTCTTCTTTTTCTTCTTCTTCTCTCGAACCAATTTGAGGGAGACACTCGCTGCTGGTCCTTCCACTTCATTCATCATTAGATGTTGGTTGTTGTTGACTTGAGCTGAGCTGAACTGAGAGCGAAAACGAAAGCAGCAACTAAAATTAGGAGCTACTGCTGCTGCTCTTGTTCGTATTTTTTCTCGCTGTTGTGACCACAAGAGCTTCTTCATTAGCTGGCGAGGAAGAAGACGAAGTGGACTTTCGTTTGCTGTCACAGGCCATTTCGTCCATTGGACGATTGTCTGCTTCTTCTTCTTCGCGACCGGTATTTTGGTGCTTGGGGTGAAATCGTTGCTTTGTTTATTTTTACTACGTTTGCACTCGAGAAATAGAGAAGAGGGAAAATGCGAGGGGAGCTGGAGAAGTGTGAAAGCCATGCGACCAATCTTCGCGGCCTCCATTACGGCTAATACACACACTCGCACACCGAGATTCATCACTTTTTCGCCTTCTTCTTCTTCTTCTTCTCCTTCACGACCTTCTCTTGTTATTTGTAGGCAGAGCACATGGCCGCCTCTCCTATCCTCTCGTCACCCTTCGACACTGTTTATGACCATCAGCAGAGTCGAAGCTGCTCTGCAAACATCTGCTGGCTATAAATAGCATCCTTCTTCTTCATCTTTATTATTCCTTCATTTTGCTGCTTCATCACCCCAACTTTTTCTCCTCATCGTTTCATCTCTTGCCAGAAGTCAGACTCTGAGAGGGTCTGAACTAGTGTGGCCATTAAAGCTCTGAGTTCTGCTGCTGCTGCTGCTGCTGCTGGTGAAATCGACCAGAGAAAAGTTGGTGGTGGTGGTAAAGAATAAGAGGAATGGGAATAGGAGGAATAGGACAAAGTTCATCGTTGGTGGCGAGACGAAAAAATGTGTGTGTTGGAGGCGCTAATTGCTCGTGTCTGCTGAAAAAAGACAGAGAACGAGCTGTTTTTGACGGCGCCCGAGCTTTGATCTTTTGCTTTTGCCTTTGCTTCATTTTGTTGACTAAAGTAGTCCTAAGATTCAGTTTCCTCTGAGCGGAAGTTTTCAGCAGACAACAGCAGACAACAGCAAAATACAACAAGCAATCGTCTTTATTGAGTTAAAATCGTCGGGTAGAGCTTTGTCGCCCCTTTTCACTGTTGTTTTGGGTGTTCAATTTTCTCTTCTTTTCGATCACTTCTTTTCTTTTTGCTGTGAAGAAGGCGTTTTCCGGATGTCCATCTTTTTTAAAATAAAAAATGGCGATCTCTCACAGCTGATCTCACCACCTCTCTTTCACTCGTTGACCACTTTACAATTGATGATTGGTGTGAGTAAGTGAGTGAGTAAGTGAGTGAGTGTATTTAACTGGGCAGATCTCTCAATCGGATCTTCAGCGCCCAGCAAAAACGATTATTTCCACCGCCGCTGCTACTCCTTTGGCTATTATTTACTTGATGATGAGTCATCCCTACCTACTTTTTTTGTTTGTGATGCCTTTGGGCGTCAACCAGAACAGAAATCGCTTTTTATTTTAAATTTTGGCTCTCAAGTCAGGTTTTTCGCCTGTCGGTGTTTGTTTTAGTCAGTTTCCAGGGGGACAGACAACTTTGACTGTACATTACTCTGCCTGTCAATTAACGGCAGTTGCCACGTGGCCAGGTCGTCTCTTCTGGAAACGATACCTTGGCACGCGATTTATTTTTTTCCATTTCAGTGTTTTTCGGGAATGATAGCACACCCTGTCTGGCTCGTTTCAGTTTCGTTTCCAGGACGGGCTTAACTTAATATCATCAGCAAAGCTTCATCATCAAGCGGTTGTGTCAACATTTGATGGGAAAAATTCACACTGTTTTGTTCTGTCTAGGCGTGTGCTCCCTTGCTCGCTTATTCTCTCTCATTCTCTCTCTCTCTCTCAATTTGATAGGTGCCTTATTACCTTTTGCACACTTTTTCCCATTAAGCTGCTCGGCATCGACAGTGCTCTAGTGCTGCTGGTAATTAGGTTAGCAGAGAACTGAACTGAATTTTCCCTTCGCTACACACAGTTTTTTGCGGCCAATTTTATTGTCAACTTTTTTTTGTTTTTTGCTGTGGCGTACTTTCTTCTTGCTGCTGCTGAGTCTACTTAATTAATAATTAATGAGAGATAATTAGGTTTTTCTCAGAGATAGTCAGGAGGATTCAGTTTCAGGACTTAATTATCATTAGAGTGACTTTGCTGAAGACGATCACAAGTTACTGCTGCTGTGGGTGATCATCAGTCTCTGCAGGACAATCTTTATTGCGGTTTCTCCCCTTTTCTGCCTTCAATTTCTCTCCTTCTCCCTCGAATCACCTTCTTCAATCGATCAACAATAATTAGAGCATAGCACGTCGTCGTCGCCGGCGTTTTCTTTTGTTGTGAGCACTGTCGTTGTTGTTGGCTCTCACCTTTCTTTTGTGATTTTTAATTTTTTTCTTCTTCATCGTCCTTTTCTCCTTTGATCAGAAAGTTCACCGGCAGCAGCACAGGTGAGGCGTCTTTGTACTCTCTTTACTCTCTGGGTTTTCAGCTTCAGCTTCAACTTTAACTTCAGTCACTGAAGTCAACTGAACTGAAAGAAAGCTCACTGACTGACTGACTGCTGAAAGTTCAGTGAAGCCGCTAATTGTGCGGTAAACAGCAGCAGCAGCAGCAGTGTCTCCTGTTGTTGTTGTTGTTGTGGAGATTGTAAATGGCGGTAAATTGCTGTCTATTTTCTTCTTCTTCCTCCTCCTCCTCGGTTATTCTCTCTTATTTATAGAAAATGGAACGGAATTGGTCTTATTATTACTACTACTACTACTACTACCACTTCTGCTCTCAAATTGGATAACCACAGAGGAAGAAGAAGAGGAAAAAGGTGGCGGCAAATTAAAATTTAAATTAGACCACTAGGTGACAGACAGACAACTGCCGAACAGCGTTTCCGCATTTTAGAGTGTGCTGAACTATTATTCTTTAGCGTTGAAGAAAGGTTTCTCCTATGCTAGCACCTCATTTCACCTTCTTCTTCTATGCTTCTTCTTCTTCTTGCTCATCTAGTTCTTTTCAGTCTGCCGCCGCCGCCGCCGCCGTGGCTAATGAAATTTAATTGACTGTAATCGCCTTTTCATTCATTCCCTTCTTCTGCTCTTTTTCTATTCTCAAGCCCATTGTCCGTTTGGACAATCTAAGAGGTTTGGGTGCTGCTGCTGCTGCTGCAGAAAGAGTTTAAGAAATGGAGCTTTTTGCTGAGGCTGCTGCTGCTGCAGATCAGCACCTTCAGAAGAAGAAGAAGAAGAGGCAAAAGCTGTCGAGTCGAACTTTTTGCTTCTTCTTCTTCTTTCAAGAGATGTTGTTGAAGTTGTTGAAGTTGCTGAGGGAGAGGAGAGGAGAAGAGAGGATATAAATAACCTGTCTTGAGTGGTGGTGGTGGTATTGTCCTCGTCAGTTGAGTGGCCACTGCTTAGCTCTTTTTTCTGGCAGGTATCTGGCAAAGTTGAAGAAGCTGCTGAAGTTGAAGAAGAGAGGACAACTCTTGTGGCTCTGAACTGTCCGACTGTCTGTCTGACTGAATGTCCGTTACTCTTCTTCTTCTCCCTCCTCTTCTTCTTCATCTGCCTCCTTAATTGGAGTGTGTGTTGTTAGGAGAAGGATGATGATGATGACCACCACCACCACAACTTAACTTTAGCTTTGCTGGTAATTTAGAAGTTGCAGATACAGGTAGGAATGAAACTAGATCAACGATGTGCAGCTTTGGCTTTAGCTTTAGCTTTAGCTTCAACTTGGCTTGTTTGTTGCAGTCCAGTCCAGTCCGGCAGTGCAGTGGTGGTGGTAATGACGTATGATTAATTAGTAATTGTCAGAGTGTGTGTTTGTCCTCTCCAGGTTTAGAAATGAGTTAGAGAGGGAGGGAGGGAAGGAGAACAAAGGACGACCTTGTCTGGCTAACGAAGATGGAGACGTAAAAAAATTACGCAAGCTGTGTGCAGTACTTGGTGGTAATTTGGTGCAGAGGGATTAGCTGCTAGATCGATTGGGCGGCCAGAGAAGAATAATGAGATTAGCCAGCAGTTGGCAATTAAAGTGCCTGATAGTCCTGGATAGTCTGCAAATTATAGCAATGAAAGAGGCATCTGATGATGATGATGATGAAAAGAAGCCCTTGGTAGCTCTCTTCTAAAGATCCTTGAATTTCTGATTTTACTTTTATTATCATTTTTTTTATTATTGCACTACTACTACTACTTTTTTCAGCTGATTATGGCTGCCACCAGCAGCAAGTGTGTGTACTCTCGAGTTTTCAAGTAGTAGTGCTTGACTAGGGAAGGAAAAAGTTGTCGAACTTTGACCCCTCACTCTTGAGTTACCTCTCTTTATTTTATTTTTGTATTTTTCGTTTGATTTTAGCAGTGAAAGCTAACTCGAGAATCGCTGCTGCTGCTGCTGCCTCTGCTGAAGAGTGAAATTATCTGTCAGAAGAACAAAAGAAGGACATCAAGGGGCAGCAGCAGCAGCAAAAACGCTCTCTTTCTCTTCTTTAGTGAGTGGAAAGAATAGACCACCAATTTTTTTCGTCGATGCTCTCTCTCTCTCTCTCTCCCTCTCAATTCAATTCAATTCAAGAGAGTGAGAGAGAGAGAGAGAGAACATCAAAAGTTAATTGACCGAGCATCTCCTGCTCTCCTGCTCGTCAATTCGTGAACTGTTTAGAGTGTGCTGGTGGTGGTGGCAAAGAGAGAGGAACTGAGAGAAGAGGGGGCCAGGAATCGAAAGGTCAAAGGGCAGGTCGATTGCGGTGGTGGTGGTGGTGGTGGTTCAATGTTTGAGAGCAGGTTCTCTCTCAGGTAACTCACCACTACTGCCACCACTATTTCTGCTGTTGTCAGCCGTCAAACGATGGCTGCCAAACATCCGCCTACGATCTCTCTTTAGAGCAGCAGAAGTTTAATTGGATTTTTGAAAGCAGGTAGTAGTGAGGAAAAAATAATATATTACAAAATGGCCATCGGCGCTTTTGCTGCTCATGCCGTACCCTCTTCTCCTCTTTTCAACTTTTTTCTCCGCTTTTTCTGTCAGTCAGTCAGCAGCAGCAGCAGTCTCCCTACTTCTTACGTAATGGCCAGACGTGTTTTTCTTCAGTTCAGTTCAGTTCAGTTCAGCTGTTCTCCAGTCAGTCAGTCAAAAGAAGTTGAGCAGTTGTGAGGTGAAGAAAAAGAAGGTAGACAGCAGCCTCAGCAGCTCGTTTCAGGGCGTAGGTCATGAATATCTCATGAGGTGAAGAAGAAGAAGAAGAAGAAGAAAGAGGAGGGTGGGGAGAGGGAAGAGAAAAGAGGGGATGCAAATCTGATGATAATAAATATCAAAAGAAGGAAAGGAGAGGAAAAATAATAAAAGTGGGGGTAAAGGATAGGAATGAGGATGACCAGCTTTCTTTCTTTGCCTTCTTATTCGCCTTCTTCTTCTTCTTCTTCTTCTTTTCACCCCGTCCACCGTCAGCTAATCCTTTGTCCTCAAACCTTCTTCTTCTTCTTTTATTGTGTTTGTTGTGGCCTTTAGCTTCTGTCTGACTGTTGATCTCAGCTGTGTTCAATTGTGTTGCCAAGAGTTCTTTCTTTTTTCGGTGATCAAAAGCCTTTGAAGCCTTTGAGTTGAGCTGGTCATGATTACAATCTCGACCTGTGATCTTTTTTGCGCCCTCTCTTCTTCCGACTTTTTCTTTTTCTTTTCCGCTTGTTTAAATCAGTGGCTTGTGATCCTCCTCGATAAGCACTCTAGACATTTAGATCTACTACATTTTTAAAGTAGCGAAAAAATTGGGGTGAAAAAGACGAGTGTCAGCAGCAAAGGTGTGTTAGCAGCAAAGATAACGTCCTTCTTCCGATCCGATCCCTTTTTACAACAACTCTTCTCAAAATCATCTTAAAATCATCTCAGTGTTTGAGAGCTGATGGGAGCAACTCCAACAGCTTTTTCTCATCATCATTCACATCCTCCCTGGTGAACATGTCCACACCTTGATTGGAAAGCGATAAATCGAGGCAGCATTAAAGAAGTGGGGGTGAAATAAAGAAACCTGACCACTAATAATTCGGACATAATTCGACGAGGATGAATGAGCTGATGAATGAGGTGAATGGACAACGACTGAAGCAGTGTCATTAAACATTGAGCTGGCTGGCTCTTTTTGGGTCATTATCTGACACAATGAGAATAAAAAGAAGAAAAGCTGATAGAAAAGTTGGCTGACAGCGGCGGCGGCGGCCCCCCAAACTCCGCTGTCTTTTTCTGTGTATTTTTAGCCACTGTGGAAGTTTTCTCTGTGTGTTCGAACGACGTGCGCGCGCTCTTATTTGATTTAAATCATATTATTGGTCGAGTTTTAGCATTTCTTTTTCTTGGTGAAAGAGAGCTGCCGACGCCTCAAAAAATGAGTTTCACAGGGTTGAAAAGTCACAGCGTGTGTGAGCTGGGCAAGTTGTGAAGCTGTTTTCAGTCTCTATTTGCTATATTTTCTAGCCACTTTTTGCTGCTGCTGTTTTGTTGTGAGGAGGCTCAATTTGGCGCAATTTTGAGTTGTTTCTTGAGGTGTGTGTTTGTGTGTGTTATTTGATACAAAATGATTATGATTACAATGTTTGGTGCAGCAGAAAGAAGGATAGGTGGAGGAAAAAAGTGAATCGTTTTCTCCAATTTGTCTTTTACTCCTTTCTTTTTCTTTCTTTTTCTCCTCTCTAAATCGGTCGCAAATCTTCTCCTCTCTCACTGTTCAAGGTCTGCTCAGAGAGTTCAGTTCAATTTGAGTTCATCGTGTTTTATTTCATTTTTTTCTCCCCTTCTAGACTTTATATTTTGTACTTTTTCAAATCACTAACCTCTTCTTCTTCTTTCCCTTCTTCTTTGCAGGTGAATCTCTCTCATTTCGTCCACTGGAGCGTGCCTTATTAATCACGTCAGTTCAATCATCCCAGCACCACTGCCGCCAAAGCAGCTGACTGACTGACTTACCGAGTACAACTAGGACTGCCAATTGATACTCAATCGATCACATTTGAGGAGGAGAAGAAGAAGGAGCTGATTAATTTGCCCTCATAAAATCCCATCCAAAGGAAGCCAAACCGATAATAATAATAAGGAAACTGGGCGCCGCTAATTTGAAGCCACCACAACAGCAGCCTCAGCAGCTCGTTTGCTCATCTGTCCACGACTATTTAGTAAATGTATTGATGATGAGAGAGAAGTCTGCAGTTAAAGCTTGAAGACGGCAATTATCGTTTTCTCTCCTCTTCTCCATCACCTGTCTCCTGATTTGTTTTTCTTTTCATGAAAAAAGCGTAAAACTTGCCACTTTTTCTCATGACCATCATCATCAGGAACAGTCACAGCAACAGCAGCGGTGAAATCAATCAACTCTGCCTAAGAAAATAGAAATAGGAAAAAGAGGAGGAAGAAGGACGCTATTTTAACTTCTTTAGTGAAAGACTCTGTTGTCCATTGTCCACTCTTCTCACAATGGCCACCTTCAAGTATCACCACCACCTTCTCCTCCTAACCTTCTTCATCTTCGTCGCCGCCGCCTCCGCCCAGCTGATGATCTGCCCGCAGGTGTGCAGCTGCATCTGGCGAAACGGCAAGCAGACGACCATCTGCGAGAACCAGAATCTGATATCGATTCCCAATCAGATATCGCCCTCGACGCAGGTGCTCGACCTGAACACCAACAACTTTCAGATTCTGCCGTCGAGGGCCTTCCAGGAGCGCGGTCTCATAAACCTGCAGAAGCTCTTTCTGCCCCGCTGTAAGCTGGGCGCCATCGCCGATGACGCCTTTGTGCAGCTGACCAATCTGGTGGAGCTGGACCTGAGCGAAAACCTCCTGACGACGGTGCCGGTGAAGGCGCTGGCGAACACTACAAATCTTCGGCGTCTTCTTCTCAATGGCAATCACATTGCGACGATCAGCGCCGAGGCTTTTGCGCCACTTACCAGTCTGAAGTTTCTGAATCTTTCAGGTATGATTTCGATTTACCGCTTTTCGATTTCTATTTCCACCCACTACGGTCCGGCCACAGATCAAAGATGGCCGCCGCGCGCTTTGTTTACCTTTTCTTTCGATTTTAATCCTAATTTCTATTTGTATTTTTTAGGCTGCCAGACGCACACCATCGAAGCGCGGGCCTTCTGGGGCCTGGCCGACCTCGAGTACCTCTACCTGCACTCGAACCAACTCACCACCCTCCCGTACGCCGTCGTCCAGGACCTGCCCGCCCTCTACTCCTTTGACCTGTACCGCAATCCGTGGGTGTGCAACTGCGAGATGCGCGCCACCCGAGAGTGGATGATCCGCAACAACGTCGGCCAGTCGATTCCGCCCGCCTGCGAGCTGCCCCTCCGCCTCTCCGGCCTCATGTGGAACAGCCTCGACCTCGACGACTTTGCCTGTCAGCCGGAGATGCTCAGCACCACCGTGGAGGTGGCCCGGCCAGCGGGCGCCAACGCCACCCTTGTCTGCACCGTCAAGGGACTGCCCGAGCCAAAGATTTACTGGTGAGTAGTAGTACTCTTTTTATTGGAGTTTCCTAAAGTTAAACGGGGGAAGCTAATTAGCACCGCCAAAGGAAAGGAAATGGCGGCGGCGGCGGTTTAGTCGCCGACAGCGATTAGAAGAACAATTACTCATGAGAGAAAAAAGCGGTCACTCGGTTGAAATGAATTAGTCAGTGTGTTTACCCAGTCGTGATTTACTACCTCGGTGTCTTTGCTCTGTTTACTACCAACTGACCGGATTGATAAGTCTTTGATGACCAGAGCGAGATAGTCACTGCTGCTGCTGGTCAATCTTTATAGTTAGTCTGCTGGCCATTTCATGCGTGGGTGGTCACTGCCGAAGAGTTCAGTTCAGAGCGCAGATAATGCTAAATGGTGGGAAGATTGGCTGCCTGCCTGCTGACCTAAAGTTGACCTAGATGTGAAGCGGTAGCGGTAGCGTTTCTAATCTAACCTTTCTTTTTTTTCTTCTTCTTCTTCTTTTAACCTCAGGTACCTCGACGACGGCTCTGGCCATCAGCAGCGGAACCTCACCGCCGCCGTGCTCTCCTCCGGCGGAACACTGCTCGCACCAACAAGCTCACACTCAAACTCCTTCGCCCAAAAGTACCACCTGAGTGAGGAGCACAGCTCCTCGCCAACTTCAGCATCTTCTGCCGAGGGGACCGTCTCCTCCACCCTGACCATCATCAACCTCGACTCTGAGGACGACCACGCCAACCTGGTGTACGTCTGCTGGGCGGAGAACCGGGCCGGCTCCCGGGCGAAGAACTTCACCGTCACCGTCCTCCCCTCCTCCTCCTCGCTGCTCGGGGGCACCGCCAGCAATTGGAGTCGGGTGGAGCTGGCGGGAGGGATTGTCGGCATCCTCATCAGCCTCGTCCTCGCCTTTGTCCTCGTCACGCTGATCCTCATTCGCTCGAAGCGCTTCGGCAGCGCGCTGAGCAGTGCGAAGAAGTTTGGAGGCGGTGGCGGTGATGGAAATGGCGGCGGCAATGGAAGCTCGGAGATGTCGGAAAAGTCGAAGACGATTGCAGCTGCGGCGGTGTCGCAGTTTTTGAAGGGCGGAACGCTGAACGGCTTTGTCTACGGCGGCGGTGGGGGTCAAAATAGTCAGGCGACCAACTACGGCTACCAGACGTCCTCCGCCTCGGCCACTTCCATTGCGCCGCACCACCTCTCGATGCTCGGCCTCGACGGCATCGACAAGAAGCCGGAGATTTTCGGCTATTCCTCTAGGAGAAGTCCTGTTCAGCAGCCGGATCTGGTTGCTAACGGCAGTAATGGGCCGAACAGCATTCTCGGCCCGGCTGGTTACGAGCTGAACACCTACTCCAATGGTGGTGAGTTTTTGTTTACTTTTTTTAATTTTGTTTGTTTTGGTTTTGACCCTCGTTTTCTCTCTCTTTTTAGGAATGCCCTCCTATCAGCCGTCTTCTTACCATTATCAGCAGCAGCAGCAGCACTCTCACCACGCCCACCAGTCTTCTGATGGCTCGATGATGCTGATGACGACGAATCCCGGAGCCGCACCAGAGTCTTATGATATGATGGGGTGCCCACAGGAAATGTATTCCCACAGTCAACAGGAGGCGGACGGTCTCTATCGGGCGGTGATGGTCCAGGCGCCACCGCCACCACCTCAAGGCCCAATGATCATTGGAAACCAGCACTTTCAGCCCAGTGACAGTCCTCAGTTGCAGCAGCAGCAGCAGCAGCTTCAGCTGAGCACCTTATCAGCTGGAAATCTGTACAGCCAGTACGCACTCAGTCAGCACGACCTTCGCCTGTTGGCGGCCGCCGAACAGCAGCAACAGCAGCAGCAGCAAAACTTTCACCTTCAACAAAGCCACCACCACCGAATCAGTCCTGCAGACTCCTTTACCAATCTTCAGGCTTCTTCTGCTCAGGGAAGACCCAGCCACCTGATACTTTCCTCCAAGTCGCCCTTTCCTGATCACCAAAATCAGGCCTATATCTTAGCGAACCAGAACATCTCCTCGGCGGATTTGCTGTACGACGACGATGACGTTTTTGCGCCGCCCACCGTTTCCGCCTCCAACAACTCCAACAGCACCGCCAACTACAGCCCGGTCTACGAGGGTGGTCACCACCCCCATTATCAACAGCAGTATCCTCACCATCAGCAGCAGCAGATGATCTACGGACAGACGACCACCTCCTCCTCCAAGCGAAGCTCACCCTGGTCCACTGCCACGGTCATACCGAATCACCACCTTCAGGGTGGTGGTGGCTTTAATGCATCCCAACAACAGCAGCCACTTCACAGCTCCCAACACCACCTGATGGTGACGCCGACGCCCAATCTGATGAGCACCACCACCACCACCTCAATTCGCTACAGTCCTGATGAGGGCTACGGTGAGGAGGGCGGCTCCTCTACCACCGTTACCACCAATGGCAGCGGCGGCGGCCTCAACGTCCTCCCCACCGTTGGACAACTCGAGGGCACTGAAGTGTAGCCTTTGTCTTTAGTTTTTATTATTTTTAAGGGAGTTTAACTCTATGTTTAAAACTCCCTACCCTTCCTCAATGCTGGTCACTACTTTACACACACTTACTTCTTTTCTTTTGTTTCACTGCTCTTTTGAGCTCCATACAACCGCTTGCAATCAAACTACTACTACTACTACTACTTCATCGTCATCACCCTCTTTGCTACAAAGTCCATCATCATTGTCATCCTCATTCTATTCATCACCCCATTTCTCTCTTGCCCAGTCATCACCAATTTGTACATAGTCGCAGATACAATCTCTTTTTTTAATTTCTGTTTTACACCACACAACACAACAACTTCTTCTTCTCGATGCTTTGCCAAAGTCGCCGCTTTTATTTTATCCTTTACACACAAGCCTGTTTTGATATTTCACACTCACTCACAAACACACAAAGCGATCAATCAAAGAGTTATTTTACATTACAAAGCTTTTGTACAAATGAAATCAGAGCATTATTAAAACAGGGGGTAAGTCTGGCAAGCCAGGACTACAGCGAGCCTTTTTTTGCGTGC
>JAALOO010001497.1_pt1 | contig 15597 bp, 8 predicted proteins | sample 7257641 | NCBI WGS metagenome assembly JAALOO01 (sample SAMN14085613, study PRJNA598686) | mite metagenome | biome: ENVO:01001000; feature: ENVO:01001002; material: ENVO:01001226; isolation source: single female mite from University of Michigan culture on fish food culture... ...
TCTCTCTCTCTCTCTCTCTCTCTCTTTCTCTCTCTCTCTCTCTCTCTCTCTCTCTAACTTTGTGATAAACTAAATAAAATTGCTATTGGGCTATTGCTATTGTTTTTCAGCAGCAGCCAGTCTGCCGCTAGACAGAATGTCTGCCGCGGCTCTGCTGATGGTGATTCAACGTCCAACGTGCTGATAAGTGTCCCAGTACTGTTTGCTATGTTAATCGTATTGTAGGTTTGTTTTATTAATAGCCTGTTGTTTGTTAGTTGGTAGTATTGTGTAGGGTAAAAGTCTATCTCATTTCCAAGTCTCAGTCTACTCTGAGTGGTCTGTACTCAGGTGGTGAAAGAGGAGATGCGCACCAGGTGATAGCTGTTGATATGGGATTGAGTAGGCTTGGGACTGAGAATTGGGATGTGGTGCGATGAGGTGATGGGAGAAAGTACGGTGGAAAGTTTTTTGCCTGTTTTTTTAGCCGGTTAGAAGCAGTAGTGTTTTCTAACTGTTTTTCTCACTTTTCTTGTCTCTAAGCGCTTTTCTCAACGCTCACTCTGTCAAGCGAACGATGATGTACTCTCTCCTTTCCTCCTCTTCTCTTCTCTTTTCTTTATTTGGTAGCATGTACTATAGCTGTTGTTGTTGGATTAGATGCTATGGTGCAGGATGATGATGATGATGATGATGGTGATGTTGGTGATTAGGTTTGACAGTACAACTCCCGCAGCAGTAGACTTTGACTTCTCTAGTGGTGGTGGTTGCCACACGTGGGTGCGAGAGGGAGAAAGAGAGGTTGCCGGTTAAACATTTGCTGTCATTTTTCGCACAGCTGCTGCTGCTGCCTTTGCTGCTGCTGCTTTTATGATCGCACCTTTTCTCCACTTTTCTACACTTTTCTTCACTTTTAAATTAATTTACAACCGTAGTTGTGGTGGTAGTAATGATTTTTGATTTATTAAGTGAGTTTTTAGTGCGCACATTTCAAGGAAGCTAAGGTGCTCCTGCTGTTTTTAAAAGAAATGACAAATGTTTGCTTTTGTGATTAGAAGAAAAAATGAATTTTTTATTTATAATTTGTGAACAAATGGCATTTGAGTAGGTGTGTGGTAGTAGTGGAGTGAGATTTTGTTGTACTTTTTTGTAATGATAAAATCAGATTTTATTTTTAGGCTGTACTTTTTACCACTGTTGCTGCTGCTGCCTGATCTTCTCCCACGCCCACTACTTCACCATAAGGTGGTGGACTTTCCGAATTCGATTCTGAATCCTCAGAGTATCCTGTTCCTCTTTTGAAGATCCTGAGGACGTAGGCGTGAAGAGCAGCCTGCAGACAAAGTTCCAGCAGAAGAAGGGGAAGGTAAACGAGAAGGGCCACCTCAAGTGCCGCGCCCACCAGCAGGAAAAGGTACAGGTAGCGAAAGGGCAGGTAGGCGATGAGCAACGCTCGGTGGGCGTTGGTGGCCACCAGGACGACGGCAATGGTGGAAAGGGGCGTGGAGAGGAGGTGGAGAAGAAGGGAGGCGGAGTGAGCTCCTTTTGATGAATGAGACGTACTTTGTGAATGGGCAGAGTAGTACAGGAGGAGGACTGACTGCAGGAGGAAGAGGAGGAGGACTTGAAACGTCTGCAGGAGGTAGATGTTGTGACGGAGTTTGCGGAGTTTGGAGTTGTTGGAGTTTGTTGATGAAGGAAGTTCAGAGGGCATTTTTAATGATGCTTAATTTTTATTTTACTTTGAACTGTTTGACGATGCTTTTTGCTTTTTGTGTTTTAAACAAAAATAATGTTTTCTCAATTTTCTTTCTGTCTTATTTTATACCTTTTCAGTCTCTCGTTTATTTTTTGCTGTCATCCTCTTTCTTTCTAAATCTCATTGTACTTTTTGTTTGAGTTGTTTTCTCTCTGTGTTTTCTCAGCAAGGGTCTTTACTGGTAATTTTTGGTGATAGTATCCTGCTTCTTATAAGTGTGTCTTTTGCGGTAGATTAACAACAGCAGGTATTTCTCCGACATTGTAATTTTGTCAATTGAAGCTAAGGGTTAGTCGCATTAGTGGAGTGTTTTGTGCTAGGCAGTGGTACCTTTTACTAGCAATGAGCCAACAATACTGTCACATGGTTTTTTGTTTTGGTAGTATACTATAGCGTTAATGACAGGTTAATTGCCAATGGGAAGCCAATGCTTGTTTGTGAGAAGTGATGAGCCGAGGTGAGGAAGCATTTTTGGTAGGTGTAAAGAAAGGTGTTTAGTGCTTTTTTATCGGCGGTAGAGATCTACTTCTGCACCAGTTTTGTTCTTATTGCCAATGTCGACTGCAATGTTTTGTATTTTTCTGTTTTTTAAGACGTACTGTTTACTGCTAAATATAGCCAAAAATTTTAGTTGTGTAAAATTAAACGGATGTTGCTGCTGCTGATGATGATGAGCATTTCTACTGGTGCTCTTTACAGAAAATCGACTTGCTGGTATTTCAGCAAAACTCGCGGTAGTTTTCAGGAAAAAAAGATTAATTGTGCTGCTGCTAATCAGCTTACCGTTTTACAGCTTCTTTATGTTTGCAGAATACTACTTCATATTTAAACCGTTTTCAGCCAAAAACCGCCTCTTTTGACTAACTCTGATTTGCTGCTGCCGTTCCTTCCTCCTCTTGCCGCTGCCATTTTCCATCATTAGCATCCTTGTGGGCTATGTATAATAGAAATTAGCAGTTGCCAGGATACAAACTCTCTGTTGGACGTCTGTAGCAGCAGTAGCAGCAGCACCGATTTCTATGCACACTCCTATCACCAATTAATCACATTAATGCAGTCTGTGTGTTGCTATTCATAAGGATCCAAACTAAATAACTGGCTTCCGAATGACTAGATTTGACTATTGTGTGTTCTTTTATCATGCAGAGTTTTAGAGCTGACTGACAGTGCCCAGCTGGAAACAGTCAGTCAGTCAGTCGGTGGAAAAGATTGTTTCGGTTGCTGAATGCTTTTGAATAGCATTCGTTTGCATTTCTTTGCCTTTCCAGAGTTGCTGGTGATCGTGGTATCCACCACAGTTTGCACATTCCCAATCTTTCTCTCTCTTCACTACTTTTGCCTGGCAACTCACTGCATGGTAATTGTTTTTGGTGATGATGGTAGAAAGCTTTCTAAAGACCAGCTCACAGCTGTACACTGTACACTGAAGCGCTGTATCCATTTTTATGCCCAGTGAGATATGTGTCCTTTCTTCTCTAAAGAGGATTCTTTTTCTCTTGTTTAGAGTTTGTTGAGCACTCTGCTGCTGCTGCTGCTGCTCTAATGATAATTGTCCCGCCATTTGTCGCCGGCGCGGCCATTGTCTTTTTCCATGCGATCTCTTTCTCTTTCTCGCTCTCTTTCCGTTTTGTTAAAGCAGAAGAGCCTCGTTTTGATAGCCTAAAAGAAGAAGAAGAACAGAACAGAGGGGATGCTTTGTGCCTTCTAAATGAGAGCTCTCTTGAAAACTGATTGCCCTTCTCTTTTCCTCCTCTTTTTAAAGCGGTTAAAACAATAAACGGGGCGCTATGAATAGATGCGGCGATGCTGCCGGGGCTGCTGTTGTCTTGTAGCGTCCATTAGCATTTTCCAGTAGTACTTGGGCGATTTGCATTTTTCATTAGATTTTTTTATTATCATGGAGGAGAGAAAAAAATATTGCAAACAGGGGTGAAAAGTGGGGTAATACTTTTTTTCTTAGTCGGGCTATTGATGTTCAATTTGTTTGCTGTTGCTGCTGCTGCTTTTGGTCAGTTTTTTACTACAGCTAAACTTCTTCTTTTTAGCAAAGGAGAATAATAGTATTATTTTTAGGCTTTTTCATTCAACTCACGTTTGTTTTAAAAAAGGCAAAGAAAAGCTTGGTAGCCACTTAATTATTGTCTGCAAAATTATTAAATGAGCAGAGAAAGGAAAGATGTGTGTTAAATTTTCTTATTGTTTTATTAACTCAAAAAACCTGGATACTTTTACTTACTTTTAGTTTGAGCTAGTTTTTAGTAGCTGCTAAATAAGTGCTTACTTTCTGTGTCAAGGCTTTACTTTGAGAAAGAGGTTTTCCTTTTCCTCCTCAATCGTTTGTTCGATTTTAAAAGTTTTCAATCTAATAATAAAAGTGTAATGCAATTTTAACTGTTTTGAAAAGAAGAAGAAGGATGAACAGTAGCCACTGTGGTGGTGGTCAGTTGAAATGTATCATTAGTGGTCTTATTGGACTTTTTCTTCTTCGTTTTTAGCTGAAAAGTGGCAGTAGCCGTTGAAGAGGGCGTGTCAGTTTCCTTCCCCTTTCTCTTTTAGTCTTTTAAAAAAATCTTCCTGATGATCCTAACGATGATGGTGGTCAGTAGTGTGTTTTGGATGCTAAAAGTGTCCGCTTTTCTTTCTAATAGAGGAGGATCACAATTTGGAGGTCATTTATGGTGGCAAACTGCTGTTGAAGCTAAAAATTAGGGCAACATTTTCATCCATTTTGCATTCCCCTTTTATTATTGTTTCATATTTAGGCAGCTACTGATAATGTTGTTTATTTTCCGCTCTTTTTGACATCTCCACACACAGTCAAAAACAGAGTCTGGAGATGTCTCTGCTAACTTCTCGTATTATTTTTTTAGCATTGTCCTTTACTTTGTTTTGTTTTCTGCTTTGTCTGCCGCTGACTTGCACCTGTCAGCAGGCAAAAGAAGAGAAAGAGAAAAAGATGGTAAATGAATAAAGTCTAGAAAAGCTTCTTCTTCTCCTGTCAACCGGTAATGTCTCCCTTTTCTTAGTTTCAAACAAACCGTCAGGACTTCTTTATTTTAGTTTAACTTTTGCTGAAATGTCAAAAGAGATTAGCTACCGTTTAGATTAGAGAAAAAGAAGAGAAGTGAGCTGCTGCTGCTGTCAGAGTTTGTCCACATCCCATTTCATTCTTCTTCTAAAATCCTGTCCATTGTCTTTTTGAGGCTGTCCATTAGGCACCAAGTTGGTCCAAGTTGCCGTGAAAACACATGCTGAGTAGTGAAATGGCAGTGTAAGAAGTGTGCTCTGATTGACAGAGATTGTCTCGCCTTCTTCGCCGTCTTCTAACTGTTCTGTCTAGTGCTTAATTGCTGGCACCCAACTGCTCTCCTTTTGACTTTTATGACTGCCGCCCAACCCCTTCTAATTGGCCCAATCTCTGCTGCTGTTGTTGCTGTTGCTCTAAACGACACTGACACCTTTTGACTCTTATTTGTTGACAATCGATTGCCGACGCCAAATGACTGCTAAAAGTCTTCATTTTTAACTTTTTTTGCTGTAGTTACTGATTTCTCTTCTCTTTTGTCATCGGTGATAAGATTGATTGACACGGAAGATGGTTATTGTGGTGGTGGTGAAAAAAAGGTAACTGTCGCCAAAAAGGGAGTAAAACGAGAAATGGCTGACCTTAATTTCAGTGTTGTCTGGTCTCTCTTTTCCCGTTGACTTTTGGCAGTCATTCACGGTCACACTTTACCTTTCAACTGTTTCGGCTGGTGTTGTTGTTGTCGTCTTTTCCACTTGAGCGACTTTTCCACTACCTTTGAAGAGCCAAATCAGAAGGTGATCTTGAAAAAGAAGATTGAAGACGCTTGTTAGGTGTCAGCAGCGACAGCACCAGCAGCAGCAGCAGCTGTTTAAAGTGACTGATTATATTGGCGTGCTCATTAGTTAGCTGGTTGCTGGCTAATTGCCACTGCCACCCTCGTTTACTCTTTTATTATTATTTTTTACTAGCACTTGACTACTACTAACCTAATTGTGTGCAAGTGCAGAGTTTTCTTAGAACGGAACGGGTAATTGGATGATGGTGGTGGTGGTGATTGTAGAGAGCGCTTTATTATATTGTGTAAAGATCAGTAAGCTGTGTTTGTGTGAAATATTCCTTTTTTTCAAAGGAAAAAGTAATTAATTTTAATTTTCTAGAATGAAACCGAGCTGCGGTTTTTTTCGTTGTTGTTGCTGCTGCTGCCAATTTTTTATGTTTAAGGTTTTTTATTTTTATTTAAGATTGAAAGTTTAATGTGGTTTAGCGCAGTGCTTTAGGGAATAAGGGTAGAAGAATTTTGGTTAGAGAAGCGGTTTGGTAACGCGGCGCGCGGAGAGATTTACAGGCATGACGTAGTCCAGACTGACTTTTAATGGTAGAGGGAGCAGCTTATAAAGCATTTACAGAGGTTTCGAACTTCGCGTGAGCAAAGCCACGTCACCAGCGGCCTGGTGGCCGCTACTTTAGATTTAAAAATATTTTTTTATTTATTGAAAATCGAAGCTCGATTTCTTGCTTTTTGAGGTGTAGAATTTAGGTTTTGTTTAGCAGCAATTTGTTTCTTTTAAGAAATTTTAAATGGTGATTTTTCTTTGTCATTTTTTGTAGCTACTAACTAAAATTTAAAGAATTTCATTTTAGTTTTATTTTTAAAAACTTTATTTTGCAATTGAAAAGAATCTGCCTAAACAGAATTCGCTCATTAGGCAAATGGAAAATCACTGAGCATGCTAGTTTTTATACAATGTCCATTGAACAGAGCAGGGTTGCGTGCGTGAAATCATAAAAGAGTAGAAAGGGGGAAAATTCACAAGAATTAATTAATTAATTGCTCTTGTGGTGGTCAAAAACAGACCACCAAAATGATGATGATAATGATTATAATGTGATGATGAGCTCTGTGACAATTAATATGATCATTAGGTCAGCGTTTTTCTATGTTGAGAAAGGAACTTTTGAGCAAAAATCCTAAAGTGCTCCAGTGCACTGATCTGACAGTTTTTAGTTCAGTTTAGTTCAAAAAAGCTGAGAAAACAATCTCTCTCAAGAAGAAGTCCATTGAACTGACTGTCTGACTGACAGGTTTACATAAACATAGAGCAATTGTCTGATAGAAAACTGTTCATCATTTTTCGCTGCTCATCATCTCTTCCTGATCCCCTTCTTTCTTTTTCTCTTCACTTTTTAAGCCTCCAAAACAGTTAAACACTTCTCCTCAACTGTTCAACCGCTTTGTTTTGATTTCCATGTTCCATTTCCATCTTGCCCAGCTGAGTCTGTGTGTGTTTAATTAATACTCTCACAGCACTGGAACAATTGGTTTTGCATTGCATTGCAAGATGTGATGGTGATGGAAAATAGGAAAGAGAGGAGGTGACTGACTGACTGTGAGTGTCTGTGTGTTTGAGTAGGCCCAATTATCTTCTCTTCTTCTCCTCTTTTTCCACTCTCTCATTGCGGTTAATCGGATGACTCTCTGAGTAGTTGAAGTAGTTGACTGGCCGTCAATGTTTGAATGTGTGAGTGAACTATGAGAGCAAGAAGAAGAAGAGAGATACTTGATCATCATTTCCTCTCTCTCTCTCTCTCTCTCTCTTTCTCTCAGTTTGTCTGTGTCGGCCTTCCAATTAGTGGTAAAAGAGAAGAAAAAGAAAGATGACTGAGCAAGAGAAAAAAGGAAACCTATCTTGTACTCTCTCATCCTCTTCAATTTAATTGAATTAATATGATTAGAATAGAACAGTGACTGACTGGTGAGCAGCAGCAGTGTACGCTATAGATCGTGAGAAGAAGAAGAAGAAGAAGTGTGATGGACCTGCCAGTGGTCAGAAAAAAAGGGGAAATTAATCATACGCTCATCATCGGAGAAAAGAGTGTCTGTCTGTCTGTGGGGATTATCTTTGTGGTTGTGGTGGTGATTGTGGTGATGGTGTTCAACTTCACTTGATCATCGTTTGTTTGTGGGTAATTTATGCGAAACAGGCGGGGGAAAGAGGTATTTCTGGTGGTTCACGAATGTCACGAATCTGTGCTACTTTTAGTGCCTTTTCTCTTTTTGACTAGCTAGTTGGTTTCTTGATTGAAAAGCAGCAGCAGACAGACAGCTGCTGGCTGGCTGAGCAAATATTAAAAGGTTTTACTCTTCTTTTTAGACCGCAGAAGTTGAAACTTCTTCTTCTCGTGATTCCCCTATTTGACCGTGAAGGGTGAGGTCTTGCTGTGTCAGAAAGTTTGAAGAAGATTTTCGGATTAAGATTAGACAAAAGTGTGTGTAAGCCCGTGATTTACAGCTTTGAGCAGCTTCTGTACAAATGAATGCTTTTTTTATTTTAATAGTATCAATTAGTTAAGAGATTAAGTCTGAGTTGACCATTTGCGTTTGTCTATTTTTGTTAACATTTTTTTAGCAGGACTTTTCTTTTCTACCGGGCACAGTTTTGCGGTACAATTACCAGGTCATTTTGTTTAGTAGTCATTCTCCAGTGATACCGCATTTTGCAGAGACAATCGCCTGTTTCCCCTTTTCAGTCTTTTTAATAATATTATTTAGCCACCTTTAATTAGCGTCAGAGGTAGAGGGTGGAGTAGAAAAAGCACAAAAAGTTGTCAGGGAAACGGACAATGTGAATGTGTGTGTGTTTGCTTGCTACACATTTTCTAAATAACAGTTTTGTTTCGCTGTTTTTGCTGCTGCTTTTGTTCTGTCTGACTGTCTTCACTTTAGTCTTCTGCTAATTGTAAGCCTTTCTTTTTTTGTTGAATTTGTGTTTTTTTCTTTGAATTTCCATTTTTTTACATTTTTGAAGCAGACTGTCCAATTAGTAACTCTTTCTTTTTGTTTTGCTGCACTAACTTTTTGAAGGCAGTTTGACCGTTTTTGATCCAAAGCAGACACAACTTTTTTTTGGTTTTGTATTTTCATTTAAGTTTACGTTTCAATTTGCGAATTGTTATGACGGCTTGATTGTATGAGATGACTGATGAATGATCATGCAAGCAAGCAAAGATTTGTCCTCCAAGTCAAGATCTGTTGGATGATTTCAGAGATTTTGTTTTGCAACTTTTTTCTTCTTAAAAACGCTTTAACAGCTAATGCTCGGTCTATACTTCCGCGATCTTGCAACAGCAACAGCTAAAAGCCCTGCACCGAAAAGCAAACAAACATTAGCGGGCAAACACACACACACACACACACAATTTTTTGTTCATTTTTCACCACTGTTTGTTTAAGAGTAGTTAGAAGATGAAGGGGAAGAAAAAATATAAAGCATAAAAATGGAGAGAGGCGATAACAATGAAGGAAAAAGCGGAAAAATTTGACTGATTTAGAGTGCGCGGGGGAAAAATATTTCACTCACTCTTTTTTAAGTGCTCAAATCAAAGCCTTCTCATCACTTTCATTTTCTTCTTCTTCTTCTTCACCTCTCGAAGTTTAAAAACCAAAAAGCAGCAGTGATCTTAGACAATGCCGAGACTTGAGCCATTGACGATGCAGACGCCCTTTGCCTCTTTTTGCTCCAAGCCTTTCTCTCTCTTTTTCTCTTTTCGTTTTCAAGTCACATCAGAGCATTACAAAAGAAGTCTTCAGTAGGTCAACGACGACGATGACGACGGTGTCTGAGTGTCTGAGTGTAAAAAATAAAAGAAGATGCGGCGGCGGTAAATGAAACGATGCCGCCACCGCATGGCAACCTGTTGACTCTTTCCTTCTCTCTTTACACAACAGCATTCCAAAACATCATCTCTGGCAGACATGTTTGCACACCACACATCAGTCTAAGAGACCGAAAAGGATAATGATAATATTGGAGTGCAAAAATGGTTATTAGAGGGGGACCGATGATGATGATGGTAGTGGTGGTTATTATTTTCCAGTTTTTAATTACTGTTTTCTGCGACCTAAAAGGTTTTTAATTTAATAACTGCCTCATAAAAAGGATGCACTTTTAATTGGTAATTATATTTATTGGTGATTGGCTCAACTGAATTTTGAGGAGGAAGGAAAAAGTTAGTGAAGTTGCTGCTTTTTGTTGGCACTAATTGTTAAGTTTGATGAATGGGGCCAGTTTTGTAATTGAGAACGAGGGAAAATTGTTTAGATTTTTCTATTTTATAAAAAACCTTAACTTTATTTGCTCAATTTTAACTAGTTTAGTAACTAGTTTTTAACTTGGCCTTTTTTCCTTTTTTCTTTTCTACCTGCTTTTGTATGCTTTATTTGTCCAAACACACAATTAGTATTACTGTCTGCGACGCATCATCATTAGCATTATTAGCATCGAGGTGCAACAGGTGACAGGCTGCAAGACACTAATGTTGTCCGAATGTTGAAATTCGTTGAAAAGACAACAGTCAGACGACAATAATAAAAAGTGATGACTAACGAAGCACTACAAAGTTGAAGGACAGAACAGAGAGCACAGAGTACAATTTGCCAATTTCGATGACAGTTTCTCTCTGGCTGACTAACTGACTGTTTGTGAGATAATAATGATGGTATAGTTAGCAATGCTGGTAATAAAAATGAAGAAGAAGATAATGAAAGGTAGTGTTGACAAGGACAGATCTGTTGAGATAGTGAGAATTGGTGATTTAGAAGGTAGAGTTTGGAGTTGGAAGGAAAGATGATGTGATGTAGATTTCCTGATATAAATTGGTCCAGTTTTTCTCCCTGTTTTGTGCAAAAAAATTTTGCAGGGTGGGTCTGTTGATACTGGGTTTACAATGTCAGTGTTTAATCAGATACAGGGGCGATGAAAAAAGGTGGAAAGACAATGGTTTACTTTTGCAAAGCTGTTGAACTTTGGCGGATTATTAGCTGCCGACTTTTCCTTCTTTTTTTTATTCCCATCGACTGATCTTAGGATGCAAATTGCACACACACACACACACACATCTTTGGGATCGGTGAGCAGCAACAGCAGCTGCAGATGTTTTGAGTGATGAAGTGGTTAAGGTAAGCGAAAGGAGAAAAAAAGGAGAAGAAAGGTTAATGATGCGAGTGTAGCAGACTCAGGAGCACGAGTAGCCTAACAGTTAATGTTCGAAATGCTAATTAGCAGCAGCAGTGTTTAGCATCTTGGCCGGTTATTATTGCGATCATGATTTCCATTTTTTCAGGAAAAAGGGGATCGAGTGGGAAAAAATTGTTTTTTGCTTTTCAAGTTTTGTTTTTGTTCTTTGGCGGTAAAAGTTTTGTTTCAAATGTGTTTCGATTTGCCGCCGCTAGAGGACGACACATTAGTTTTTTGGCTTGGATTTGCTGGATTTTAATCTAACTTTTCTTTGTTCTCTTTTTTGCTTTTAGAACCTTTTTGGTCGACGACGAGGACGATTCTTTGGAATTCTTGGGTTCTTTGGCCTGAATCTCTGTCATTGCCATCACCATCATCAGAAGGTGTTCTCATCTCACGTTCACGTTCAAGTCCACCACCATCATCATTTCTCAACAAAACGTAAGTGCACTTCCTTTTCTTGATCCCTTTTCGCTTCTCTCAATACGTTTGCCAATTAGTGAACACACACCGAGAGACGCCTGACTTCTTCTTCTTCTTCTTTTCTTATTTGGAGTGTGTGTCGTCGATGTGTTATTATTACCACTGCTTCTATTAGTTTTAGTTTTTCTTCTCCTCCCGTCGTCGTACACTCTTGTCAATTACCGTTTCTGTGTAGTTGGCAATTTCTGTTGTCCGTTGTCGTTCTCCATCTGCTGTCAGTCAGTCAGACGGGCTCATTCTAATTTCCGGTTATTGGCTGCTGTTTTTTGCTGCTGAAACAAACAGACACCGAAAAGGTTGCCTCGTCTTCTTCTTCTTAGCTTGGTTTCATTCATTTTCGCTTCTCCACGTTGATGACGACGATGATGCTAATCCAATAAGTCTCAATTGCATTACCGTTCTTCTCCGGTTTTGCTGACAGGTTGTGCTGCTGCTGCTGCTGACTGCTTGTCGATTCATTACAACAACGCCACTTTTCTCTGCAGATTTCTCTTTCTCATCTCTCTCTTCACTTTCTTTCTTTCCTTCTCCTCGTTTTGTTGTTGTATGTTTTGTGTGTATTGCTAATTTTGTGTATTCTTCTCTCCTTCTCCTCCTTCTCATCTCATCTCAGTGTGTTTGCTTTGTTTTGGTCGGCACGCAAATGGTAATTTACCTTTTTGTCTGTCTGTCTGTCTGGCTGGCTGGCAGTGTTCTATTGTTGGCGTTGTAGGTTTAATTAATGCGTCGCCCCGGTTCTTTTTTCGTCTTTTCAGTAAAAAAAGATGTTGACAAAGTGTATGCTTTAGACTGTAGAGTATGTTTTTAGAGTTTGAAAACTCTCTTGTTTTCAAAGATTTCTAAGCATATTTCTGTTTTAGGTACTAGTTTAGTGCTTTTATTCAAAATTACATTTTTTAAAACTAGATAGAGTACAAACTTTAGTGGAATTTATTAATGCTTACAGAGAGAATGACAAAATTGCTTAAAAACATTGACCAAGAGTGTTCGTTATAACTTCTTTAGTTTTATTGGGAAGTAAGCTATAAAGTTGTGGGACTATTGCAGGTAAACACGTTTTGCCAAAAGCATCGTTTGCAGCACAAAAGTCCTTGATAGATTTCAAAACGGTTTCTTGAAGATTCTGTACCGCGTTTTCGCATGCTGGATCAGCTGTGTATATTAATGATAAAAAGGTGTTAATTTTTTAATTTAAAACATTAATATCGAATTAATTACTTCCTGCACTGCAGAGCATCGGAAGTAAGAGGAGTGCTAGAAAAATGAGGAGGAAGTTGTGTTTCAAAAAAGCTGCTGTTGAAGACATTGTTTTGAGTAGATTAAACTGTTTGATTTTTATTAAGCTTTTATTTATCTACCCTTATCTTCTTCAACGGCATAAACAGGCATTTTTATACCTGAAAATGTTTGTTTTCTTAATTACCTTTTGTCAAATACCTTTCCAGTGCTAGGAAACTATTTTAATTTGCTGTTTATGTATGTGACCACACACATCCTCTCTCTTGTCGTTGTTGTAGTTTAGGTGCAAGCATTTTTTTTGCATAATCAAATTTTTTTAGCCATACCATAGATTTTATTTATGTGAAGAAAGAAAGAAAGAAAAAACACTTTAACTACATTGACCTATGGCCTTTGCTATGGCATCTTGATCTGAAGCACGAAGGGAAAATAGTAGAAGTAGGAGTTCAGCAGATGTACACTTTTTGGCGACGGCGTTGTTTTCAGCGCAGATCTTTTCCAGTGAGTCGCCCTTGGAAACTACGCCTTGTAGTTTATATACCGCTTTTTCGCATTCATCTTCATTATCTTCAAGTGTAAAATAAAAAATTAGTTTTTTTAATGATTTGAGTTTCAAATAATTTTTCATTTACATTGTACGCTTTTGCAAAGTATCAAAGGAAGAAAAAGTTGCAAGAGTACTAAAAGGAAGAGGAAGTTGAGCTTCAAAGTGGCAGCTGATGAATTCATCGTTTTTTGTATTCTGGAGTTAGCTTTGATTTGTAATCAAATTTTTATTAATATTTGAAGTTTTTCAGCTGCCTTAAGCTTGGCCATTTATACTTGAACAATGTTTTTAAAATTTTACCTTTTTGCTCGTGTGTACTTCTCTACACATCAATTTTTAATATCATCAGTTGGTGTCTTTAGGTGCATACTCAGAACAGCATTTTGGTAAAACATATTGCACAGAAAGTACTAGTGGCTACATCACGGATTTTATAGTACTTTTCCATCTTTTGACCGTTTTTAGGCAATTGTTTTTGATGAATTGTTTTGACATTTAAAAAAAGTTTTGTTTATCAGAGAAAGGAATGAAAGTCCAATTGAGTTCATGCTTGTGGACAGAGCTGCAACCCTATGCTCACTGCCTGTTTGATTGCTGGTTGAATGGCAGCTGAAAAGCTGTTGGCCACCTGAATGGCGGCTTCATCGGCGTCGGCGCAATTTTCCTGTACATCACGCAGCAATGAACAGTCCTTTTCGAAGGTGTCTTGGAGTTTGCTCGTGTCCAGCGTCTCTAGCCCCCCTTGCGCAGTGCTGACCAAGGTGGTCAGTTCGGTGATTGCTTCGTTGCAGGTGTCGCCTGTAGAGAAAAAAGTTTGGAGAATTTTAATTGTTTACATTTTTTCTCCTGGTGCGCTGGCACTTTGAACAAGGTCCACTACTGTGGTCGCTGTGTTCACCAGAGAACTGATGAGAATGAGGTTGATGGTTGAAGTGCTCATGATAATTTGGCGATAAAAGTACTTTTTGAATGAAAGATTTTTTGCTGCTTGCAGAGAACTTTTTCATTTTTATAGTTTTTTGCAACTTTGAAAAATTGGTTTTTTTGCCCCCTCGTCTAAGCACGAAGTTGATTTGACCTTTTCAGATTTTTGTAATTTTTGCATAAACAGCCGTAGTTTGGTTATTTATTTTTGCTAGTTTGGCTGCCTGGTTTTGATTGTTTTTTGTTGCTCAATGCAAAAAAAACATTTTTTGTCTATTGAAACTTCGGCATTTGTTTTTATTTTCAAAATGCACCGCTACGAAATTGCGTAATGCTAGTTTTAAAATTTTTTTTCACTGCCTGCCAAATGAACCGAAAGTGAAAAAGCAAATTACTTTTTAGCCACCCTTTTAGTCGTCGGGGCTTTTTTGCTGCTCCCGCTGCTGTTTTCCAGGTAATTCCTCGACTAATTTTGTCAGTGTAGTTTACTGCCACTAATTACACCGGATAGAACACTGAGTCACCTGGCACCTACAGTGTTCTTCTTCTTCTTCTTCTTTGTACACCAGCTGGGGAACACACAGAATGGATGGATTCTGTTGTTGCTGCTGCCCTGGTTCAGGTGTTGAAATTAACGCACGCTGTTCTCGCCAATTGTGCTGACGCTGCTGCTGCCGTCGCTGCTAATTAATTATTCATGTACAAACAATGTGTGTCTCTTGCTTTTCTTCTTTTTGCTTCTTTTTTTCTGGTATTTTCACCTCCTCCTCTTCCTCTTCTCTCTTTCTCTCCACCACTATTCATTAGAGAATTGTGTGTGTTTGAATTTTCAGCAGAGAAGGCAAATATGGTTTTGTGTTTCAGCTTTTTCCCCCTCCCCTTTCTCTAGAATGCTTCTGAGATTTGTTTGCTTTGTCTTTCTCCCCAGCTTTCTAAGAAAGCTATTAGCAGTCTGCGGCAGTTTCCGTGCAATTTTTTTCATCTTTGCAATCTTCTTCTTCTTTTTCTGTGGTGATAAAATCATCAGGATTTTTGGGGGCAATCAGAGCACACAATCATCCTCCCAATGAAACTCTGACAGTCTCCGATGCGATTGGTAATTGCCACCGATATATTGTCAATGCTGTGTGTGCCTTCCTTTGATAGTCCAAATGATGACATTAGCACTAGTTTTCGCGGGTCTTTGCTTGCTTGCCGCTAGTGTCGGCCATTTGCTAATCGAAATGGTCAGTGTTGGTCTTATCAGGAGAGGCGAATCACCGAGCTTGCCACCGAGGGCTAACTTGTCTCAGAGCTAACTCTGCTAATGTTTCTCTCGATCGGTAGACAATCGGCAGACACACACACACACACACACACATACACATTATCGTCCTCATTATTATTTGTATTCTTTCGGCAGATCGGAATTGTGTTTCATCGTCGTCGTTGTCGTCTTTTTCGTGTCGGTTTTTCCTTCTACTGAGATTGTCATCTGGTCAGCAGCAAATTTTGCTGGTGATTTGATTTTTTTTCTCCAGTTTTGTCTCTTCTTGTTTTTTGGCGACACATTCTGAGAATGGTTAGGGAAAATCTCTCTCTCTCTCTCTCTCTCTCTCTCTCTCTCTCTCTCTCTCTCTCTCTC
>JAALOO010000609.1_pt4 | contig 15570 bp, 14 predicted proteins | sample 7257641 | NCBI WGS metagenome assembly JAALOO01 (sample SAMN14085613, study PRJNA598686) | mite metagenome | biome: ENVO:01001000; feature: ENVO:01001002; material: ENVO:01001226; isolation source: single female mite from University of Michigan culture on fish food culture... ...
ACGAATATGTGAGTGTGTATGCCCACACAAATCTGACAATAGATTCACTACATTTGTTCTGCTCTGCATTCACACTTCATTCACAGACTCTTTCAATGAAAGTGAGTGAACGAGTGAGTGAGTAGTGCTGCCAGATTGTCGTCGTAATAATGTCCAGGCCCACAATGACACCCTAATGGACTGAGCAAATTGAGCTATTGTGGCGGTGCAATCGAGTGGAAGGACACGCGTGAATTGAGAGTACTAGAGACGAGAAGAGAGAGAGGTAAGAAGTGGGCCTAGACAGGGACAGACAGACTGGCCTAGGTCTGTCAGCAGCAGTAGCACAAGGTGACACATAGTGCTGATCAACAGCAGCAGCACTTTCACTTTCGAATGATCGTCTGTGTTCTGTGTACCCTGCTGACTGCACACTGCTGACAATTGTCATTATCTGTTCATTCGCCCCGTTCGCACTACCTTACACTCTTTTGCCCTTATAGGGGGCCCGAGAACAAGGCCAACATGCGTTGATTTTGTCTTTTTTTCTCTCCCTTTCAGCAGCAGCAGATCACGGATTAGTGCATTTTAGTGAGCATTGAATTGCTGCTGCTCTGTCCATGTTGGTTTGCCTCCTTCGTTCTCTCTTCCTCTATCTCTCTTTCTTTTTTGCTAAGCCCCACTGTCCCATCGTGTCACGTCTTATTGACTTTGCACACATTCAACTTTGTCGTCACAGTTGCACCATCAGCACTGCCAACTGCACCACTGATTAACCTGTCAGCAGCACACAATATGCAGTGGCGAACAGACGACGAACTTTAGCAGCAGCAGCTTAGTGTCCATTCTACAACCACTGATCTTCTCTTCTTTTGTTATCTTTCCTTCTCATTTGCCACAGAATTTGTCAACCTCAGTGCTGTTTGAGAAGCCATCGCCTCTGCCACTAAGGCTGGCAGAATACACAGAGCAACGAGTCAAAACAGGCGTAACGTGTCTGCCTGACTGAAGAAAACGAGGAAGAAAAAGGTGATTTATTAGTATCACCTGAATTGTCGTGTAGTGATGATGATGATGACAGAGATCATTACCGGCAACATCGAAAGGAGCAGCAACAAACGCATCCGCAATGTCAATAAATAGCAGATAGAAGCAGACAACAACATTTCAGTTGACAGTTGTCCCGTTTTTCCTTCGTTTACGTTTTCATATCTTCAAACACTTGTGTTTATCACAAAGTATCATCATGAAAAGTTCAACTACCTCCTTCCACTCTTTCCTCATCATCTTCTGCTCACTTCTGGTCAGCAGTGTTCCTGTTGTCAAAAGCAGCAGCAACCACAACTCTGACAATGACAAACGTTGCGAAGAAATTACCGTGCCAATGTGTCGCAACATTGGTTACAACCACACTACTATGCCCAATCAGTTTCATCATGAAACACAAGACGAAGCCGGTCTGGAAGGTAAGTCAACATTTTTTTTGCTGAAAGAAAAACTAGTTATCATCAGAAATGCAGTTTTTGGCAGTGCCGCTTTTATGACAGCACCAGACAAATCGTGATGCATCAAATAAAAATTTTGTGTTGGCAGTGCAAAGTGCAAAATGCTAGCGAAACTTATTCTGGCCATAAAAAAAAGTTGTGTGTTGTAAGCAAAAAAAGTAGCAGTGATGGGGCAAAGTTTCTGCAATTATGAATGGCGCAGAATGCGTGTGTGTGTGTGCGTACCAAAAACTGGTCACTCATCAAAAAATGGCCAGCCAGGCAAGCTAATCTTCTGGAAAGTTTGCATCGAGCTGCAAAGTGCCCACACTGGACGTTGCTCATTTCCTTTGCTGAATTGTGAGTGGTGTGCTTCAATCAATTACTCGCTCCACTCGCACCAGTGAGTCGATAATGCGTCCGATAGTGCCACTTCAACACTCTGCCCTGCAACTCACTTGGCCATTTGAGAATATGGCGCCATTCAAAAAGCCGACCAGTCAGCTAGTCAGCACTCACAGCCACGCGATTCGGTTTTTGAGTGATTCAAATTCGGTGCGATAATATGCCTGCTTGGCTGGGTAGACACTGTAAGGCAGATATTGCCAACTGACCGAACACAAACACATACTATTCTGTCCTGTCTAGGAATTTGCACTGTGTTCTCCTCCGTCCCTGCACATCACCATTTGCATGCGACACAACTTTGCTGCGGTACTCAAATTTCAAGCAATTTTTTCCTTTTCTTTCTATTTCTTTCTATTGCCATCAGCCGCAGCAATTGATGGCCATTTATTAGTGGGCCAATCTGACTGTCAGCTAGCTAACGGCTGGTTCCTATGAGCTCATATTTCAATTGAGCCCGTGATTTATGTCTGCCGAACGGGAACTTTGAACAGCAATAGCACTATGAGACAACCCTCCTCTATTTGTCTCTTTCCATCTCTTCATCTTCTCCATTTCTTCACTGTTAAATCACATTTAAAATGTGCCTTTGCTTGCTAGAAGAAAAGAACTGTCAAGTGATGCCCACTAATTTCGCCGCCCCCTCTTCCTCCTCTTTCGCGTTGACATTGCACTGATCGAATCAAATTTCATGTCATTTATAATATGGAAAACTGAATGACAGTAAATATGCTCGACTGTGTCATGCGACCGTTAGAGACTGCTGAAGATGTGCTGCTGCACTGGTATTAACTGATGTTGTGGCCGATGTACTGCTGGTGCTTCTGCTGTACTCTCTTTTGGAAGCACTGTCATTCATTAGAGGCACTGCAATGTCTGCAGTGTCAATGCTCTCTGAATGTATGCTGCTGCATCAATGCTGAATTGATATCTTTGCTTGCTCTTCAATTTCCCATTACCAGCTCCCTACGGCAAATCATATTTTGGCAAGACTATCTCTTTCCCGAGATCTCAATCAAGCTGACCATTTTCAATGCAGTGCTGCTGCTGCTTCTGGTGCTTCAATGTAGCCCTTCAGCAGGGTATTGGGCTCGGGTGTTGATGATGGTGCTGTTGCTGTTGCTGTTGCTGTTGCTGCTGCTGTTGTTGGTTCTGGCTCCTTTTCTCTCTTTCTTTCTTCAAACCCAAATCACTTATCTGCTTATCAGGCGAGGGAGTGCTGAACAGTGTTTGCCGAGCACTGTTGGGTGAATCACTGGTCTCTAGACTCTCGCTCCCTTTCCCTTTCTCCCTCTGACTCACCATCGATCATCATCACTCATCGCAGCCGTCAGCCGTCGCAGTGCCAGTGCTCTCACAGCCTTCTCCCAATTGACATCCTTTTATCAAGGATCCGTCAGGGATGAGGGGAGAGCAGCTCTTCAACTGCAACTTGTACTCTCTTTCTGTTTGCATTTTCCATCCAAACGAACTCCAGCTTGGTTGCAGCCTGTGTGACTACCCCTCCACTTCTTGTTACCGGGCTCGGTGCTTCACCACACACCAGTGCAACGGAAGTGAGCCGTGAGGCTCGTATTTTGAGGTGGTCGTGCGAGCTGTATCAGCAGCAGTAGAGGCAACTTGCAAAGCCTCGAATTAGATTGCCTCCAATTTGAAATTGCCCATTTCCGCTGTGGATCGATGTTCGCTGTTGTGGAGCTCTATTTACACTCCATTTTCGTTGCTTCTTGTTTAGTCGCCCCCGCTGATGCTGATGCTGTTGCTGTCGATGCCTGTCAGTGGTGGTAGTGCTTGTGCTCGTCTCCTCTGTCGTTCATTCTTTACAGCACTCATTGCCGACACACACACACTCATTCACCAACACCGAAAACTTTGTCGTCGGGTTAGTTAGTGCGGTGACAGAGAAGAATTTTAATTAAATACGACCCAGCTCACACAGAGCACACTACAACTTGTGCACGGACATCACGCAAAGTGACAGGCAAAGTGAATGTAAGGCCAGACAGAGTGAGTGCCTCTCGGAGTTTCGGAGCAATGCAGTTTGTGCCCGGGTGCTGCCAAGTGCATCGTGCACGCGAAAAAAGTGTACTGCTGCTGCTGCAACTACGGCACAACTAACAAACTGCATGGACCGGTCCACTTTGGACCGCAATTTCACCGTTCTGCGTTCCCGACACGGTCGTCGTTGTTGAGGTTGCATCAAATGCAGCAATTCGGGACACAATCACCAATTGATGACGAGTGATGACAAATGGCTGTCCTAAGGACAAATGCGGCAGAGGGGAAAAGGGAGAGAGAGGGAGTCCGAACGGCGAGAACTGACCGCACTTTCAACTTGGACTGCAAGGGCAATCAACTTGGATACACACCGGTTTCAGGGAAAATGCTTTTGGTCTGTCTGTCTGTCTGTCGGGTACGAACCAAGTGTGTGTGTGTCTGCTAAAAATGCCCGACGTCTGCAGCCACTCATTTTATCTTTCTCTTTTCCATCGACTATTGATTGGCGTTAATAATTTATTAAGCGTGTAATGCCTGTGAATATACTCTGGAGAAATAAACCAAGAGAGTCTTTGGTGCACTTCAGACCACTTATTGAACTTGCAGTTGCCGTTTTTTCCTCTTGCACTGCTGACTGGCAACCCTGGTCTTCTCTGGGCCATGCAAAACGCTGCATCGAACGTTCACTGTGAGTGTTCGATGCAACGCCAGCAATAGTTTGTTTGGCACCAGAAAACTTTCGTTGGTTTGCAGTGCGGCAATTTGCTTTTATACTTTCTCCCCCAGCACTTCCACTACCAACATCAGCACCGCAACTGCAATCGTCTGCGCAGCAGACAAATCTAATTTGTGCCGTCGGTCTTTTCCTTGCCTTTAAATCGACCAAAAGTCCACTTAAAATTCTGTCCCGTGTCCCGCAAAATAGTGCACTCTCTCCCTTTCTCTGGTCATGATGATTGCTGTTGTGACCGAAGGAAAAGAAGAAGAAGAAGACAGTACCCGTTTGTCCTCTTCTATTTTCTTTGCTCATAAAAGTAAGACCATTGCGTGTCAAAGGTTATTTAGGGTGCACACAGTAGTTCGGGTGGTGGTGATAGTGGTAGTTTACACTGAGAATCATCTCATCTGGCCAATTGGGTGCAATTATGCTGCTTCAAGTAGGCAGTGCTGGCCGGGTTCTTCCTTGCAGTGTCTTTTCAGGTTAGGCAAACACCGGTCTCCTTTTTGGTCTCTTTCGGCCTCAGTGTTCAACTTTGACCATCGTCGTCGCCCTCTTCGATTCATGCTAAGCCCATAATGGGCCTTTAATGACACTTTTTCTCCTTTTTCTTCTTTTTATTATTGCCCATCTCACTCTACTTTGAGTCATGTGTCCCTCTTTTTTCTCTCTTTACTTTCAACGATCACAGGCAGCAGTGTCATTTGCTCTTTTCCTTGATTTTCCCGTTTTCTCAATTTATCTTTTGCAGTTCTTCATTTGCTCTTCTTGGCTATAGCACCCTAAAGCCATCCTCTTTTAATCATCGATTCAATTTTTTTCATTTTCTTTTTAATTATCTTTTTTGTTGGTCAACACACACACAGACAGATAGGCAATCGTCGTCAGTTTGGTGGCCAATTAGGCGACATTTTCTGGTTGCTGACTCGCGAGACTCTCGTTATCGAAAGGCTCGGTTGTTCCGTTTTTATTTTGTTTAGTTTTTCGTTCTGACGTAAAGCTGATTGAAAGTGCTGAAAAAAAACTGGTGGACGGCGCTGGACGTCTACTGCCGATTAGATAGGCTGCTGTTGCTGAAATTCGTTGGCCTTGTGGCCTTTATCATCATTTGAACAGACAGAGACTGACCATTACTGCTATTTAGCCACAACAAACTCTGTCTTGCGTGCTGACTGGAATTTTAGACACACAAAAAAGAAGAAAAAGAGTGAAACAGAAGAAAAAGCATTATGAAATGTCAAAAGTGAGGATTAGCGAGCGCTTAGTTGCTTACTGTTGCTGCTGTTACCGAATGCTCGATGAAATCGCCTAACAATCGTCTGACCCATTCGGCAGCAGGAGTCTCCAGAGTCCCCTTCCTTTCCTATCTGTGTGTTTACTAAAGTACTCAAACTCTTCTCTTCTCTTATCTAAGATAAAGAGCAAGTGAGTGTGTCTAGAGGAAAGCACGAACATTACGCACAACAAAGCAGCAGCAGCAGTACTAGCTGCAGCAAATCTGCCTGCAGGCATTGGCACAGTAAATCTACGACGTTCAGACTCACTTTGTTTATTTAACGACATTTGCAAGGGACGACAGAATGCTAAACAAATGCTAAACGAGTGGAACTTTCTCTTTCTTCTTCACTTGAGTCTATTAACAACAAATATTATACTGGGGCCCATTCTTTGTGGCACCACTTGCCAGTGACAATTGCCAGTGACTTGCTTTCTGGTGGTGTGTGCTGCCTGCCTTAATTAACCGACAGGCAACGCTCTGTATTTTTTGGCGTTAGGAAAGTGCTGCTGCTGGCTGACCAGTTTTGGAGTTCTCTTTCTCCTGAACACACTTCAAGTGAATCACTTTTTAAATTAGCGAAACGGCCCATTAATCATAGTGGCCAGTGAATGACTGTGTTGTACTCTATTGTATGCTAGCAATAACGGACTGCTAATAGATTGCTTTGAGGGAGAAAAACGCAAAAAAAGCAGCTACTGTTACTCATAAAGTAGGATTCTGTCTCCTGCTTTTTATTTGGTATCCCCACGGTTACTGCCCACGCACCTCACGGGAGCAAAAAGAGAAAAAAAAATTGTCAGATTTAACTGGCACCCACAATTGCTACCATTTCATTCAAGCTATTCTAGCGACCAGCACTCGTCAATGGCCGATTCATTATTGCAGCTCGTTATGTTTGCTAAATGTCGCCGTTTCTCTTGTTAGGCTAATTTAATAAGATTATTATTACGGTATGACAAGACTCGTGCCTGCCGTCAATTAACATAGTCGACACTGCTGGGGCTGAGGTAGAGGCGCTTTTACGAGGACGAACTGTCAGATGCATTGCTCAGAGAAATGTGTGTTCTTCTTTCTCTAAAGTACTTACCAGCATGTTTATCATTTTTCTGCTCTTTCTTTGAACAGCAATATGACAGCTTAAATGTCGTTTTTTCTAACTTTTTCCCGTTTTTTCAATCTCTCCCCCAAGTGGTTTGGCGGTCTTGACTAAACAAATAGCATTAAAGTTCAACTTTTAATTGGCCATTGCTAATGGGGATGTACACACACAGGAAAACTCCATTTCCCTTTTCAGACAACAAACATTTGCTTCCTCACTGTTTAATGGCAGTTCATTGAGCTTTGCTCCTACTTATCGATTGCAGTTATGACCAGATAGGAATAACAGAAAAAGCAAGACTAATACAAAGATACACACTAGAGCAGTTGTAATCGGATCGAATCGGCCACTGACACTTCAGCAAAGGTCCAACAAACGGCTGTTGAATCTCTGAATGAATGAACAAACTGGTCACTTCTTCACTTTTTGCCTTTTCTCAAATTTACTTTCAGTGACTACTTTTGTAAACTTTCATTACCAGGGCTATTTGCTGGCAAAAACTTTGCCTTCACTTTCTGTTTTAACGAGATTTTTTTGCTTGGCTGTCGCTGACCAGTTTTTCTGACTCAAATGCAAGCAGTTTAATTTGGATTTAGGAAGGAAAAACTTTAAAGTACAGTTGAATATGTAGCTGCTTGCTTGCAGTCTCAGTCGTCAATCGATGCTCAGCAGAAATAGCAGCAGCAGTAGACGTGGTCAGTGGAGCTACAAACTAATCCAGACACTCAGTTTTGGCACAGTAGAGAAGTGAATTCAGTTGACTTTTTTGGTGATGTTCATAAATCACACACTCACACAAGCCAAATTCTCAGCCACTCTGGCCACAGATGTTGGCACCACCACCGCCGCCACCGAAATTGCGTGTGAGACCAGAAAAAAGTGCACTAAGAAGGCTGTGCAGTTTGTCTGGTGTCTGACCAAACATGCAACTGCTGCAGTGGGGAGACAGTATGCGATTTGTCATTGAAAAAAGTTTTAATTTTTCATTTCCTGCAAAAAGAGCAAACTTTTTGTTGTTTTCAACTTTATGGAGCCATTTCTTTCAATTAGTTAGGTGTTTGTTTTGTTTGTGCCTTTTCCACCAGACCAAATAGCCAAACCCAATTGCTTTGCAATATTTATATTTATATCTGCCTGATGAGTGATTATATTCAGTCTATAGTATCCGGCAGTTTTTATTAGCCTGCTTACACACACATTCACCAAGCGATAATTTGTGAAGCGCCTTCTCGGCGTCTTCGTAAATGTTTCTCTGAGGGCACATTTTCAGCCGATTTTATGGGTTGCCGAAAAAAGTAGTGCCAAAATGAGAAAGTGCTTGCGTGTGGTGTCCATTGAAGTTTCAACACCGACTATTGATGCACTTTTATGGCACTATACTTTTTGATACTGCCATTTGTCCCCATTAATGATCTGACTAACCATTTTTTTACTATTTTTTTCTTCCGCCATCACCATCACAGTACACCAGTTCTTTCCCCTGGTAGAAATCAGCTGTTCTGATGATCTGCGTTTCTTCCTCTGCTCCCTCTACACGCCCATCTGCATGGAGGATTACGCCGGCAGTGTGCCAGCCTGTCGGTCTGTTTGCGAGCGAGCCGTAAGTGATTTTCTACTATTTTAATAAAAGAACACAATAACTAAAACAGCATTTCATCTGACAGAAACAAGGCTGTGAACCGTTGATGATTCAGTACGGCTTCTCCTGGCCAGAGCACATGGACTGCACCAAGTTTCCGCCCTACGGCGATCCACAGACAGTGTGCATGGACGCACGGATGAGTATGTCTGCCGTCAAATTGGTATTCATAAATAATTTTTTACTTAATTTCATTCTTATTGCAGCAAACGGCGGCAATCATTCGTCCTCGCCGTCAGCGCCGGCAGTCGGCGGTTCTGTTGACCACGAAGTGGACGAAAAGTTCCGAAACAGAGGCGGTCTCTCGCGGAAGAAGAGTCACCCACAGACGCACTACACCACCGAACCATACGGCTCAGCGTATCCGGATGCTTCGGCGGGAAGTGGTGGTGCTGGCAGTCGACCTTCAAACAGCCATCACCACCCTCTGAAGCCCCCGACTCCACTGGACAGTCTTGACCACGACCACCAGCAAATTCCCCCCTTAACAGTCTCTGCAAATGGCTGCCGATGTGACTGTCGGGAGCCATTTTTTGTCCGCATTCGCAGTGACCACCACCACCATCATCACCTAAACGGTGGGGCACCGTATGATCAGCAGCAGCAGTTGGCCACTTCTGCTGCTTCCCAGCTTTCCACTGCCATCTACTCTGCCAGCTACTTCAACCACTCTCGCATTGAGACGGCCGGCGGCCTGGCACCGTCCTGCGCCGCCGCCTGCAATCGCGGCCCGTACAACTTTGCCGAGGCGGATCGCGAGAACGGTCTCTGGTGGCTGAACGTGACCGCCATCGTCACCGTGATCACCTGTTCGCTGACCTTTCTCACCTATCTGATCGACTCTCAGCGCTTCCGCTACCCCGAGCGGGCCATAATCTTCCTGGCGGCTTGTTACGTGTGCATCGCCAGCGGGTACCTGCTGCGAATGCGTCTCGGCCACTCTGCCATCGCCTGCGACGGCCCGGTCATTCGCTACCAGCGGACCGGACCGACGCCGGCCAGCTGTCTGGTCAGCTTCATTCTGCTGTACTTCTTCGGCATGGCCTCCGCCTACTGGTGGCTCATCCTCACGCTCACCTGGTTCCTGGCGGCCGGTCTGAAGTGGGGCAGCGAGGCGATCACCGGTTACGCGCAGTACTTTCACCTGCTCGCCTGGCTCCTGCCCACCGGCCAGACGGTGGTCATCCTCTGTCTGGGCGCCATCGACGGCGACCCTTTTGCGGGCGTCTGCTCGGTGGGCAACCAGAGCCGTGCCAATCTGCTGCTCTTTGTGATCACGCCCCTCGTGGTGACCATCGCCATTGGCTCGCTCTTCCTCGTCGCCGGTTTTGTCGCCCTCTTTCGCATCCGCCGGGCGATTCGCCAGCGCGTCGAGGCGATTCGCATCAAGACGGACACCCTGGAGAAGCTGATGGTCAAGATTGGCCTCTCCTCTTTCTTCTACATTGTCCCGGAGGGCGTCGTCCTGGCTGTGCACATCTACGAGTACCTCTACCGCCCCAGTTGGGAGCAGTCGCTGACGTGCATTTGCGGCGACCAGACCGAGCAGACGCAAATTAGCACCTCTAGCCAGGCCAGTCTCTCGCTGATTCTCCTCAAGTACATCATGAGCCTCGTCATTGGCATTACCTCGGGTTTTTGGATCTGGTCTGGCAAAACGCTGGACTCGTGGCTGGCCTTCTACTCGCGGTTTGCCTGCTGCGGCAGCGCCTTTCGAGGCTCACCCGCCAGCTCGCGGTCGGGGGCGACGCAGCTGCTGCCCAATATGAATGGCTACTATACAGGAGGAGGCGGCAATGGCGGGGGTGGACTTCAACACGGCCCCAGAGGACCAATGATGGGCTTTGGAGGAGGGGGAGGTGGTGGTGGCAGTGCACTGCCCATGAAATCGCCCAATCTCAACCAACTGGGCGGCTCAATGAACGGCAGCAACTCACTGAACTCAACCCCGCAGCACCTGCTGGCCGCACACCATCACCACCAGCAACAACAACTTCTTCATCACGCTCACCTTGGCCACCACCACCCTCACCCACTCGGACTGGAGTTGCAGTCGCGACAGACTTCGCTCATTCATCCCTCAATGCCACCGACGCTGCCACCACCTCCGCCGCCGGCGTTGATGGCCGCCCTGGCCAACAGCAGCCATCACGGGGGCAGTCTGACCGGCTCCCAGTTCACCCATCTCATTGGCTCAATCAACGGCGGCAATGGCAACTCCAAGGTGCCTCTGTCACATGTGTAACACAGGCAACTGCAGATTGCCCCCCAACTCGAATCTGGTCAGCGAATCAGAAATGACCATTTCTGAGCGCGTTCATTCATATCGCTTCACTTGTATAGTAAACTCATTTCTCATTTGGCACCTCCACATCTTCATCAATGTACAAATCATCTGCAGACCCCTTACATTCTGGTCATATTCTTGCGCGCTTTTCTTTCCACAACTATTTCTTTTTCTGTTTCGGTGTCCCAACAACCAGCTTTTTTTCCTTTTTTTCACCCCCAGGGCCACCAGATGTGATCACTTTTTCTGTCTCTTTCTCTCTCTCTTTCTCCCACTTAGTCTTGTTGACTGTCTGTTTTTGTGGCGTCAACTTGCAAGCCAACACAGGGTACCAAATATTACAGATAGACGATCTCTTTCAAATCAAACCATCAACATACCAACGATGACATTTTTTTTGTCATTCACTAGAATTTTTACGTTTTATTTTGTACATTTTTAACGAAACAACTTTTACTTTTTCACTTTGTTACATTCTTTTTCGTTCCTTCATTTCTCTTCCGTTTTATTGTCCGCCTCTCCAAAGTCATATCAATCAATAAAACACAAAATTATTTACGAACAAAGGCTGAAAAAAATAGAACTAAAGAAACAAGATTTTAAAATTGCGTAAAATGACGCATCCTAAACAGCTTTTAGACATTTGCAGACACGTCAGCAAACTGAGCACAACGCCACAATCTCAGTTGATTTCCTTATTTTACCTTCTCCTTTACCTGACAGCAGCAACTACCATCCTTTAGCATGGCAAAAGGTAAGAAGGAAAAGGCTAGTAGCAAGGAAAAGTCAAAGAAGGATGCCTCTGCAAGCAGTTCCAAGTCGGCCGCCAAAGAAGCCTCCAAGTCGGAGCCGGCCAAGTCGCACAAGGACGAGCACAGCAAGGGACCAGCCACAAAAGAGGCCTCCTCGAAAAAGGCACCACCGTCAGCACCACCACCAGCGCCCAAATCCCCGCCCGCCTCAGCTGGCATGAGACACCCCTCCTGTGGCAAGCTACAAGACCCAAAGGCCATCCAGGAGCATCCCATCTCCGACGAGGAGCGGGCTCGCAAGATCGAGAAGAACCACCAGGCAATTGAGGGCATCGTGGAGATGCTGCACATCATTCCGCCGGACAACATCAGCAATGCCACTCGCGAGGATCTGATCAAGATTCGCGACCTGGCCAAGGGCATCGTCATGCGCTACCAGCCAGTGGGCAGTGGCGGCGGTGGAGAGGGCAAAAAAGGAGGAGGTGGTGGTGGTGGGGGAGGTGCCGGTAGTGGTGCATCCAAAGGAGGCGGCGGCGGCGGTGGCAGCGTCGGCGGAGGCGGTGCCGGCGCCTCTTCCGCCGACTTCAAGTTGGACGCTGTCATGCCTGCCTTTGCTGACATCTTCTCCACCGACATGTGAAGCATGTCCGACCCTCAGCAACAGGCCAAGCATCTTTATTCTTGCTCTTCTTCACCTTCGCTGCCGATTGCTTTTTAATTATGCTAAATATTTGTTCTAAAATGCATTTAGCAGGCACTTGTATTCGATTGTTTTAGTTTTAGTTTTATTGTTATTAACAATGTATATTTAAAAACTGTAAATGCGCTTGCTTTTCTTGTTTTCGTCAGACATTTGCTCTACATTCAATCATTTACTTTCATTTACTGAATCACCATGCCTCCAAAAACTGCTCCAAAAAAAGCTGCTCCAAAGACAGCTCCAAAAACGGCTCCAAAGTCGGCGCCAAAGTCGGCTCCAAAGGCAAAGTCTAAGCCCAAGTCAAAGCCGGCTAAAAAGGGCGGCCCCAGAGAGAAGCTCAAATCCAAGTACAAGAGAAAAGAGCGTAAAAAGCCTTCTTCCAAAGACAAAAAAGATGCCAAAAAGGCAGCAAAGTCAAGACCAAAGTCAAAGGTGGCACCCTCAACGTCAAAAGCATCCGACTCAACTAGCAAGGGGGACAGTTCGGGGAAAGATTCTGCTACCACAGCTACTGTGCCTGCCTGTCCTTCCAACAAAACCGAATTCCCAATGGAGAACTGTCCCAATCCTGAGGACCTAAAGCCCACCGACATTACCAGACTGTACAAGATTCCGAATAATCAGTTCAAAACAGAAGGCGATGTCATCGCTCAGAATGGATACATGCTAGAGGAAAAAGTACGAGAAAAGTTTTTAAAAAGTTTTTCTTGGTTAACCACAAAACCTCTATTACAGCTAGACGAGGGCGGCTTTGGGGTGATCTTCTTTGCGAGGAACAAAAAGACAAACACTCGAGTTGCCTGCAAGATGATGGAACTAGGCTCCGACTGGGACGACGAGCGAGTGGCCGACATGAAAAATGTAAGTACTCTTTGGGTTCACAAAAAGAAATCTAAATTCTCCTTTTTCCGTAGGAACTGTTCATCATGGAGAAGGTGAAGCACCTGTACGTCGTTCAGCTGCACATTCACTTTATCACACAGTCCAAGGCGGGCAATCGCATTTTCATCTTTATGCAGCTGGCAGACGGCGGCAACTGTGCCAAGTTTTGCCAGAAGAAGGGCGCCATGACCGAGGAGGAGTGTAAGCTGTACCTGGCGCAGATGCTCTGCGGCATAAACTACATGCACTCGCTTGGCATTGCTCATCGGGACATTAAACTGCAGGTTCGTCATTAAAAAATTTCCTCGTTTTCTTCAGTTTTTCTAAATCATCTCATTAAGCAGAATATACTTTTAGTCTCTGACAAAAACTCCATCACGGGCGACTACACTCTGCTGGTGGCAGACTTTGGTCTCAGTCGATGTCTTCGGCACGATCGAGGCGGTAATGTGGCGCTGAATCGAACGATATGTGGCACTCCCGTCTTCATGAGTCCAGAACTTCTGCTGAAGAAGGTAAGGTGTCAAGTTGCCAAAAAGATATCTTAAACTCTTGAAACTTTTCTTGTTCTTTTCAGCCATATAATGCATTTCAAGTTGACATGTGGGCCGTAGGCATTACACTGTTCATCATGCTTTCGCTGGAGCTGCCGTTTGACTTTCGCGACGAAGACGCCGTCGTGAAAGAGATGGTCATCCGAAATTGGCACTGGCCCGAGGAGAAGATGAAGGCAAAGCCATCCGAGGAGCTGAACGGTCTGATGAAGAAGCTTCTCGAGCCGGAGCCGATGACTCGAATCACAATGGCGGACATGTTGGTCCATCCGTGGGTGGCCAGTGGCTACCAACGAGCACAGGCACTAGCTAACAAGAACAATAAAAAGTAGAAGCAGGAGGAATAGGAGGAGGCAACAGTTGAACTGACTACACAGCAAATCAATGATTTGATCTAAGGATATTAAAGTTGTTTTTGTAAAAAAAGTGTTTTCAGGTTTGCCGAGTGGCAAAAAGTGGCGCTGTTTTGATAAAAACACTGAAATGGGTATATCGACATGCTTGGTTTGTGATTACGAGAATTTAAATGACTGCAAAATAGCGTTCTAGGAAAGATAAGTTTATCAAAAAAACCGTTTCTTTCATTCCGATAAAACATTTCATTTTGCTAGGCGCTATTTTCAGTTGAACTACTGGTGGTAAAGGCACTATCCTCTTCTTTATCCTCTTCCTCTTCTGGGCCAAAGTAATGGTAGTGGCGGACAAACCAGAGCGCCTCCGAGAGGATGGCAAAGTCATCGATGACAACGTTGAGGTTCTTGTAGGTGGTCATCAGCGAAGAGCGCAAACTAATGGAACGCCCATCAGTGTCGTAGTACACCGGCACGTGGTACACCTTCCCAATCTCGATGATCTTCTTGCGCATAGAGCGCAGCACTGAAAAAGAATCGTAAATGAGCAGGGAGCACTTGTCTACGGCTTCTTCCTACGATGGTGTACAATGAAGAAATGATGAGACATTCTGCAAAGAGGACCGAACCTCGCCGAAAACCTACCCGAAAGTTGGTGCCATCAAGCTCCATATCGCGCACCTTGCCGATCATCTCCTGAATGTCATCGAGCATGCCACTGTGTCGGTCCATTTGCTTTTCTGCACAGTAGATCACCTCAAGAATGAGTTCACATAGGCGTGACTCCTGATTCAGATCGTCCACTCGAGCCTGCACATCCTCAAACACCTCACTCCCGAGGAAGGTTTTCAGGTAGTCGACGAGGTCGCTTTCTACTTTGTCATAGGAGATCTGTGTCGCAGGAGAAAGAGAAAGAGAACAATTCACATCCAAGCCTTCTCTTCTCTTACTTGACTGTGCTTGACAAACTTCAGTTTGTAGCGGGCATCACTGGACATGCCCTCTCGCTGACGACACAGGTCCTCGAGGATGCTCGGAAACATAGTCAGCGCATCAATCTGTCGGTTACTTGGAGTGATGCTGGAAGACATGCTGTTAGAAGATTACTAAATGATTACTAGGTGTTGATTTTGAATGACACAAAACAGTCGATTTTTAAAGAATGATCACAACTATATCGAACTCGAATGTCAAAAACTCCATAACTCGCAGGTAATCGTCATACAGCTCATTTTGTAAACTGTTTTTAAACACCCCTCCTTTTTTGTTTATCAATAGAATAAAGATTGTGGTGGCAAAGTCAAGAAGACCAAAATTCAAAACCAGTCACAAATTGTTCAAGCAAAGCGTCCAACCTAGTAGATGGCGCTAGCGTGTCTATGAAAAGAATAAAGAGTGAAAACAAAATCGCCCCAAAATTTCAGCATACTCAAAAATTATTAAG